>OCVV010988294.1_pt1 | contig 35997 bp, 19 predicted proteins | sample 1539721 | NCBI WGS metagenome assembly OCVV01 (sample SAMN02144230, study PRJEB22623) | gut metagenome | biome: sheep rumen | host: Ovis aries | place: New Zealand | reverse complement strand
ATATTTTGCACTTGAAATTTTAGAAACTTCAGAAGTAATTCCATCGGCTGCAATACGTAATTCAGCATTTTCTTTAACTGAAGATTGATGTGCATTACCTGCTTCTTGACCAGATTTTGTTCACCATGAACCGCATATTTGCGGTTGTATCTCGGCCTCCACGTGGACGGTGCCGCCATCGAACGTAGTGGGCATGTCGATGTAGCCGAGGTCGATGGTGCGTGGTTCGGCTAGCTGATAGTAGAGCATAGCGTCAGACCGTGCCGCCTTGAACGCACTTGGACTACTTGCTGTGTTGTAGTCAGGGTCGTACACGATAAAGTTGCCAGCCGTGTTGAATGAGGCACCTGTAACTCTCAAGTAGGTATTATCTGCGGTCTTCTTCGGATAGGTGTCGCATAAGATATTCGCGGCGACGTTTCCTGCTGTGGGTTTTTTCACGTACTGCTTCAAGTCAACTGACAGCATCGTCATTATGTCGCTGATGCTTGTTCCGCCATATGTCCAGGCCAGCTCGCCAAACACGGCACTTGCAACCCGCTTCTCCATCACCGCATGCCCGCTCGCATCCACCGTGAGCACGTCCTCTGTGCCGTCTGGCATGGAGTACAGCTCCTCGCCCTTCAGGTCGATGTAGCTCACAGACTCGCGGTAGGGTTCGTATGTGTCCGGCTCAACGGAACCTTCAACTAACATGCCTTTTACATGCGACATTATGTCTTCGTAGTCTGCCTTAGAGATATTCCGATATACATTGAACCATAAAGTTCCAGACTCATCTGTGGTCAACACGCCCTTTTGTGCGCCAACAGAAGCGTGGGCATATGACATCCATTGCTTATTGGAATAGGAATTCGCAACCAGAACATACGTGCCTTTGGCCTTTGGGTCATATCCATCAACAACGAAAGGCTTGAAGTAATAGGTTGTATTCGGCTTGACTGAGAAAGGCACTGTCTTATAGGTGCCGCTCTCATGTGTGTCTTGCGCGGTCATCTCCTCAAACGAGAATTCAGGAATCAAGTTCTCACCATGCGATATCAACGGAACCTGACCATATGGCACATAATCAAGCTTGGCTGAACCACGGTTTATCTGGATGTTTCGCAAGGTTGTCGGGTTAAGCGTGTTATAGAACCAAGCTACCTTGGAAACGACTTTGTTCGGATTTGAGGTCCACGCATACCTAATCTCGGTTTCATGGTGCGCGTTGGTATCCGTGTATCCAATGGTGTCATCGGTATAGGTAATCGCTAATCGCAACCCACCATTTTTTGTGCTGTCATGCGTTGTGACGTGATAGGAGATGGTGATTTGATTCATAGTGCCATCGTTTTCAAGCACAGTCTTGCCAGAAAGTATAGCCGGATTGGGGACGTACATCGATGAACCATCTACAACTATCCTCTCATCAATAGCCGCCACGGCAGATAAGTCAAACAGATTCCTCCCTCTCACAGCCTGAATATACACCGGCGCATCAGGTGTCGGGGTCCCATCCTGGACGCACTCGCCATAAATACTTAAATCAAGTAAAGGTAAATCTGCAGCATCTTCAGTTATAATACTTCTGCCACATGCAGATTTAGTGATTTTAACGTCATCTATAGCATTATCTACATCTTCTTTAGTAGCTCTTAAACTAATTTCATTTGCATTCTGTTCAATACTTGTTTCTGCAGTATGAACACGTTCCATTAAGTTACTATCTTGTATTCTCCAAGAGGAGCCATCATATGTAAATGACATAGCCGCACCTTCAGGCCATTCATACGCGGCTTTAATTAAATCATTACCATTAAAATCTTTAATAGGTTTAGCGCCCGTACTATTAACATTTAGTGTGGGCGCTGTTGTTGTATTTTTACTTGTAAATTTTACTGTTATAGTTGCACCGTCATAAAGAGTCCAACCAGAATCAGCAGGAACAATTGTAGCTACTTTTGCGGCTGTGCTTGCACCAGTCCCGCACGTAGCAAATTGTCCTTTTATCTGTGACAAAGTCGCATAGTTTTGTTTAGCATAACTGTTAAAACCGCCAGTTGCTTCAAAACTAATTGAACCAGTTTGTGTGCTCATTTTATCTCCTTATCTTATCATGTGACAGTACAATTATATGTAGAATTTAAATCATTCACTGATAGTGTCGCTGCAGTACCTAATGATGTAGTTGCGATTCCTTTAGTTCAATTATAAGTTTTTGGTGTTGTAATTACGCCATTAACTCTTAATGTTACATTTAATACAGCAGTATTAGCAGCTCAATTAACATTTGTTGGTGTAATGGTTACTACCGCTTCAGGACCAGTTTGTCCTGTCTGTCCTGCAGGACCAGTATCCCCTGTTGCACCTTTAGTACCTTCATTAGCTAGCGATCAAGCAAATTTTTTAGTAAAACTTTTATTATCTACTACTATTGGAATTGTAAGAATACCACTTTTAGTTGTTAATGTAGTTGCCGCATTAACAGTAAAATTAGCAGATGTACTATTATTATTAGCAATAGATGTAGTTAAACCTGTTATTTGACCACTAATAGTTCCAATAGAAGCAGCTATTTGTGTCGTACCTTTATAAGCAATAACATTACAAACTGTACTAGAAGCAAGCGCGGCACTAGTACCAGCTGGGAATACATGTGACTCATTTGTAAGTATTACGGTATATGCATCGGCTCCAGTTGCTCCAGTATCACCTGTTGCTCCTGTCGCCCCAGTATTACCAGTTTGCCCTTTTTCGCCTGTTAATGATAATGCTCATGTAAACTGTTTTGTAAATGATTTTCCATCAACAGTTATAGGAATAGTTAATGTACCATTTTTAGTAGTAAGTGTTGTTGCAGCCGTTACTGTAAATGATGCTAAAGTAGTACCATTAGAACTTGCAGGAACATTTGTTGTTAAACCTGTCACTTGACCAGTAATTGTTCCAATTGTAGCAGCAACTTGCGTGGCTCCTTTATAAGCAAGAACCTGACAATCAGTTGAACTTGCTATTGCCGCGTTAGTTCCTGCGGGGAATGTGTGAGACTCATTAGTTAATATGACTGTATATGCATCTTCACCAGTCTCTCCTGTAGCACCCGTTTTACCTGTCTGCCCAGTTTGTCCTGTATTACCCGTGGCCCCAGTTGCTCCTGTTTGTCCAGTTGCCCCAGTTGCTCCTGTTTGTCCAGTTGCCCCAGTTGCTCCTGTTTGTCCAGTTGCCCCTGTGTTGCCAGTCGCGCCTGTTTCTCCAGTAGCACCAGTATTTCCAGTAGCACCTGTTTTACCAGTTGGACCATCAGATATAATTGGTACAGTCTGTGTATCGAGTTGTGTCGTTGTCCCATCAGCTAAATATAATGTGCATCTAATTAATTTTGCTGTAGCTGTTGGGCTATATGTTTTACTAGATTCATTTGAACTAGAAGTGTATTTAGTTGTTCATGTAGAGCCATTAGACTCTTCAACTTTAAATCTTCCAGCATAAGCAGAAGGTGTTCCAGTACCTTGCAATCTTGTTGCTGAAATTGTTATTGAAGAAGGTGTAAGAGCGCCAGATTCAGATTTTACAATTGCCGCAGGGCTACATACTAAATCATAAGTATATGCTGCCGTACCTGGAGCACCAGTTGCACCTGTTTCTCCTGTGGCACCTTGTGGACCTTGCGGACCTTCAATACCTTGTCAGTTTTCAACAATTGTCCAAGAAATAGCACCACTACCTTTATAGTATAAATCATACTGACCATCACCATCATCAACAAGATAAGCATCAGCTTCTTCTACGCTTCCAATAGAAGGTAGATTTGATGTAGTATAAACACCTGGAAGAATATTTAAAATTTTACCATCTTCACCTTGCTGTCCTGGTTCACCATCACTAATGATTGGTATTGTTTGTGTATCAATTAATGTTGATGTACCTCCCGCAAGATATAGCTGACACCGCACAAATTTAGCCGCGGCAGGAGCAGTATAAGTTTTTGTAGCTTCATTAGATGAACTTGTGTATCTATTCGTTCAAGTTGAGCCATCTTCTGATGTTGCAATTATAAATCTTCCAGCATAATTTGTGAAATCTCCAATGCCTTGTGCTCTTTTAGATGTAAAAGTAATTTCAGGCGGAGTATTTGCGGCAGATGTTTTAACTATAGCAGAAGGACTACATAATAAATTATAAGTATAAGCCGCGTCGCCTGGGTCACCCTTTTCACCTTTTATCAATGACCAGGAATAATCTCCATAAGATTGAGAATCGGCTTGTGTATTATCAGTATAAACACCAAGATATGTTTTATTTACACTATCATTGGTACTAAATCCTTGAGAACCATCTGCACTTGTAGCTCATGCAGTATGAATATAGCTTGATAGACCATCTGCACCAGCAGGCCCTGTTGCACCAATATCACCATCTTGACCATCTGCAATAGTAAGTGTATCAAGAAGATTACCATTACTATCAGCTAAAGCGATAGTAGTTATACCATTACTCTTGGTTGTAGATTGAATGGTAACAGAAAGACCATCTTCACCATCTGTACCAATATATGATTTAGTAACAGCAGTACTATTATCACTATAAGTTGTTTTAACTCATAGTCATTCGCCTTTATTTACAGTTGGTATGGCTGTATCAAAGTCTGAATCTGCAGGCTGAACCGCTCCATTTGTATTTTTAGCATATTTAATATTATTAATTGTAATAGATGTGCCATCAGCACCTCTAATTAAACTTCATGAATAATCTTCAGGATCAATACTGTCAGCTTGAACACTATCAGTATAAACACCCATATAAGTTTTATCTATACTGTCATCTGTACTAAATCCTGTCGATCCATCCGCCGCAGTTGCTCATGCAATATGTACGTAACTATTTGTACCTGGCGCGCCAGGTAAACCGCTAGCACCTTCTTCACCATCTGCGATAGTTAGTGTTTCTTCATGACCTTCACTGTCAATAAGAACAACTGTCGTTATTCCATTTTCTTTAGAGGCACTTTGAATAAAGACGCTTTTTCCATCTTCGCCATCGGCACCTATATATGATTTTTGATAAACAACAGATTCAGTTCCATCATTATAAAAAGTTGTAACACGAGTTCAAAGTCAACTTCCTTTTGGTATTGGCATGATTTCTGTTAAAGAACCAACCCATCTTCATTCGTCAACCGTAACTCCAGATTGATCTTCGGTATCTCCTGTTTCTCCAGTATCTCCTGTTTCAGAACTTTCTGTTCCAGTATCTCCTGTTTCTCCAGTATCTCCTGTTTCAGAACTTTCTATCTCATCTTCATCTTCTGTTGATTCTGGGTCAGCATCTTCAGAATCCATTACACAATAATGAACTACCTGCCCTACAATAGAAATTCCATCTTCACCAGCAGGTCCTGTCTCACCTTGCGGCCCTGTTTCACCAATTGGCCCAGTTTCACCAGTTTCTCCAATTTCACCTTGTAGTCCAGTTTCACCCATAGGTCCTGTTTCGCCAACTGGCCCTTGGGCTCCTTGAATACAAGTATAATTATATTCTTCTAATCCATTCGTAGTTGTTCGCATTCAAATATATTTATCAGCTTCTCAACTAGGACATTCGGGATATCAATCTTCAATATCTGAATGATCAATATTAGAATTACCTTGACCGTATTCTATTGAAGTAATTGTTTGATCAAGATCATTAAGGACTTGAGAAAGTGTTTTATTTCCTCCAACAGAAACAGATGAATTTATTTCTACATTTTCTCCGCCGATAACAATATTATTATTGCCATCAAATACAATATATGCGTTTTCATCGCCAATTTTAAAAGGAGCAGTTTCATCAAATGAAATTCCATCTGCTGTCATAGCTTGTTTAATTGAACCTTCTGGATTTTTAATAAATACACCAGGTGGATATTTACCTGAGCCAGAAGAAACTAAAATACTTCACCCATTAGAAATAGAAAAAACAGATAGTCCATCTTCTGTTTCTGCAACATGAGACACAATATAATTTTGTATTGTTTCATTTAATTCATATCATTCTAATTGACTAGGATTTTCATCACCAACAGGTTCAACTTTTGTCATTGCTCCCGTACTAGGATCATATGTATAATAATCTTTATTATCTTGTACTTCTGTATCTGTTGTTTGTTGACGGTGATCAGCAAACCAATTAACAGTATCAATAACTGATTCAAGAGTAGATAAGCTATTTAAAGCACCTAGAGCATAAGAATTTGCTCGTACTGCATTATTTTGTGCGGTTATAGCAGATTCATTGGCTTGTTCAGCCTTAGCATCAGCCCTTGCTGCTGCAGAATCTGCTTCATCGGCTTTACTTCAAGCTTCTGAAGCAGCTTCTGTTGCGCTATTTGCTGCAGTTTGAGCTGTTGTTGCAGAAGCGACAGCTAAGTTTGCATTTTCATTTGCAAGAGAGGCGGCTTTTTCAGCATTTATCGCTTGATTTAAAGCATTTGCTGCTGCTGAATAAGCATTATTTGCAGCACTCTGCGCAGACGAAGCAATAGCTCCAGCTTCAATAGCTTTTTGTTCTGCTGTAGCGGCAGAATCCGCTGCTGCAGTAGCGCCTTGTTGTGCTGTTTGAGCTATTATTGTAGCATTATTGATTGCATTTTCAATTGATCCTCCTGGACCAACATCAGCTTGCAAGTTTTCTAAATTCATACTATGTGCCGCAACAACTGCTGCAATATTTTCAATATTATTACGGCTAGCTAAATCAGCAATTTCTTTTGTTTCATCATTAATAGTTAAATAAGAAACAGTTTCCATTTATTCTCCTTTTATAGCCGTGATTTATTTCTATTTTATTTAATTTTTAAAAATATTATTTTATTACCTTTTGTTATTTAAACTAAAAAAAGACCCTATATAAAATAGGGTCTTTAATTTTATCTTCTATTAGCAGCTTGATAAGCGTTATTTGCAAGTTGTTCTAATGCTTGTTTAATTTCAATAGCTTCTGTTACACCAGGGAAGGTCGCACTAATTTCAACTTTCTGTTTTATATCATTAGAACTATTCTGTTGCTCAAAAATATTCTTTTTATAAGAAGATATATTGTTTATTCCTGACATAATATCACGTACAATATCAACAGCTGAAAGAATATTCTCTGTATCTGTCGCATTAAGAACAAGTTCTTTTTGATGAAGAATTGCTCATTTTCCATTTTTAGTATCAGTATCTCCATCAGATCATTTTCCCGTGTAACCACCAGTATCATATCAACCGGGAGTAAAAGTATCTCCAACTTGTCAAATATTAGTATACATAGGAGTATTAAATTTAAATTTATCAAATAAACTTGAAACACCACTCTGAACATTTTCTTTAAGCCTAGAAACTCAACTAAGGTCAATTTGATCACCACTTGAATTTCTATTTAAAGTATCAATAGAATTATTCGCTCTTTGTGCCGCTCTGTCAGCTGAGTCTGCGGCAGATCTAGCATAATTCGCAGCTGTTTTCATATTCTTATAAGCGCTTTCTGCTGTTTTTGCAGCTCGTGCTAAATTTACATATGCGTTAGAAATGTCTGAGGCCATTGTTTTTATTGAACTTGAAACATCATCGGCTGCATCTGCTAAATCGTCCAATGAATCTTTTAACCCATCTGATGCTCCGGTAAAAGCTTCTGCTGTTCCAGCGGCTATTGCTAACTGAACACCGTCATTTCCAATACTAGTATTCAATTTATTAGATTTAGTTATAAGTTTCTTAGAAGACTTTATGGCTGCGTCAATTATAGTTTTTCAATTCTTCATCTCAGCCGCAGATGCACTAATAGTAGTATTTAATAATTGTAAATCTTCTCTAAATTGTTCTTCTGTACCATTTAAATTTTCTACACGTTCTGCTGCAGTATTTACACTATCAGCAACAAAAGTATCAAGAGATTCTCCAGATGCTGCTACTGCACTTCTATTAGCTTCTTCATATTCAAACATAGATTGAGTAATACCACTATAAGCCCCATTTACTGCAGCTTCAACTTCAGTTGTACTACCTATTGCATAGTTTGTACCTAATTGGAATTGAGTTCCAAGTTCACCAACCAGTCATTGTACATCTTCATTGATACCCTCTACTGTGTTTTCAGAACCAAGTTTAATTCTTTTTAAAGGCTCTTTAGTTCCTTTTTCTACTGTTTTAACGCTATTTACACCAGCTTTTCCTACTTTTTCTCAACTATCAACAGAACCAGTTGTTATTCCAGTTAAAATACCATCTTTACCAGTTACCGCGTCTTTTAAATTATGTCAAGTTGTTTTTCCAGTGGCGCCGATACCTTTTCAAGTATTATTAGATGCATCCCGGATCTTTTTCAAGTATCCTTCTTCTCCGCCTACATCCTCAGCTAATCCACCTCAAGCTTCATCTCCACTATTTCGAACATTCTCTCATGCGGTAGCTAAGGTTGATGTTACTCCACCTTCACCAGAAATAGAATTTTTTACAGATTCTTTCATTTCTTCGGCGTCTTTTTGAGTTGATATTTTTGTTTGAATTGAATCATTCCTCATTTGTTCAAAAAGATTTGCAAGGTTGCCAAGATTTTCTTCTGCAATTAATTGTTCTGCGCCTACAACGTCATTGTATAAATTAACACTTACTTCGTTTAATTCAACTCTAGAATTATTTATATATTCTCCGAGATTATCTAATAACCATCTAACACGTTCTTGTCTTTCTTCAAGACCAATAGTTGTATCAGTAGCAACTTCAAGAATAACACTTTCAGCATCTCTCGCAGCTTTAATAGCGCTTTCATAAGTATCTCGTCACATTTGATTAGAAAGATTATAAGCTTCTTGCTGAGCTCTTAATAAATTTTCTTTGGCTTCATTAATAGCATCTTCATCTGCAGTATAAACAAAATCATAATTACCTGCGACATTTCGCTGTAATCTCATTTGAGTTTTATTTTCTCTTGCTTCTTCTAGAGCTATTCTCTTTTGGAGTATTTCTAGATTTTTTTCTGCATATTCAACATCATATTTAGAAACATTTAATTTTGTTCTAAGTCAATTAAGCTCTTCTTCCATTCTTTCTGAAATTTCTTCTTGAATAGAAAGAGAGAATTTCCGTGCATCATTTAAAGCTTCTTGATACTTTAACTCTAATTTTTCAATTTCAAAAGCACGATTGTAATCATCTAAAAATCGAGAATCGTCTCGCGCGGCTATCTCCCATTGTTGTGATATTCATTCTGGGTCGCCATCACTGAACATTTTTTTAACAGCTTCTTTTAATTCTTTTTTAATATCTTCATTTAATTTATTTCGGATATCTGTTAATAAATCTGTTTCAGTATCGGTTTGTTCTTTTTGAAGTTTCGCAAGTTCTTTACGAGCATCCGTTAATGTTTGACGCTCTTCTGTAGAAAGTTCTTTGCCACTAGCTTCAAGATGTTCAAGAGTCTCTACCGTTGCTTGTTTAGCTTCAATCGCTGTATTAATTGAAACCATTTTTTCCATATTTGTAGCAATTTTTTGTTGATAAAACTGAGAATTATTTTCTGGTCTATCACCAAATAATAATTGAGATTGCTCTAATTTACTATCAAGATATGAATTAATATCATCAAATTCTTCAAGACGGCTATCTATTAAATCATCCATTTTCTTAGAAGCTTTATCAATTGTATCCATAAGTGAATCGTAATAACCAATTGCAGAATTTAAAGTTTTAGTAAGGTTGTCTGTAGCTTCTCGTAAATTATTTTGAGCATCAGCTTCACTTAATGCTTCATCGTCTGCATTATTAGAATTACCATCAAAAACTTTTTTAGCATCCTTATATCTATTTTGAAGATTCATAAGTTGCTCATCAAAAACGGAAGCTCCATTGGAACCTTCGGTTGGTGAGAATATTCCTTCTAAACCTTCAGTATAATATTGACGATCATTATCAAAATGACTATAATCATTACCACCTTGTTGTCAATCACGATATGTTTTCATAAATTCTCGTTGACTATCAATCGCTTCAACAACATTATCAATACCTTCTTGAATAGAGTCTACAACAGCATCCGCCGCATCTTGAATCTTTTCTTTATAGTCTTGAATAGCATTTTGACCATCTTCTATTGTTCCAAGAGTGGCTTCATATTCAGACAGAGCTTTCATAAATCCGTCATAATTTTTTTGAGCTAAATTAAGTGCTGCTTCGTATCTGCTCGTATCTTCATCATTACGGTGATTATTATAATCTGTAGTAGCCTGGTTTAATTGTTTTAATAATGCTTCTTCAATAGCTTTTCCGTTTTGAATATTCCCTTTAGCATCAAATTCAACTCTATCAAAACCTGCCTGATTAGCATAACCATTAATAGTTAAATTACCATTTTCATCAGTAGCTTTTTCTCTTAAAGTTTTAGCATGTTTTTGAGCTAATTTAACTTCTTTATCTAACAAAGCAATATACTTTTTATATTCATTAGAAATTTTCTTTAACTGAGAAACACGACTAGCCCCATAAAGTCGATCTTCTAATTTGGAGAGCCTTTCCATTACAGCTTCAGCTCTATCAAGGTCATTAGTAATATCTGTTAAATAATCTCATTCACTATTTTGATATTCTTTAGGCTTATTATTTTTAGGTTGTTTTTCTTTATTTTTATTACTATCATTACTATCAGGTTTATAGGCATTATTTACATAACTTGGACTAATACCTGTTTGACCACTTGGAGCTGTTGGACTAGCTGTACGTCTAAGACCTGTACTACCTTGACTCGGTCCACTACTTTGAGCACTTTCTCCTTCAGGAACAATTTGAGGAACATCGACCTGTCCTAAGACTTCAAAAGAAGGTAGTGAAACATCATATGGAATTCCAAAGATATCTCCTTTTACATGCATTCCTGCCGTTGAGAATAATGTCGTTTCCTTTTTAACTGTTTCAAAATGCGGTTCAACGCCAATTCCATGAAGATATTCATTAACCTGTTCTTTGGTCAATTCTCCATTATACAGCATATCATTTAAAGCATTAGTAAATTCTTCATCATTAATATCAGCGCCGACTTCAATATTTAATGAATTAACTTCAATAGCTTTTTGCTTTAAGTACTCCATATGTTCTTCTGTAAGAGTACTGTCTTCTGCCATATAAAAACCAGCTACAATATCTTGACTTGCGGCTATTCGTAAATTATTAAGGGCTTCTTCATCTCCTGCTGCTAGTGCTTCAATATCACCCAGGTGTTCTTCAACTGTTGAATTAGAAATACTTTCTTCTGACACATTTAAAGTATCTGCTAAAGATTTTTTTACTTTTCCAAGAGCTTCAGCATATTCTAAAGTTGTCTTATCGCCATTCTTTAAAATATCTCCATATTCAGCCATATTATTAGATAATGACTCAAGACCTTTTTGAGTTTGCGCTAAATCAACAGCCATATCTTCAGACTCACCGTTAAATGCCGTGAGTGCTTTACGAGCATTCTTAACTTCGTCAGATTCATCTCCAAATTGTTTTTTAGCATATTCTAAAGAATCCGCTAATTTTTCATGCTGCTCTGCTAATTCTCCTGTTGTTTGTAACTGTTCTGTATAAGCGTCTAAAGTAGATTCACTTATATCATAATCTTCTAAAACCTTTGATTTTCTTTCAGAGTCATCTTCTAATCCTGCAGTATCTACAAAAGCTGAATTAATATTACCAGTATCAATAGCATGCTGAATATTCGCAAGAATATCTTGAACTGGCATATTCCAATCAATTTTATCCATTAATTGAAGTTTTTCATCATCTGACAAACTTGATTCGTTTAATTTTTTCATCATGTCTGTCATAACAGCTTTAGCCTGTTCAGGACTTAGCTTTCAGTTTTCTGTTAATCCATCGGCATTGGCGTCTACCATCATACCTTGAGTTTGAGATAAACTTGTAAGTCTACCCTCATCGCCAAAGACGCCTTCTTCTTTCCGTTGAACTTGTGCGGCTAATAAAGCTTCAGAAAAACCATCTACGCTTAAAGTACTGTCTTTAAGCTCAGTTACAAACTCTTCAAGAGAACCATAAAAATCTTTTACAGCAATATCATTATAGATTCCATCTTGAAAAGCTTTGATCGCGGCAATCTCATCACTAGTCACTCCATTTAAATCTTCTAATGATGAAACTGTTTCACCAGAAGAATCAACAAATTTTTTGCTACTTTCGTCATATCTGGCGCCAAAAGCTTCATAAATAATTTTATTCTCTTCTAGCTTTTTGTTAGTTGCATCAATCGCTGCTTGACTATCTGCTAATAAATTAAGTAATTGATCTGTTGTATATTCAAACTCATCGCCATCATTAGTTTTAAATTTAACGTTACTATCAAATCAACTAGTATCTGTGGCACTAATAATATTTTTACCAGTAGCTTCTGTGACAGCATCTAAAAATTCTTTATCATTGGTCATTGTACTAAAATCAAGTTTTGTTCCAGTACTATTACCATACTCATCATATTGACTAACGCCATATTGTTTACGGATAGCTTCTTTTACTTCATCAAGATTAATATCTTCTTTTGAGCTATAATCAGAATAAGTTGTATTTAATGTACCAATATTATCTGATAAATTATCAATAGAAGTTGAATTTACTTGTACTTTATTTACCAATTCAGCAAAAGAAGCATTTAATAAATCAGATTTTCCTTCAAGAGAATAAGCACCTTCTTTGATGGCGCTAGAAATTTCTTCTTTTGACAATCCTCACTGATTAGAAAAATCTTCTACCTCTTTTTTATTTTGAGCTTGTAAAGTATTAATTTGTTGTACAGAATTAATACTTGCAAGATGATCAGCTTCATTTAATTGTTGTTGATAGAATTGATCCATACCAACATCATTTATACTTAAGACACCATCTTCATTTTTAACATATTGAGCTAATTCAGGATAGGTCTGAAGTAATGTCAAAACCTGATCATTAAGTTTTCGGACAGCTTCTTTTCACTTATCTGTACCTTCTGTTAAATCTTCTAAAGATTTTTTTGTTTCTCCAAGAGAATCTATGGATTGTTTTAAAGCATCAACTTCTTCTCTAGCATCACTATAGTTTTTCTTAGTTTTACTTAATAATTCTTTTTGTGCTTCAAATTCTTTACTCGCGGCATGAATTGATTCTTGTCAACCATTAAAAGCTATAACAGCAATACCAATAGCAGCAGCAATCGCCGCAATTGCTGCTCCAACTGGAGTTGCAATAAAAGCAAGTGAAGCTTTAACAGCTTGTCATTCAACGGCTGTAAAAGCTTGTCACGCAGTAACTGCCATAGGAAGAATCATTACTAAACTAGATATAGTTCCGATAATTTTATCTTCTTGAGAGGTATCTTCATCTCCTCAAAGTTGCCACAAAGAAACTAAAGATTGAGTAAGAAATACTGCAGACGTTAATCCAGAAACTAAATTGGTAATAGAAGCGACTTGCCGCTCCATAGTGATTTGTTCTCCAACGCCTTTCATTTTTTCAGATGCCGCATTTAATTCACCTTCAGCAATAGATGCCGCCCGAGTATATTCAAGATATTTTTCTGCATAATTTGTACTTTGACCTAGTTCTGCATTCCGCTTATCTAAAGCTACTAATTCTTCTAATGTATAATTATCTAGTTGTTCTCCAAGATTAACTCTTGCTTGCGTTTGTTCATATCTTATTCTATCAGCTTCGACAGCCTCTTCTGCTACTCTAAGTTCATTTTCTTTATATTTAATATCTTCTTCGCTTAAATCTCCAAAAGCAATTTCTGCATTAAATTTATCTTTTTCTTGTTGAAGTCTCTTAGCACCAAGTTCATATTGTTCTTTATCTTCTGCAAGAATGACATCTGCTAATTCAGAATTATTAGCTAAGTCTTTATTAATTTGTTTCTGTAATAATTGCTGTTTATCTTTAACATCCGCAATTTTGTTTTCAGCTTCAAGTAGTTCTAAAGCGCTATCTTCTACTTTATTTCTAGTACCTTCAGTTAAATTAGAAAGTCCTTTTCCTTGAAGAGTACTACGAATTTCTCCAATAGCAGAAGTATCTTCACCCCTTTTTTCTTGTGCCCCTTGAATCCGTTCAAGCACTGGTTCTACAAAATTAGCATTACGAGAAATTTGCATAGATGCTTGAATATTAGTAGCAATTCTAGCTGCTTGTTCACTAATTTGTGCATTAAAAGTTCTTAACAAAATTCCACTTAAAGCAGTAAAAACTGGAAGTCCACCGCCAACTGAATCAATAATTTTATTAATAATATTTAAAAAATCTGTTGCAGCACCAATAATTGGTTCAATATTATCTTGATCAAATAATGTAGATATTATTTGTTCACCTGCAGTCTGTAAAGTATTAAGTCTACCTTCGATACTTTCAACATAATAATCATTCATTTGATCCATCATACCAGAAGCACCTTGAGTAGCATCATATGCTTTTTGATAATACTCTGGGTTATCCATTAATGCAACGAAACGATTATATTGGAATTTACCTGCAACTTTTTGACCAACAGCTTGCTTCATAGTATCGGACAAATCACCTCAAACAGCTTGAAGTTCTGTTAGTATTTGGTCAAAACTTTTAATTTCTCTATTAGCATCAAGAATATCAACACCAACTTCTTTTAAAGTAGTAGCATATTGACCATAATCAACTCCGTCATCAGTCTTACCACTTACTTTAATATCTGCCATGCGCTGATAAATTGTTTTTAAACCATTACCAATTTCTTCAGCACTTTGACGTGTAACAGATTCAATTGTTGCAATCGAAGCTAAAAATGAATCTTGACTCGCATTAACTGCATTTGCTACTGAAGCAGAACGCTGTGAAGCTGTCATTAATTCATTAACATTTGATGCTGTGTTATTAGCAACATTAGCAACTTTATCCATTGCTTCAACAGTTTGTTGATAATCTAGTTGGAAAGCATTACGATAAGCTGTAATTTGATCAGAAGTAGTCTGAGTATTTTGTTCTGAGACATTTGCTAATTTTGTTGATAAATTAGCATATTGTTTAGACTCTGATTCGGAGAAACCTTCTTGCACGAACACTTTAACAGCATTTGTATAATCAACAGTGGTTGAACCTAAAGCTTGTGCAGCATTATTCGCATATTGAGCAAGTTCCCGCATATTTTCTTTAGATGAATTTGTAACCATTTGAATTTGAGTTAGTGATTCATCTAAATTTTTCATATATGAAACAGCACCCTGAATACTACTCATCATCTCTTGGAAAATACTCGCAGTAATACCCCAACGAACAGTATTACCAAATGTATTAGCAATTTTTGATAAAGTCGAGTTAACGGTAATAGCATCTTTATTTAATGTTAAAACAGAAGCTGCTAATGAATTAATTGCTCTAGTGCCTTGTGCACCCATTCTTGCTCAATCTGTATTAATAGTACCAAGAAGAGCTTTTTCTTGTTCTAAAGTTTTATTAAACTTAGATAAATCTAGCATACCAATTTTAGGGTTAAAACATTCTGTAATAGCTCTTTGTAGTCTATTTACTTGATTAACAGTACGTTGAATTTCGCTATCTTTAAGACCTCATTGAGTTTTTCCAATAGTAGCAACATCTTGATTTAATTTACTTAATTCTGAACGCAATTTAGTGATGCCACTTGCGTCAAGAGTAGTTTTAATATCATATATTACTTGATTACTATATTTTGCCATAGATTCTTACACCTCCTCACAACTGATATTGGTGTTCTTCATGATTATATTGTATCTTTTTCAAGAACATCCACTCCTTTATCTCTTATACGTATAACAAATAAAATAGGAATTCCAGGTGAAATACACCTATAATATTTAAAAATTAGACTATACATATTATTATCTTTTGAATAAATAAAAAAAAAGAGAGTTCTAATAAAGAACTCTCTTAAATAAAATTTAATTTTCTAAAGACACGGCTGAAAGGTCAATATTTAATTCTGTAGCAATATAATTAATTTGAGCTTGTAATAAATTAATTTGATCACGACCATTTTGGTCTACTATTTCACGAGTTTCATCATTTATAGTAAGATATGAAACGGGGTTTAATTCTGTATCCATCTTTACTCCCCTTTATCTCTTTTTTCAATTAAATTGTCTATTCTAGTATTGGCTCGTTTAGCTTCAGCTTCTGCGGAAATAGCTATTGTTCGCACGTCCTGTAAATCACGACTAAAAGATCTTATATCAACCTTAACTTCTTTAATGTCATTCGACATAAAATCAAGTTTAGTTTTAATTTCTGATTCAACACCTTTTTGTTGACTTGCATCTGTACGAGTATTTCGTAATCATCCAGCTGCACCAACTAAACAACCAATAATAGCTATAATAATAGAAATTGTACCTACATCCATTTACTATTAACTCCTTAAGCTATTATTTTATATTTTTCTCCAATATATGTAATTTCTATTATTATTTAATTATTATTTTTTGTTATTTATTAAATAAAATATTTTTCAATAATTAATTTATATTTGAAACATCATTATAATATTCTTGTAATAAAGCCAATATTTTTTCATTTACAATTTTTTCTTCAAGAGCCTTTTGGACAATAGCTTCAACATTTTTTTCATCATGCTTTAATTCATAAAAATTTTCTTGTAAACGATTAAATTGTGTCTCTAAAGTATGTATTTTAGCAGACAACATACCAGCATCATTTTTAGTAACTCGTATTCATTCAGCTAATCCTAAGATACATCCAATTATAACAGTAAGAATACTAATAGTAGCTATGTCCATAGTACCCCCTTAAATTCGTTCTATTGCTTTGGATAAATTTACAGACATGTTATTTCCTATTCCAAGAGGAATAGAGATTGATTTAATAACATAATCACCAAAAGTATTTGTTGCATGGTCATTTAAAGTAACTCTCGTATTTGGTTCAAGATAAAAACAAGGAATCGCGGTTATGCTAATATTGTTTTGATAAGAAGTATGTTGTTGTAAATCATATTTAATTTGTTCATAAGCAGATTGTTTAAATCCTCCTGTTGCAAAATTACTGTAATAAAGATCTGTTACTTGAATAATATCTTCTGCAACATCAGCTAATTCAGCATATTCTGCTCTTCTTTTTTGTATTGTTTTTCCACTAACATTTAAAAAAGCAAAAGGAGGAATCTCTGGGGCGAAGATACAATTGATACTATCTTTAGAAGTAATGTTTGTGCGGCGTCCTATGTTTTTTACACTATACTCTCCTCATATCGGTGAAGAGCTATCAATCATATCAAAGAAATAATAATAATGATCGTTTTCATATTTAGCCATTTCGTCTTGTATTTTAGCCACCGCTTTTATTGTAAATTCTGCTTTATCTGCTGCAGCTTGTGCTTTACTGTCTGAAAAAGAAAAGTTGTTTGAAGTAATAACCGCATTTGCATTATTAAAATAATTAATAAAGTCAACTCTACTAGCTATAAGTGTTCCTGTTTTATAATTATAAACTACGGGTAAATTAGCTTTTAATTCATTATAATAATGCCCAGGATCAGTCCCATTGGCTTCAGCTTCTAACCCCATTAATAATAATTGTGTTCTTCAACTATTAGGAATATATTCATCATCGATAACATCTGTATCAATATATTCTAAATCATGAGTTTTTGCATAATCAATATAATTATTCTCATACCATGAAGAATATCGATTCATTGAAGGACGATTGTTTCCATCAAACTCGATTTCTTCTCAATCAATATCTGAATAATTAATATAAGTCATTGATCCGAGTCCATTTGAATAATAGGATGTAGGAGATGTTTTATTATGATAATATTTAAATCAAATTAATTCATTTCAACCATATTTATTTGATTTTTTATCTGTGTCATAATATCAAAAAGAACTCGTATAAACAGGAATAGAAACATTAATACGATAATATACTTCACCACCAGTTGCATCTGGTGTTCCTAACATTGTAAGAGTCGCATATAATATGGTTAAGCGTTTGCCGCAAATCTCAAGTTCTTCTTTAAAATTGTTTATTTGATTTTGAATAACTTTTTTTGCAGCAATAGCTGTACTTGTATCTGCTTTTTTCTTTGTCAGTGATGAAATACGAACATTATAATTATTAATTATTTGAGTATATTGTTCAATTAAAATTTTTAATTGTGTTTGTTTTATTTTAACATCATTTATGTATTGTCTACACTGACTTTGTCTTTGTAATTTTATATATGAATCAGTATGACCGGCAACATTAATTCCATTTCATAAATTTGAAATTTTCTTATTAATTGCTGGTCAATATTCTGTATCTATAAAATTATTATAATCATTTGGATCATTACCGATTTCAGCAAATAAATCATATAATAGTTTTAACAATCCTCCGCATCAAGACAAACTTGTTCCTCTAGATGGTATACCTGCTACAAAATTATTATATAAAGTTGCATAATATCTTTTTGTTGATGATAATAATGGAACTTGTTTTGAAACATTATATCTCCGCAATTGTCTTGCTAAAGTAAAAACAACATCTTTATATTGTTCTTTATAAGTACTATTATCATTATATCCCATATATTTTTCTAAAAGAGCGAGTAATCAAGTTTTTGTATCTGCTGATAATGAATAATTGTTATCTTCATTAATAGCTTTATTTTCTTTATTAACAAAGCTATTATATTCTGTTTCAAATTCATTTACATTTTTTAATACCTTTTTAAAAGTATGAGTTTGAGGTTCTTCAAGCAACCCATAAATTCGTGAGCTCTCTCCGAACTCTGGTAATGATCAAACATATTTATTATTTTTAAGCGTTGGCTTTATTATTTTAGGTGTTGCAAGAGTCGTATTACCCGTATCAGGATCTACATATATTAAAACATTATTATGTCCTCCTGTCATTGTTGGTTTATCATCAATAACCAAATGATAAAGACAAGTATGTTTTATATTATTCTTGCTTGTAACAGTACCTTCTACAATAAAATCATTTTTTATATTTTCATAAGAAGGAGTATTTGTAACACTAATTAAATTAGTATTATCGTCAAAAGTATAAATAGATTTTCCATGCGTGGATTCAAATAAATAATCAATATCTCCTGTATCTTGAATTTTATCTCATATATGAGCAGATTGAGAATTATTTAAATAATTTTTTATTTCTTGAAAATGAAATTGCCCATATTCATCATAAAAATACTCATAATTTCCTAATCAATTTTTAATTTTATCTAATACATCAGTAACCTTAGACCCAGCTTTAAAGGTTAATTCTTCATCATAGACAAAATCTTCATAAACATATCCTATATCTTCATTTGTTCTATATTCTTTTGCTCCGACATATTTATTATTAATTAAAACAGGGTGATGTGCGCCTTGTTTTTCATCAAGGTCAGAAGTAAAACAAACATCATAAGATATTTTTCCTTTATTCGATATAGGATAAATTCATAATGATTCAGCACCCATTCATCGAATAATTCTCTTAGCTTTTCTTGGAACATCGTCAATAATAATATTTGAAATATCTTCATCACCGAAATGATTCACTGTTTCCATTATAATGTCATATACTAAAGCCTTAGTAGTGGTGACGACATCATTTTCTACTGTCGTAGTGGTATCAAATCTAACAACATACGGCAAAATACCTCCAATAGTACCATCTAATTTTGCCATTTTATCTTTAAATTCTAAACTGATATTTGTTGCACCATTAGCAGAGGACGAAATTGAAAAGCTTGTAATAAAAAAGACTCCTTGAGGAAATCAAATGATCTTTTCATCAGGATAATCCGTAGTATTATTTGTTATACCTAATTCAAGATATATTTTTTTAGAGATAGAATAATCAGATTTTATATCGTCTGGGTTATACTTAAAACTATCAACCGCACAACTTAAACTACAAGTACGACGAATAATGGAACTCCCATCTTTTGTGAGAGTTCCATCTATAATTTCTCCTTCAATATCTCTTATAGGAGTTTCATCACGATATTCAAGTAAAGTAATTTTTACTCATTGTTCTCGCACATGGAATACATCTAATTTACTAAGAAATTCTATATTATTAGAATAAGGATATTGTTTTTTCATTATTTCTCCTTAGTAAAATTAGCGTTGATCAATAATATTAAATAATCCAAAAGAAGCAATAGAGTCTAAATTTTTTCCATCGCCTATTTCATACATGGTCGCACTAAAACTATATAACCTGCGGCCAAGTGCAGTATCTGGAGTCATACTAACGCCATCTAACATAACAATCATATTGCCTTCTGTCATTGATCTAAACAATTTTGGTTTACCATTGTTTAATCATTCTTCAGCAGCATCTCGATATTCGCGCTCATATAATCAATCATTATTAGGTTGGATTCTCTTAGTTGAAACTGATGTTGATGAACCAGATTTTCCACCAAAAATTGATGTATCAGTACTAGTAACTTCATTAACATTATACATATAATTATAGTATGAATTAGAGTCAGATGAAAGCCCAAATAATTCTTGTTTTGATAAAAATAGTTCTCCATTATCTTCAGTTGAAATACGACCGCTTATACTATAAGTATGATATTTTAATTTAGAATTTTGAGTAAAAATTGGATATCGTCCACCAAGAGTATCTGTTTTTGTACGATTTACTGCATTCGCTCTGTTTGACAATTCAAGATCAAAACTTACTCTTAACATCCTTTCACTATCTGAAAAAAATCCTCCATAAAAATCACACCGTATAATCTCTGTTCGTTGCGGCGCATATATTGTATTTCCATTAACATATTGAATTTGATAACGATAACCAGTCATACTTTCTATAGTAGTATCTTCAATTACAATAGATTTTTCTGCTACTGGAAATTTACAAGCATATATTAAATCTCATTTTGTAAAATTAGAACGATGTGAAGATCGTCTAATCGTTAAAGTAGAGCCTTTTGGATGATTCGTTTTTACAATATCAAGAATAACGCTACCATTTTCTTCGTCTGTAGTAATTTTATAAGTTTCATTTGTTTGATTATTACCATATCCTTCTATCGCAACAGTATATGAAACTGTTTGAGTATAACCATGATCTGTTTCATAAGTAAACTGCATTTTATAATTATTGTTTGATTCTGATAACATTGAAGTATCAATTCTACAATAATATTTTTTACCATTGTCAGAATACATTTTATCAGTATCATAATATACTATTGAATTTTTCATTATTTTAATTTGATATCAAGATAATTTTTCATTATCCGTATGAGTTGTATCATCAGAGACTCTAACAAATTTTAAAGACCCAGAAATTAATGTATCAGTATTAGGCTTTATATTATTTACATCACTATCTGAAAATCCTTGAATAGTTAATTCAGGAATAAGAATCGGTTTAATTAAAGTTCCTGTAGATCATTCAGAAAAATTATTTTCATTTGCATTAGTATATCCAGCCAATTTTAAAGCATTTGCTTTAGAACCACTTCAAGAAAAATATGAAGTAGGATCTATATATCCATCATTCGCCGAATAACCAGCACTTCCAGTTAAATCAAAACGTAACTGTACTTTATAATATTGTTTAGTATTATATACCGCCGTTTTTCCAGATTTAAGCGGAACATTCGTTTTTAATACTCTGGGAGGAATACTTACTCAATACATTTCTTTATCATTATCATAACCTGTTCTTATATCACCATTAGCTCCATCAGTATTATCTGGATAAAATTTTACAGGATAATATTGCGGGTATGCAACATTATCATTATTCATACCCGCAAATACATTTTGATTAGTACGCTGATCAACCATAGAAACATGAATATACTGAATTAATGATATTTTTGTTTCATCATAAGAGGATATTTTAAACCATATCTTAGCAGGTTTGTCATAACGAAAAGAAGGCATAAAAGTTTCTAGTTGAGGTGGATATAAAGTATTTAAAGTTGTTGTCATTTAAAAGCCTCCTAATAGCTAGTACCTGTATAATCTTTAGATATTTGAATTGAAGAAGAAAAATTATATTTTTTACTCTTAGTATCATATGCTCCTTCAAGACTAGACTCATTTATTACATTTTTCAAATATAAAGTATTATCCTCTTCACAATATCCAATTGCCCAACGATTATTGTTGAATCAACTAAAAATCTTTTCTAAATCATCTGCAGAAAAACGTACATAATTTTTATTTTCATTTTTATATAAATAAATTTTTTGTTTACTTGATTTATTATTACCAGGTTTATATCCTATATGTAAATCTTGTAACATATAAGCGTTGCTTTTTACCTCTAACTCTTTTTGTAAAACGGTTGGTCCAGCAGAAACAGTAAAACCGCCAGAACCTAAAACTGTTACTTTATTTGTTAAATTTATTTTTCCACCTAAATTAGAAGATATTGAAATAGAATAATCAGAACTACCAGAAGAATTTGGCTGAATTGAAATAAAACTATTTTTATTTTTTAAAGTAAGAGTTTTATTATTAAATTGTAACATCATATCTTCTATTGCAAATTTACCTAAACCCGTCCCATCAGAATTATTATTATTAATTAAAATATAACGGCTATCATTTGTTTTTAATTGAATTTGATTGGAAAGAATTCTAATTTTAGCTTCTTCACCTATTTGTAAATCTATTCTAGCTGGATGACTACTATCAACAACTTTTGAAGCGCTAATTCTAAATTGTCCACTTTTAGTATTTCCACTATAGGCTCCATCAGGAGAAGAATATGATGTATCTGAAGAAATAATCAAATAAGGAGTTCTAGTTCAAGTATAATTTTTTGAAAACTGATGTTGAATATTATTAGATGAAATTTTTATTGTAGGTGTTTCTATAGATAAACCAGTATTTGTTAAATTAATACTATTTATTCCTTCAGGATTTGTACTTGTATTAATTGTTTGAATTTGTACGCCTTTATTATAACTAACTCTAACAAAATTCTGTACTTCAGGAATAGAACCTGTTTCATTCTCAAAATTTTGACTTGCTCCTAATTCAACAAAATGATTATTTCCATTTCCAGCAGTTCTAATACTAATACTACCATTATCATTTTTACCTTTTGTAATATAGGTAGTTTCTTCTAAATTATTTTTTATTTTTGAAAATATTTTTATAATAGGAGTATAATTATTATTAGAAGTTAAAGTTCTAATTTCTTGACCATATAAATCAGCAACTTTGCCAAAACTAAAAATTCTTCCAGTACGGCTATAAGTTTTTTTATCTTGTAAACCAGCAGTATAAAAACGACCGTTTTCATCTAATCCAACTCGAATGAATTCTTTTCAGTTAAGGATATTATTACAACTTTTTACAGGAACATCTACTCAATCATAAATATCTATATTATTTATTTTTTTATAATTTTCACTATGGATAAATCCTGAAATATTTACATTAGAAAGAGTATTAAATCAAGTATTAACATTTTGTTTTTTTAATGTTTTTATATATTTATAATATGTTCCATTATTATTATTAATATCAATAAACCCATATTGTGCTTTAACATCAGTATTATTGTTTACATAAATATAATAAGAACTATAAAACCTAATTCTTTGTTGATCATTTTTCCAATAAGTTAAAGCATATCTAATACCTTGTAAATTATAATTATTTACAGTGCTTTCTACACAAAGTACGTCTTCATTAATACTGATTGGAGAAAAACCATATATGTTTTGAATACTAAGATTAGTTATTTTTAATCCATAAGAAAAATTAATAGAGCTATAATCACCAAATTTAATACCATAAGTTACAGAATTTTTAAATAAAGGAGAAATAAAATCATACGTTATTTGTGTCGTAATATCTGAAGTATATTCAGTATTTTGTATCATAAAAGTCCCTGGAGCATAAAAACTTACATACCAGTCATTAACTGAAGAAGACGGTTTTGGATCTAAAGTTACATAACCCTTATCATAATTACTACCATCTTCACCTTTAAAATTTACTCAAGCACCATCTTCACGTATTCTACCACCATAAACAGGAGAATTAAGAGATTTTTTTCAAACAATAATGTCATATTCTGTTGGATTAGATGAATTAGATTCTATAAGTTTTACTCAAAGCCTCCCGCTAGTATCAACTTTATAACTTCCTCAATCACTACCAATATTGTTTTTCTTAAAAGTTTTTTCTATTGTAGATGCAACAACATTAACGCTTCCATACTCTGGTGTTATTGACAATTCTTTAACAGTTGTTGCTGTTCGATTTACTTGATATGAACAATTTGCATTAATAGCATAATTTTCAGTATATATTCTTGCTTTTAATTTATAGGAACTTCCATTAGCTAAATATCCTTCATTATTAGAAAATAATTCAACAGAAGAAGAAGAAATATTTTTATAATTATCTCAAATATTAATTTTATTTGATATTAATTTAACATTATTACTATTAATATTGTCTGAATCATTAACACAAACATAAAATTGAATATAGGTATTTTCAGAATCTATAAATTCAATATTCTCCAATTCACACTTTAAAGAATAACCAAAAGATATTTTCCTAATCTTATAACCAGTAGAATTAGTAATATTTCCTATTTTTATATTAAAATCACCTTTATTATTTTCTTGACTATAGTTTAAACCAATATTAAAACTATCAGAAACGAAAGGAGTATAACGAGTAACACTTTGTCATTGTTCATTATCACTATTTCAAGCTAGATTATCTGGATTATATGTAATAATCCCATTTATTGTATCAATTTTAAAAACAGGGTTAGGATCAATTGTTCTTTTAAAATTAGTTTCTGTAATACTGCTGGATAAATATTTAATAGTATTTAATATCGTAAAACTCTCAGAAAATGAATTTTTAGTTATCGCCGACCCACTATCTTTTTGATAATAAGCTTTATATTTTCCGACATTGTCAGTATCTAATTTATAAATATGATATTCTACGCCTTCACCAATTTGTGGTGTTCCTTGTGAACCAAAGTTTTTATTAACAATATAATCTTTTATTGTAGTATTATTACTTGGATTACTATCTGAACCATTTGATTTATATCCAAACAATAAACTACTATTATCTTCATCTCCAAAACCAATAGTATGTTGAACAATAGAGAATAATGAATCATTACCTGGATCTAATCTTAATTCAAGACTATCTCCAACATTAATATTATTATATTCATCAGCATAATCAATATCTTTTAAGTTATTATTTTCATAAACTTCACCTTTTATATGAATATAAGGTTTTTCAGAACTAAGAATAATACCATGTTTATCATGCGGAATCATTAATTTTTTATCATTATTTCGAGATATAGTATCTACTCGTTGTTCATAACTGCCATCAACGATATTATATAAAAAGTGACTCCCTATTTTTCAATTTCCTATTTTACTAATACCACCAGGAACTAATTCGATCCGGCCTTCATTTGTTCCATCATCACTTTCAGGTAATCCAAAACAAGCTTTTCCAGTTTTAGAATCAATAAACAAAGATTGTTTTCCATCTGAGTATCCAATTAAACCAACTTTTTTTGTTTTATCAATTTTACCTTTTAAATTATTCGTATCTGTACTTTCATTACCAACTACACCCATAACCATACCAGTAAAAGTATTCGTTGTAGAATCTTTTATACCAGCACCAATTTGTGGAGTCATAATATGATCTTCACCAATATCCACGGAAGTACCATCTCATCCATTTAAAGCTGGTAATTCATAGGTATTAAGTGTCATTATAATTGGAATATATATTTTAGCAATTTGAACTTTAGAACTATCTTCTTCAATAAATACTGTACCAACAACATTATTGTTCATATATAAACCATTAAAAGTATCATTTGGAACAATATAAATTTGTTTTAATAGGTTAGGTGCTTCTCCATTCAAAATTGAAATTCAAACATTAAAAGTTTCAGAATCTTCTGCTATTTGATATTTTTTAATATTTATATACAAAGATTGATAATATTGATATAAACTTCGGATATTATCATAGACCCCTGCTGCAGCACTATCAGCATTAAGAATAATATCATAAATATTTTTACCTATAGCTTCAAATCCTTCCGGACTTAAAATATTTCAATCGTCATAAATAAAACTATACTTATTTTTAATAACATCATCATCTTCGCCAAAACTTTTTTGAGTTTCATCTATTAATATAAAAAGATATGTTATTAAAATTTTAGCATATTCAACTAAAACTGGATCAAATGTATCAACTATACCATGAGAATTACAATATCTTATATAGCATTTATCAAAGCCTGTTGCCGTATCTTCATCATTTTTATTTAATTCATTTCCAATTAATGTATTAAAATTATCTTTAAAAAGAACTGATCTAATAGGAACTTGAACCGCATTATTGCTATTATTAGAACGATCATCATATGCTTTTTGATATACTTGGATTAATTCTTGTATATTTTTTATATTATACGGATTAACACTATTTATATTTAATCTTGTACTTGTAATAACACTAGGCCATTCACTATTCCATATTTTTTGAATTTTATCATAAATTTTAGTATATTTTTCATTTAAATTTTTACAAGATTGACATTCAGTTTTAATCTGTTCAAGTAAATCTGTATATCCTTCATATATTGTTTGAATATAAATATTCTTTTTATCAGGAGTTTTATTTTTAAAAACATTAATCCGTTTTTCTAAATTATCTATCTTAATTAAAGTTGGCAGTAAATTATCTAAAGCAATCTCTTCAACATCTATTAAAAATTGATTAATATAATTTTTAATATTACCACTAGAATTTTCTAAGCATGTTTGGTTCATATCTTGAATTTCTAAAATAAAAGCTTCAATATCTGAAATATCAGAAGATGCATTTAATTCTTTAGATCCTGTCTTAGATTTAGGACTTCTAGAAAGTAGCAAATTAGGATTTTCATATTCGCCGTCTGTTTTTATACCACTTTCAACCGCTCATTCTAAGTACCCAGTAACATTTCAATTAGGAAATTCTACATGGATGCCTTGATTTTCATTATATGAAGGATTAGTTCCATTAGAATCATAAAGAATATTTTTTAAAGTATCTTGTCGTATAATCTTTATAGGATATTCATTATAAGTATATCCAGAATTATATTCAATCGCAGGCATTCCATAAAAATTATAGAGATATTTACCATTTAAACTTGTTTGAGCTTTAATAATACGAGTATCTAATAAATTAGATAAAGATGGATTATTATAAGAAATTTTACAAGTATTATTATTTAAATTACTTTCTACAACGTAATTACATCCTACTCCAGATTTATCTGCAATTGTCCATTGAGTAGTATAACCCAAAGTTTTAAAATTATTTGTATATAAATCAGCTTCTAAAACTTCTCTATTAATATTAGTGTATGTATTTGTAGAATTATCGTATTCATTATAGAAATAATTTCCATCAGATTTTATTATTGTTAAACATTCATCAATTGGAGGTGTAATTTTCTCATTAATTTTTAAGACTATATCAGTACCATTTGTACCAATTTCACCAACTTTTGTAAACAATAAATTACTACTCTGACGATATTCTGTTCCATCGGCATGAGTAACAACAGCAATTACTTGATTATCATTACAATTACTATCATAAATATCTTTAATACTTAAAGGGAAAATACTTCCCTCAAAATATCTATCTCCTGTTTCAATATCTGTTTCTAATCCAAGAGAAGGAATATTAATTAATGACTGCCCTTGCGGCATTATCCATCTAACTCTTTTAGGAGTAACTTCTGCACCTTGCGGACTGCGGAATACTGCTGTCAAATCAAGAACGTCTATTGGATTTTGTTGTTTTTGACTATTTGGTGAAATACCAGCTTCATCATATTGAAATACTTGATTTCCATTTATAATATCAATATAATAATTATTATTAACAATATCTTTATGGTTCTGCAGAGTAATAGATCCATATCCTATATATACACCCGCTCTATAAACAGAACATGAATAAGTAACATATGTATTAGTATTTTTTAATTTACAAGTAATTTTAGGACCATAAATGCCACTTGGATAAAGAATACCTTGAGCTTGATTTATTTGTGTCGAATAATATGACAATATTTCTGTTTTTGAATGACCGGCATCACTTAAACCATTTTCATTAATGTCACATTGAGCTATTTCAGCTTCTCTCTCTGCTATTAACAGCTCTTCGTTCTTATCTAATAATATTATACCATAATCAGGATCTTCTTTACTCCAAATAAAAGAAAAAGCATCATCAGGATAATTCTCTTGATACCCCTCTGTTTTTTTATTAATTAAACAGGTTAGTGTAGGTCTTCCTTCATTAAACTGAAAACTTGTTCCTTGGTCACTACTAATTTCAATATCAACTTTATTGTTATTGTTATACAATGAAACAAAGGTTTTTAAAATAATATTTGATTCATAAACAGCAACACAGGCATAAATATTTTCTGGAGCTGTTAAATCAGAAGGGGTTAATGTTATTTCACTACTATTCTCTGTTTTAAGTCATCTATACCCAGTACCTAATTTTGAGTTATAATCATCATGAAGACTAGTTACTGAAAAATCTTTTACTCCTCAATAAAAAACAGTATTTTGAGTAATATCTTGATTAGAATAACTCATTATTGCATTAATCTTTAATTCATCTTTGCGGCCAACCTTGATAGTATTTCCTTTTGGAGTAATAAGTCTTAATTTATAATCTCCACTAACGGCAGAAATCTCATCAAGAGCAATGATTTCAAGATTATCCATATAGATATAAACGTCATCGTATTCATCATGAGGGTCTGTCTCTTCATTAACAAAACCTTCACTGAATGCAATAATAGAATCTATATATAAATATTTTTCACCATCAAAAGGTACAATTGTATATTGTGAAACATAGTCATAAAAACGCATTGGATTACCAGTCATTTTGCTAGTATCAAGAATATACGCAACTAACTTAGGTAAATAAGTAACATTTCCACTATCATCTACTTGCGGATTTGTTTCATCTGCGAATGCAATATTTACAATAATTCCATAATTTCCAATATTATCTGTATCAAGATTTGCTTTAAATTTACTTCTTATTAATAAAGCCTTTGCTTGTTTTGCAGAATTACTAAAAACTTCTTCGTCAATATCAACAACTCTATTTTGAATAGTATCATAATCAGTTGAATTAACAATACTTGGATCATGTAAATAGCAATAATGAAACTTTTGAATAGAATGTGAATCAAGTTTTAACGGTTGCATCCTTACAACATCAAGCCTATTTTCAGGAAAGTCTTCATCCTCATCAAGCTCTGCGGCAGGATATTCTTTTTCAATGATAGCATTATCACCAATCATAATATAATCATTTAACAAAGAACTGTTTAAAACTTCAGAAAGACTATAATCTTTATTATCTTCAACCCTTCCAATGATAAATTTTTTCTGGCTCATATCATCTTCTGGTACTAATATATACACCTCTTCACCAGCTTGATATATATCGGTAGAACCTGATTGAGTATACGCGTAAAAATCTCCATCATTGTAAGTAATAAGATATTTACCTTCAGAAGTATTTATATTTTTTTTAATTATAGCCTTAATTGTTTTATCAGAGGATATTTCTTCGACAGATCTATCTGCGATGATAGAAATAGCTTGTAGCAATGATTGAGTTAAATCTATCATTATAATACTCCTTTTCCTCTTTTAATTTTTAATATTTCTATTTTATGTAAAAATAATAACATAAAAATTATCTTGTTTTGATAAAAAAAGCTCGCATATCTAATAAAATATGCGAGCTTTACAAACTATTTTAAAGTAATTTTAAATATCAGAAGGAGTATCAACTAATAATTTTTCAACTGTTTCTTTAGCATTTGAGCTAGCAGCACTAATTGTTTTCGTTGTTGTCGTTACTGTTGATGTCGCATTACTCTCATAACGTTTACCATCTACGTAAGCTTCTGCTGCCGCATAGATTGCTGCACTTAATGCCGCACATGCAGCTCCTGCTATAGCTACAGTTGAATTATCTGTGGCAAAAGCTCCAATAGAGGTTCCAATAGAAGCTAAAAATGCGGCTATTGCCATTCAAAATTTTCGTGAACTTAGTTTACTTGAAAGTGTTTGCATTAAAATTATCTCCTTACTTTTAATTATTCGTTTTCAGTTTCAACAACCTCAATTTCAGGATTAAGAGATTCTTGCGGTTCTTCTAAGGGAAGATCCTGGCCTACCTCAGTAATTACACATGCTTGTAAAATTAAACAAGCACAATTTTGTTGCTGCCCTATATTAACTGCATTAACCATATCTCTAGCGCCATCAAGAATAACCATGTCCTTTTTACGAACAACATAATATACAAAATCCATATTTATTCCTTAAAAAACAAACTATAACATTATAGAATCAATCCATGATTTATAACTTTTCTTATTAGTAATTTCATCAACAAGATGTTCTATTATTTCATCAATTTTATAATCTTGATTATCTTCTTTATGTTCATTCGGAGCATCTTTTTCACAATTTTCTTCGTGTTTATTATTCTTCAAATTTTTTATATATTCATTAAGATAATTATTCTCTGCTTGCAATTTAGCTATTGAATTTTCAAGACGAGCAATTTTATCTTCAGGAGATTCTTCTGGCTCACTTATTTGAGCTGTTATATCATCTATAATACTATTTAAACCATCAATGAAGTTATCTCCATTATAATCTGAATAAATTTTTTTATCTCCATAATTCATATCGCACTCAATATGATATTGTCCATCTTTGTTTTCGATATAACAATAAGTACTATAAGAATCTTTAACCATAAATATATCTCCTTTACTCTTAAAATTATAAAATTAAAATAATTTACAATATATTTAATTTTTAATTATTAATTTTTATTATCTTTTGATATAATAATTGAATCAACCATTTCCTTTAATGATGGAAGTCCATATTCAATATCTTTATACGCTATATTATTATCTGCATTTTGATATCCCTTTAAAAGAAGCCTTTTACATTTAGAACAAGTATTCTCAGACCGCATTGTACAACGATGTTGACAAACTGAACGTAATCTTGTTAATTCTGGAGGAATAGACTTTGTAGGATATGGTAACACTAGATTAGAATTTATAAGTTCTAAATCATCATCCCAATCATGCTCTATAAACCATTTCTGATATAAAATTTTAACTTTGCCCCAATCATAATTATCTTCATAAAAAAATTCACCTACATCATAATATTGACTTAAAAAATCATAATTTTGTGGCTGATATACTTGTACTGTTGGACAAGTTAATGAAAGGAAATTCGTTACCGGAACTCTATTTAAAAGTACCCTTAGTTTTATTCCATTTTCAGAACATTGATTATATACTTCCTGAAGATTGTAAGTTAAATCATCACTAATATAAATTCCTTTAACCTTATGACTCAATACCCATTCTAATAAAGAATAATTATATATTGGAATGGTATAATCAAAAATATAATTAATATTATTATCATCAAAAAAATATAAATATTTAAAATCACGCAAAGAAAGACGAATAAAAATATTCTTAAATTCATCACACAATTCAGCAATTTTTTCAATATCATAATCATCGTCTGTAAAAGAGACATTAATTTGATGTGAAGGATATTTTTCTACAAATTTCTTTAATTCTTCAAAAGAGCTATATTTTGTAAAATAAATATTAAATTCGTCTATATCTTCATAATTAATAGGACAATCAAATTCTAACTGATAAGGAGCAGCAAATTTCATTAACAATATAACCTTTCTCTTGTTAATGGCTTATACCTATTTTTATCTATTTCATATACCTTATCTCTAGATATACAGCATGTATTTTCAGCATCCCAAAGATAATTAGAAATAATACAATCAGGATTACCATAATGTTGAACTTTACCCCAATATGTTTTTTCTATAAAAGAGATTTTTGTTTTAATATGTGAAACACTTACAAATTTACATCCCGCACATTGGTATTTTTCTTCACAATTACTACAATACTTTTTAGATGTTGAAATATTATTTGTTTTATTTAAATCTATAGGCATCCCACAACACATACACGTAGCTGGTCCAGATAAATTTAAATATAAATTTTTTTCTACCCTATTTCGACAACACCAATATTCAGTACCATGATCTTCAATAATATCGTGATACATTACATTAGTATAAACATATATTTTATGACCATCATTCATTCGATGAAAATAGCTAGGATCTCGAATAAAATTATTATTATAACTTCTTTCCATATCACGATAAAGTTGATTTTGATAAGAATACTTCCATCCAAGATTTGTTTTTACAATCTCTTGGATTTTATCAAGAACTATCTTTGCTAAAACCTCACTCTGATAAGGATAATGTTTTCCAACTAAAAGTATATCTTTATGAATAAACACTAAAGTACGCCATGATTTATTTGGAATATCAAGATCATTATAATTAAAAGACTGCGGATTCCGTAAATAAGCTACTACAGCAACATTACTATTTAACATTTCAATAGTACCAGTTGAATAACCACCATCATCAATCCATGACATACAAGAAGTCCAACCGCTCTTATTATCACTCATTGTAATAAAATCTACAGGATTAATACTTAATACTAATTCTGCATCAATTTCTTTATCAGTATTAATTACACTAATATCATCACGCCATTTATTAAATGAGTCCATATAAGGAAAAGAATAATACTCAAGGACTTTACGAATAGCACGCATAATTTTAGTTCCCGCAGGAATTTTTAAAATTTTTCCATTAAGACCACCAGCAAAAAGTTTATCATTAGACGTCTTGCCATTTTCAATATAACAATATTTTGTATATTCAAGAATTGCTTGTAATATTGAAATTGGTAAATCATCTATCCAAGTATCTCGTAACCACTGAACTAAATTATTTATAAAAATATGATTGCGTGGGTCATATTTAAAATGTTGTAAATCATTTTTATCATAAATAATAAATGGAGAATATAAATTTCTCCATTTATTATGACGATAACTTGAATTTACTTTTTGATGAACAGGAAAACTAATTTGGAGCTTCTTTCCAAAAGCTCTAAATAAAGTTCGTTTATTTTTATTCCAAGTTGCTAAAACTTTTTCTATACTTTGCGGTTCTACATTTGCATAATTAATACACCATTGCCGCACAATTTCTTTATCATTTTCTGTCAAACAATCAAAAGGTTGCATGCAATGGCTCCTCAGTACACATCAATTTCATCAAGTTTATCTTTTAAATATTGTGGAAGTTCATTATAATTAATATTATATTCATCAAGGAAATTATCAATTTTCCATCGCGGAATATAAGTATATTTATGTCTATCAACAAAATCAATGATATTACTTGCTACATCATTTTCAAGCCAAGAACAATAACTAAAGATACCATTCAACATATCAACTCTCCTTCCTCTTTAATTATATTATACTATATTTATCGTACAATCGTCAAGGAATTCTCATCAATAAGTTGAATAATTTCAAAATATACTCCGCAAAGTCTTTCATCGTATATTTTATTCCAAAAGCCTGTAAAATGAAAATGACCATGAAACCACACATCAAAATCAAGATTTTTCCGCAGCTCTTCTAAAAATAACTGTCCCGCAGTAGGAACTATTCTTGCAAAATCTTCTGGTCTTTTAAACCATGAATTTATTAATGCGGGAGCATCATGCGTTAGAATAAAATCAAAATGTCCGTTCATATAATGTTCCATAAACTCTGCATTCTTTTGAACATCCATTTTTTCCTGCGGCCACCATGAACGACCAACAACTCTAAACCACTGATGCTGTTTTCGTAAAATAGCCTGTTTATGCTTAAACCCAATTTCATTAGGATTTAATAAAATATTTACATCATGAGATTCTGCACATGGGATACAAAGAATATTATAATTATTAATATTTAAAATTGTTATTTCATCAACAAAGAATACTGAAAAATTCTTTCCATGAAAAGTAGCTTGACGAGCTTTTCCACCAAATAATTCTACTTGAGGACATGACTGCCAATAATCATAGTCATCATGATTTCCACCAATAACAATAGTTGTCCAAGGTTTTTCATTGAGAAAATTAAAAACGTATTCAGCTTCTTTATAGGTAGTAGGTCCAAATGGTTGACCAAAATCACCTAATTGAAAAACAATATCCCCTGATTGCAATTGTCGCAACTCAGGATTACGCTTAAAAGAAAAACGTTCAATAACTTTTCCATGAACATCACCTGTACAGACAATCATTTTATACTCCAACTATAGCTTTAAATCCTTTACCATATTGTTTAATACATGGACTATTATATACTTTATCTAATATCTGCATTGTTTTTTCATATTCTTCATCAATTTTTTCTTTATTTTTTGATTTTAAAACAAAAGGCCAAACTTCTTTCAATTGATGATAATGTTCAATAAATAAATCTTCATCAACTTGCCGCACACAACCATCCTTATCATTTTCATGAACGATATGCCCTAAACGACATGTCGGGTGATCACAATTCCAACAATTTAAAGTAATATAAAAATAATTATTGTCTTTTATTAGACCATTCTCCATTGTTTTAACATAGCTTCTGGTGAATAAGGAATTCGACCACCAAATGAAGGAAAAATAATCCACATTGTTGTATTAGGATCAATCATTACATCTCCATTAAAAATTGTTACTGGACCATCTTGTTGCATTTCAACAATATATTGTTTACCATTCTCAATAGAAATATCAATTAAATTTAAATCTCTGGGATCTAGTGCCGCAGCTTTAAAAGTTTGTGTTGGCCCTATGTATTCTAATCTATACGACATTATTTACTCTTTCTAATTTCATAAGCAATACAATCACCATAACCTAGTTTATCCCAATATGTTTGAGCTTTATCTATAATTTTTTGAGCCATTTCTTTTTCATAATACTCTCCCGCATCAGCTAATCTAGATACTCTTTGTCCTCGATAATTAAGAGCACGAAAAGTTGTTTGCGGTTCTACAATTTTCTTTCCACCATTTCCATCTGGAAAAGGCATCTCTTTAATAACTTTTCCATATATTAACCATGCAGACATAATAATCCCTTTCTTTTATTTATTATAATATAACATTAATTATGTACAATTGTCAAATAAAATTTAAAAACAAGTAAAAAAAATTGTTTGACAATTGTTAAATTAAATGTTATACTTATTTTAAAGAATAGTTGATATGAAAGGAATTATATTATATGACTAAATATCATGTATCTCAATCTGAAAATGGAAAAACAATTACTTATGGTGATTTTAATGCAAATAATCCAAAAGAAGCAATAACTTTAGCTTGTAATGTAGCTAAAAAAATATATCCTCAATATAACCGCAAGATACCTTTCATAATTAAAGAATATGGTCATGAAGCGGAGAAAGTGAAATATTATGAGTAAACATAGTAAAATCCTAGACTCTTGAAAAGATAAAATTATTATAAATGGAATTAGAATTCCTGTCTATTATGTAACAAAGTCAAGTAAATATGGAGTTTTTACTTGTTCTGTTAAACCATGTCCACAAGATTATTCTAATATTAATGATTGGGATGGTTATCGTTTTGCTGAACGTAAATGCGATATTGAAATTGCTCATACTAAAGCTAAAGTATTAAAAGAACGTGCCCGTGGTATTCTCAATGTTCATAAAACGCTTCATAGTAAATATAAAACAACTAAACAATATGAACTTGGCATCGTATTAGGTGATATTTATTATCAATATGAACTAGCTCAAGAAGAGTATGAGAAAGCTTATGCTCAATATAAATATATGAAAGACTCATTTCAAGATTACACATCCCGCATGATCGAACGTCGTAAACAACTAAATAAGAAACTTGAAGAGAAACGTGCGGCCGAACTGCAGGATTAAGTATTTAAG
>OCVV011124300.1_pt1 | contig 36006 bp, 44 predicted proteins | sample 1539721 | NCBI WGS metagenome assembly OCVV01 (sample SAMN02144230, study PRJEB22623) | gut metagenome | biome: sheep rumen | host: Ovis aries | place: New Zealand | reverse complement strand
GTTCTAATCCTACAAATAATTATATCAAATTTATCATTTTTGAGAAATATTGATCTACTATAACTATTGTTTTAGTTTGACCTGCTTTTTGTGCATACTCTTCTAATATTTTGATATAATTAAAATAAAATTAATGACTGTTTAATTTATGTTTTAAATTAGGTGTTTTTTGGCCATTTTATAAAAATAAAAATGGAACATTTTAACTGTTCCACTTTTTGTTTTGATAATAATAACAAGATTTATTCATCTTCGTCATCATCATATTCTTCATATCGTTTAAAATATTCTTTTAAGAATTCTTTCTCGGTTTCATAGTATCCTAGTGGCCAATCACTATCGCAACAAGTTTCACAATATAGATCTTCATAATCTAATTCTTCTTCTGAGCTATAGTAACCTCCACCTAAATGATTTTCGTAATAATATGGCATATCTTATCTCTTCCTTTCTAATGTGATACGATATTAGGTGTTTTAATAAAAAGAAAAATCTACTCAATGAGTAGACAATCTTCTAAATTTTCTTTAATTTCAACTTTTATAATTTTACAACTTGAGAGATTTGCTTTTTTAACCCAGGGACGTTTCAATAAATCTTGAGCTTGCTTAATAGCCATAGGAAGTTTTAAATAAACCTTTGCTTGGCTTAATTTAGAAACCATCATTTTATCAGAACCACCCCAATACAAATCATCATCAAATTTAATTACGTAATTATTTTCTTGTTCCATATTTTTCTCCTTCTTGTCTAAATAACAATATTAATATGTTTTTAAAATAAAAAAAGAGACCTTTTAAGATCTCTTATTTTACATAAAGTCAAAAATACTCATTTGATAATATTTTTTTAGTGAAATTTTATGATTTTTAGGTTCTAAACCTTGATGATATACCTTTTCGACTTCATCACGCATTTTAGAATATGCGTCTTGAGCAGAAATTCTTTCCTTCTCATATTCTTGGTCAAAAGGTAATTCAATGTTTTGTGCAATATAAACATCCTTCATAGTTGCTAAAGCATATTTATAAGTTTTAGGTTCAAAGTCCCATAGCACTTTTAGTCTTTCTGTCAAATCCTTGTTCGATTTAGCATAAGGACATAAAAAACAACCAGTTCTTTTACAACCGTAAGTTGTATAGGCTTTAGAAAGTGGAACATTATATTTTTGAATGTATTCTTCTTCGACTTCTTCAGTCCAATCAATAATAGGCATTCTTTTTTCTAATGTTCTTTTATTTTCACCTTCACCGATTTCTTTTAAAGATGTGCAACCCTTGCCGCCATTTTTCAAACGTTTTTCATAAGCCGATTTTCTAATACCACCCTCAGATGCCATTTCGCCATCCATAAAGGCTTTGATATTATTTTCTAATGCAAACTTTTCAAAAGGCTTTTTCTTTAAAGTATGGCAGCATTCGTCAGCAACTTTAATATTAAAATCAGGATGTAAAACTTGAAGATGTTTTTTAGCTAATCTATAACGACTAGTTGTTCCATCTTTTTCAAAATCTGATTTTCCAATTAAAAGAGCTATTCTAGAATTGCCAGATACTTTATTTAAATCTAAAAAGCAATTGTTGTTCTTTTTAAGGGCTCTTTGATAAGTCCTAATAAATTGTCCTTTAAGCTTTGAAATCATTGGTTTACCGTATGTTTTGATGCAATAAACAAAAGATTTCTCAGGTTTAATTGTAACAATATTAGGATAATACTTTTTAAACTCTTCAACAAACTCTTTAATAGCTTGCATTTCTAAACCAGTATTAGAAAATACTGCTTTTGGTAGGTAAGGAATTGTTCCTAACATATAGCATTGTAAACACAACCATAAAATTACGGTAGAATCACGTCCACCACTATAAGATACATAAAGCTCATCTTCGCTATATTTGTTACACATTTCTTCAATTCTGTGCATTGCTTTAGATACAGCTTCATCTAAATTTGAAATGAAAGTTAACATAACAACCACAAGTAATAATCCTGTGGTAATAAGCAGTCCTCAATCGCTACTTAACTTGTTCGGTGCTTGCACGGTAAGTTATTCGTTCAAGTTGAACAAACAAGTTTTTTACTCAGCTATGCTTCTTTTATAGTGTTATTGTCAACTTACACTAACCTAAATTTAATTAGGATTAGTTACGTTCTCCTTTCTTCAAATTCTTAATATCTTTTCTTAATGATGTGATATTTCTACGACATTCTGCCATTGCTTCTGGATCATTTTGATCCATTATAGACATCCAGTCTAAAATTCCACTATTTATTTCATTTAATTTTTCTTCCATATAATTTCCTCCTGTATTAAATTAAATACACTTTTATTATGTTTCTCAAAATTAAAAGAAAAAGGAAGCCGGGCTTCCTCTATAAAAAAATAAAATCATCTCGAAAGATGAATAACTACATATTTTATAAAAACGCTTACACATTAAAGGTCAGATTATTGTAGTTGACCTACAAAAAATCTAGTATGATAACTGCAAACGTATTCTTGAACATTGTTTGCATCTGTTCTTTCACTTTCAACTTGAAGATTGTTTTGTAAAAGAATTGTTGATAATTTTTCTTCAGCTTTTTGCTTAGTTTTGAAAGAACGTGTTTTGATAGGATAGTGATTGATTTCACCACTTAAAAAGTATTTCATATATTCATTCACCTCTAAATTTTTTATTTTTAGTTTAGTGTCATTTCGGACAAGAGGTGTTATTTTTTAAAAAAGATGTCTAAACGGTATTGCAAGTAACCCCAATGGGCAACCACTGACGAACAGTTATATTATGTTTTCAAAATCTTAATATTTTTTCACTTTTGAAAGGAAAACGTTTTAATGTAAAAAACAATTATGAATCGCATACGACTTATAAAAAAAGAGAGTTTAATAACTCTCTTTAATTATTACCTAATTTTGAATTTAATACAGAAGTTAAGAAGTTCTTTATAGCATATAAGTTCTTATTATAATATGTTTCAGCAAATAATCCTTCTTTGAATAAAAAACCAAAGTCTTCAAAGTTATAATTGCAAGGAACATATCCCTTAGGTTTTAATTTCTTTACAACCTCAGGTAATTTTTGTTCAAAAATTTCATAAATTTCTACATCAGTATATTTCTTTACTTCGTTATAAATTTTTAAATCTCTAAATTTTGTAACTTCAAAATCAGATTGAATAATAAAATTAACTAAGGCAAAAATTTTTTCAATTTTTAAAGTTCCTGATAATTCCATAGGATGAGCATATATCTCTTCCATTTGATCATCTCTATTATACCAAATAGGTGCAGAGCCAGAATTCTTTTCTTCTAAAACTAACCATACATCGCCATTATTAGAAAGAGATTCGAAAATCTTTTCAAAATTCTTACGATTAGCATAAATTTCTTCACCTGTAGCTTCACCGTATCCTGGGCCCCACTTATAAGGTGTATCTAAGAAAATATGAAAATAAAAATATTTTCCTTCATAATAAGAACCTTTAATTTTTTCTAATACAACAGATGTTAATCTATCTATTTCCTTTTTGCCTTCTTTAAGTTCTTTTGTTAATTCATCAATTTCCTTTTGTAATTCAATTGTATCCATAAATTTCCTCCATAATAAATATAATACAACTTTTTTATGTTTGAAAAGAAAAAAGATGGATTTCTCCATCTTTAATTTTTATTCTTCATTTTGTTTGGGTGGTGTAACAACAATAATTGTACCAATAGGTAATTTTTTAAATACATCATCCTTGATATCTTCTTCTTTCATTGACTTAAATAAAACATTTTTAATATCAAATTTTTCACAAGTGAAATTAAAGAAGTTTTGTAAAGCTTTATGAGTGGTATTTAACTTATAACCATTATTTTCAACATAAAGTTTACCTTCGTATTCTCTAATGAATGTACCTAAATCTGTTTCATTAGGGTAAAAATGATTGTGATAATCCCAAAGAGTAAATTTGTCTTCTTCGTTTTCTGGACTTTCATTAGGGAATACTAATCCTACTCCAAATGAATTATCACCGTCGCAATGAAGAAGAGTAAATTCTTCAAGACTGTCTAAGGTATCTAACTTATCAGCTACAAGACCTATTGAATATTCATCGATACATTGAAATAGATAATCTAAATCTGTAAGGAATGGGCCATCTGATGTGTCATATTCAAATTCACTTAAATATTCTTCTTCAAAAGTATCATAAACTTCATCTTGAAACCAATTATTATTACTAAAATATAAATCGCCTGTATCTAAAGCTTTAGTAATATCAGAATCTTTAGTGATGTTATGTTCTTCTAAAAATTCTGTCAATCTAGATACACACTCCATTTGTTCTCTAATGTCATCTTCACCAATAGAAATTTCAATGTCACCAATAGCACGACAAGAATATTCATAACGTCCATCTATTGTAAAAGATAAAACCGTTCCACTATACCAAATTGAATTTTGACGGTCAGTATTAAATAAATTTTCATCAATCCAAAAGTCTGATACTCTTGGATTTGATTTTAATTCTTCAACTTTAGCCTTCATACCAGCTAATGTCATATTCCAATCAATTTGGAGAATCTCAAATTCCTTATTAGGAATTGTTTCTTTTACAAACTTTTCAAACTTTTTTTCATCTTCTAGTTCGATTTCATTTTCTTGCCAAGCTTCATCAGAATTTTTTGTTCTAAAATGATATCTAATATTTTTCATATTTTTCCTCCATAAAATTTTATCATAATATTAAATATTACATTAATTTTATGTTTAAAAATAAAAAAGAGCTAAAAAGCTCTTTAATTTTTTAACCTTGTTCTACACCAGTGTAAAAGACAATGTTGTTTTCAATATCATATCCTCTAGGAATATATAATTCTTTCTTAACCTGTTGCAATATAGCTTCCTTATTCTTATATTCAGGTTCGTATAAACTTTCTGAACCATAAGATAAAGGATAAATAAAACCATTAAAAACTTTAGTTATATTATAGCCATTTTCATCTTTTTTGAATTCTCCTGTTTCAAGATCATACTTGAAAATTTCAGAGTAATTTTCGCTATCTTTACCGCCGTCTTTATATTGAATTTCATCAGCAATCCATTCTTGAGCAAAACATTCATCGATGTCATCATAAGTTACATCTTCAAAATCTTCTGCATCATAACATTCAAAAACAGTGCGTTGATTTTCGTCTTCGATATCTTCGGGTGATAGTTCTCTAAGATCCTTTAAGAAGCCTTCAAAATACTCTTTGGTTAAAACAAGTGCAACGCAATCGTTGCTCCATCTACTAAAACTCATAAATTATTTCCTCCATTTTTTTATTTTAGCAATATAAATTATGTTTTTATAAAAAAAAGGCATTAAGCCTCTTTTTATTAAATTTTATAATGATGCAAAGTAGCAAATGCTCCTTCTGGACAAGGTAACATCATTGTGTAAGTGCAATTAGAATGATCATCTTTTATAGTTACGATATGGTTATGATCAATATCTGTTATCTTGCCAAAAGTTCTTGGCATTCCTTTTCTTTCAATATAAACCTTATCACCAACTTTAAAACCGAAACGTTTAGCCATTTTGACACTCCTTTGGAATTTGATAAGCTGGTACAGTATGTAAGCATCTACGTGAAATAAAACAAGGTTCTGCCGGATTTAATACGTGTGTATAATATCCAATACCGCTTTCCTTCATTTCTTCCAATACAACCTTAGCAGTGTAATTACACATACCTGTTGATGGATTATATTCTACAGGAATAGAAGCATTTTCTAATCTTTCTGAACCAATTTGATATTGACCATCATAATCCGAAAAGTAATTTAAATAATATTTCATTATTCATACTCCCTTTCATAAATTGTGTCACAAATAAACTTGATTTGTGTTTCATCATCGTCATCAATGCTAAGAAGTCTATCGAAGATTTCATCAGCAGTTCTTTCCATTTTTAAAAGATCGTCTCCTTCACAAATTAAAATTTCAGCACCATCATCTTCTGAACCCATCATTAAACCATAATAGTCAACGATTTCATCATATTCATTACAGCCAAATTCTTCTAAGAAGTAATCCTTAAAAATACCATCCATAGAATTATTGATATAACTTCCAACAAGTTCTAAAATACCATCAGGATAATAAATACCGATTTCATTAGTTTTTAAATAAGGTATATTTTCACGTAACATAGCTTCATTTTTAAACCATCTTAAAATGGTATCATCATTTTTTCCGAAAGCATTTTGATAAACTTCATTAAAGCTTTCACCCTTAGTTACTGTTGTAAAACGGTCTTCATTCTTTTGAATGAAATCTTCAAGAGTAAGCTTGCTTTCTGGATTATAAGTTAAACAATTACATTGAAGTTCTAAAAATCTATGTTCAGGAACATCATCAACATTAATAACCTTAATTCTATAAACTACATAAGTCTTTTGGTTATTTCCTGCATCACATATTTTAACCATATTATAATTATTGAAAGGTAAACTTTCTTTTCTCATATTTATTATTTTCCTCCTATATCTTAATAAATATAGTAATATTATGTTTAAAAAGAAAAAGGTATCCTTTTTTAGATACCTTTTATTCAAAATATTGAAAACTTGATAATTCATTGACTTTAATAACATTATCTAATTCGATATATGTTAATGAACTTGTCCGACCGTTAGCTACCTTAACGAAAGCTTTAGCATTTCCATCATCTTTTTTTATGATTGTATATCCTAATACAGCCATCATATGATTAGAATAAACTTTACTTCCGACAAGAGCTAATGTAATTGGCTTTCCTAATTTTAAATTATTTCTTAATTCATCAAAATTGAAATCTTTAAATTTTCTATTTTCAATCTTTATATTATAATTGTAATTCTTAAATGTTTGCTTAACAACATTTACTGCTTCGTTTAATGTTAATCCTTCATACTTTTTATACATTTGTTCAGAAATAGTTCTTAAATCAGTATATAATGCTGGAAAAAGAACAGCTATACCTGAATCTGTGTAAGAAATATTTTCTTCCGGAATACAAGGTGAAATTGATTTATCATTGTAAATCTTTTCCAAGAATAATTTATTGCCTGTTGGAATATTCATACATTCTTTCGCATAAGATGATTGATGGAAAGAATTATATAGTGCAGTCAATACACAATTTCCTTCAGTGGCAACAGCTTCTTCTGATGCATCACCATCATAAATTGAAGTGCTAAATTGAGTTAAAATCTCTTCATAAGATAAAACTGATGTTTGGTCTTCAACTACTTTATAGCCTTCTTTTTTATAATCTTCTAAATTTGTAATGATATATCCATTTTCCTCATATGATAAAAAGTGTTGTTTAATAGGATTTGGAATTGTTAAACCAATCAATAATGTAATTAATAACAACATTATTGTAATAAAGCCTACTTGGAAGCTCTTTTTTTGAAACTTTTCTCTAAAATCTATTTTCATTTTTTCTTTTCTCCTTTTTTCACGTTAAAATTTAATCCTGTTTCTTTATGTTTAAAAAATAAAAAAGCACAAAGGTGTGCTTTTTTAGAATCGTTTTTTATATTTAATATAGAGGAGAGAAAGGACGATAAGGAATATATTTATTATCCCTTACAACATCATTAGGTGTTTTAAAAATGAAAAAAATAAAAAACCAGCAAAAACTGGTTTCTTTTTTTAATAATAAGATGCTTTTTCAATAAAATTATAAGTTCTCATTTCAAGAATTTCTTCTTCAGTATATTCATCATCTAATAAATTAGCGAATGTTTCAACTAAAGTTTCAATAGAAATCTCGTGATGATTATCATTATAGCAAGTATAAATGAAACGACAAACTTTATCATAATCATTTATCTTATCTTTTAACTTATCATATACTGTTTTAGCAACAGCTAATTGATTAACATCTAAATTATTCTTTTGAATCAATTCTAAACAATCCTTGTAAGTCATTTTATTCTCCTTAAATATTTAAATTAAATTGAACCATATTAAGTCTTTCTTTGATTTTAGCAATATATTCACTTGCCCATTCAATAAGAATTGACTTTCTATTAGTCTTCATCGCAGCTTCGCCTAAAGCTCCAGAACCAGCAAATTGATCAAGTACGACTTCATTTTCTAAAGTTACATAATTTATGATAGCTTCTAATAATTCAGTTGGCTTTTCAGCTTGATGTATCATATCCTTCTTATTAGGCTTTGAATAATCAAATACAGTTGGTAACATTCCAGAAGCACCCTTCATAAAATGCTTTACACCTGGTTCAGCCTTATCCTTTTTTGCATCAGGTCTTAAACATCTTGCATCACCCTTAGAGAAAATTAATACATCTTCTGTATTCTTTGATTTTCTTCCACAGTTAGAAACAAAATCGCCCTTCTTCCAAGGAACTTTAGCGTAATACTTGAAACCAGCTTGTTCAGCCATTTTCTTTATACGATAAAGATATTCATAGTTTTCAGCAGATTCCTCGGGTAAGAATTCAACTAAGAAGCAACCATCTTTTAAGACACGAGCTTTTTCATTAAAATCTTTTTGAGTATATTGAAAACAATCATATTCTGCAAAATGACGATTACCACCATTATTACTCTTCTTTAAATCATAAGGATGATCTGTAATAATAGCATCAATGCTACCATCATTTAAGAATGATAAATCCTTACCATCACCTTGAATTAATAAGCAACTGTTATTCTTATATAATCCTTTAGCAATCTTTTTAAGAATTCCCTTATCTACAGCTTCATAAACTCTAGCTCTAATAGAAGGTTTCTTTACTTCTAATTTAGCCTTTTCTACTGCATCATAAGCTTCTTGCATTGAGAATAAATCTAATTGTTGTATTACTTGTGTAATAGATGACATTTTTCTTTCCTCCTTAGCTTTGATAAATTTCCTCATCTTACTTTTTTTGAAATACAATGTTTTTATGTTTAAAAAGAAAAAGATGGAAAACTTCCATCTTAATAGTAATTAATAGTATTGCAAAAATTTCCTATTCCAAACATTAAAAAGAAAATTTCTACAATTTCTAAAGTTAAGTAAATTGCAAATTTGGCAATTTTTATATTCTCCTTTCATTTTTTATTACACTTGGCTAGAAGACTCATTACTTTAGTAATGAGATAACTAGTCTACTCTCCTCTCTATATGTATTATTTGTGATGTCCTTGCTGTTATGCGTTTACAATTACATAACTTAGGAGTCTTATATCCTCTCGATATTGAAGAGAAGTCAATCCCCTCACCTAATATGTTCATAAGAGTAGCATAACCAGTAGACATTCTTCCTCTGATAAAATATTCCTTCCCGAGATAGCGAACCTTATCGAATTTTCTAAATCCACATATCTTCCTTGTAGTCATAGGTCGCTCGGAACGAATACCTTTAGTCTTTTGAAAATCCCCTTCTGAAACACATCTCTTTATGTAAAGATTGTTCTTTACCTTAAAGGAATTACCTTGTGTTGCTATAGTACAAGCGTCATAGTAATGTTCTTTATCTACACCTAACTTAAGACGATTAGCTTTTGTGATGTATCCAAAAGTCTCTATAGCACTAGGATATACTCTAAATAGTTGTTTACGAATAGAGTTCATCTGTGTAGCATATTTAAGACTACCTTTAGTCTTACCGCTTAAATTAAGTTTAATCTTTCCATTATGTAATGCTTTGTGACAAGTGTGACACAATGTAATTAAGTTACTAGCTTCATCGCTACCTCCTTGGCTACGATAAACTATATGATGTACTTCTAACTTGGAATCTTTATGTTTACCCTTACAATACTGACAAGTATAATTATCTCTATTGAGAACCATTGCTTTAGTATTCTCAAATCCATAATTAGTACCTTTTTGATATCCCCAATGTCTTACATTAGGATTAGCGAGACTTGGATTTTTCATAAGATGCATATCAAATTGACCTGTCTCTAATACTAATTTTGTAATTGGGAGGATAGATTTAATATACTCTATTTCTTTAGTATGGCTATGCAACTTGCTTCGCATTGTAGGACTAAATCTATCATTCTTAATAGAATTTGCACGATTTAACCATCTTGCCTTTCTATAGCGAGTTTTACGATTTCGTCTATTTCTACGATATTGAGCACGCTGTGTCATTTTATCAGTAATGTCATTTCTTACTATGATTTCTGATATATAGACTATATCGCCATTGTCTTTACTGACAGCAGTTCCGATAGTTCCACTTCCTGTATCCACGCCAAGAGTTAAATCTTGAGTGTAATTTGTTGTTTCATAAGCTAGTTTAATTGTGAATGGTTCACGCTTTCTAACTTTAGCTTTACCTTGCTTAAGTAACAATCTAGCAATTGAATTACTACAAGGCATTAATGGTTTTTCATTTTGAGAAATTACATAAACCATAAATAAGTTCCTCCTTATAAATACTCTACCTAATGGTAGGTGGTGCGTACTATATTGTACTGTTACCATACGATTGTTCCGACTTCAACTCGACAATGATATAAAGGCTTTTTACATACATATCACAAGGCTTTTCTTACTCTGACCTAACTTAAATATGTATGATAGAGCAACGGTCTGTTGCGTCAACCGAAGGTATCTTGGCCTAAATATCGTAGTATAGATTTCTCTATACTTAGTCTGGTAAACTATTTAACAGAAGCCTACCTCTTTAGAGGTAGGTAGTTCACAAATTTCTATTTCTTCGCCTTCATTTTCAGACAAAGAGATTACTCCAATTCCTAACAATTTAAATGGTCTTGTGCCTCTCTCCTCATAAATTTCTTTGAGAGATGTTTCCTTACCCTTTACTTCTTCTTCAGTGCAATACCCAACATCTTCTATGTATAAAGCATCTTCTTCATCTAATTCTTTACCTGTAATATCAGATGTGATTATTGTTTCTGTCCAGCTTTCATAACCACCACCAAAGCCATCATAAGAAAATTCATTTTCTTCAAATCTAACTGGCATAATTATCACCTTCCTATTTTAATTATATTGCCTTAGTAACTTTATGTTTAATGAAAAATAAGTGTTGTATAAAAAAACTTCCTCGGAATTTCTTAGAAAATAGGTAAAAAGTCACTCCGAATTTCTAGTATTTTATTTGTTTTGTAGAATGTAACCGACAAAAATGTGATAAAATTGTCGTTTTTAACCGACAAATTTTCGGTATCCAGATAAAAGAAAAATACCCTTTCGGTATTATTTCGATAATTTGATTAACTTTTATACCCTTAAAGGTATAATTAAGTGTTTTTACAAAAACTTAAAGCCTTTTTATAAGCATTTTCTATTTCAAATGATTCAATTTTTATATTTTGTATTTTTTTATAAATATAATCGTTTTTATTTCCATCCCACAATTTATAATGTGCATTAAAACTTGAATATACGCCACCTAAATAAATTTTAAACAAATCAAATTCAAGATATTTTTGCATTATTTGTTCTAAATTATCAAAAAAAGCATTTTTTATTTTGGAAAGATTTTTATTTTGTACATATTCGTTCATTGTATATTCATTATAAATTGAACGAAAAAAATGACAAATTTGAAATCTTTTAATTATTTGTAAATATACTTTTTCTTCATTTTTAATTAAATTATGAGCTGTTATCAACCATTCTGTCTTACTTTTAAAGCCACTATATACATCATTTAATTCTGGTATTATAAAAAATGTAGCACCATCAAAACCTGTTTTTAAACGATTTGAAATAAATGTTTCTTCGGCAATCATTGTATGTAATAGCAAATGTTCTAATAAATTACAATAAACCAAGTTTTTGCCTTCTTGCCATTCAAACGGCATTGAAGAAGCGCCTTTAACACACAATAATGCTTCTTTATATTCCATAATATGATGTAAATATAATCCTTCATTACCACGAGAAATTTTTTTATTTTTGCTTTTACAAGATGGTGTTAAAAAATAAGAACCTTGTGGAATTCCATATTTTTTATAAAGATAATTACAATATTCAAAATAATTACAATCTTTTATTTTTTCATATTCTTCCATATTCATATATTTTGTTCTCCTGTCTATTGTAGGATTTTTATGTTTTAAAAAAGCAACCATTATGGTTGCTTAGTTATTAAATATATTTCCAGTAAAAATTATCTTTAGATGTTCTAAAACCTTTGCATTTAGATATTGTTGTGAGATGACTAATTCCTATTTTTTCAGCATCTTCATCTATAGATTGACAAAAAATATAGGGATTCAGCATCAATTTATGGCAAAAAAGACGCTAAATCCCATAAAAATTAAAAGGATGTGGGCAAAGAAGCACACATCCCCGTGTTATTTTGACCGAATCTCCATAAAAAATGGGTTCGGGTTTTGACTGTATGGTGGAGTAGACGGGAGTCGAACCCGTGTATTGAAACCTCTTTCAACAACTTTCTACATATTAGTTTACTCATTATATACACCTTAATCAACTAAGAATAAACGATAACGTTTGATTAAAGGTAGTTGCTCAACTTCAAACTAAATAACCAACTCCGTCATTTTAGTTCTACACCTATGAAAAAGTAACTACTCTATATTTATAGGTATCGATATATTTCGTTTCCTAATACTTACAGATTAGGCAAAAGCGTATGCTCTAGGAGCATTTGCAGCTACTGCTGCCATATTAACTGAGTTTGCGTTTATAACAATCCTCGACGTTTTTAACGGAGTCTACTCCGTATGCTTATCATTGATTGAAACTCCAAGCGAATTCCAAAAAACTACCCCATATACTAGCTTTATGTTTTATAAAGCCAGTTTGTATTATTAATATTTATTATTTCCAATAACAATTTTGCTATTTGTCATCTTTTCAAAACGTTTTAAAATTTCATCTCTGATTTCTGAAACATTAGTTTCTAAATCATCTTCATCTAGTTCAATTCCGAAAATGTTAGAAAGCGCTTTAAAAGCAGTTTTGACATCATCACAAAGTTCATCTTTATAAGACAAGCAAGAACCACATAAGATGTATTTCTTATCATTCGAATTTACAATCTTAGTTTCTTTTGCATCAAGAGTATTTGCAACATCTTTCATTGTATTTGCAACAACATCATTATTTTCAGTTTCATCACCTTCATCATTAACTTTTTTATCAAGATAACGTTTTTTAGAAGATAACTTTGAAATTTCTTTAACCTTTTTATTCCATAAGACTTTAGCGTATTCTTGAGCTTGAGCTTGTCTTTGTTTATCTGTCCCTTTATATTCAGCACAAATAGTTGCACTTCCGATATCCTTGATTAACTTACATTTAGGACAAGAATAATTATATTCAAACTCTCCTGGATAACCATCGTGCCAAGAGCCCATATCTACAACTTCTAACTCTGGATCTGCTCCGCAAATAGGACAAGGAAGTAATTTTACATTTTTATAAATTGGACGATTCTTTTTTTGAATTTGATATAGTTTCATTTCTTCACATCCTTTATTAATCAAATTGATCTCCAAGAGATGAGCTCGTTTTTCTACTAGTTATAAACAACGATACTTTATTAACGTTGCATATGGATAATGTAATCTCAATTCCTTTTGAGTACTTTTCTAAAATACGAATAACCTCATCAAATGAATTAACATTTAATTCTAATTTTGTGCCAAATCTAGTCTCATCAATAATAGTTACTTTTCTACTCTTTAATTCATCAATTAAATTTTTATTAACTTGGTCATAATTACTAATATAAATTCCAACTTTCATATTTTATTCACCATCACCTTTAAGAATTTCTACCGCATCATCAATAAATTTAATTAAGCTACCGTATCTATAAGTTGCAGAAGCTAAACCATTTTCAAAGTAATAATCATCTTCAAAATTTTCTTGAATATAACTTGTGATTTTATTAAATAATCTTCTAGTTAATGTATTATAAGTATCAAATTCACCTTTAATATATTCATATAAAGAATTATAGAATTTCTTTTTACAATCTTCAAAATCGCTTATTGCTTTATTAAATTGAGCCTGTAACTTTTGATTTTCTTCTTTAACTTTTTCTTTATTCCACTTTACACTTTGTTCTTCATCAAACACGTGATCTTCTTTATAAAACTTTATATGCTTTCTATCGTGAGAAGTATTCTTTTCTGTTTCTCTATAAGTATTATATATTTTTTCTAATTCTTCAAATGTCATATATTTTTCTCCTTAAATATTAATAATCTCCAAAAGAAGTATAAGCTGTTGAGAAAGCTGTTACTTGTTCTTTCATATTTTTAAATTCAAACGAAGCTGGTGCAGTAGCTTTTAATTTAGGCAACCATCTAATTAACAATAGTAAATCGTGTAATGATATATCAGATATACTATCAGTTGGTTCGCCAAATCCTTTAATATCTACTATTTTGTGATATTTACCATTATCATCTTGATAATAAGTAATGAACACATCATCCCCAAATCCAGGTGCAGTTACTCTATTTTCAGGAGATAATGCAAAATATCTTAATAACTTAGGAACAAAACTATATTCTTCAAAAACATCTTTAGTTAAATTTTTCATATTTCTTCACCTCTATGCTAATTTCCTCAATATATATTAGGTGTTTATTATCTAGTTTTGACAAAAGAAAAAGACACATTAAGTGCCTTTATTGTTCTTCAAAATATTAATTTTAACGTTTCTTTTATAAACTTAGTTGTATTAGGTGCTTAAAAAAATTAAATATTTTCTTCGCTTGAATTATTCATCCATCTTTTTAAAATGTTATATTCTTCTTCATTTGGACAATCATCATATTTTTTGTAAAAACCGTCAGCAAACTTTTCGTAAGTTGGACAATTTTTAATATATAATAAATAAGTGATTTTTCTTTTAGCAAGATCAGATGCTTTTTTAAGTTCCCAATATTCAGTTTGAACTTTCCACTTAGTTTCAAATGCGTGTTTTAAACAAACGGCATCGCCTACTCCTAATGGACACTTTTCGCATTCGCTATTCTCACATAAAGGTTCATAATTAGAAAATTCTTTTTGAATTTCACAAATGTGAGCATCTCCAAAAATCTTATTTAATTGTGCATATTTTTCCTTAATCCGATACCTCTCTTCTAATTCTATATCATATTCATTAGCACTATCTAATCTTTGCTCTAATTTTTCAATAGAATTGATGCCGTATTTTTCCATTAAATCTTCAATTTCTCCTAATTTGCCCAAAACAGTATATTTATTATATTTATACTGAAGTAAATCATCGGCAACTTTACCATTAAATTCATAATGTCCATCATTCTTTTTAGTTAATCTATTCATAATCTATTCACTCTTGTCCTTTACTTCCTTTACTAATCCTACTGTGATAAAAAAATCGTCAATATGAGTTTTAATGTATTTTTTAGTTTCGGCTAAAGTTTTGAATACCAAACGTTCTTGAATATTGGTATTACACAATATACCTTCACCTTCAGTATGTACCAAATACCATATTTCTTCTCTATATTTTCTTATTTCAGTTATTTTACCGTAATAAATATAATTTGTACTAGTGTAGTTTTTTTCTTGAACTATATATACGTATTCTCCTATATGGTATTTATTTTCTATTACTTCAATCTTTGTATCATTATACAAAATATCAACAGGTTCTCCGCTTTTTTTATAAATAAATACGCCATTTCTTTTACGAATAAACTTAACATCATCACCATATTTTTCATTTATAAAGTATTGTATTTGATCTTTAGTACAATAGTCAATTCTTTTTGGGTTTTCTTTTTTTCTACATTCGTTAATATCATTTATCATATTATTCACCTTCCTAACAGAAATCACCACATAATAAGTGCTTCTCTACAAACTAGCCTATATTCATTAAAATAAATTATCAATTAAATCATTTAATGCTTGTTTATTATCTTGATACTGACACTCCAACGACTAAAGCACGTTGGGTTCTTATGTACATTCACTTCCAAATATACTCGAAAGCATATAAGACTAATGAATTTCTATAAGACTTTCACTACCAAAGACACTTTTGTGTCCATTAACAATAGTATAAGGCTCGTGTCAAAACCTATTTATACATTATTTGTGCTATTCATCCCACACCTAAAGGAGTGGGCTTTTCGCACATTTCTTGTAATTCATACCAATACCTCTTATTTTTTGTTCTCAATTATTATTTTCAAATATTAATTCAAAATCCCCATTCTCATTTAAAAAGGCAACAGGTTCAGGTTTATGTATTGTTTTATCATTTTGTAATTTAATTTCAACCCATATTGCTCCGTATACAATAGTTGTAGAATGCAAACTGCCATAAGAAATTTCTTCTATAAGGTCATCGTAATCTTCAAAATAACGAACATTATTAAGTGTATCTTCTACCACGAACACATCACACAATTCTTCTGGCTTTTTGGATTTGTTTAGGATATCTTTAATAAGAATTGATTGATAAGTGCCTTCTTCAACAGAACCTATACCGAATGAAGTAATATTCTTATAGTTTTCTTTTTCTTTTTCAGTAAGATTGCCACACAATATATCATACTGCTTATCAGTTATTTCATATACACCATTTTTTGTTTTTACATACATATTACTCACCTTTGTTTTCTTCTATCCAAGAATTTCCGCTTTCTAATTCTTTTCTTATTTCTTTTAAAGATAAATCCATAGATAATGTTATACTCATATAAGGTTCTTGATGGAAAGATAATCTATTTTTGAAAGTAAAAGTATTATTTTCATCATCAAAAGTTAAAGAATGAAATCTTGCATCACCTGTACCATATTCTTTACAATAATGGTAAACTTTATATTTCTTTCCAACTAATAATTCATATTTACTTAACCACTCTGTTTTTATTTCAACAAAACTTTCATTATAATAATTACATAATTTTCCAGTGACAATATCTTTTACAACATAACAATCTTTTTCTTCATCATAATGGTCATAAAAAGAAACTGTCCAATTATGAGGATTAAAATTTGAACGTGCAATTAATACATTACCTACTTCAAATTCTTTTCTTTTTCGAAAATAAGAATATTCTATTTCAAAATTATGTAATACCATTGTTTGAATTATATGTGTCAAAATTCTTTCTCTATCTGTCATTTATTTTTGTATTCCTTTCATTTTTAAGATATTTACAAACACATTTGATTGTAAGTCCTACTAGGTATATATGAATATATTAGGTGTTTAAAACAAAAAAAGGCTTTATTAAAGCCTCTTAGTTTTTAATTGTTTGTTCTTTGTCTTTTTACAAGCTTAAATTCATCTTCTGTTAATTTGCAATATTCTTTTAAATTTTCAGGAAGAGATTTATTGTATTCTACAGCATCTTCTGATTCAAATACTAATTTCATATTGACACATTTGTCATTAATTATATTTAGAATTCTATCTTTTTCTTTTAATTGTTTAGATGCTTTCATATAATCAACCCATAATTGATTTTTTCTATCCATATACTCTTCTAATTCTTTAAAAATAGCATTAGTGTTGTTATAAGGATATAAATGATCTAAACCAAATAATTCACAAATATCAACCTTTAATTTTTCATCAGCTTGAGCTCTTAATAATACTTGTTGAATATTTGAATAAGCAAAATACAATTTTAAATCTAATTCTGCTTCTGTTTGAGCATATTCAATCCAATTAGAAGATGGCGCTTCTTTCATTGCTTCTGCGCAATCACTTAACATCTCTAGATCATTTAAACTTTCTTTAGAATTAGGATTATCTATTACCTTTAATCTTTGTAAAGCTTGCTTAATATAATTGAATTTGTTTTCTTTTATAAAATCAATGAAATTTTCTTCATCTCTTTCAGTTTCAAAGTGTAAAGCTTCACCATTAAATGTAACAAAATCAAATCCTTGAGCATCTTCATAGCCATTATCATAATAATCATAATCTATTCTTAAACCATTAATAAGTTTTTCTAAACATTCAACTGCTTCATCAACTTTTGCTTCTTTGATTGATTTTAGTTCTAATAAGCCTTTCTTGATAGTATTATAAAGTTGAGTTGCTTCTTTAATAGTATCATTATCTAATTTAGTTTTTGTTGAAAAAAGACTAATAAAATGCTCTAATGCTTTTAAATAATCTTCACTTGTTAAAAAATTCATTTAAAAAGTTTCCTCCTTTTAATTTTTCTTAATTGCCTTAGGATGTTTACAACCCCATTCAGTTAATAGGTCATTTACCCAATATTTACAAGCTCTATTAGGCATACCAAATGCACCACAGTCTTTGCATTTCTTTAAGTTAGGTTTATCTGATTTATTTGTAGTGTATTTATTCATATTAACGCCACCACCTTTTAACTGCTATTTTTATATCAAATTCATTATATATTAGGTGTTTTTATACCAATTTGAAAAAGAAAAAAAGAGAGTTTAAAACTCTCTTAATTATTCTCTTGCCCAACCGAATAAATAATATTTGTGAACAGGCTCAACCTTTTTAGTCTTAGTTGTAGGCTTAGTCTTTACAATCTTTTCTTCAACAACATATTTTTCAATAGTTGGAATTGCAAATTCTCTTTTGATAATAGTGGATACGCTTTTATCTTCAGAATATTTCTTTGCAAAAGATTTTGCCTGAGTAACACTCTCGAATGATTGAATAAATCTTTCATTTTCGGCATTTCTTACAACATATTTAATTTCTTTACAACTACCTTTTGTGGTTACTTTTTTAATTGTTCTTACTTGATAGCCAATAATTCCTAAATCAATATAATAACAAGTATCATAAGGAATTTCATCTTCAGCTTTATCAATAAACTTTTCGGCTTTATTAACAATTGTCTTTGTAAATTTTTCGTCAGAAGAAACAAGTTGTTTTCTGTATTTACTTAATCCCTCCAAAGCATTAAAGTGACCAGAATAGCCTTCTTGATGTCCATAATAAGCTTCATCTTCATTATATCTCTTGTTATAAGCATTTGAAGGAGATGTTCCTTCTACAATAGATCTAATATTAGTATGTCCCATATTCGTTCCTCCATTAAACTTCTAATAACTTGTTGACGTTTTCAGTTAAATCTTCAATAGAAGACCAACAATTATAACCGCCACAAAAATCTTTGAAATCTTTACAAGTTCTATAAAGAATTTCTTGTTCCCAATTTGGTGTCCATCTTAAATCACGAATTGAAATATAAACGAACTTACCGTTCTTAGAAAGGATAGCAGAAGGAGAGCAATAACAATCACAAGCTTGAATTTCACAATCAGGGAATTCTCCTCTTAAAAAAGCCTTAAACTTATTAAAAGCCTTCTTAGAAGCAATTGTTTCAGGTTCTTCGTGTGGAATACTATCAAGATATTCATTACTAAATAAATGTTTCATTTCTCTTACAAATTTTGTTTTATTCATTTTAATTTCCTCCATATTTGTTATAAAACAATATTATTATGTTTGAGGAGAAAAAATAGAAATTAAAAAAAGGCACCGATTGCCGTGGTGTCTTTTTAAACTATTTTTTTATAACAAATGAGGGGGTGTATAGTATGTTTATTATTCATCAGAAAGCTGTTCTTTAGCTTTTTGTAGCGTTTCATATTGTTCTTTTGAAACTAAAAAGACTATTGGTTCCTCAGCTGTAAATGCATCAATTTCAACAATATAATTTAATCCACCATTAGAATTACTACCAGTTGTTAGTGAATAAGTTACACCACAATTTTTAAAAAGTTCTCTAAATGCTTGTGCATATATTTCCATATCATTTCCTCCAAATAATTTAATAATATTATACAAATATTAGGTGTTTAAGACTGTAAAAAAGAGGATCTAAAATCCTCTTGTTTTTTACTTTGTCATAAAATTGATGAAATTCTTAGTATCACCAACAGTAATACGTCTTGTCTTTACACGAGATACATAATCTAAGTCAATATCGTCATAAGAATTTGTCTTATCAAAGCCTGGCTTAGTATCTTTTGTAATAAGACCCTTATCTGTTAATTCAATCTTTACAATTTGTTTTAACTTTCTTGCTAAATACTTTTTAACATCAGCATCAGTCATTGAATAGAATGGATTTACATTTTTCTTACCAAAAGCAAAATTGTATTCTTCAGGTGAAACTAAAATATAAACTTTGCCATTATAAATTGCTGATTCAAAATTAGTCCAATACTTTATATTAGCAGAAGTGTGTTCCCAAATTCCATCAGAAAGCTGACCTCTTATACTTTCAATAATATCATTTGTTTTAAAGCCAAATGAATTAGTATCAATTTCACGCATCTTTGTATAAACTACTTTGAAGATATTGTTTTTTTCATTACTTACAGCATTTCTTAGTCTGCGTAATTTTAATTCATCTGTTAGCTTATAAAAAACTTTGAAAGTATAATATTTCTTTCCAGAATATTCAAAAGTTGTTGACAATGTATTAGCATCAATTGTATCTAACTTATATTTTGTTAATTCTGCATTAACTGCATTAAGCGATGCCTCTAAATCTAAATGAGCATTTTGTTCATAATTAAATGTTGTAAAAATAATCATTTGTTTTTCCTCCATATTATTTTTTAACACTAGTTTTATGTTTAAAAATAAAAAAGCCTTGGGAAAGGCCAAAGCTTTTTAATTATATTGTATCATTTTTTCAATGTGTCTCGCTTACAATTTTCTAATTTTTATATTTTGTGATCTGTTTGCAGCGCATACTTTTAATGTTTCTATGTTATGCATAAAAGCCAACATTTTGAAGAATTGTTAAAATTATAAAACCACCGAATAAAGAAAATACATTTGCAGTTATGGTATATAATAATATTTTAACAGGGTGAATAGGAATTTCTCATTTGAATTTAAAATTCTTAAAAATTAAGAAGTATGCTAAGAATTCAATTAGTAATATTCCTATTTCAGCTGGAATATAACAAGATAAAATGGAAGGCATATTAAAACCATTTAAATAGATATCAATTGCTAAAGCTACATTTAATCCAACTTGAGTTATTACGTTTGTTATTACAATTGGAAGTAATTCCCATTTTCTAAAACCGAATAATAAAGCTAACAATATTTCAATAGTTAAACAAATAGTAAGTCTAATAAAGAAACTTGAAATTATAGAACCAGCATTTTTATTTTCTTTAGTTATTTCAAAAGCATTTATAGGTGCATCTAACGATTGTGTTTTTGCTACTTCTATCTTTTCATCAGATAATGTCAATGTATAAACTGAGCCGAATTCTTCTTTTTGATAGATTTTATTATCAGTGATAAAAAAATCACCATCTGCGTTATAAATTAATATTTTAAATGTTGTTGGTGGATAATATCCCCATCTATATTTATTATTTTCTATTGAGCTACAATATTCTAAATAAAAGAATCCGTCCTTATCCTCATAATTTCTAAATGCTAATTTAGCCTTTTTTTGTGGATTATCAGCAAGTGATGGATCTGTTATGTTATCTTCATCCTCTTGATAACGAGAATAACTTTCATCATAAACACTCCAAGGTCCATTATGAGAAACACTAGATAGTAATGTCATATATAAATTTTTAGTATCACCAATAATATTTATTTCTATATATGACTTTGGCCCAGTATCTGCACTAACACTTACATTAAACAAAAAAAACAAAAATAAACGCCAAAAATAGCATACTGCACTTTAATATTTTTTCCATTAAAAATTACCGTCCATTTCTTAATTGTTTTATGTTTTCACTACTCTAAACAAATTGTTTAAAATTTAAATTATTTAAACTTTGATGTTTGATTTTATCGCATAACTGAGCCGTTTTTTCAAACTTATGTTCAACTATCATTCTTAATAATATTATGCACAAAAAAGATAAAATTTGTGCAGAAAACTATAATGTGCACAAATAAAAAAATCATCCGAAGATGATTGAATTCTATTTTGGCAAGGGTGATGGGATTTGAACCCACGAATGACGGAGTCAAAGTCCGTTGCCTTACCGCTTGGCTACACCCTTGATATTGGCAGGAGCTGAGGGAATTGAACCCATCTTACCTCGGTTCAAAGCCGAGTATGTCGCCACATCATCCAACTCCTATAAAATTAAAAGAACCTACCTGATAAACAGATAGGTTCTAAAAGGGGGAAAGTATATTATGGCACTATACTAATAAGCAATTAGAGTTTATATCCGTTATACAGGCAACTACAAAAATCAGAATGATTCATTCTGCTGTTTTGTTGATTTTGTTGTTGCTGTAAATTAACGAATAACATCATTTTGCATAATCTCCTTAAAAATTCTTATTTTGTTGCACGATATCTTCACTCCGTGCCTAAGTGGTTTTCTTGTTGCAATCAAGGCAAGCTATTTCAAGCTTACAGGGATAACTAACCTATGGAACAATTAAGTTCCTCTATCAAGATAACATTATTATGTTTTTTATTTCAAAATAATTAGGTGTTTATTTTTTAAAATTCAAATAGATAAAAATGTAACACTAATTAGCAAATGCGAGAAAAAGAAAAAGCCTTATAAAAAGGCTCTTATAATTGGATTAATTTGAAATGAGATTTGCAACGTGCACAACGATATCCTTCAATGTTTGAAATAAATTTAGTTTTCTTTAAGTAAAAATATTCTGTTTTACACGTAGGACAAACCACTTTATATTTATACTTTCTTTCAGATTCAAGTTCAGAAAACATAGATGATAATTCCTTTGGAACAAGTCGGGTTATTTTATAAGGAACATTGTCATTTTGATTTATAGAATTAGCTAAGTCTAGCCATTCTCCTTTATGGCCATCAGATGCTGGAGCAATTACGTGAAATAATTCGTGTATAATTACTTCAATTTGTCTATCATTAGGAATATTAAAGATATATTTTGAAAAATCAATTGTTGCTCTATATAATTCAGTTTTTAAAGTAGATTTGACACTTGCTTCTCTTATTTTAGTTTCACATCTAGGTTTAGTGCATCTTGCCCAAGCTTTGCTTAATCTTGGGTTATAATAAAAATTAATTTTATATTCATTCAAACAATCATAAGCAGATTTCTTACAAAATAATCTTATAATTTCTATAGCATCTTTTATTTGCTTTTCTAACGCTTTTGAATTTTCATCTAAAAATGTTAATTCCATTTTTTTTCCTCCATAATTATTTTATAACAATATATTTATGTTAAAAAGAAAAAAAGAGATTATCTTCATATAATCTCTTAGAAAAAGAAACTCGATCATCATTGTTGTTTGATGATGATCACAAATCTGCTGACCCTTAGCAGACTGTGAATGTTAATATTTACAAAGAACGGTTGTGAACTCATTATTTTTTGTAAACTTTACATTTTTACAGCTTTATTTTTTCATACTCTTTCTTAGCAAAATCTTCAGCAGGAATTGGTTCTGAAAATACAAAGCCTTGAATTAAATCGCAGCCTTCATTACCTAAAAATTCGACTTGCGTTTCAGCCTCAATGCCTTCGGCTACCGTTTTCATTTTTAATTTTTTTGCCAATTTAATTGTGGAAGATATGATTGCATTGGAACGTTCAGCATCTGTTACATTAATAAAGAAGCCTCTGTCCATTTTTATAATATCAAGAGGTAATTCTTTTAGTGTGTTAAGCGAAGAATAACCTGTACCGAAATCATCCATTGAAATTATAAAGCCCATTTTTTTCAATTCTAATACAGTTTGTAATAAAAGTTTTTTATCATCAAAGAATGCGCTTTCAGTTAATTCTATTTCTATAAGTTTTCTTGGACAATTATTTTCATCTACAATTTTTGCAATGTGTTTAGCTAAATTAGGATTATTAAAGTGAGCCCTTGAAACATTAACAGAAATAGGAACTACAGGATATTTTTCTTTATACCAGCGAGCTTGCATTTGAGAAACTTGAGATAACATAAAATCATCTATTTTGTTGACAAAACCGTTCTTTTCAAAAATGGGAATAAAACGATTTGGCAAAATGATGCCTTTTTCTGGATGGAACCATCTTATTAAAGCTTCACCACCACCTAGTTTTTTAGTAAGTGGATGATATTTTGGCTGAATATAAACTTTAAAGTCTCCATTTGCTAAAGCTTTATCCATATCATTTTCAATCATTCTTTCCCATTGAACTTCATCTTGCATTTCATCAGAATACCAGCATATTATCTTGGTGTTATTGGTGTTTAAAAAGTACTCAAGATTTTTAGTTCTAGACAAAGAGGCATTTGATATAAGTTCTCTTATATCTTCACACAAATTAAGAGCTAAGCATCCTCCAATGGATAAAAAAAACTTTTCATTAAAATATAGATTTTTAAAATCATTAATAATAGAAAAAATTCTAGCTTCTGTTTGTTCTAATGTTTCAGTTTTTAATAATAAAAGAAATGATGACTTTTCATTGTATGCTAAAATTTCATTTTTGGATATATATTTTTGAGTAGCGTTGGCAAAAGTCTGTAATAATTCTTTACTTTTAATATAGCCATTAAAAACTTCATAATTTTTAAATTTTTCAATTTTAATATTTATAACAGAATAAATAAAATCGTCCTTCTTTGAATTTAAATTTTTATTTAAATATTTTTGTCCAAATTCTACAAAATAATCGAAATTATGACAATATATTTTATTATCATAATATAATAATTGTCTTATTTTAGAATTCTTAGCTTGGACAATGATAAAATAAGTTATTGACACTATTAAAAATACTAAAAAAGTTACAGCCAAAATAGTTGTATCATTTCTTGCTTTAGAATAAAATGATGACGGAATGATGTTCTCCACTTTTGCAGCAACTAAATTATCTTCACAATAAAATACATACCAATATTCAGAAGAAATATCATTTTTATCAAAGAACATTTTGAAAATTTCTTGAAAAGAATATTTTATTGTTCCATTGGAAGTTAATGCAAAATTATCATCATTTGTAAAAATTTGATATTCTCCTAGATCAGTTTTGCTTTTTATTAAATGATAATTAAATGGAACATCTCCGATTCTTGATGTTTCTTCTAAATTTTCATCTAAAATCGAAAAAGAAAGTATTTCTGGATGTATCTTTTGCAATTCTTCAAAAATTTTCTTACTACTTATTTCTTCATTATGTATTAAAGAATGAGAATAATAATTTATTTGCTCAAATTGTTTTTTAGTATCCTGTTCGGGTGTATTTAAAATTACTTGGATTACGTTAATGTAAAAGATGAAAGCAAAAATGAATACAATAAAAAAGAAAACAAAGTAAAATATGAAATTTTTATTTTTATATATAATTGTTTTGCTCTTCTGCTTGTTAATCATTATATGCTCCTGTTTATAAATTAATTTCTCTTAAACAACTGTAAAATTGTTTTCTGAAAATAATAAAGTCTTTCTTGAAATTTTTTAAATTAGTTATTTGATTTTCATCATTTGAAAATAATTCGTAATTGTTATTTTTAAAAATAATCGCTGTGTATCCTTTGAAAATATCAGGATTAAAGATCTTACTATTTCCATATCCAATACCTAATATTTGTTTGCACTCATTATCTTTAAAAAAGAAACCAAAAGAATTTTTAGTGTTAGTTCTGTGAAAAAAATCTTTTTTTCTACTAAAAGATAATTGTCCAATCTCAATATTATTTTCAATACAATATTGAGCTAAAAAACAAGTCTTTTCAACTTCACTATATATTTTTTCTAATTCTTTTTTATACGTTGAAATATCATTTCTTTCATTTACATACTTTTGTAACTTTGCATAAATATCTTCTGTCTTTTTGGTATAACATCGTGTTATCAATTTCATTTTTCTATTTCCCCCTTAGAAAACTATTATTAAAATATAAAAAAAGACAAGCATATAAGCTTGCCTTTAAAAAATTAATTTTCAGTTTGTAGTTCTAATTCAAAATCTGCCCCTTCGGTTTCGTCATCTGAATTATTTCTTTTTAAACTAGATGCAAAGGCTTCTTTAAGTTTCTTTGATTGTAGCTTATGTTGCTTTTTATTTGTAAATACCTTTAATTTGTCTTTTAATAGTTCAACTGCTTGCATAAAGTTTTCAGCTTTGATTTCAACTTTTTGTTCTAAAACTATTGTCGATAAAACAAATTCATCCCTTTCTTTAGAAATTTTTAGATTGTCAGTATATCGAGATAACTTCTTCTCGACATATGCTCTGTTAGAAGAGCTAAGTTCAAATGTTTCTTTAATGTTCATACTAAATACTTCCTTTACTAAAAATTTTTATATAATACCCTTAAAGAGGGGATTATCACTAAAGAATATTAAGTTTTTTTATATATAATTATTGTAGTTAATTCTCAAACATTTTTCTCGGTTCTTTTATGTTTTGAAAACGCTTAAGATTTTTAGCCTTGTTATTTAACAAGATTTAAGAAAGTCAAGTTGGTTCCTATAGCAACTACATTAGCTTTAATTTGCTTAACCTTGTTTTCTTTTACATATTTGCCAAATGCTTTAAACCATTCTAATTCATTTTGTTTGGAAGCTGTAAATGTTAATTCATATTCTTCATCTGTGTCAACATCTCTAACACCAAATTTTATATCTTCACCAGCTTTTTTGATAACTCCAGTAGTTTCCAAAGATAAAACTTTAGTTGCTGTTTTAAAAGTTGGTTGTTCATTTTCATCCATATCAGATGCAGATAATTTAAATGTATTCTTTTCTTGAGATTGATTAAAAGCTTCCAATAAAGAATAATAATATGATGGTTGAGCTAACGGAATAAGACCTGATGTTAGTTTAAATAAGAAAATCATTGTTTCAAATTCATCTAACGAATAAACAGCCATCATTTTCTTTTGCTCATTATTTTCGTTATTGAAAATATTGATCATTATTCCTGCTTTGCCTTTAGAAAAAGAAAGTGTCTTACAACCATCTTTACCTGTTCTCCAAATGTAACAAGGTTGTTTTGTTTCATCATTATATTTTTTAGCAAAAGCACCTTTTTCTATTTCTAAAACTAATTTGCGCATTAAATCAACATCAAGATAAAAATCTAAATGCTCTTTTCCTGCAGTGTCTTGCTTTACAATACTAAAATTGATTTTACCAATAGAATAAGCTGGTTTAATTCTTATAAAAGTAGATTTACCATAAGCTAAGCCGATTGTTCCTTCGGCAAGCATTTCTTTCATTGTTTGTTTTGCCATTGGATACCTCCAAAATATCTATAAATATATTAGGTGTTTTTTACAATATATAGTTAGAAAAAATAGTCTTTTATTGAACTATTTCACTATCTGGTTCTTTAGTTTCTAAGATAATTTTATTTTGCATTATTGCTGTTGCAAAATGTTCAAAAAAGTCAATTACTTGTTTTTTAATTGCGGGAAATTCTTTTCTTACTTCAAAAAGAACATCGAAGAAATCTTTTGCATTTTGATCTTCAAAATCTGCAATAACTAATTCTCTTTGAGACATAGGAACTAATCTATTATATTTTTCAGTAATAGAAGATGAAACATCATTTTTTAAAGCGTCAAAAAATCTAGGTGCTTTTTCAGCAGAAGAAATTGCAATTTCATAATCTGGAACATTAGTTTCTTTATCCAAAATTGCAGCACTTCTTACAAAATCAGTATTTGTAAATTGATTTGTAAATAAGTTAGCTGTTGTTCGAATTGTAGTTTGAGATACGCAATTCCCTTTTTTAAAAAGAACTTGAGCTGTTGTAGTCAGAGTTCTTTCTTCAAAGTCTAAATCTTCATATCCCTTTTCTTTAAAGAATGTCTCAATTTTAGTTTTATATTGTTCGAAAGTATCGGTATCCTCAAAATTAGGAAGAGATACAATAAGTCTTGTATATTCTTGGAGTAAGAAATCATAGAATTCTTTATCTGCTTTAGAATAAGCATTTGAATGGATATCTTTTGCAAAGCTTCCTGAAAGAACAAGCTTATCATCTTTTTCAGGCTTATCTATTTTAAAATAATTCGCTGTTCTACATACAACTTCAGCAGTTCTTAATTGCTTATGAAAAAAGCGATTCGTATCTTCAAAAAAGGTGAAAAGTTCTGTCGTTAATTCAGTTAATATATCTTCACCTTTATAATCTAAATGAACAGTCATTGAAATAACTGCTTTATCTAATGAATTAATTTTTTTAAATCTTTGAATTTCAGTCATATTTTCTCCTTTATTTTTTATTAATATGATTTGTTTAATTTATGTTTTGGCAAGTGCATAAAACGCCTATTTAATATCTTTTTTTATTGTTAGTAAAAATAAGTTAAATAATAGTTTTCTCTCTTTTAAAAAAACAAAATTGAGAAAATAGTGTATTATAATACACTAAAAACAAAAAAACAGATACACAAAAACATTTTATAAAAGATATAATAAAAGCCCTGAATTAAACTATTCAAGGCTTTGTTTGGGAAGGTGGAAACTGTTTTGTTTCCAACAGTATTATGTTTTTATTTGTAATTTTAATGCTTTTAATCATTTTCTTCTGGTAATTTAATGCTTTCTTCTAGTAATTTCTTGGCTTTATTAATAAGTTTTTTTACTAAAGGCCATTCATCATCACTAATATCAAGCATTCTCATATCTACAGGATCTAAAACCACTTGAACATTTTTATTAAACTTTAAAAAGGCAATTACATAATATGCTTCACCATCGGTACATCTTTTTTCTAATCCTAAACCATAGGTTAAAGGCATCGTTTGACAATTTAAAGAGCCATTATTTTTAACTCCAATTAACTTACTTATTTGACGCAAACGATAATTATCTTTTACAATATTGATTTCATCATTTTTATTTTTCATTTTGTTTTCCCCCATTTAACGTATTCGACTATTTTATTACGTTTTTATTAAAAAGAACATTGTATTTTTGAATTTTATCAAAAGCTTCTTTAAAATAATCTTTATCATTTTGAACTAAAATTTTATCAAAAATTTCAGGATTTGATAATGAAATATCTAATAGTGCATTTTCTAAAAAAGATAAATTGTATTTTTCTTTTTCATTTGTTTTTTTAGTATATTTCTCTAAAAACATTTGATAAATTTTTGGACTTGTTTTCAAAATAATTGCTGTATTAGCCAAAACTATTGCAGATTTAATTGTTTTAGAAGTTGCAGTCATTCCACTAGAATGAATAAATGTAATATCTTTTTGAATTTCATCAGGAAGATAATTAACAACATCTTCCAATGTATAATCATAGATTTTATTTATTTGGAATCCTTCATCTCTTATAGAAGGAGAAATAATAAAACATTTAGGTTCTATTACTGGTTTAAAACCATTCTTTTCACTTATAGGAGCTGTTTTAAATCTGAATAGTCTACTTATAGGGTAAAACTTATTTAAAGTAAAATAAGGCAAATTTTGACTGATGGAATTAATTTCATTTAAAGTTGTTTGAGTTCCTGAAAGAAAATCATTGCTCTTTAATTCATTTTCAAAGTTAATTTTAATTGTTGCTAGATTATCATTTAATTCTTTTTCTCTTTGAGATTGAGTTTTTTTATAATTTTCAAGAATTATATTATATTCTTTAATTTGTTTCTTATGAAAATTGGGAATTTCACCATAAGCATATAATGCCCAGCTAGTTAAAATATATTTTTCTAAAAGAATATCTCCTATAGTTAAAGCTGTTTCAAAAAAAGATGGATCTGTACCATTTTCTAAAAAGTTAGGATTTGCTTTTTTTATAAGATATGCATCTTCAAAATCTAAAGCATATAATCCATTATTATCAGTGTAATCATATTTATAAATATAATTTGTATCTATATATTCCCAAATTTTTGAAATGTATGAATGACTATTATATAAAATATCTAAAAGATAACTTTTACCGATTTCTTTCCATAAAAGACCTAATGCACAATAAGGTGTGCCATCAGGACGCTTTGCTTTTTCTTCTAAAGGTTGGTGATGATCATATTTTCCCATACCAATATCAAAAATAATGTAATCTTTTCTTTCTAAGTAAGGGAAAACATCATTAGTCCTTATGATTTTTATATTAGGATTTATCTTTTTAAGAAGAGCTGAACACAATACGTCATCGGCGTGAAAAACTCCATTATGTGTGATACCGTATTTGATTTCTCGCCTTTTAATTTTAACATAAGTCTCATTTAAAAATCTTTCTTCAACCATTATAGTTCTCCTTTCTTTTCTATATTTACTACTATATATTAGGTGTTTAAAATAAAAGAAAAAGCCTCTAATGCAAAAGTAGAGGCTACAAGAAAATATATTTTCACAGCGTTGTTACGGGTGCTGGCTCCCCGCTTTAGATAAATATTTTGAGAAAATACACCGTCTCTAAAGTCACGGTTGTTCGAACAAATTAATTATGTTTTATAAAAAAAATAAAAAAAGTTACCTAAAGAGGTAACTCCTTTATTTATTCACCGTATTTTAAGGCTGGCTCGGATGCATCGTAAATAAATGTATCAGTATCAATTGTTAAGAAATAAGTATTTACAATAACTACACAATTCTTATCATCTTTAGTTGAACTTGTATAATATTTACCAGCAACTGAAAAATCAATTTCGTATTCTTCTGTTATTTCTACATCAGAAGGCTTTGTCTCATACGCATAAGTTTTATTATATAAGCAATTTGCTTTACTATCTTTTGCAATATATTCTTCGCCTGCACTATCATAATTAGTGAAAGAACCTGTATATCGAGTATTTGCATTTAATGTTAATTTGGAAATGTCAGAAGAAACAGAAGAATGAGTATAGAATGAATATGTATTATTTAAATCTGCATCAGGTGTTGCTATTGCTTGAGAATGAATTTGAACAGTTACAGGAACATAACGAGGACTAAACTCATCAGTGCTATAGTTAACTACTGTTCTTTGAACATAATAAGTTCTATTTGCAAATTCATCTAATACTTCACCTGTATCACCTTTTGTTAAGTCACGCTCATAATTATCACTTATAGAATAATTATCTTGAATTAAAGCGTCAGAAGGCAAATTATAACGAGAAATTTCAGTTACGTAAGCAATATCATTTCCATCAAGTTCTTTTCCCATATATGTTTCTTCTAATAATGTACAATCATTATAAGTATCAACAGTCCATTCAACTATACATCCACCATAAACAGCGGCACCGTCTTTGAAAAGATCCCATTTTACAGGCCTAAGGCTAGGAATATTATTGTTTGCGGCATATTCTGCATCATATTTTTTTACAGTTATATTTAATTTTGAGCCTGTTGTAAATCTTTTAATTTTAGTTATAGAATAATCATCTGAAAGCTTAACGTAAATTGTTTGTGGAGAAAAATTATAATAATCTACTGTTGTTACTGCACCTTCAGGCAAATAATTACAAATTTCATTAGTATTAAAAGAATAGTCAACTGTAATAGCATTAAACTTATATACAAGCTCTGCTACTTGTGATACTACTTGTGAAGCATTTTCTTGTAATTCGGTAATTTGTTCATTAGCACTTGCTAATTCAGAAGAAACTCTTTCATATTCATTTTGCAATGAAATTAATTGAGATTTTGCATTATTTAATTCGGTTTGCAATGAAATGATTTTAGCATCTTTTTCATCGGAAGTCATACCAGAATTCTTATAAGTTTCAATTTGAGCTTCTAATTCGGCTTTTTCAGTTTCTAAAGCTGTTTTTTGAGAAGTTAACGTTTTATTAGCGGTAGTAAGAGTTTGAATTTGATTTGTTAAATTAGTTACTTGAGCATTTAAATTGGAAACTTGTAATGTTAAATTATCTTTATCAGTTTCTAAAGTAGAAATAGTATCTTTATCCGCAAGTGCTGCAGTTTCTAATGATTTAATAGTTGCATTTAAAGTTTTAATTTGTCCTCTTAATTCGGAAACTATTACTTTATCTTCACTATTTTGAGCTTTTTCTAAAGAAGTCTCTAATTCGGCAACTCTCGCTTCTAAAGCGGAAACATTATCTTTTAATGCGGTAATTTCACTATTTAAAGTGGCTTTCTCACTTTCTAATGTTGATATCTGCTCATTTTGTGAAGAAATAGTAGCATCCTTAGCGTCCGTGTCACCACAAGACGCTAAAGTTAAACTCATTAACCCTAAAGATAAAACGGGCAATATAATCTTTTTAAATTTCATTTTAAAACTCTCCTTTTTATTATTTTTCAATACTGATTGTTTCAGAGCCAGTTACTTCTGATGGAGTAAATTTATCGAAGCTATCACCTTTGATTTCTTGATAATCATAAGTGAAAATTTGACTATATAAGAAATAATATACATTAGCAGTTTGACTTGATGAGCCAGCAAATGATGTAATTGACTTTCTCCTAAAGACTACAGTCTCATATGGTGTAATTGCAGGCAAGTTATCTTCCTCCTCGTCAGCATAATCTAATTCAGATGGAAGTGTTTGATAAATTACGCCGTCGACAATATATTCACCTGTTGTACGGTTTTTAATATAATCAGCTGGATCATTGCTTCTTTCGATAGTTACCATAATAGCAAAATAACATTCTTCGCCGTTATTAATACCGGTATAATTTTTATTATAATAAACATATGAGCCAGCAGGCTTATGCAAATAATATGAAAATTCTATTTCGCCATCAATTTCATTGTATTCGTTTTCTTTTGTATAGAAGAATTCTTTTTCGTCATCGGTAGTTACAACACTAGTATCAGATACTTTTTTATTAGAAAGATATGTGGTAACAGTATAAGTATAAACGTAATAATATGTATAAGAATTAGTATCCGTATTTGAAGATAAAGTATCTCTATAACCAAAGGCTCCAACTTTATTGAAGTTATTTTCATTTATAACTGAAACGTCACCAAAATCGTGAAAATCAGTAGTGTTTTCATAATCTACTTTTCTTGTTGTAGTTAAATATAAATTCTTAGCCGCTACATCTTCGATTTCGATTAATTCTTCGTAGTAATAATATTCTTGACGCTTTTTTGTAGGAATTAAAGATGCATTCATTGAATCAATTGAAATTCCATAGTTTGTTGTATTTACAGCATTAATATCATTATATAATTCATACTTTCCATAAATAGCAATTTTATTTTTAATGTATTTATCATTTGACTTTACATAATAATCATAGAAACCTGGAATTCTAAAATTGATTTTTTGATTTTCTATTGCAACTTGTTCGGCAGAAATTTCAACAATTTCTTGTGATAAGTTTCTTACTGTAAATAAATTATAACGAATTGCTTTAACCATTCTAGCATATTCGGAATGCTCATCTTGGAAAGCTTTAATCATTTTTTCATCATCCTCATATAGAGTTTGTAAACCATTTATTGTTTTTTTATAGTCTTCAGCTTCTTTTTTAAGTTGCTGAATTTGCTCATTTAAAGAATTAATTTGAGCTGACAAATCATCTTTTTCAGAACTAAACTCGTCTCTACAATTTTGATAAGTTATTTGAAGATCGTATAATTGAGATTGTAAATTTGCAATTTTTGCTTCACAGGTAGTGTGATCAATTGGGCCATCTAACTCTCTATATTTAGCGATTAAAACTTCTTGTTGATCGCTATATTTGGTAAGATCAGCAAGAGATGCTTTAAGAGCTGAAATTTGAGTTTGTAACTCTTCGATAGAGTCTGTTGTGCCCGTTCCACTTCGATAATCTTCTAATAATTGATTTAATTCCGCAATTTCAGCAGTTAAAGATTTATTGGTAGCAGTTAATTTAGCATTTGTTGTTCTTAAAGTAGTTAATGTTGCTTCTTGTTCAACACTTAAATTAGCTTTAACTTGTAATTCATCGATTTGAGCTCTTTGTTCAGCTAAAGTTTGTTCATTAGAAGCATTAGTTGCCTCTAAGTTTGAAACCTTAGTTTCTAAAGTCGCAATTTCTTCATTTTTGGAAGTTTCAACTTGACTAATTTTATCAGCGTTTGAATTTGACATTACAGGGATAGTTACGGCAGCAGTGATACCAGCACCTACTACAGCAGCTACACCTCCGATTAAAAAAAGCATTTTCTTAAACATTATATTTAAATCCTCCATTTGTTACTAAAAATTTAAAAATATTTTATTTTTAATTTAACATTTATATTTATGTTTTAATATCCACTATACGAGCGGAAATGCATTTAAAATACTTATATATTAGGTGTTTTTTTTAAGCGAAAAGTAAAAAAAGTGAGTAAAATACTCACTAATTAAATTTTATTTTAAGTTGACTTTTATAGTTGAATAAGTGTTATCATCATTCTTTTTCATACCGTAAATTTGCCCCTTTATAATAAAAGAATTGTTAGGTTTTAAAAAAGAGTTTTCAGCAGAAGTAAAATAATATAGTTCTTTTAATGTTGTTTTATCAATAACACTAATTTCATAAAAAAGAACATTATCTAGTTCTAAATTGGCAATTTTTAATAAAATATTACCATTTTCTTCTGCACAAGAGACTTCTTTATCGATTTCAGAAGTATATTGAATATTTTTAGTGACTGTTAAATTAGAAAGTAAAGTCGTGTTATTGTATTTAATTTCTAAAGTGTAATTTCCAAAAGAAACTAATTGTCCAGAAACTTCTTGCTTACCTTTAAAAAGACGATATGATAATAAGGTTCTATCAATATCTTGATTGAAACAAATATTGTTAATGTCAAAAGTATCATTAATATTATAAATTAATTTACTTGTTTCAAAATTAATTTTTAGTTCATCTACAACAGTGTTAATTACTTCAGGTGGAGTTTGAGGTTCAGCAGGAACAGTTGCATCTATTACTTTAATTAAATATGTACAAGCATAACTTTTATATTGAATTAAAGCATAATATGAACCAGCTTTAGTTAAATCTACTTTGGTAATAGTTAAATCATTATTAGAAATATCTTTTATAGAGCCGTCAGAAAAAACTCCCTGGACTTGTAAATTTTTGTATGGATGAACAGCATTAATTTCAATTTCTAATCCTATTGCAGGTGATACTTTTAAACTTTTTAATGTAGCTCCATTTGAATTAGTTTCAACTTCTCTTTCAGTTATATTATCGAACGCATCATCTTCAATTTGCTTTGAAACTCCATCTTCTTGTTTATCTTTAAAATTTAAGAAGGAACAACTGGATGTCCCTAAAATTGTAACGAAACAAATGATGATAAAAAATATTTTTATAATTTTAAACTTCATATATTCACTTCCTTATATTTATATTGTTTTATATAAATGGCTTTTTTTAAATTATCTTATTATATATTAGGTGTTTAAAATAAAAAAGGAATTAAATTCCTTTTCTTTTTGAATAAAAATTAATAATCTTCGCCCTTCATAAAGATTTTAACTTTTCCATCTTCACACAAAATAATATTATCAAATTCTTTAATTGCTTTGTTACCTGGATTAATTAAATTGCAATCTATAGTCATCGTATCTTTAGTTAGGCCATACTGTTCAAGCTCAGAAGTATTATGATTATTAAAAGATGATTTGATTTCATCATTTTCTAAAATGGCAACACCACAAGAAAAATAAAAATCTGTTACGCTAATAATTAATTGTTTCATTTGATTACCTCCTTATTTTACAAATTATAATTTGTTTATGTTTGTAGAACCATAAAAATACAGAACTTCATCTGATAATTTAACAGGTTCGATTTTCAAATTTTCAAAAAAAGATTTTGTATCTTGATTGTGTTGAAAATCTAATTTGACAATATTAAATTCACAAATTGTTGTATGTCCAGTAGAAATAGAAACTCTTTCACAAGAATATTCTGAAATGCCATCTACAAAAATGTCTTTGAAATTTTTATCAAGATTAATACATTCTAAATTTATAAAAAGCCACTGACACTCCAACGACTAAAGCACGTTGGGTTCTTATGTACATTCACTTCCAAATATACTCGAAAGCATATAAGACTAATGAATTTCCATAAGACTTTCACTATCAAGGACACCTATGTGTCCATTAACAATAGCATAAGGCTCGTGTCAAAACCTATTTATACATTATTTGTGCTATTCATCCCACACCTAAAGGAGTGGGCTTTTCGCACATTTCTTG
>OCVV012866018.1_pt1 | contig 36025 bp, 21 predicted proteins | sample 1539721 | NCBI WGS metagenome assembly OCVV01 (sample SAMN02144230, study PRJEB22623) | gut metagenome | biome: sheep rumen | host: Ovis aries | place: New Zealand | reverse complement strand
CTTTTTCAAAGAAATGAGCACACCGTCTCCGATGTGCTCATTTCTTTGTTTCGCCTCGCTTCACCAATGTCGTTATCTAAATGACATTGCGCTTATTGCGTCTGCTTTTTCTTGTGGCGTAAATAAAAAGACTGCTGCTTTGCTTCAGATATTCTTGTAGAGCTCGTAGCAATCGTGGCCTTTCGGCACGTCCTTGAGCTCGCCTCTGAGCAAATAGCCGTTCTTTTTGAAGAAATCGACGTTCCAGTCGCCCGCGTTTGTCAGGACGATGTGCGCACCGTTTTCCCTTGTGAAGTCCTCGGCCGCCTTCAAGAGCGCCGTGCCCAGGCCCTGACGTCGGACCGCTTCCTCCACAAAGACTGCGTCCACAAAGCCGTAAGCGCCCTTGTTCACTTCCGCGATCACGCCCGCCGCAAAGCTGCCGTCCTTGTCCGCAAGCTTCTTATAAAACCCGACGTTCTCGTATTTCGGCTCGTAGGCTTCGCTGTATGTCCGAATGCCGTTTTCGATAACGTCCGCGTCGTCCTCGCTGCCGAGCGAGACCCGGAAGCGTGCGCCGCTGTTGTCCGACGGCACATATTCCGGCGTTTCCCTGTCAAGATATTTGACCAGGGAATAACTGATATAGCCGTTTGCCTTTTTCAGCGTCGTGAAAACTGTGTAGCCGTGTTTTTCATAGAAGGGTCTTGCCATATAGCTGGCGGTGCCCAGCGTCACGACCCGGCAGCCCTTCTGCTTTGCGATCCGCTCGAGTTCGCGGATGATCAGGGAGCCGAGCCCATGATGCCGCCAGCACTCATCCACCCAAAGGGTGTCAAGGAACATTCTCGACCAGCGGTATTCGTAGGCCTGGGCAATACATCCGCCGACGATCTCGCCGTTTTCGTTCTCGACCTTGAGGACGAATTCTTCTTCATCAGCATCTACCTCGTGCGGCACGATTTCATTGATCTTCTCGCCGATATATGCGGCGTCTTCTTTTGTCAGGTTCATCATTTTGTAATCCATTTTACGTTTCCTCCTGTTCCGGCGGCGGGGATCGCTCCCCGCCGCCCTGTTGCATGCTTCTTACAGCTTTTTGCAGGTGAAATCGTCGTACATCACGCAGCCGTCGCCGAAGGTCAGCCTGAGCATTCCGCCCTTGCGGCCGAACTCGTTTTCGCCCAGGGGATAGAGGCGGAAGCGCATCTCGTCCCCGTCCTCGTCGATGGCCTTGGCGTGGAGCTCGCCGTCCTTCATAAAGACCTCGTCCACGATGAACTCCGCGTCCTCGGGATGCTCGTATTTGCCGCAGAAGCTCTCCCACTTCGACTTGTCAGGATCCTTTATCATGATTTCCTCAATGCAAGTAATGGGCTCGGGCTTCTTATCCCTTGCGATGGCTTCCATGCCGTCCCAGTAGCCCTCATACGCTCTGACGTCCCGGTAGTCCCGGTTGCTGAGGATCACAAGCACCCTGTCCGCGTCGAGAAAGCGCTCGAACCAGGTGGCAACGCCCGGCATTCCGCCGCTGTGGCTGACGACCAGACCAAGCGCCTCGTCGTGCCCGATCGCCCAGCCGAAGCCGTAGCCCAGCCCGTTGTCCTCGTCGAATACGGCGTCCTCGCCATTGTTGAGCTTTGCGGGGGTGTACATGATTTCCTGCTCTTCCTTCGTCAGCACCTTGCCCTCGCGCAGGGCCCGGTCCCATTTGAGCATATTGAAGATGTTGGTGTACACGTAATCGTCGCCGTTCAGTCCGTCAAAGGCGGCCACGTCGCCGTACTCCTCGGAGTCCACGTCGGCCACGTATTTGCCGTCCTCGAAGACCGTCGCCTGGGCATAGTTCGCAAAGGGAACGCCGTCCCGGCGGATGTGGCAGCAGCGGGTGGCGTTCATGCCGGCGGGCTCGAAGATATTTTGCTGCAGGAATTCTTCAAAGGGGACGCCGGAACGCCGCTCCACCAGCAGAGCCAGCAGATTGTAAGCGGTGTTGGAGTATTTCAGTCCTTCCCCGGGGGCGAAATAGGGCTTCGCCTTGGTTTCCCGGAGGAAGCGCAGGATCTCGTCGTTGCCGGGGACCCGCTTTTCTTCCTTCCAGATCCTGAAGAACCAGTCCGCGTCAACAAAATAATCGGGGATGCCGCTGGTGTGGCTCAGCAGATGCCGGACCGTCACGCCGGGATAGGGGATCTCCGGGAAGTATTTTGTGATCTCGTCGTCGAGCTCGAGCAGGCCTTCCCGCCGGGCCAGCATGACCGCCGCCGCGGTGAACTGCTTGGTGACGGAAGCCAACTGGAAGATCGTGTCCTCCGTGATCGGCAGCGTGTTTTCGGGATCCCGGAAGCCGAGAACGCCCTTGGACACGATCTCACCGTGTTCGGCATAGAGCCAGGCCCCGTTGAAGCAGTCCTTTTCGTTCAGCGCACAGGCCAATTCTTTCATCAAATTATGTTTATCCATATGTATCTCCATTTCAGGTTGTTGAGGTTGCCGGTTTACAGCTTCTTATAGAGCTCGTCGAAGACGGTCAGGCCTTCGGCGCTGAGGCGAAGGGTGAAATCGAACTTCTTGATGCCGAACTCGTCGCCCCCCAAGGGGTAGAGCCGCCAGGTGAAGCCCGCGCCGTGGCCCCGCATCCATTTGACGTACAGCTCCCCGTCCCGGAGGAAGACCTCGTCCGGGTAGAAGCAGTCGTCCTCTTCGTGGGCGAATTTGCCGCAGAAGCTCGCCCAGGCGGACTTGTCGGGGTCCCGGACCATGCGCTCCTCCAGGGTGCGGAAGGGCTCGGGCTCCCGGCCTCTCATGATCTCCCGGATCGCCTTAAAGAAAGCCTCAAAGGCAGGCGTATCCTCGGGATCGCGGCAGAGCAGGATAATCAGGACAAGGTCCTTGTCGATGAAGCGCTCATACCGGGTGTGGGCGCCCTTGTGCCAGCCGCCGTGCTCCACGATGAGCCCCTGCTCCGGTTCCTTCGGGATGGCCCAGCCGAAGCCGTAGCCCTCCCCCTCCTCGTCCGCGTATTCCTCGCCGCTGTTGAGCTTCACGGGGGCGTACATGAGCCGCTGGGTCTCCGGAGTGAGCAATCTTCCTTCCCGCAGCACCCGGTCCCAGCGGAACAGGTCGAAGATGTTGGAATACACGTTGCCTTCGCCGCTGGTCCCGTCCTCCGGGATCACGTCTCTGTCGTTTTGGGAGAAATCCGGAAGCAGATACCGCCCGTCCTCCAGCACCATGGCCCGGGCGAAATTGTCGGAGGGCCAGCCGTCCCTGCGGACGTGGCAGACCGCGGTATCGCGCATGCCGGCGGGCTCGAAGACCCGCCGCTTCATAAAGTCCTCGAAGGGCAGGCCGGAGACCCGCTCCACGATGAGGGCCAGCAGGCAGTAGTCGCTGTTGGAATAGCAGGAGTCCTCGCCGGGGGCGAAGTAGGCCTCCGCGCCGCTCTCGCAGAGGAAGCGGAGGACGTCGTTGTTGTCGGGGATCCGGTTCTCTTTTTCCCAGATCCCGATCAGCCAGTTGATGTCGTCAAAATAATCGGCCACGCCGCCGGTGTGGGTCAGCAGGTGGCGGACCGTGACGCCGGGGTACGGGAGTTCGGGGAAGAACTTCGTAACCTCGTCCTCCAGGTCCAGCAGGCCCTCCTGGACCAGCAGCATGACCGCCGCGGCGGTGAACTGCTTGCTGACGGAGGCCAGGTCGAAGACGCTGTCCTCCCGCAGGGGGAGCCTGTCCTCGGTGTCGCGCCAGCCCAGGGCGCCCTTGGTGAGAATCTCGCCGTGCTCGGCGTAGAGCCAGGTGCCGTTGAAGAGACCCTTCTCATGGGCCTTCCGGATCAGATTTTCCATCATTGTCTTCTTGTCCATAATCAGATTCTCCATTCGTGACTCGTATTTCGGCGGGCAAGGGTCTGCCCGCCCTACGGGTGCGTTACAGCTTCTTGCAGGTGATTCCGTCGATGGTCAGGCAGTCCTTGCCGAACTCGAGCTTGGCGAAGCCGCCCTTTTCGTAGGACTCACGGGCCAGGTTTTCCATCATAGTTTTCTTATCCATCCGTGTATCTCTCCTTTATTCTTTTGCGTTTTTGTAAATCTTGCAGGCGATGTCATTTATCGCTTCGTCGGCGGCTTCCGTGACGTTGTTGTACATGATGGCAACGCAGATGTCTTTCTTGCGGGAAAAGACCCAGCTGGTCAGAAAACCCCAGTTCTCTCCGCCGTGGCCGGCAACGCTGTCTTTGCGCGCTTCCGATTCCCAAACGTCGAGGCAAAGGCCGTAGTTATCCATGACCGGCGTCATCATACGCCGCGCGGTCTTCTTTTTGAGGAAGCCGCCCCGGCGGTAGCTCTTGGAAAGGGCAAGGCCGATCCTGACCAGCTCCGTGGGCGTCGTCCAAAGCCCCGCTGCGGCATGCTCGGGATAGTAATGGTAACCGTGGGCGGGATCCTCCTTCTGCGCCAGCCTGAAGCCGAACGCGGCGTTGGAAACCAGTTCTTCGTCCAGCGGCTGGAAAAAGCCGGTGCGCTTCAGACCCAGCGGCTCGGCGACCTCCTTTTGGAAGGCCTCGCGGAGGGTCGTGCCGGTGATACGCTCAAAGGCGAGCTGTGCCAGCGTGATGCCGCCGCCGGAGTACATGTGCTGCTTGCCATAAGGACGAATCCTTCTGAGCTTCGGCGTGTTGCCCTTGCCGTTCAGCACATCCTCGAGCGAGAGCGGCTCGTGATCCGCGCGGTAGCCGGGGAAGCCGTGCAGGTTGTAGCCCGCCGTGTGGGAAAGCAGCGCGGCGAAGGTCACTGGGCCCTTCTTGACGAATTCCGGCACGATTCCGGAGATGTCCGCGTCAAGGTCGATAATCCCCTTGTCCACATAGCGGAGCAGCGTCAGAGCGAACATAGGTTTTGATACAGAACCCGCTTGGAACAGCATATCCGGGTTCACCGGGAAGTCCTCGCCATAGCGTCCGCTGCCGGCGCAGTAGGTGAGGAAATCACCGTCCCCGGCCTGGACGGCAATGCTGACGCCGTAGCCCTTCCTGCCCTTGATGCGCATGGCCTGATCGACATCGACGCCGTAGACATTCTTAATGATCCGGTTGGGGCCTTTGAGCATCCGCATCAGCACAGCCTCGTCACCGTCGATAATGCCGGTCTCCCGGAAGCCGGCTTTATGATAGACGTGCAGTCCGACCTCGTTCTCAGGTGCAGTCGACAGATAGATCATGTCCACATCGTTCTCTTTGAAATACTTGATGATCTCATGAAGTGCCGCCTGACCGTAGCCCTTGCCCTGTTCGTTTTTGTCAATCATAAAACGCCAGAGACAGTATCTGTCGACGGGATTCTCATCCGCGGGGTCCAAGGCAAGCATACAGAAGCCGACAATCTTTTCACCCGCATAGATCGCAAATGGCCTCGCCGTGCCGGGCGCCTTGGCATTGGCCTCATCTGCCTCGCTTAATGAATAATCGTTCGGGGCGACGAAGAGCTGATCCTCCCGCACGGAAAGAGCCAGAACGGCTTCTCTGTTATTATCATTGATCGGTTCCAGTTTTATTATCATAATTAGGTTTTCTCCTTGAACATGAATAATTGATATGGGATCGTTCCTGTATGGCGTCGACTGCTGAAAATTGGCGCAAAAATACCGCAGCGAAGCAGCTCCCGTCGTGGCTGCATCCTGCGGTTCCCACTATCCGAAAGTTACTCAAAAACGGCGCACGAACCCAGAGGGGTATACCCCTCAGTCATGCTCTGCGCCTCTATTCAGTTAGCCAACGATAGAGTTGTTAATCATTGGTTTACGCTCCTTTCATGGATTCGCAAAACAATTATACAGGATATCTCCTTGAAAATCAATGCTTAAATTCAATCATACCACCTCATTTATGGAGAAAACAATTTGGATTCCTTCCCGCGTTTCCGTTCACGGCCGATCCGGATCCCTGTTTTTCCGGCTGCCGCTCCGACCTCTGCGCATACGGAACGGGCAGCCTCCGATGCCGGAGACTGCCCGCTGGCTGCTGCGATTCACAACGAGGGTGCGTTACCGTTCTTTTCACGGCCGATCTGACGGCGGCAGCTCCGCCGTCTCGCGGGTCACGGATTTGATCCCTTTTTCGGCCTTGGCGCGTGGGGTAAGGACCTCCCGGCCGCAGCCCTGGCAGCGCAGGCGGAAATCCATCCCCGCGCGCAGGACGAGCCATTCCCGCGCCCCGCAGGGATGGGGCTTTTTCATGGTCAGCAGGTCGCCGACGCGGATATCCATCGGCATCGCGATTCACTCCCCCTTGATCCGGTCCCAGTAGGTTTTGCAGCTCTGCTCGAACTTGTTATCGCCGGGCCGGTAGTAGACCGTGCCAACGAGCTCGTCGGGCAGATACTGCTGCCTGACCCAATGGCCGGGATAGTCGTGCGGATAGAGATAGCCCTGCTCCCGCTCGAAGCCCGCGCCGTCGGCGTGGACGTTTTGCAGCTCGCGCGGGATGGGTCCGGCCTTGCCTTTTTTGACGTCAGCGGTCGCCGCGTCGATGGCCATGACGACGGAATTGGACTTCGGCGCGGTCGCCAGCAGGATGACGGCCTGAGCCAGCGGAAGTCTGGCCTCCGGCAGGCCGAGCTGCAGCGCGGAATCCACGCAGGCCTTGACGATCGAAACGGCCTGCGGATAGGCCAGTCCGATATCCTCGCTGGCCGAACAGAGGATGCGGCGGCAGGCGCCGGGCAGATCGCCGGCCTCCAGAAGGCGGGCCAAATAGTGCAGGGCAGCGTCCGGGTCGGAGCCGCGCAGCGACTTCATCAGGGCGGAGACGCTGTCAAAGTGGCTGTCGCCCTCGCGGTCGTAGTGCATGGAGGAGCGCTGGGAGACGGCCTCGGCGTCGGCAAGCGAGATATGGACCACGCCGTCGTCTGCGGCGCAGGCGGTGAACAGGACCTCCACGGCGTTGATCGCCTTGCGGACGTCGCCGCCGCAGGCCGTGGCAAGGAAGCGGCTGACGCCGTCCTCGGCCCGGACCGTCACGTTCAGCTTGCGTTCCATATAGCGCATGGCGCGCTCTACGGCCTGCTGGCAGGCCTCGGGCGTCAGGCTCTTGAACTCAAAGATCGTGGAACGGCTCAAAATCGCGTTGAAGACGTAGAAATACGGATTCTCCGTTGTGGAGGCAATCAGGGTGATCTTTCCGTTTTCGATGAACTCCAGGAGGGTCTGCTGCTGCTTTTTGTTGAAGGACTGGATCTCGTCAAGGTAGAGCAGGACGCCGTTCGGCGTGAGCATCGTGTCCAATTCCGAGACGATCTTTTTCACGTCGGCGGTGGAGGCCGTGGTCGCGTTGAGCTTGAACAGGCGGCGATTGGTCTTTTCCGCAATGATGTTGGCAACGGTGGTCTTACCGGTCCCGGAGGGGCCGTAGAAAATCAGGTTCGGCACGACGCCGGATTCGATGATCCGGCGCAGGATCGCGCCCTCGCCCAAAATGTGATCCTGCCCGTAGACCTCGCTGAGATCGCGCGGGCGAAGCTCGTCCGCAAGCGGCTGATACATGGGTTCACCCCCGAATGGAAACTCTTTTTTGTATTTTACTAAAAAAATGAGAAAAACGCAACTTGTTTCTTTCCATTTGCGGCGGAATGTGCTATAATGATGGAACGATCCTGCGATTTCATTACGAAAAAGGGACGTGCTTATGAAAGCATCCGTTCAAAAGCAGAAATTCCTGCAGGGGGCCGGAATCCTGACGGTCGGTATCCTGCTCAACAAAATCATATCCGCGGTCTACAAGCTGCCGCTGACGCGGCTGATCGGCAAGGAAGCCGTGGGGCATTTTTCAGTTGCCTACAATATCTATGAGCTGATGATGGTGATTGCCGCCGCCGGGCTGCCCGTGGCGCTGAGCCGCCTGATCTCGGAGGCCTCGGCACGGGGCGAGCGCAGGCAGATGCAGCGCATTTTCCGCGTCAGTCTGGTGGTCTTCCTGACCATCGGTCTGGTCGGCGGGGCCGGGCTGCTCCTGTTCTCAAGACAGATCGCAGTGCGGATGAACGACACCGCAGCCGACGCGGCTCTGAGAATGCTGGCTCCGGCGATCTTTTTCTTCTGTCTGTTCTGCGCCTTCCGCGGCTACTATCAAGGCCAGCAATACATGACGCCGACCTCGGTCAGTCAGATCGTGGAGGCGCTTTGCAAGCTGGGCGTCGGCCTAAGCGCGGTGCTGATCGCGGTCCGCATGGGCCTTGGGCCGGGCGCCTCGGCGGCCTGCGCGGTGATGGGCGTCTCTGCGGGCGCGGGGCTGAGCTGCGTCTATCTGATCCTGGTCTACCGGAGAAACCGGGTGGTGCTGCGGCCCGGTGCGGCGGACGGTCCGGTTTTGAGCCGGGGGCAGACCCTTGCGCGCCTGTTCCGGGTGGCCGTGCCGATCACGCTCGGCGCGGCGGGCCTCCAGATCTTCAAGCTCTTCGGCACGAAGGAGATCCTGCGCCAGCTCCAGGGTCCGATCGGTCTGAATCAGGCCGCGGCGGTGGAGCTTTTCGGCGTCTATTCCCTGGCGGTCAGCCTGTTCCAGATGCCCGGCACCGTCGTGCAGCCGCTTGGCGTCAGCCTGGTTGCAGGCGTCACCGAGCGCATCACGGTGGGCGACGACGCCGGTCGGCGGCGGCTGGAGGAATCCGCCCTGCGGATGACCGCTCTGATCGCCATGCCCTGCGGCGTGGGTCTGGCGGTGCTGGCAAGGCCGATCCCGGCGCTGCTCTTTGGCTACGAGGGCTCGATGCTCAACGCTGCCGCGACCCTGCTGCGGATCTTGGGGCCGGCCTCGATCCTCTACTGCTTCCTGGTGGTGACGAACGCTCTGCTCCAGGCGCGCGGGCAGGTCATGGCCCCCTTCTACCACACGCTGATCGGCGGGGCGGTCTATCTGCTGCTCTGCAAGGTGCTGGTGCCGATCTCCTCGCTGCACATCTACGGCGCGGCCCTGGCCACGGCGAGCTACAGCCTGCTGATCCCCGGCCTGAATCTCCTCGCCATCCGGCGCGGGCGGGCCGAGGCGCCGCGTTTGCTCCGGCAGCTCTGGCGACCGGCCGCCGCCAGCCTGGGCATGGGCGTCATTACCTGGGCGATCCAGCGTTTGAGCGGAACGATCCTGCTCTCCCTGCCTGCTGCGGCTGCGGTCTATGCGGGACTGATCTTCGTTCTGCGGGCCGTCACGCGGGAGGACTGTGAGCTGCTGCCGCACGGGGCGGCGATCGCGCGTCTGCTCCGGTTGGAGCCCGACGCGGACGAGAAAGCAATTCGCCCGGACGGGCGTGATTGAGAGGAATCCCACATGGAAAAAAAAGAACGCGCGCTGCGCGTGATCGAGGCGCTGAAGGCGGACTATCCGGAAGCGCTCTGCGCCCTGAACAGCCGGAAGGACTACGAGCTGATGATCGCTGTCCGGCTGTCCGCCCAATGCACGGACGAGCGTGTGAATCTGGTCACGCCGGCCCTGTTTGCGCGGTTTGACTCGCTGGAGGCCTTTGCTTCGGCGGACGTGGCCGAGGTGGAGGAAATGGTCCACTCCTGCGGCTTCTACAAGCACAAGGCGCGGGACATCGTTCTGGCCTGCCAGACCCTCCTGCGCGACTACGGCGGACGAGTCCCGGACAGCATGGACGAGCTTCTGAAGCTCCCAGGCGTGGGCCGGAAGACGGCGAACCTCCTGCTGGGCGACCTTTACGGCGTGCCGGGCTCGGTGGTCTGCGACACGCATTGCATCCGCATCTGCGGGAAGCTGGGGCTGACCGACGGAACCAAGGACCCGGCGAAATGCGAGACCCAGCTCCGCGCCGTCCTTCCGCCGGAGGAAAGCTCGGATTTCTGCCACCGGATCGTCCTGCACGGACGGGCGGTATGCACGGCGCGGAAGCCGGCCTGCGAGCGCTGCTCGCTGGCGGCGTGGTGCGCGTATTTCAGCGGGAGCGAAGCGAACGACGAAGGGAGAAAGAGCGTATGAAACAGAATATGAACCTCAGTGAACGCCTCCTGCGCGGGAGCGGGATCGTCATGAGCGTCTTCGGCGCGTTGGAGACGATCGTTTTCATCGTCCTCACGGGCGGCCTGATCGTAGCGAACAGCGCAACGGTGAGTCTGTTTTCCGGCACCGGAGAGATCATCGGCGCAGCGGCCTTTCTGGTAACCGCTCTGCTGGAGCTGATCACGGGAATCCTCGGCGCAAGGTGCGCTAAGAACGGGGCAAGCGAAACGGTCTGCATCGTATTCGGTGTGCTCTGCCTGGGTCTGACGATCCTCAGCCTGGTCATGATCGGTCGGAAATTCGACCTGCTGAGCGGCGCGAGCCTTGCAATTTGCGCCACCCTGCCGATCGTTTACATTTTCGCCGCATTCAAGACGCAGCAGGCGCGGAACGCAGCGGAAGAAGCGCCGGAGGAGGAAGCGGCGGAGTAGCATACCGGCGCGGAAAAGGTCAAAATAAAAAGAAGGTACACGAAACATAGCCCTTTGAAACGGGCCGTTCGTGTACCTTCTTTTTTGCAGGCGCGCGGTCTCTGCGCGGCGGCCTGGGGTCAGGCCGCCCTACGTGGCGCTGAAACCGGCTGCACGGGCCGGGAGACCCGGCCCCTACGGGGCGCGGCTGCACGGGCCGGGAGACCCGGCCCCTACGGGGGGCGCTGGGAGACGGGCGGTCTCTGCGCGGCGGCCTGGGGTCAGGCCGCCCTACGGGGCGCTGAAACCGGCTGCACGGGCCGGGAGACCCGGCCCCTACGGGGCGCGGTTGCACGGGCCGGGAGACCCGGCTACGGGGGCGCTGGGAGACGGGCGGTCTCTGCGGCGTGGACGCGGCGGCCTGGGGTCAGGCCGACCTACGGGGGCGCGCGCCATGCGGGGAAGAAACGAGCGTAATTACAGGATGACGCCGGACTGGTTGGATTGGGCGAAGGCAGTGGATCCAATTATGATATCATTCATGATCGCCCAGTCACGCTCTTCGTCGTCGATCTCGGACTTGCGCGCGAAACGATAGCCGGGGAGGTCGGGGAAGGTTTCATCGAAGTCTGCTTGCTCAAAGGGGTTTGTGCCAGAGGTGCCCCAGGCTCCGATTTCCGACAGTCTCTGATAATCGGCATCGGAAATATAACACCATTCAATTTTTTCAGTTTGTCCAGACATTTCTGATCCTCCTTTATGAGTTAATCGTCGCCGAGCATTCCGACTTCCCCTTCGGCGGTAACCGTGACCTCGTAGACCTCGGATTCCTCAGCGGGGAGGGTCGAGGCGGAGGGGTCAGCGGACTGCGAGGGGTCGGCAGAACCGGAAGCCGGGTCTGACGGACTCGTTTGCGAGTCGCTGCTTGCAGGGCCGGTTTCGCCGCCCACGGCGGCGGAGCCGTTCTGATTCGGGGTCGGAAGCGGGGCGTTTGCGGACGCCTCATTCGAGGGCCGCGGGTCGGTGCAGGCCGCCAGCAGAAGCGCGACGAGCAGCAGCACCGCAATCAGGTTCCATTTTTTCATTGTTTGCTCCTGGTCTGCATACCGGGGCGGGGCTGCCGCCCCGGTATGCAAAACCGTCGGTTGATTCAGTTTGGAGAATCAGGAATTACTGGACGTTAACGAAGCTGATACCCTTACCGTCAGCCGTAATGTTGACGCCCTTGATGTTATCCTGCGTCACGGTGACGCCGTCAAGCGTGGTCCAGTAGGGCTTCAGATAGAAGGTTGCCGTGTCAGCCGTCTGGCCCTTGTGCGCCTGGATCCAATTGTAGTCCAGATGCTTGGCGGCTACGAAGCCGACGAGATTCGGATTCATACCTTCCGGCACGACGATGGAATCGTTCAGGGCATTGGCGTTGTAATGGAGCGCGGGTTTGTTCTTGAGGATGATACTGAAGACTCTGCTCACGGAATCCGCCGAGCCGCTCTTTCCATCCAGGGAGGTGACGTCCTGACCGGAGTTGGCCGTACCGACCATGAAGCCGTTTGCGGAGTAGTTCAGGTCGTCCACGGCGGTCAGCAGGTAGAGGCTGGTGAGCTTGCCTGCCTCAATCGGTGTGCCATCGTAGAGCTGCGTGTTCTTATCCGCCTTCACGTAGACGAGCCTGTTGGGCAGGAAGGTCTTGGGAACCTCCTTGAGGTAGTAGACCGTGCCGGCCGTCGGCACAAGCTCGGTGCCGAGTTCGGTGTAGGCCTGAGCCTTCTGCCAGAACGGGACGGTCGTTCCTTCGACGGTATGCTTGACGGAAGTGCCGTTGTAGACGACAGCGCCTTCGTCAGTCAGGGACGTGGAGGCGTCTGCAAGAGACACGCCGGTCGTGTAATTCCAGAAGTTCGGGGCATTGAGGATGCTGTCCTTTGCTGCGCGCATTTCGTCGTTCGTGACGGCGACGACCGCGCCGCTGTCCCTGTAGTAGCCGCCGTAGAGGTAGTTGGTTTTGACTTCGGCGACCAGGTCCTTGGTTTCACGGGCGTCGAAGGGGACCTGGATGGCTTCCAGCGTTCCGTCGGAGGAATGGTAGACGTAGTAGAAGCTGGCCCAGACGGCGTACATGTCGTGGTAGGAGTTGTCGTCGGTGGCATAGACCTGACCATAGTCGCCGGTGGTCAAATCCGCCCACTGTTCTACTCCGTTCACGAGCTTCTTGACCTGATACTTCGAGCCGGTCCACTTGAGGTAGAGATCCTCTTCGGTAAGCTCGGGATGATAGGTGCCCATGGTGCCGGATTCACCGGTGGGAACCGGGATTCTGGCCCAGCCGAGGAACACGCGGTCCGGAACTTCGTGGAGGGTGTTCAGACGATTGGCGTCGTTGGACTTGAAGGAAACGGTTGCGTTGCCGTCCACGTCGTGGTAGGTCTGGGTGCCGCCGGTCCAACCCATAAGGGTGGGGTTCTCTGCGGTGGCGATCCCTTCACTGCCGCTGGGGATGGGGATGTTGTAGGCGACGTTCTGGTCAATCTCCATCATCTCGAAGCGGTCGCCCGCTCCGACGCCGTGGCCGTAGTCCGTGCCGTCGTTCGCGTACCAGTAGATGAAGGTTCTGCCGGTGACGTTGGGGACGCCGTAGACTGCGCGCAGGGTGATGGTGTAGTCATAGGAGAACATCGGGCTGTACTTCGGGGTCAGAACGATATCGGAGTTCACCGTCATCGGGAAGGTGCACTTGTCGTCACCCTGATACCAGCCGAGGAAGTAGTAGTCCTCCTTGGCGGGATCGGGAAGCGCAGACTCGGGGAGGTTGTCAGCCGTGTTCTTCTGCACGTAGACGTCGTTCATGCCGGGAATATCCTTGCCGTCCTCGTCCACGAAGGAGACGACCCAGACGTTATCAGCGACAACCTTCTTGAAGGTCGCGGTAACGGTAACGTTGGCCGCGGGCATCGTGAAGTGGTATCTGCCGTTCGCACCCGGCACCTCGATCTGCGTGCCGTTGGAGGCAGTGACCGTCACGGTGTCGATCTCATAGCCGTCGCTCGGGGTCAGGATCAGCGCCACGGTTTCGCCCGCAGTGGCCGTGGATTTATTCGCGCGCACGGTGCCGTTCTCGGCGGCGTTCACGGTCACGTTGTAGACGTTCACGATCTCCTTCTTGTAGAGCTGGACGGAGATAGCAGTACTTGTCTCATCGGTATCGCAGCACATATAAACGTCGGAGAGATCGCTGCTGGTGTACATGCCGGCATAGACGCTGTTGGTGGAGTTATACAGGTGCGTCCCATCCCAGGTCCAGACTTCCACGTCCGTGCTCACGTACTGATCCCAATAGGGACTGCTCGAGGTTCTTGCATTCGCATGCAGATAGTTGGAAGTGCTGGCGCCGCTGACGATGTTGTAGCCGCCCGTTACGGAGGTGAACTTCCAGGTGGCTTTCGCCAGGTCTGTCGCATTGCCGGTGATCCCGACAATGTTCTCGCCGTCAAACACCGGCGTGCCGGTATAGCCCATGAAGGAATACGTGGACGAGGTGGCAGTGCTTCCGCTGGTCGTCGTATAGGGCATACGGTAGCTGTAATAATCCGTGGTGTTCAGGCCCAGGTAGGTATTGCCGTCGTAGACAAAGCCGATCAGGTAGTCCTCGCCGACGGCGATGGTATCGACCGGAATCCAGCGCTCGATGGTCGTGATACCAGGTTCGGGGGTGGCGGAGGCGGTGAAGGTCGCGTTGACGGTCACGTTGGCCGCGGGCATCTCGAAGGAGTACACGCCGTTCACCGGGGTGATGGTGACAGGAGAGCCGCCGTCCGGGGTGTAGGTCACGGTGCTGATCTCGTAACCGCTGGCCGGGGTGACGGTCAGGGTGACGGTCTCGCCGGCCGCCGCACTCGACTTGTCCGCCGAGACGGTGCCGTTGGTGATGCCGCTGGCAACGGTGACGGTGTAGGTGGTGGTGGGGGTGGTGCTTACCTTCTTAAAGAGTTGGATTGTACCAGCAGAACTTGAGCTTGTTGTGGCTCTAAGCAGTTCATACCCCTGGCTTGTATAACTGTAATGATAGGTATAAATACCTCCGGCTGTCAAGGTGTGGTTTGTGCTATTATAGGTCCAGCTTGTCGAATTATCGTTATCCGGGCTCGCGTCAAAATATGTATAGCCGTAATAGGAGCTACTGCTATTTGACACTGTCCCAGTACCACCAGACAGATAATAACCGCTTTCACCTACACTGGAAATTGTACCGCCGTTGGCACTGGAGAAGGTCCACTTACAGTAGGACAGGTCCGAAACATTGCCAGAGACGCCCGTCACATTGCTGCCGCTCATAACCGCCGTACCCATATAACCCATATACCAAACATACGAATAGGTGGAGTTTGAGCCAGTATAAAAATGGGAACCACTGTCGTTTCTGCTGGAAATCAAGTAGGTCGTGCCACCATCGACGATGCCGATCAGGTATTCCTCACCCGGGGTGATGGTATCCACAGGCTCCCAAATCTCAGTGCCCGCATTGCCGCCGGAGCCGCTGTCGTCAACGGTTTCCGTGACGGTTACGTCATCAACCCATAAGTAGTACATATTGGCGTCTGAGCAAGCGTGGATTACAAGCCTTACGCTTTTTCCAGCCAGCTCGGTCACAGATGTTCCGCTAAATTCTGACCAGCTCGTAGAGGCTACTGTTGTTTCCGCAAGCGAAACATATTTTCCATTTCCTACAGTAGCGGTTTTTACGCCTCCGGCAGTTGTAATCTGACTTGCATCCACAAAGAATACGTCAAACTTCTCGGGATAAGTAGTCGTCTGTGACATCGCATACAGCTGCAAATCGATCTTTGTCGCGTTACTGCTTACCGTGAAAGCGGGGGAGATCAGATAACAATCTGCGGAATAGTCAGAACGGTAGTAGTATTGCGCTGCGTAAGAACCACCATGGGCAGTCGAGCCAAGTTGATATGCACTCCACCAGCCGTAATTAGAGGAAGTCAAAATATCGTTGCCACTATACGCCGTCCAGCCGGTTCCAAGTGTGTCGGTACTCGTCTTGGTTTTCGTGACAGTCACGCTCTCGAAGCCTTCGGTCAGAAGGGTGTTCGTCGTCGTAGCCGTGACCGGGTTCGGGTTGGCGTTGGCGGAGAGGTTGGTCAGGTGCGCGCTGCTGTCGGCCTTGCCGGAGGACAGGTTCGGCTGCGTGACCGCGTTGCCGCCGTTGCCGGGGCTGGTGGTGTAATAGGTGGTGCCGCCGGAGGTCTGCTTCCACAGCTGGAGCACGTCCGCACTACCCGAGCTGGCGGCCCAGAAGTAGTTGTAGCTGGTGCTGAAGCCGAAGTACGGATAGCTGCCGTTGGCGGCGCACTTCAGCTGGACCGCGCCGCTGGCGTTGATGGCGGGCGTCCAGTTGGTGTAGTTGGCGTTCAGCGCGGAGTAAGCGTACAGAAGGGAGCCGCTGTTCATGCCGTAATAGGAGCCGGTGGATGCACTCTTTACGGTATAGTAGCTGCCGTTGGCGGTAAGCGTGAACACGTAAGCGTCCGTCACGCCGGTCAGGACATTGCCATTTTGGGTGATGCCGGAATCGGACAGCTTAGAGCAGTTGGCGGCGATCTCAGCGTCCGTGCCGCTTGCGCTGCCGGTCACGCCCTTGAGGACGTATTTGGTGGTACTGTTGTTGGTGATGACGTAGTTGCCGGACCAGTCGGCCGGGGCTTCGGTGACCAGGTTGTACTCCACGCCGCTGCCGCTGCCCTCAACGAAGGAATAGAGAGCGTAGAGGGTGATGCTGCCGACAGGCTTATACTTGCCAGTCAGGGTCGTGGGCTTGGTCGTGGTATTGTCGGTCTGATCAGTGGTCCAGCCGAGGAAGGTATAGCCCTCGGGGGCCTCGGCGGTGGGCAGGGTGATAAACTGGCCGGCGACGACCGTATCGGCCTCGGGCGCGGTCACACCGGCGGGCACGGAGTAGGTGACGGTGTAGGTCGAAACCGAGGTGGTGTAGTGGGTCTCAAGGCCGCTCTCAGTGGTCTGCTTCCAGAGATACATGCTCGTAGCAGCCTCACTATCCTCATTTTCGTCCAGGCCATCCACCCAGAAGCAGTGGTAGAGCGAGGAGGTATATTTGGAGGAGAAGCCAAGATACGTGTAGGATTTATCGTAGCTGGAGGAATAAACGTTCTGAATCCGGACGTTTCCGGCGCTCTGCAGCGCAAAGGTCCAGCGGCAATAGGTTAAGATCGTGGAACTGCTGCTGTTGCCGGCGTAGCTCCGAAGGTAAGCAGACCCTGAAGTCGTGGTTACGTATCGTCCCACATAGGTGCTGTTGGAAGCGCTCTGCATGGTATAGCCGCCGGAAACGGAAGCGAGATTGAAGACGTACGTATTGGGAACGTTATAGAGCTTGTCGTTCACCAACTGCATGCCGGTATCGGCATAAGCAGCAGCAGTGTTCGAAACCTCATAGGAGCTGTCGGCGGTGCGAGGTGTCAGTGCATAGAGGTCCGTGGTGTTCCCATAGGTGACGACGTAGCTGCCCGCCCAGTCGGAGGGGGTTTCGGTCACAAGCTGGTAGACGGTCACAGAAGCGCCGGTGGGCTGCTCATTGGAGTAGAGGGCGATGAAGGTGGTGGCAGCAGTGATCGGGTCAGAGGTCGCGCCGGGACCCTTGTAGGCCGGAGCGGCCGTCGTATCCGTAACTTCATCCTTGACCCAGCCGACGAATTTATAGCCCGTCAGGGCGGGAACGTTTTCGGCTGTGGGCAGGGTGACGGTGCCGTTGGGGTTCACAGTCTCGGTCAGGCCGGTGAGGATCTTGCCGTTGGCCTGATAGGTGACGATCAGTCTGCTGATCGGGAAGGAAGAACTCGTCCGATCTTCAAAGAGCTCGTTCTCGAAATGCGCCACATAGTGACCGGTCGTGCCGCCGTCCTCAACGATCAGGCTGACGCTGGTCCCGGATGCGGTCTCGGTCTGCACGTGATTCGCGTCATTGTGGCAGACCACCGTGGCGGTGCAGGTGGGGAGGGTGTGCTCATCGAAGCTCGTGACGCTCCAGGTGTAGGTGGGGGCGTTGGTTGTCCAGTCGTGGCCGGTAGCGGAAAGCGTCAGCGCATCGAGCGTGGTCTCGTTGGTACCCGCTGCGTCGGTGAAGAGACGGCCGCACTTGGTGCACTTGTAGTGGGCAGCAACGCCGGTCCCGGTGCAGGTGGGGGCAACGGCGGCGACCGCTTCAATGGTGGAAGCGTTGTTCTCGTCCTTATGCGTACAGTTGGGATCGGGCAGGGGGGTCTTGATCTCGACGGCATCGTTGATGTCAATCGTGAACGGCGCGCCGGGATAGACGATCTTGCCGGTGGGTTTGCCGTTCTCGTCCAGGATCTCCCAGTAGAGGAAGCGGCGGCCGGTGTCCGGCACGTCCTCGTCCGGCAGAGACGGAACCGTGGCGGAATGGGCGGAGGCCTTGGCTCCGTCGGTATAGACAGGGTTCTGCAGGGTCAGGCTATGGGGCTTGCCGTTCGAATCAAAGTAGCCCTTGTCGTTCTCCGCGTGGTCGCCCAGATAGCGAACCTTGACGCCGACGACGCCCTCGGGATTCACGCGCCACTTGGCATAGAGGGTGATCTTGGCGCGGACGTCGGGATACGCCTCGTCGGACCAGGTCTCGCCGGTAATATCGTCGATACCGGTCCGGGAGCCGGCAGGATAGACCTCCTGATCCTCGGTCAGGCCGAAGGGAACCTGCATGTTCTGGTTGAAGGGCTGCGTGCAGGCTTCATCCAGATAGAGGCCGACCAGCATCCAGTTATCGTTGCCGTCGGCGTCCACGCGCCGCGCCTGCATCAGCGAGGAGGCCTGGATCGTGGAGCCGTACTGCATGGTGAAGGAGGCCTTCTGCGTCGAGCCGGGAACGGTGATCACACTGGAGCTGTTGCCGCGCTTGTAGTCCACCACAATGCGGTACCACTTGGGGTTCCACTTTGCATAGACGATAACGTTGCGGGCAGGCATATTCTCCGTGTCAAAGGGCTGGGTGCCGTCTTCGTCCAGATACCAGCCGGCGAAATAGTAGCCGGGGTAGCTGTTGGCGGGGGTGTGGGACTTATAGGAGGTCAGGGACTTCTCATAGGGAATCGTCTCATTCTCCGTCTTTGTACCCGCGTTAGTGGTAGAGGAATAGGTCAGGGTGTAGTTGTTGCGGGTAAAGGCAACGTACAGTGTTCTGGTTTCGCTTTCGCCAACCGGAATCTGTGAATTCGTTGCGCAATTTGTCCAGGTGGTGCTGGCGGTGGGCGCAGAGGAGAGGAATGCGTATCCCTTGATGGTGTAACCTTCTATGGTTTCGGTGGGATACCAGTTACCGCCCTTCCTGGCAGTACCACTCGTTAGGGCTACATTGTAAAGAGAGGAATTGGTCAAACTCGCACCAACATATCTGACGGGGATGGTGCTCGTGGAATACTCGCTGACGTAGAAGTTCATCGTCAGGTAGGAATTCGTCGGATTCGATTGGTTCTGCCAAGTCGGAACGTACTGCGTCAGAGCCAATGGGTACTGATAAACGATTCCATCGGAATAATCGTAGCAGGACCAGGTGTTGCCCGAACCGGCAGAGGGCCAGTTGGAGGCAGGGTACTTGTCACCATAAAGGCCTTGATACGAGTAAGACACCGAAGGCAGCGTCATATTTGTAATCCGGTATACCGGGCTGGGTGCCGTTGTCGTAGCATAGAACACGGTACCGGACCAAGTATAATACGCCTCGTTTTCACTATCGTACCAGACGTACTTTCCATAGGAAGAATTGTATTTATACTCGACTATGTCATTATTATATCTGATATAATACGTATCGGACGTGCTAAGCTCACCGGTAACTTCCTTAAGATAATACTGGGTACCGCCGCTTGAATAGCCGAAGCACTGGTAATACTTACTGCCGTACTTGTAATAAAGAATTGTATTGTAATTCCAAGTGGCGGTTGTCTGGCTGTACGTCGGGGTGGGCTCAGATGTGCCGAAGTTGTAGGTGATGGTCTTTCTGTCATAGTAGACGTTCAGAACAGTGGTGCCGTCACCCTTGACCTTGACTGTGGAGTTGGCCTTAACCTTATCGGACTTGTTGCTGTTAAACTGGAAATAGAAATTGTTTTCGTTGTTCTGCGCGACGTTCACGGTCGTGTCGTTGTTGGTACCGGAGTTGCTGATGCCAACAACGCTGCCGGTCGTGGCGCCGGTCACGGTACGGCTGCCAAAGTAGTCGTAATTCTTCTGACTGTCGGTGTAGGTGTATTCATCGGTGGCTCTCTGCTTCCAGTAGATGATTCGATAGCTGGTGGTGGCAAAGGCCCACTTGGCATAAACCGTGGTATCCTCAGTCAGCTGCTGGTTGAAGTCAAACGCCGTCGTCATGTCCGCGTCTTTATACCAGCGGACGAAGGTATAGCCGTGACGGGGATCATTGGAGGGGAAGGAGGGTTGCGTGGGGGTTGTGCCATTGGGGACAAATTTGGGGGAAATATATTCGGCGGAGGTGTTATCCTCAAAGCCGAGCTTTTCGCTGTTTTTCGCAATGTTATTGTTGAAGCTCAGCCAGTAGCCTTCCTCCACGTAGGGATAGAGGTCCACGTTCTCGGAGAGGTTCTGGGTGGAGCCAACGGCCCACTTTCTGGAAGCGGCGCCCTCTTTATAGGTGGGAAGCGTACCGTCAACGCCGCCGGGACGTGCAACATCCTCCTCCTTGACCCAACCGGAGAAGTTCTGGTTGGACTTCATCGGGGGATAATCCTCGGTAATGGTCACAGCGACTGTGGTCTGATCCGCAGGGATCTTTTTGTATTCGGTGGAGGTCACGGCGCCGGCCTGGTCGTGGTAGGTGACGTAGACGACTTCATAGACCGCAGCGTAGTAGACGATTTCTTTGTTTGTGGAAAGCGTCACATCGTAATCATCGTTGATCTGCTTGATCGTCTTGGTCGTCGCATCGACCCCGTAGGCGAAGTCGGGGTTAAAGGCGGCGGAACTCTCGATCCAGCCCTCGAAGGCCTGGGACGCAGTGATGCCGGGAACGCCGGGGTCCTTGATGGGGTTCAAACCCTTACCAAGCTGATCGGCACGGATGATCTGCTTGTTGACAACGTTCCACGCGCCGACGCTGCCCTCTCCGCGGGCATAGAAGGTAACGGTCAGCGTGTAACCGCCAACGATGTCAATGACCGCGTAGACGGAGAAGCTGTCGGCCTCGAACTCGATGGCGTCAGCCTTGCCGCGGGTGGTGACGACGCTGGAGGAGACGTACTCGAAGCTGCCGTCGTCCTTGACGTGGACCACGGCGGGGTTCTTGGCGTTCTGGATGGCGTCGAGGGAGATGCGGACGCTGACCTTGCGGGCGGGCTCAAGCTCCGCGCCGTCCTTGGCAAAGGAGATGTCCGCCGCGCCGAGGACCTTGGCGTCGACCTTGGACGCAAGCTCAGCCAGAGCAGCCTCGTCGGTGACGCGGCTGACGGTCATCCTGGTATTCTCGGGCAGGGCGCCCTCGGGGGCGTTGACCGAGACCTGCATCTGCTCGGAGGTCTGATCGAAGCTCTGCGCGGGCATGGGCTCCGGGTCAACGATCTGACCGTCCAGAAGCTGCGCCAGACGCATCACGATCACAGCCGTCTGCGCACGGGTGGCAGTCGCCTTCGGACGGAAGGAGCCGTCCTGATAGCCCGCAAACAGACCGGTGGAGGTAACAAACCGCACCGCGTCCGCCGCATAGGCAGAGATCGCTGCTTCGTCCGTGTAGGTGCGGCTCTCACCTGCGGAGAGCTCGTAGCCCATCGCGTTCACGAAGCGGTAGAGCATCACGGCCAGATCCTGCCGGGTGATGCTGCGGTAGGGAGCAAAGAGGCCGCCGCCAACACCGTTGACGATCTCCTTCTCCGCCGCCCAGTCGATCGCGCCGGAGTAGTACTGATTCGCCGCAACGTCGCTGAACGCAGAGACGGTATTATCCGTCTGCGCACGCGCGACGCGGGACAGAATCGTCACAAACATGGCGCGGGTAACGTCCTCGCCGGGCGAGAAGGCGTCTTTGGACGTCCCCTTCATGTAGCCCGCCGCGGAAACGTAGTTAACCGCGTTAGCATACCAACTGTCTTCACGCACGTCCTTGAAGCCGGTGGTCTCGGCCGCATAGCCGGGCACCAGGATCGAGGGGATGAGCATGACGACGGCAAGCAGTGCCGCGAGCAAACGTCGTGCATTTCGCATAGTTCATTTCCTCCTTGGTTTACATAATGATGGGTGCTCCGGGTTCAGAAAAGGCGGGTGCTCCGATGAATTGCGCCGCTTCCCCAAACTACAGATACTCATTATTAGATTTCAGCTTATTTTACAACACATCTTTTTGAAAGTCAAGAACTTATGAAGATATCGTGTGAATATTTTCGGATGTATCATTACATATCCTTGGGAAAAACAGGAAAAATCCACCGCTATCATTGGAAAAGCGGTGGAAAAACCGTGGAAAAACATACAGAGGCGATTTTTGGCGGTATGTGGCTATGCAAGATAGAAGCGCAAGGCCGGATCGGTCCGCTGGGGCGCAGGATATAGGGACGAGCATGACCGTTTTCGGTTTTTTCGGCGGGGGTCTGTTGTCGATCCGTGCGGGCGCGTGGATACGCGCCCCTACGAGGGGCTGGCGGTTGTTCGGCGGGCGCGTGGATACGCGCCCCTACGAGGCGCTGCGGCAGCGGGGCTCTGTTGTCGATCCGTGCGGGCGCGTGGATACGCGCCCCTACGCGGGGCTGGCGGTTGTTCGGCGGGCGCGTAGATACGCGCCCCTACGAGGCGCTGCGGCGCAGGACGTTGGGATGAGCGATGAAAAAGCGGCTCCGTTTGGGAGCCGCTTGGATGTGTTTGATCGATGCGCTATGAGCCGCTTGCCGATTCGCTTGCCTGAGCCGGTGCGGTGGATTGAAGCGTACAGCGGACGGTCAGACGCAGAGACGAGCTGTAGTTGCAGGTGAAAAAGGTGAAGGGATAGTCGGAGCCCGTCATACCGGCGACGTCAGTCGGCTTGAGATTTTCCAGCGCCGCGATCTCATACGTCCAGACCACGCCGTCCATATCCCGGAAGGTCACGACGTCGCCCAGGCGGAGCGTCGGGATCTCGCTGTACAGACCGTCATAGTTGTGCGCGCAGAGGACCAGATTGCCCTCGTAGGTGCTGCCATAATAGCGAACCGCGCTCAGGCGGAGGTTCGCCTCCGTATATTCCGCCTGGACCGGGGCGGTATAGTCGATGGCCGGGATGGAGAGCACGCCGATATAATCGTGACCGTCAATGCCGATCACCGTCATGCTCCGGTGCGGGTCGCCGTAGACCTCCGGCATGACAGGGATGGACGCCGTCGTTTCCCCCGTGCCGACCGGCGCAGTCGCGGCGGCTACGTGCGCGGAAATGGCACGCTCTACCTGCGGGATCGCGATGGACGCGAAGCTGCCGGCGGCCTCGGCCTCGCGGTAGTTATGCCAGAGCAGAACGCCGGAGGCGAGGATACAGAGCGTGCCAAGCAGGATCAGAAGGCCGCTGAGCTTACGCATCGCGGGACTTCCTGCGGCGGATGAACAACCCCGTCAGAACCAGGACGATACCGGCCAGCGCCAGAACCGGGATCGGCCAATAGACCTGGCCGGTATGGGGAAGCTCCGGGGGGACTTCGACGGGCTCGGTGGTCTCGGGGGGAGGCGGTTCGGGGGTGTCGGTCTCGATCTCGACCTTCGGGGTGGCGTCGATCTGGTAGTCGAGCTCGCCGGTCTCCTCGTTCAGAGAAGGGAGCATGACGATCAGAGGCGAAATGGGCCGGAAGCCCTTGCTGGCCTCGCCCTGCGTGATCAGATAAATGCCGAGCGGAAGCAGGGCGACGGAGATCTCGCCGTTTTCGTCGATCGCGACCTCCTTATATTTCACGCCCTGTTCGACCGCGCAGGCCGCCGTCTTTGCCGTCGTATCGGCAAGGTTTACCGGGTTCATGAAATCAAGGGGATCGCTGCTGATCTCCCGGAACGCGGAGCGAACGGCAAAATCGAGCGCGTCTTCATCGTAATAGGCGACCTGATAGATCCGTACAGTGCCGTCCGTGGGGTGGGTGTCTCCGACCCGGAGCGTGATCAGAACGGAGCCGGTCATCGTCGGGTCCACGCCGTCGATCTGCGCGAAGGCAGTCCATGCGGCAGCATTCAGAAACACGACGCAGCAGAGAATACAGCACAGTATTTTTTTCATCACGGTTGCCTCCTCTCAAGGCAGAATCATCGGTCCGGCGGGTCCTCCGCAGACGGGGCGTCCTTCGCAGGGGACTTCGCCGCCTCGGACTGGAGCAGCTCCTCCAGGGAAATGCCCGGCTCAACAGGCTTCTTGGAGCGACCGCCGAAAATCATAAACAACAAAAACAGCAGGAACAGCAACGGCGCTGCCAGGAACGGAATGACCTGAACCGGCTCGACGCGCATCGCGTCTCCGCCCAGGGAGACGTTGATCACGTCCTCCGTCGGGATCCGCCTGCCGCGCACCAGAAGACGGTGCGTGTTCACGCCGTAGGGGGTGCAGGTGACGAGCGTGAAATAGTCCTGTTCCGGGACGATGGCAAGGTCGCTCGTTTCCTCGGGCAGGACCTTCTTGATCTGATCGACCTGATAGGTCAGGGTCCGGTTGAGGACCTTGACCAGGAAGATGTCGCCCTCGGAGAGCTTGTCCAGCTCGGTCAGCAGGGTCGCGCTCGGCAGGCCGGTATGCCCGGAGACGACGCTGTGTGTGCTGGGCCCGCCAACCGGCAGGGACGAGCCGGGGATATGTCCCACGCCGACCTTCAGAACCTCGTCGTCTACCGTATGGTACACGGGAAGGGAGACGCCGATCTTGGGGATCTCCAGATAGCCCATCATGCCGGTGCCGGAGACGTCAAGCGTGCGGTTGTATTCCTCCAGCTCCTCCGCAGAGGGATAGAAGCTCGATTCGCCGGAGGCGAGCTTTTGGTTATACGCCTCGGCCTCGCGGAGCATCCGCTCCACGTCCGCGTTGTCCAGTCTGGCGACGCCCTCCATGTATTTGTTGATGGCGTGCGACTGGCGCAGCGAATTCCAATAGTCGCTGACCGTGGGATACAGCAGCAGGGACAGGCCTATCAGAAGGACGAGAACGATTAAAAATGTCTGCCACTTTTTCATAGGTCTCTCCCTGCGGCTGCTTTTACCTTTCTTTGGATTCAGGAAGCCTCCTGTGGGCGGAAACCGCCCACAGGAAGGCAAAAGTTATTGATTGCGGTTTCAGTATGTACCCGTCAATCAGATCTGGCCGCGCGCGATCTTGCGGATGACCAGGAAGATGCCGGCAGAGAGAACCATCAGAGCGCCGAGAACGTAGAAGATGGTGGTGCCGATGCCGCCGGTGGAGGGCAGGGTCGCACCCTGTTCGTTGACGACGGTGCTCTCAAGGATGCCGATGTTGGCGTCGGTCGGATTGAAGACGATGTGCTCGCCCTGGCCGATGGCGTCCAGAAGCTGGGGATCCTCGCTCAGGATCTCATGCTCGGCAGTGACCTCGAACTCGATGTCGGCAATGGGGTTGTACTTGGGAGGCGTCACGGTCTCAACCAGCTTGTAGATACCGTCGTCGATGCCCTTCCAGGTGAACTGGGTGCCGGCGGTGGTGGCGCGCTCAAGGGAGTTGATGGTGTAGGAGAAGTTGCCCTGAACCTTGATGATCTGGCCGTTCCGCATCTCGTAGTAGGGAACGCCGAGAGACATGCCGTTGGCAACAGCAGCCGCAACAGCCTCAACGTCGGTAGCCTTCAGGTAGATGTCGGTGAGGGGGGAGTCCTCGTTGGGACGGTCGGTGATCTTGTAGTACTCGACGTTCTCCGCATCGGGAATGTAGGTCACGGGCTTGCCGTTGATCTTGGTGATGGCGCCGTCGCCGTCAGTAGAGGAAGCGCCGTTGACTTCGCCGGGAACCAGGACCCAGTGGCCTTCGGGGTTCTCTTCGTCGATGACCCACTTGTACAGCTCGAAAGCAGCACCGGTCAGGGGGTTGCCGTTCTCGTCGACCTTGTCGATGATGACTTCGTAGGTGAAGACAACGACCTTGTCTTCCTTGGTGGTGCCGGTGGAGGTCTCGTCAGTGGGGTTGTTGGAGTACTCCATGTACATGACGTTGGGGTTGCCCGGAACGCCGATGACAGCTTCGTCATTCAGGGTGGAGACGTACTCAACCGTGATGAGGCTGCCGCCCTTGACCTCGGGGATGTTCTTGAGGTCTTCGAAAATGACCTCGAAGGTGCAGCCGTCGGTCGGGTCGGTGTTGACGGTGAAGCCGGAGGTGATCTCGACGCCGTCAACGAACACGCCGGTGACAGCCTTGAAGGTCAGGCCGTTAGACTCAACGTCGTGGAAGATGGTCTTGTAGGTGGTGTACTTGTCGTAGTCAGCGGCAACGGTGCCGTTGAGCTGGAAGGGAACCTCGTCGCCGATGTCGTAGTCGGCGGAATCCTGCCAGTCGGTGGGGTTGGTATCGTCATGCGCGTAGGAGTCGTTGACGTCCTTGACCTTCTTGTAGGAAACGACGCCGGAGGTGTCCTTCGCGGTGACGGTCACGTCGCCCTCAACGAGGAGGATGTAATCGGAGTAGGTGTCCTGCTCCAGGTTGGCGGAGGTGTCCTTCACGTAGTAGTAGCCGTCGCCAACAACGCTAATCACAGCGTTCTGGGTCGCGGTCGCATCATCGGAGCCGGCGGGCGTCGCCAGATTGGCGTCCACAATGGCGCCGAAGGCGCGGAGCTCTTCGCTGCCGTTGGCAAAGCCTTCCAGAACCTTGGCAACGTCAGCAGCAGTGGTGCAGCCAGCGAAAGCGGGGTTGCCGGCCAGGGCAGCAAGGATGCCTTCGCCGTTCACGCCGTTGCCCCACTCAATGTTGGACAGAACGTTGTCGGCCCAGTTGCCCTTGAAAACCTGGTATGCGGTGTAGGTATGGGTCTCGGTTGCGTCGGGGTTTTCTACGGTAATGGTGTGCGGGGTGGTCTCGTCGGCGAAGATGCTGACGCTCAGCGTGAAGAGCATCGCGATCGCAAGAAAGAGGCCAAGGAATTTCCGGAATGTTCTCATAAATTCTCCTCCTTATTCAAATTTTTTACATTGAGAACAAACTATTTTATCAGCCTTGCGGCTTTTAAAATACCATATTGCGGCTGCAGCCAGCAGGAGCAGTCCGAGCGCATACAGGACGCCCTGGCCGACTCCGCCGGTCTCGGGCAGCGCGTAGGCGCTGTCGGTGTTTCGGACAAGGATCAGGCCCGTGGAAACACCGTTGCCCTCATAGGAAACGTCAAAGTGCGGAGGGCCGGACGTTTCGAGGACGAAGTAGTAGATGGCTTGGCCGTTCTCGTCCGCGTCGGGGAGTCTGCCCCAGACGTGCGACCAGCCGTTTTCAGCGTTCAGCACAACGCCCGCCTCCACGAGGCTGTCCGGGTCGTTTGCGTCATAGCTGTCGGGGCTGGAAGAACGGTAGAGGCTCACGGTCACGGCGGCGTCCGCCGGTCCGGTGAATTCCGTCCCGCTGCGGTGATACCAGCGCTTGCAGACCTCCAGTCCCGTGAAGTCGTTGGGAATGAGCCAGACGCCGGCCTCAAAATCAAAGAAGTGGATCTCGGCAAGGGCGGGCCGATCCTCCAGGCCCTCGGTGGCGGCGGCATAGAGAGCCGCGTCATCCTGGACGCCTCTGGATCGCACGATGAAATAGTGCGGCTCGGGGTTCACCGTGTAGCCGGGCGTTGCCCGGATCTCAGTCAGGCGGAACAGCGTGTCCGCTGCCAGATCGGGATTTGCGCCGTCCAGCTTGAGACTGATCCGCCCGAGGTCGTCGGTTTCATAGGCAGTCTGCCCATCGTGCGACACCGTGATCCAGCCGGACCCCGGCTCGTAGCGCTCGAGGCGGAACTGCGTACCGGCCAGCACGTGGCTGTTGTCCTCCGCGTCCACCTTGATGACGGTCAGGTTGGGCTGGAGCGCGGTAGCGCTGGACTCGACGTCCCGCAGCCTGAGTTCAAAGGAGGCGGGAATGTAGCCGTTGAGCCGGATGGTATTGCTGGCGGTGGAATTGCCGCTGAGCGTGGTCGGATTCAGCTTGTAATCATAGACGATGACGTAGGCCCTTTCATCGGGAAGCGTCAGACTGATCCGATTGGCAGCCGGATCGTAGGACATGGTATAGTCGCCTCTGGCCACCTGCGCGCCGATGTGATCCTCCGTGGCGCGGTCATAATAGTAGATGCTGAAGTGCGCCAGATCCAGGGTGGCGAGCACGTTGGAATCGAAATCGTCAACCAGCGTGATGACGTCGGAGTTCGGATCAAGATCCGCCATTGCAACGTTGACCAGGATCCGATAACGGATCACCTCGGTGGTCTTGCCGTCCTCGTCATAGACTTGCTCGCCGGTCTTGGAGAGCACCGTCGCCTCGTTTTTCACCTTGGTGGTCTGGCTGCTCTCGTAGGCTCCCCATCTGGCGGTGTTGCGGTAGGTCTTGGTCGTGGTGGTGTAGTCGTTCCAGTCCGCCGCGTCGGTGAGCTTGGCCTGGAAGACGATCTCAAGGTATTCGTAGCGCTGAAGCATCTCGTCGGTGATGTTCGTGCCGGTGAAGGTCAGGCGCTGACCGCCGTCGCTTTCCGTGACGTCCACGCGGAAGTGGCCTTCCTCGGCAAAGATGCCGGGCGTGTTGCCCGCGAGGGTGTTGGTGAAGTCGGTGTTGAAGTAGGCGGCTGCGGAACCCGGAACGTAGCTCAATCCGACGGGAAGCTCGTCGGTCACGGTGAAGCCGTTGCCCTGGAGGGCAAGCTTATCGAGCACCAGGCGGTAGTTGATCACGCCGTCGCAGTCGTGGTAATCGAGCGTGAACGAGCCGCCTGTGTACTTGCCGTTGGCGTTCATGGCCTCCTTGAGGAAGGCCTTGCCCCTGCGGTAGAAGGCCGGGGCGATGTCGTAGGTGTGGCTCTGAAGAATGACCATGTTCTGGTAGGACCAGTAGTCAAGCTCCTTCATGGAAGTCGTGGTAAGCCAGGTGGGATAGCTGTCCGCAACGATCTGATAGCCGTAGAAGGTATCTCCGTCGGTCCGGGCAACGCTCACGGAGAAGGACGAGACGTGCGTCTCGGCGTCGTCCGCAGAAACCTGGTTGCCGCCGGCGTCGAAGTAGGTGACGGTGAAGGTAAAGGTCGTGTCGGCTTCGTCGCCGTAGTAGTGGGCTGCGCCGTCGCTGACGATGCGCAGGTCGCCGCGCAGAGCCGCTTCGATCTCGGCGGCGATGCCGTAGTGCAGGGTGCCGGGCAGATCGGCGTCCGAGCCCAGGTCCATGACGGTGTTGCTGATCTTGTCGCGGAAGGAGTAGGACTCCATCTCCTCGACCGGCAGGTCGATCACAAGGCTCCAGTCGGTCTGAACCGCGCCGTCCGAGACGCGGATATGCTTTTCGCCGACGGACTTATCCACGCCCTCATGGCGGCTTTCCACGGTGACGGTGCCCTCGGCGGTGACAGTGCGCTCATTGCGCAGGGTCACGGTGTTTTTCACCGTTTCCGCCGTTGCGGGGGCCATGGTGCTGTACCGGAGATAATAGGTTCTGGCAGCGGAGCCGGCCGGGAAAACGTAGTAGAGCGCGCGGTTCTGGTAGGGCGTAATCTCCGCCACGACGGTGCCGGTGGAGGTCGTGATCTGGACGGGGCCGACGACGTCGTAGGGCAGATTGTCGGTGATGGTCCAGCCGGAAACGTCCTTGCCCTCGGGGTTGATGACGATGGTCCAGTCGATCAGACCGGTCTGCCGATTGAAGACGCCGGTTTTGCGGACGTCGCAGTCAAACGACAGCGGGCAGTGCGCCTCGGCGCTCAGGGTGCCGCTGGCAGCCACGGCCTTGTTGGTCAGACTGCCGGCGCTCTCCGCGGCGACCGAGAGGTCGGCGCTGTAGAAGACCTCGTAGGATGCGTCCGGCGCAAGGGCCTCCAGACCCGTGATGCGGAAGCCGCGGTAGTCGGAATCCCAGTTGACCTCACAGGTGGTCACCCGGGTCCGGTCTCCGGTCGGGCTGACGTACCAGACCTCGAGCGAATCGCGGTCATAGGACGCGGCGGTGATGGTCGCGGGCGTTTCGACCGTCAGACGGTCGGTAATCTCGATGGGACCGTTCGTGCCCTTTTCGGAATGAACGGTGAGCTGATAGGCCGAGCCGGACAGGGAATCGCCGACGAAATCGCCGGTCTTGGTGAGGCTCAGGTCGTATTTGCGATCCTCCGGAACGATGATCGTGATGGGATCGCCGTCGTCATAGAAGGTGATCTCGCGGTCGCTGCCGTCGGCGTTGGCCGAAAGCATACCGGAGAATTCCACGGTGCCGAGGATGGAATTGCCGTTTGCAAATTCATCGAAGAAGACGATAGTGATGAGGCCGTCGGTGTTGATGGAGTAGGTGCCGACGTTGTCGCCGCTGTCTCCCTTCACGTAGCCGGAGGTCACGTCCAGCGGACGCAGACCGGCAGGCATCTGGTAGTAGACGATCTTGCTGTCGGGGGTGACCTTGCCCTCGGGGATGTCGTAGGAGATGAAGACGCGGACCGTCTCGCCGTCCTCAAACACCGTGTCGGCGACCCATTGGTCGTCTACGAGGTGCTGGACGAGCACGCCGGTGAGGTAGGGCGCAATATCCGTTCCCACAGCCTCCAGGAAGATCGGCATATCCGCCGGGTCCTCCGGCGCAAAGAAGCCGGAAACGTCCACGAGGCCGATGCTGGTCAGAACCATCTGCGGATCGGATTTGCGGTTTTCGTTGGCCGAGGGCAGCGTCTCGGACGGAGCGGACAGCTCCAGGGTCTCGGTCGGCGCAGGTTCCTCCTCCGGAGCGGGCTCGATCACCGGAGCGGGCTCGTCAGCCGGCGTGGTCTCGCCGGCGGGCGAGGGTTCATCCGCGCGCTGGGCGCCGGTTTCCGCAGGGACGGAAACGGAATCCTCCGAGGTTTCCGGCGCGGAAGCCTCCTCGGTCTCGGGCTCGTACTCCAGGATGTAGCAGGCGTCTGCGTGCGTATGCTCCTCCAGACCGCACGAAAGGACGCTTGCATAGCAGGCGTCTGTGTGCGTATGCGCATCCGACTCCTCCTGACCGCAGATCAGCGTCTGCGCATAGCAGGCGTCTGTGTGCGTGTGCTCCTGCCGGGCGCAGACCAGAACCTTGTTCGCAGTCTGCGCAGGGGTCGTCAGGGCATAGACGGTCCCTGCGGCCACGAGCACGGCCAGGCAGAGGAGAATGCGCGTCCATATTGATTTTTTCTTGCGGCTTCTTACATAATTAGCGCCGCCGTTTGAACTTGCCATTTTTTTGATCCTCGATCACTTTGATAAAAACAGCTCGTATATTATAATTGTGTTATAAGGGCTCGTCCCCGGTCGGGGAATCAGTGGACGGCCCGGATATCCGAAGGGGGCCAGGCACAGAACAGGACTCTGCCCAGCAGATCCTCCCGGGCGATACAGCCGAGGACGCTGTTGCGGGAATCCGCGGACGCTTCTCGGTTATCACCCAGAACGAAATAGGAGTCTTCCGGTACCTTGACCGGAAAATCAATGTCGCTGATGCCGGCGGACTTGGTGTTGAGATAGGGCTCGTCCAGCAAAACGTCGTCTACGTAGACGTTTCCGACCTCGTCGATGTCTACCTTGGAGCCGGGGCCGGCAATTACGCGCTTGACGTAAATCTTATTGTTGTAATAGAAGGCGATCACGTCGCCCGGATCCACGGTCTTATCCTTGATGCAGACGACCAGCTCCCCTTCCTGAACCGTGGGCTTCATGGAGCTTCCGTAGACCTTGAGGACCGGCATGAAGAGGATCGCGACCAGGCTGGCAATCGCCGCCACCGTAATGAGTACGTACAGCGCGTTGCGGAAGAAATGCCGATAGGCGTGATTCTGTCTTTCGCGCTTGAGCTCCGATTCCAGCTCCTCGATGCTCGGAAGGGTGATTTCCCGTTTTTTCATCTGCGTACTCCCAGGAACGTTTTGTTAGTCGGCACTCTTCCCAAGCATATTCAGCATATCGCGCAGGCCGGCGTGTTCATTATAAAACTGCTCCAGCTGCTTGGACAGGTCGCTCCAGTGGGCGTCCGCCTCGCGTACCTTCTTGGCATAGAGCTCCGTCGCCTCGCGGGAGAGGTCGGCGGCCTTCTCCTTGGCGTAGCGGACGGTCTGCTCACCCTCGAGGCGGGCCTTTTCACGGACCTCCGCCGCCTCAGCCGCCGCGGCATCGCGCTCGGCTGCGGCCTCGGAGCGAAGCTGTTCGGCCTCCGCCTTTGCCTGGGAAAGGAGTTCGTCCGCAGCGCGCTTGGATTCTGCAGCGATCTCCGCCGCGCGGGTATCGGCCTGCGCGATCAGCTGATCGGCCTCCGCCTGACGGGCGGCGCAATGTTCTTCGGTCTCCTGCGTCAGCTTGGCCGCGCGCTCTCCGCTTTCGCGGACGGCGGCGTCAGCGCGGCTCTGGGCGTTCTGGGTCAGCTCGCCGGCCTTCTCCTGGGCGCGGGAAACGATCATTTCCGCCTTGGTCTGTGCCTCGGTCAGGGTGGCGGTCGCCTTCATCTGCGCCTGGATCAGCGCGGAGTCGGATTCGTTCTGCTTCTGGCTCTGATAGAGCTTGACCTCGTTGCGGATCGACTCCGCCTCGGTCTGCGCCTTGCGGACCGTCTCCGCAGCGCGGGTCTCGGCGTCCTGAAGCATGGCGTCGGCGCGCGCGGAGGCCTCCTGCTCTAACTGCTCGCCGGAGATGCGCTTTTCGTCAAAGACGCGCTGGGCGTTTTCCAGATATTGATCGGCAGCGGCCTGCGCATGCTCAAACAGATGGTTGAGCTGGAGGGAGGCCTCGGCGATGGAGCCGGCCTCCTTGAGCTTGATGGTGCGCTCGGAGAGCTCAGCTTCCCGCTCCGCCAGCGCCTGCTCACGGTCAGAGAGGGCCGCGCGGAGCTGTTCGAGCTCCGTTTTCTGCGCCAGGATCGTCTGCTCGGCCTCGGCCAGTCTGCCGGTCTTATCGGCAAGCTGTTCCATACTGTCGGAGAGCTGCTGATTTTTCTGCTCCAGAAGCTCCGTATGGCGGCGGGTGAGTTCTTCCCGCTCCTCGGTGGCCCGGATTTGCTCGGACGTCCGCTCGTTGATCAGCTTCTCACGCTCTGCAAGAGCGGCGTCTTTGGCTGCAAGGCTCTCGTCCTTCCGGGCGATCTGACGGTCCTTCTCCAGGATGGCAGCGTCTTTTTCTGCATAGCGCTGCGCCTGCTCAGAGAGGAGCGAGTCTTTTTCTCCAAGCAGCGCCTCTTTCTGGCTGAGCTGCTTGTCCTTCTCGATCATCTGTTGATCACGGGAGGTCAGCATGCGATTCTTTTCCAGGAGCTCTGCGAGCACGTCCTGGTTTCGCTTGTCCGCAGCAGCCAGATCGCGGTCCTTCCGCTCCAGAACGGCCTGGCTCTCTTCCAGCTTCTGCTGAAGCTGTTCGTTGGCCTTCATCTGCTGAAGAAGCAGCTCCATCAGCTCGGTCCTTCTGATCTTTCGAAGTTCCTTTTTTGTCATGCTCGTATCTCCCTTCCGGCCGGGTCCGCTTTCGGTCCAGCCTATACTGCCATTATTTCTTGCATTTTACCATATTTTAACAGTAGTGTCAATAAAATTTCAAACTGATTGCGAAAAAAATCAAATTCAACGATAGACCCATGCGTTGGGCAGATAGCGTCCGCCGGGCGTATTGGGGTTGGAGCAGCGGTTGAGGATCTGGCCGCGATACCACATGATGGCGGTGGTGCCGCCGTCTACGTTGACGGCGTTGACGCCCCCGTATTTCAGCATCAGATCTGCGATCAGGTTAACGGCGCAGCCCGGCGAATCCCGGTAGCGCCCCTCAACCACGACCATCAGAATATCCTTGTAGGAATTCTGGCCGATGGCTGCGCGGGGCTCGCTGCCGGTCCAGGCGCCGGGGCTTTGCTTGACGCCGTTGATAATCAGCGCGGGCATGAATTCCACACAGTCCGTGGTCGAGGCGTTGGCCGGGCCGGAGGCGCGGGTGACGATGGCCCAGTTGGACTCGAGCAGCTCAAACCGGGAGAACGACCAGCCCATCGGACTGCCGTAGGACGTCCCGTCGCACATGCAGTAGCCCTCGATCGTGCCGCCGTTGCCGTTGCCGCCGGGGTCGTTGAAGCACGAGCCGGTCATGGCAAGCACGCCGCCGTTACGCTGCGCGATGGAGGCGATGCGCTCGCCGTAGGAGCCCAGGTGGGCAGCAGGGCGGAGATGAAGCCGCTCGGGCTGCTTGGCAATCGCCATGACGGTATTGCTGCCGTTCAGCTTGGTGCGGATGATCAGGATCCCGTTCGGGACGTCGATCGCGACGACCCGGTGGCCCTGCTTCGTGTAGAGATCCAGTCCGGCGTCGCGGATGCCGGATTTGTTGACGTAGATGCCGGAATAGCCGTTTTCGAGCATATCGTGCGAGAGCAGCCATTCGTCGGTCTTTTCGGGGTCCAGCTCGCGGAACGTCTCATAAAATGCCTGGCGCTCCGGGTCCTCCTCGGGTTCGGGCTCCGTGGTCGGGGGCTCCGTGGTCGGGGGCTCCGTGAGCGACTCCGCAGAAGCCTCCGTCAAGACGATCTCCGTCGGCTCCGTCAGGGCAGGCGCCGTCTCGGTCACAGCCGTGGGCAGCGTGGGCTTCACGGGCTCCGTCACGGCCGTGGTGGTCTTCCCCTCCGGCGAGCCGCCGGAGCAGGCGGCAAGACAGATCAGCAGGGAAAGCAGAATACAGACGATACCGGTTTTTTTCATTCAAAACGCCTCCAAAGTCATATTGGATTCATTCAATTCAGGCCGGAGAAGATCTCCCCGGCAAGCTCGCCGGCTCAGCCGGAGCCGACCGCCAGGTCATGATCCCACGATACCTCGCAGCCGTTTTTTTCTGAGAACACCCGCGATATCTGCGGCGAACGAGCGCCTGCGGTGCGGGTAGGAGATAGATACCTTCATCGCGACGAGCCCCTTCCCGTATCTGTTTGATAAGTTCAGTATATAAACGTTTTTTCTGATTGTCAATCGTTTTCGGTAAAAACAGACGGAAAGCCCCCGGGTCCGATCCCGCGGCGCAGCGGAGCATCTGCGGCATTTTTCGTGAAAATCTCTTGCATTAAGACGCAATAACCGTTATAATGATGAATACGATCAAAACAATCCATCCAAGAAGGAAGTGCAGCGAATGCTCTATGATGTCCTTGTCGTCGGCTGCGGCGTGGTTGGCGCGGCCTGCGCCTATTCTCTCTCCCGCTACAATCTGCGCGTTGGGATCCTGGAGGCCTCCAACGACGTCGCCAACGGCACAACCAAAGCCAACTCCGCCATCGTCCACGCGGGCTACGATCCCCTGCCCGGCACGGAAATGGCGAAACTCAACGTCCTCGGCAACGCGATGATGCCGGAACTCTGCAAGCGGCTGGACGTGCCTTTTTCCGCCTGCGGCTCACTGGTCCTGTCGCTGTCCCCGGAGGACGACGCCGAGCTGCGAAAGCTCTACGATCAGGGCGTCGCCAACGGCGTTCCCGGTCAGAGGCTCCTGTCCGCAGAAGAAACCCTGGCCCTGGAGCCGAACCTCAATCCCGAAGTCCGCGGCGCGCTGTACGCGCCCTCCGCGGGGATCGTGAACCCCTGGGAGCTCTGCTATGCGATGGCAGAGACCGCCGTCCGCAACGGCACGGAGCTCTTTCTGCAGACCCCGGTGACCGCCATCGACCGGAGCGAAAACGGCTTCCGGCTGAATACGCCGAAGGGCGTTTTTGAGACACGCTTCGTCCTCAACTGCGCCGGCGTCGCCGCCGACCGGATCGCCGCCATGATCGGCGACGAGAGCTTCCGCATCCAGCCCACCAAGGGCGAATATTTCCTGCTGGACAAGTCCGAAGGCAGCCGCGTGGGCCGCGTGATCTTCCAGTGCCCGACCAAGGCGGGCAAGGGCGTGCTCGTTGCGCCGACGGTCCACGGCAATCTGATCGTCGGGCCGAACGCCGCCCCCTGCGCGGCGGAGGACACTTCCAACACCCCGTCGGGCATGGCCTACGTGCGGACCTCCGCCCTGCGCTCGGTTCCGTCGGTCAACTTCCGCGAGAACATTCGCAACTTCGCCGGCGTCCGCGCGAACTCCGACCATGCGGATTTCATCCTCGGCGAGAGCACGGCCGCGAAGGGCTTCTTCCATCTGGCCGGCATCCGCAGCCCCGGTCTGACCGCCGCCCCCGCTCTGGGCGAGGAGGCCGTCCGCTGGCTCCGGGCGGCCGGACTGGCGCTGACCGAAAAAGACGACTATCAGGACGGCCGCCGGCGCATCCGCTTCCACGAGCTGTCTGACGAGGAAAAGAACGAGCTGATCCGGCAGGACCCGCGCTACGGACGGGTCATCTGCCGCTGCGAGACCGTGACCGAGGGCGAGATCGTCGCGGCCCTGCACACCCCGATCCCGCCCACGACCGTCAACGGCGTCAAGCGCCGCGTCGGCGCGGGCATGGGCCGCTGCCAGGGCGGCTTCTGCGGCCCCAGGG
>OCVV011342883.1_pt1 | contig 36033 bp, 23 predicted proteins | sample 1539721 | NCBI WGS metagenome assembly OCVV01 (sample SAMN02144230, study PRJEB22623) | gut metagenome | biome: sheep rumen | host: Ovis aries | place: New Zealand | reverse complement strand
TGGAAGGTAGTATAACAAATCTTGCTTTAATTCTTTATAATTCAGTAGAGTATATAATGCAAGGGCGTATGCCTAAATTCTCTAATTCCTATAATTCTTGATAAAAAAATAAACTTGCGAAACTTAAATAAGTTTAAGAGGAAAAAAGAAAGGGACCGGATGCTTCACGAGCTTTCGGTCCCTTTTCTTTACGTTAGTATGTTATGAAAATTTGAGAGAATTGAAACTTCACAGTTTCGTTAATTGTTTTTTGTTTTACTAAACATGATTTTTATAGAGAAAGCATAGAAATTTATCTTACTTCAGTATTGCCGATGCAGCTTCTTCTGGAGCTTTCATCTCAAGGTTGCTCTGCTGCATTGAATCGACCTTGGTTGAGTCGTTGTAGGCTACAGATGCCCCCTTGACGTGCTGTGGCATAACGGATTCAATACCATTATATCCAGCTTCATCGGTAAATGGAACCTGTGCTGCGTTGCCCAATGTAAGCAGAATAGCAATAACTGCTGCTGCACGGAACAAAGGACGAAGGCGCTGTGACATGTTGATGACACGAGCCTTAACAGGTGCTGGTTCCTCAATTATAGCAAGTAACTTCTTGTCGAATTCTTCGCCCAGAACATCATTCTTTGTCTCTTCCTGCTCATAGGTGAACAGTGCCTGATATTTTACCAACTCAGCGGGAATCTCTTTCTGGCTGAAGAAGGTCTTCAGAATGTTCTCTTCTTCGAGTGTTGTTTCACAATCGAAGTAGCGATTAAGAAGTTGTTTTATATACTTATAATCCATAATTGTCTAATTTTTGAAATTGAAGTTTGATTGCCTGTCGTGCTCTAAAGATATTAACCTTAACTTGTTCTTCTGTGATGCCAAGAATATGGGCAATCTCTTTATAGGGCTTTCCTTCAAAGTCTCTTAGCTGCATGCAGCTACGTTGCTTCTCTGGCAATTTGTCAACGAGTTTTTTTACAGTGTTGATGCGATCTTGCTGTAGTGTTCGCTCGTAGGGATTGAAAGAAGAATCTGCTTGCTCAATGTGCTTCTCGTCGATGGAATCTTTCTCTCCAGTGTGCTTCTTTAAACTGTCGAGTGCTAAATTGCGGCAGACGGTGTAGCAAAAAGCTTCAATGGATTCTATTTCGTTCCATGAGTCGCGACGATTCCAGATTTTGATAAGTGCTTCCTGAACAATGTCTTCAGCCTCTTCTCTGTCGAGAGTGATTCTGAGTGCGAGCCGAAAAAGTTGATTTTTCAGCGGTAGGATATCGTTTCGGAAACTTATCTCTTTCATCCTCTTCTGTTATTAATGACGAATGGGTTATAAGAAAGTTACAAGAAAAAGTTGCTTTCTCTGTATTTTAATATTTATTAGCATTTACATGATAACTGTTCCATGTTTGCCGTCAATAGCATTTGCAAGTGTTATAACCACTTGTTTAACGCCTGCATCAACGGCAGCAAGAGCATTTTCAAGTTTGGGTATCATTCCTCCGGCAATAGTTCCGTTTTCGACATATTTGTTGAAATCAGAACGTGTGATAACTGGAATAACGCTGTCGTCATCGTCTGCATTGCTGAGTACACCTTTCTTTTCGAAGCTATAGATAAGTGTAACATCGTATAATGCAGCTAATGCTTTGGCTGTTTCGCTGGCAATGGTGTCGGCATTTGTGTTAAGGATATTACCTTGACCATCGTGGGTGAGTGGAGCCATGACAGGTGTTATGCCGCCATCAATAAGGAGTTTTATCTTATCGGCTTTCACGTGCTCTACATCGCCAACAAAACCAAAGTCGATGCCTTCTTTAACAGGACGTTTATGGCTATGGATAACGTCCATATCTGCTCCGGTGAGTCCAATGGCATTTATCCCTTTGGATTGTAGCTTAGCAACAATGTTTTTATTTACTAAGCCACCATACACCATTGTTACAACTTCAAGCATTTCGGCATCGGTAATGCGTCTGCCGTTAATCATTTTGCTTTCGATACCCAAGGCTGCTGCAACTTTGGTGGCGCGTCGGCCACCTCCGTGTACCAAGAGTTTTGCTCCTTCGATAGCAGCAAAGTTATCGAGCAGTTCATTTAGTCTTTCTTGGTCTTCAACGATAGCGCCTCCAACCTTTACGATAGTAAGTTTATTTTTCATATTTTACTCAAGATATGTATATCCGTATAGTCCAGAACGATAGTTGCTAAGGAATTCTTTACCTTCTTCAAGTGATAGCTTTCCTTGTTTCACGCTCTTGGTCACCCATTGCTCAAGCTGACGCACGAGCTTCTTTGGATTGTATTGTACGTATTCAAGAACTTCTTCAACTGTTTCTCCATCGATGATCTGGTCGATGTGATAGTTTCCATCTTTGACTGTGATGTGTGCAGCATTGGTGTCGCCAAAGAGATTGTGCATGTCACCGAGAATCTCCTGATATGAACCAACAAGGAATACACCGATATAGTATGGTTCGTCTTTTTTCAATGCGTGAACAGGAAGAACGTTGCTCTGACCACCGTTAACAGCAAAGTTTGCTATTTTTCCATCGCTATCACAGGTTATATCCTGTAGGGTACAGTTGCGCGAAGGACGCTCATTCAAGCGATGAAGTGGCATGATAGGGAAGAGTTGGTCAATACCCCAGCAATCAGGAAGACTTTGGAAAAGACTGAAGTTGCAGAAATATTTATCTGCGAGCAAGCGGTCAAGTCCCTTTAGCTCGTCGGGAACATGCTTCATTGTCTTGGCAATACCATTGATTTCATGGCATACACTCCAGTACATTGCTTCTATTTCAGCACGAGTCTTTAAATCAACCATACCATGAGCAAACATGTCAAGGCAGTCTTCACGTATCTGGTCGGCATCGTGCCAATCTTCTAACATTGACTTTGGATTAAGGTTATCCCAAATCTCGTATAAGTCTTTTACCAGTTTGTGATCGGTTTCTTTTGCCTCGAACTCTTCTGGCATTTCTGGTAGAGATGCTGCACCAAGAACATCAAGCACGAGTACAGAGTGGTGAGCAGTAAGTGAACGACCACTTTCGGTGATGATGTTAGGATGTGGAATGCCGTTTCTGTTGGCTATGTCAACAAAAGCATAAACACAGTCGTTGATATATTCTTGAATAGAGTAGTTGACAGAGCTTTCAGAGTTGCTTGAACGAGTACCATCGTAGTCAACACCTAAACCACCACCACAGTCAACAAATTCGATGTTGTAACCCATCTTGCGAAGGTTAGCATAGTATTGCCCTGCCTCGGTGAGCGCATTCTGGATACGTCGAATCTTTGTTATCTGTGAGCCGATATGGAAATGGATAAGCTTTACGCAATCGTGAAGACCGCAGTCATCAAGTTTCTTGAGTGCTTCAAGAAGTTCTGTAGGTGTTAGTCCGAACTTAGAGGCGTCTCCGCCACTTTCTGCCCATTTGCCGGAGCCTGAAGAGGCTAATTTTATTCTAATACCAATATTTGGCTTTACATTCAGTCGCTTGGCTGTTTTTGCAATTATGGCTATTTCGTTGAGCTTTTCAACAACGATAAAGATGCGCTTGCCCAGCTTTTGAGCCAGCATGGCAAGTTCAATGTAGCTTTCATCTTTGTAACCATTACAAATGATAAGAGAATCGCTCTTGCATTGTACTGCAATGACAGTGTGAAGCTCAGGTTTAGAACCTGCTTCAAGTCCAAGGTTGAACTTTTGTCCATGAGAGATAATCTCATTGACAACAGGTTGCATCTGATTTACCTTGATAGGGTATATAATGAAGTTTTCTCCCTTAAAATCATAAGCTTCGCGAGCTTTGTCATAGCAGAATGACATTTTCTCGATGCGGTTATCGAGAATATCTGGAAAGCGAAGAAGTACAGGAGGAGTGACATCGCGTAGGGCGAGCTCGTCCATTACATCTCGCAAATCAATCTGTGTATTATCCTTGCAGGGAGTAACATAGGCATCGCCTTTTTCGTTGATGCCGAAATACGAAGTTCCCCAACCATTAATGTTGTAGAGTTCCTTCGAATCTTCTATAGTCCATTTTTTCATAGTCCTAAGAGTTCCTTAACTTTAGCAACCGAAATCTTTATTTTATCATAATTATCCATGAGGTTTACGTCGAGAGTGTGCTTTGCTTTCTTGTAGAAAGACTCACGCTTCTGCAGTTGTTCTTTGATGAACACCTGTACCTCTTCTTGTGTTTTGTTGAGCAATAGTGGGCGTACGGTCTTACCCATTTTTAGATGCCCGTAGAGAACCTCTGGAGTAGCCTTTAGGTAAACGGTTTCTCCTTGTTGGTTCATAAATTCCATATTGTCAAAGAAGCATGGGGTTCCACCACCACAGCTAACGATAACATTTTCGAACTCACCTACCTCATGAAGCATATTTTTCTCTATGCGTCGAAATCCTTCTTCGCCTTGTTCATCGAAGATTTGTTTTACGGTTTTTCGCATTCGAGCCTCTATATACCAGTCGAGGTCGTAAAACTCAATGTTAAGTTCTTTTGCGAGGGCTTTTCCAACCGTAGTTTTCCCAGCCCCCATGTATCCAATTATAAATATACGGTTCATTTTTTAGCTCTGCGTGCTTTCGTCTTTGGCTCTGGTGCATTCTTGACAATGTCCATACATTCCTCGTATGTGAGCTCTGCTGCTTTGTCGTGAAGATTCTTTGGCATGCGGTAGTTCTTGCCATCGTATGCAATGTAAGGACCGTAGCGACCGTTGAGAACTTCCATTTTTTCGTCTTCATCAAATGTCTTGAGATGACGCTGCTCTTCCTGCTGACGTTTCTCGTTGATGAGTGATACAGCAGTTTCTAAGGTGATGGTTAATGGGTTCTCTTCTTTAGGCAGTGAAACGTATTTCTTGTTGTGCATGATGTAAGGACCGAAACGACCTGCGCCAATAACAACATTAGTGCCTTCGAACTGACCTATTGTGCGTGGTAACTTAAAGAGCTCGAGAGCCTCTTCAAGAGTGATTGTTTCCATGCTGCAATCTGATGGTAGCTGTGAGAAACGTGGTTTTTCGCTGTCGTCGGCAGTACCAATCTGTACAACAGGACCGAAGCGTCCAATCTTTACGAATACAGGCTTGCCTGATTTTGGATCAATACCTAATTCGCGTTCACCTGCTTTATGCTCACTGCGAGCATCCATGACATTCTTAACGTTTGGCTCAAACTTCTTATCGAAGTCTTTCATCATCTTGCTCCATTCTTCCTTTCCTTCTGCAATCTGGTCGAATTGGTGCTCCACCTTTGCTGTGAAGTTGTAGTCCATGATGTCAGGGAAGTTCTGAATGAGGAAGTCGTTAACAACAATTCCTATATCTGTAGGTAACAACTTGCCTTTCTCTGAGCCAGCCATTTCCTTTTTGGTTTTGTTTGTTATCTTGATGCCTTTCAGAGAGTCGATAGCGTAGAGACGCTCCTCGCCTTTCTTGTCGCCTTTCTGAACATACTCTCTTTGCTGTATTGTTGAGATTGTAGGAGCGTATGTTGATGGACGACCAATACCGAGTTCTTCAAGTTTGCGTACAAGTGAAGCTTCGGTGTATCGGATAGGACCTTGACTGAAACGCTCTGTAGATATAATCTCACGGCGTTGCAGTTGGTCGCCTTCCTTCAATGCAGGGAGATTGTGTGAAAAATCATCCTGACTGTTTTCATCATCGTCGGTAGATTCACGATAAACTTTTAGGAAACCGTCAAAGACGATAACCTCGCCGTTGGCAACAAATTTAGCATCAACACCTGTGATGTCGATATTTACAGTTGTTTTTTCAATTTGTGCATCAGCCATCTGACTTGCTGCTGTGCGTTTCCAAATTAACTCATAAAGGCGCTTTTCCTGTTGTGTACCGTCGATAGATGTTGCTGACATGTAAGTAGGACGGATAGCCTCGTGAGCTTCCTGAGCACCTTTTGCGTGAGTGGTAAAGTTGCGTGGCTTGCTGTATTCCTTGCCCCAGGTCTTTATGATTTCATCTTTGCTGGTGTTGATAGCCAGTGTTGAAAGGTTTACAGAGTCGGTTCGCATATATGTGATGCGTCCAGCTTCGTAAAGACGTTGAGCAACCATCATGGTCTGGCTAACAGTGAAGCCTAACTTGCGAGCAGCTTCCTGCTGAAGTGTAGATGTCGTGAAAGGAGGTGCAGGTGTGCGCTTCAAAGGTTTCTTTGCAATAGAAGAAACTGTGAACTCTGCATCCTTGCATTTCTCAAGGAATGCAAGTGCATCGTCGTGATTGTCAAAGCGCTTGTCGAGTTCTGCTTTTACTTCAGATTGTGAACCATCTGGGTTTTGAATGCCAAAGATGGCGTTTATGCGATAGTATGGTTCGCTCTTAAATTCTTGTATTTCGCGCTCGCGTTCAACAATAAGACGAACGGCTACACTCTGTACGCGACCTGCAGAGAGAGCAGGCTTAACCTTGCGCCACAAAACTGGTGAAAGTTTGAAACCTACCAGACGGTCGAGAACACGACGTGCCTGCTGAGCATTCACAAGATTCATATCAAGATGGCGTGGGTTCTTGATAGCATCTTGAATAGCAGTTTGAGTAATCTCGTGGAACACTATTCGACTGGTTTTCTTTTCATCGAGTCCTAATACTTCGCAAAGGTGCCAGCTGATAGCTTCTCCTTCGCGGTCCTCATCGGATGCCAACCAAATCTTATTTGCTTTCTTAGCATTGTTTTTCAGCTCGCTAACGAGTTTTTTCTTTTCTTCAGGAATCTCATAATCAGGTTCCAGAGTTTTTGGATCTATGCTAAGTTCTTTCTTTTTTAAATCACGGATATGTCCATACGAAGACATTACCTTGAAGTCGTCTCCAAGGAATTTCTCAATTGTCTTTGCCTTTGCAGGACTCTCTACTATTACTAAATTTTCTTGCATAATTGCGATGTGTTCATTATTAGGGCGCAAAAGTAACAAAAACTTTTTGCCTATACCTTATTATATAGCAAAAAATTCTATTTTTTTAAGTATTTTAGAATTTGAAGTTCCTTAGATTTGAAGCAATTTATTGCGAATTTGTTTTACTTTTTAGAAACTTCTCAGCCATGATTCTAATTCCATAAGCATAGGTGTGTGGAACTTGAAATCGGTGCGTATTCCCCAGCCGTGACCTCCTGTTGGGTATATGTGTAGAGATGCAGGAACGTCATGACGATAAAGCTCATTGTAGTAATTTGCTCCATTGGCTGGTATAACAACATTGTCGTCGTCAGAAAGTGCAATCCATGCACGTGGTGTTGCACGTGTTACGCGCATGTCGTTGCTGTATTCTTTTTCGTCTTTTTTCTTTGCATCTTTGCCTAAAAGGAAATCGTGTGAGCCTTGATGGGTAAATCCTGGCATCATAGTGATTACTGGATAGAAAAGTATTTGAAAGTTGGGTTTTGCTTGTCCTGTGGCGCGTGTTGCTATGGTTGAGGCTAAGTGTCCACCGGCAGATGAGCCCATGATGCCTACGTTGTTTGGGTCTATATGCCATTTCCTTGCGTTTGCTCTTACAAGTTTCATAGCTGCTTCTGCATCGGTGAATGGTACTTCTTTGTTGCCGTGTGGCATGCGGTATTTAAGCACTATAGTTGCAATTCCCATATTGTTAAAGAAGGGTGCCCATTGTTTTCCTTCGTGTTCCATAGCCAGCATGCAGTAGCCTCCTCCTGGGCAGATAACAATGGCACGCCCGGTTGCAGCCTTTGAATCAGGAAGATATACAAATACTTTGGCTGTGTCTTGTTTGTCACCATTATCGTTTGGTGTTCCCTGCGGCCATAGCGGCAGTTCGAAAGTACTTTGTGCCGAAGCAGCTAATGTTATTAATCCCATGGAAAAACATGTTAGGAATCTTTTCAATTTCATAATCATGATATTTTGTTTCATTTCAAATCATTTTGTTGCAAAGATAACTATTTTTTTGTAATATTGCATTTAGATTTAATTCAAACACTATGTTAAGACATTTTTTTATTATTTCTGCACTTGCCGTTATGACCATGAGTGCACAGGCGAAAGTAAAGTTACCTCACGTTCTTGGAAACAAAATGATTCTTCAGCAGAACACTGAAGCTCGATTGTGGGGGTGGGATAAACCGGGAAAGACTGTAAGTGTCAGCGTTTCGTGGAGCTCTGACAAATATAGTGCTAAGACTGGTAAGGATGGAAAATGGCTTGTTAAGGTAAAGACTCCTAAGGCAAGCTACGAACCTTTGTCTATCACTTTTGATGATGGAGAAAAGACAACCATTAATGATATTCTCTCTGGTGAGGTTTGGGTTTGTGCAGGCCAGAGTAACATGGAAATGCCCATGAAGGGTTTTAATAACTGCCCTGTTGAAGGCTATAATGATGAGGTGTTGAATGCGTCAAAATACAAGGGTGTTCACTATGTAAAAATTCCAAGTGTGATGAGCATGAAACCACTTGATGATGCTGATTGTTCATGGGAAGAGGTTAATCCTAATACTCTTGCAGAATGTTCGGCTACCGGCTATTTCTTTGCACAGGCAGTTAATAAGGCTATTGATATTCCTGTTGGACTTATTATGGCAAATAAAGGAGGATCTCGTGTTGAAAGTTGGCTTGATGAGGATAATCTAAAGAAATATACTCAGGAACCAACAGATACTGTGGGGATAGTAAAGCAGTTTGGTATGGACTATATGCGCACTCTTGTATGGGGAAATGGTACATTCCATCCAATCTTGAATTATTCTATCAAAGGAATACTTTTTTATCAAGGTTGCTCTAATGTGGGGGCTCCAGATGGTCAATACACTAGTAGATTGAAGCTTCTTGTAGAGCAATGGCGCAGGGATTTTGATTGTGGTGAGGTTCCTTTCTATTTTGTTCAGATAGCTCCTTATATAAATGGAGATCCTATGGGAGATGCTGGTGTTCGCTTGCGCGAACAGCAATTGAATGCCTCAAAGGTTATTCCTAATAGTGGAATAGTGTGCACGGATGATCTTGTTTATCCTTATGAGCTCACTCAGATTCATCCTGCACAGAAGAAACAGGTGGGTGTTCGCTTGGCTTATCTTGCTCTTAATGAGCAATATGGGTTTAAGAATATTATGTGTTACAGTCCTGAGTATAAGTCTATGGAAATTCATGGTGACACCTGTTATGTTCGCCTTGCCAACACTTATGATGGAGTGAACCGCTTTGCTGAAATAGAAGGTTTTGAGGTTGCTGGTGCTGACAAGGTGTTCCATAAGGCTAAGGCGGGACATTTCTGGATTCCTGCACGTGACCCACGTAATGAGTCGATATGGGTTTATTCGCCTGAGGTGAAGAAACCTGTAGCTGTGCGCTATGCCTTCCGCAACTTTGCACCTGGTAATCTTGGTAATCAGGCAAATCTTCCACTATTCCCATTCAGAACAGATAAATGGTAATGAATCATCCTTTAGATAAATTCAAATATTGTCCGGTGTGTGGCTCTTCTCGTTTTGACATTCATAATGAGAAGAGCAAGATATGTGCAGATTGTGGTTTCACCTATTATGCTAACCCCAGTTCTGCAACTGTTGCTTTGATTGTTAATGAGAAAAACGAATTGTTAACTGTGCGTCGTGGAAAAGAACCGGCAAAGGGCACACGCGACCTTCCCGGTGGCTTTGTTGATATGGACGAGACTGGTGAACAAGGAGTGGCTCGTGAGGTTTTGGAAGAGACGGGGCTTATTGTTAACAGATCGGAGTTTCTTTTCAGCTATCCTAATCTATACAAGTATTCTGGTATGATAATACATACTTTGGATATGTTTTTCCGTTGTTATGTAGATGACATGAGTGCTGTTCATGCCATGGATGATGCTGCTGGATATGAGTGGATTCCACTTGATGCGATTGTGGTTGATGAATTTGGTTTAGATTCCATTAGAACAGGACTGCATCGCTGGCTTAACAGATAGTGAGATATTGTAATAAGAAAAAAAAACATAACCCATCCGTCTGATTTCAGATTTGGATGGGTTATGTTTTTGTATGCTATATATCTTTACAAGATTGATATAGGCGAAATATAGAGGCATTATAGACTCATTATAGAGCAAAAAAGGAGTCGTAATGAGTAAAAGCCATTTACATCACGCTTGATTTGTGTGGAGAAATCTTGTTATAGCAAAGCTTTGATTTCTGCGTCAAGGTTCTTTATTTGAACATCACGCTTGTAAAGCACATTCTCTTTGGTGATGAGGAAGAATGTTGGGATTGACTGTACGTTGTACAAGGTCAATGCCTGTGAATTCTCGTCGGCACGCACGCTTATCCATGGCAAGGCTGCTGTTTGGGTTTTCCAGAAGTGTTCGTCTGGGTCAACAGCTACCTGATAGATTTCAAAGCCGGCAGCGTGATATTTGTTGTATAGTTCACGCATCATCATAATGCGCTGTGTTGACTGCTTTGTGCCAAAGGCATGGAAGTCGAGTAGAACAACCTTTCCTGCAAGATCACTCAGGCGGCGTACCTGTCCCTTATTGTCAGCCAATGCGATGTCGATGATACCGCTTGTCTTTACCTTGCTTGCATCAATCTGCTGATTTCGCTCTGCCTGAACAATGCGTATGTCTTTCATGCCTTCAATGGCAATGTTGTGAAGGTTCTTTCCACGCTCAGCACCTGGATAGAATGTGTCCCAGCTTGTTGCAACAGCAGCAAAAACCTTGATGTCGTCTTTGTTGCTGCGTGGGTTGAATATCAAGCTTTGCATATTGCCAAGAGTGAATGTCTGGAACAATGCAAAGTATGAGTAAGCCTTCATTGGTTCTTTGAAGATATAGTTGCGCTTGATATTGTTCTTGTATGCAGTGAGAACCTTGATAACGCTGTCTTGAACCTCCTTGACACCTAACTGAGGATTCTGGGCAATGGCATTCACCTGTGCCTGAAGTCCCAACTGTAAAAGAGACAGCTCTTTCACTTTGTTGTTCTCCTCGCTGCCCTCAACCTCGTATTGTGAGGTCATTGTTGGATAGCTTGCCTTGAACTTTACAGTTTCTGTTGAATCTATGGCAACGTTAATAATCTGTCCTGCAATGCGCAAGCGATAGAACTCAGGTGCCTCAGATGCCTTTCCGTCAAAACTAAAGCTACCGTCTTCAGCCAGTTTAACAGAGTCAACAACAACAGGACCATTGAGGCTCATGTTCTCGAAGTAAAGCACAGAGTCTTTGGCATCACTGATAGTACCATTCACATGAAACTTCTTGTTGTTGCAAGAAGTGAGGGTCAGTGCTGCTACAGTGAATACAGCTACTGAGAAAAATTTAGATATTTTCATTTTAATAGTCTTTTTCACGTAAGTTATTCCATGTGCAAAAGTAATGTAAAATGATTGAAATACAAAAAATACTCCCCTTTTTTTTATTTAGAGCCGAACTTTTGCACGGTTCAACTTCATTCTTTCTCACATTTGTAAACAAAAAACTCTCCTCCGTCGCTGTTGCAATACTTTTTAATAAGCTCTTGTATGAAACGCGCGTTAGCAACCACATTCTCCTCGTTGCCATCATATCCGTTTATAAGCACAACCAGGTGAGTGGTGCTAAGTTCCATCTTTGTACGCTCATTGTCGCTTGTGGGAGTACCCACACCACCTACGGCATCACGATAAACAGGCAATCCGTTTATGTTGATCATTCCTCTTCCTATCCCCTCATAAGGCTCACCTTCCTTTCCTATGCCTAACGTCAGTTCATTTCCCACGAATTTGTCTCCATCAAAACCACCAATGCTATATCCGTAGGCAATGCTTGCAAGGTTTATCAAATCAACCAAAGTATCTATTTGATATAGCTCTTTCCCTTGTAGCATTCTTCTAATGAGAGCTTCTGATGCAGGACGATATCTTGAAGGGTCTTTGCCGCATGCTTTGTAAACTTTTCGTGTAGCAGCAATTCCACTTATTTCCTTTAAACTTTCTGTTGTCAGTGTTGCTCTGAATTTTTCCTCCAGTTCATGTATCTCATCCCATAGAGGTTGGCTGAATTTGCTGTTTTCAACTTTTGCATCAACACATGCACCTACAAAGTTGGGACAAACTTTCTCTATTTCTTCCGATACTGTAATTTTCATTTTCGCAATTTTATTTTTTTTGTCAAAAAAATGGCATTGCTGTCCGTGCAATGCCATCATTTATAGATTATCTTACTTAGTCTTCAGGCTTGAAACTGTCTTTTCCAACGCCGCATACAGGACACACCCAGTCTTCTGGAATGTCTTCAAATGCTGTACCAGGAGCAATGCCATTATCAGGATCACCCTTTGCAGGGTCGTAAACATACCCGCAAATTTCACAAACGTACTTTTTCATAATGTTTCCTTTTTGAATGAACTAATCGATGACAAATCTAACCAAAAAAACAGTAATTCGCAAATATAAAGATAAAAAAAATCGAAAAAAAATAACACACATTCGTTTTTTTAATATAAAAGAGGTATCTTTGCCACATATTTTAGATGTTTGATCAAAACAATAATGATTTTTTTTAATTTTAGATGAACGTAATTACAAAAACAGTTCAATTGCCAGATGGTAGAACCATCTCAATTGAGACCGGAAAGGTTGCGAAACAGGCAGATGGTGCTGCTGTCCTTCGTATGGGCAACACCGTGCTTTTGGCAACTGTTTGCGCAGCCAAAGAGGCAGTTCCGGGTACAGATTTCATGCCTTTGCAGGTAGATTACCGCGAGCAGTATAGTGCTGCAGGTCGTTTCCCTGGTGGATTTACCAAGCGCGAAGGCAAAGCAAGTGACGAGGAGATTCTTACATCACGCCTTGTTGACCGTGCTCTTCGTCCTTTGTTCCCATCAGATTATCATTGCGAAGTTTATGTGCAGGTAATGCTGCTTTCTGCTGATGGCGTTGATCAGCCTGATGCTCTTGCTGGTTTCGCAGCTTCTGCAGCTATGGCTTGTTCAGATATTCCTTTTGAATATACTATTTCTGAGGTTCGTGTTGCACGTATCAATGGTGAGTATGTAGTTAACCCAACATTCCAGCAGATGGAAGAGGCTGATATGGACCTCATGGTTGGTGCTACAAAAGACAACATCATGATGGTTGAGGGTGAAATGAAGGAAGTTTCAGAGCAGGATCTTATCGGTGCTCTGAAAGCAGCTCATGAAGCAATCAAGCCAATGTGTGTTCTTCAGGATGAACTTGCTAAGGAACTTGGTACAGACAAGAAACGTGAGTATGATGATGAGGTTAACGACGAGGATCTTCGCAAGCAGATTCACGATGAACTCTATCAGCCAGCTTACGACATCAATCACAAGGCTCTGCCTAAGCAGGAGCGCCATGATGCTTTTGACAAGCTTTTGGCTGACTTCCTTGAGAAGTATGATGCTGCACACACAGATCTTTCTGAGGATGATCTTGCAGAGAAGCATGCTGAGGCTGTACGCTACTTCGACGATGTTATGCGCGATGCTATGCGTCGTTGTATCCTCGACGAGGGACTTCGTCTCGACGGTCGCGCAACAACAGAGATTCGTCCTATCTGGTGCGAGGTTTCACCTCTTCCAATGCCACACGGATCATCAATCTTCCAGCGTGGTGAAACAATGTCACTCTCTACATGTACTCTTGGTACAAAGCTTGATGAGAAACTTGTTGACGGCGTTCTTAATCGTGGTTATCAGCGCTTCCTCCTTCACTACAACTTCCCTCCATTCTCAACAGGTGAGGCTAAGGCACAGCGTGGTGTAGGTCGTCGTGAGATTGGTCATGGTCATTTGGCATGGCGTGGTCTTAAGGATATGATTCCTGAAGATTTCCCTTATACAGTTCGTTTGGTAAGCCAGATTCTCGAGTCTAACGGTTCTTCTTCTATGGCTACAGTATGTGCTGGTACCCTCGCCCTTATGGACGCTGGTGTTCCAATGAAGAAGCCTGTTGCTGGTATCGCTATGGGTCTTATCAAGAACCCAGGTGAGGATAAGTATGCTATCCTTTCTGATATTCTTGGTGATGAAGACCACTTGGGCGATATGGACTTCAAGACTACTGGTACTAAGGACGGTCTTACCGCTACACAGATGGATATCAAGTGCGATGGTCTGTCATACGAAATTCTTGAGAAGGCTCTTATGCAGGCTAAGGCTGGTCGTGAGCACATCATGAACGAGATGATGAAGACAATGGATCATCCACGTGAGGAGATGAAACCACAGGTTCCACGTATCATTGCTATTGACATTCCTAAGGAATTCATTGGCGCAGTTATCGGTCCTGGTGGTAAGATTATCCAGCAGATGCAAGAAGAGACAGGTGCTACTATCACTATCGAAGAAACAGATGGTAAGGGCCATGTTCAAATCTCTGCTCCTAACAAGGATTCTATTGATGCTGCTCTTGGTAAGATCAAGGCTATCGTTGCTGTTCCTGAGGTTGGTGAAACCTACGAGGGTACAGTAAAGAGCGTTATGCCTTATGGTTGCTTTGTAGAGATTCTCCCAGGTAAGGAAGGTCTGCTTCACATCTCAGAGATAGCATGGAAGCGTCTTGAAACAGTTGAAGAGGCTGGTCTTAAGGAAGGTGACAAGATAAGTGTTAAACTCCTTGAAATCGATCCTAAGACAGGTAAATACAAGCTTTCTCACCGTGTATTGCTTGAAAAGCCAGAAGGCTATGTTGAGCGTGAGCGTCGTCCACGTCGTGAGGGCAATCGTGGCCCACGTCGTGAAGGTGGTCGTCGTTTTGAGCACCGTGATGAGGCTGCTTCACAGGAAAACACAGAGAGTGCCGAATAATCGCACCTCTATAATATAAAAAAATCCCTGCAATTTCGATTGCAGGGATTTTTCATTTCATAGAAAAGGCATGTTATAGGACTACTTTTCTTGTTTCCACATATCCTTTGCATATGTCCATTTAAACTTGTCGTACAGTTTTGTGAGTTTTTTCTCACGTTCTCTGAACGAGTTAAAATCTTTCTTGCTGTTATCACTCCATGCAGTCTCGCACATAGCTGCCATGCGTGGAAGAAGTTGATATTCTGCAAGTTGACTGCAGGTAATATATTCTGTCCATAGATTAGCCTGAACGCCAATAATATGTTTCTTCATTTCTACAGAAGCGTCATCGGGGACAGGATTGTAACTATATACTTTTTCTATTGGGATATAGCCACCAATTAAGCGTATAGACTGATCCTTGTTCTGATAATGATCAAAGTAGTGATAAGGAGTAGGTGTCATTACGGCATTAAGACCGCGTGCAGCAGCTTGTTCTCCACCTTCTGTACCGCGCCAACTCATTATCGTTGTACCAGGATCAACATCACCTTCTAACAGTTCGTCCCAGCCAATGACAGTACGTCCTTTGCTTGCAAGATACTTGCTGATGCGATTCATGAAGTAACACTGTAGTTGTGCCTCTTTACTAAAACCATTGCGTCCCTGAAGGTTCTGTTCTTCTATTCTCTTCTGACAGCGTGGACATTTCTTCCATTCGGTTCTTGGAGCCTCGTCGCCACCAATGTGAATAACCTTTGATGGGAATATATCTAAGATTTCGTCAAGAATATCTTGTAAAAAACTGAATGTTTCTTCTTTTCCTGCGCAAAGTATTTCGTCAAAGACACCCCATTCTTCTGCTACAGTATATGGACCTCCTGTGCAACCAAATTCAGGATATGCTGCAAGAGCAGCACGCATATGGCCAGGCATGTCTATTTCTGGAATTACAGTGATATAACGGTCGGCTGCATATTTTACTATTTCTCGTAGTTCTTCTTGAGTGTAAAAGAATGGACCATAGGGTGTTTCATCGTAAACAGGAGAATTATGTCCAACAACTGTCTGTGCTCTTTTAGAACCAATTTCAGTTAGTTTTGGATATTTCTTTATTTCAATGCGCCAACCTTGATCTTCTGTGAGGTGGAAATGGAATGTATTAAGATTGTGCAGGGCTAGCAAATCAATATATTCCTTTACGAAAGCTACAGGGAAAAAGTGTCGTGCAACATCAAGCATTCCACCGCGATAACCAAAACGTGGTTGGTCATTGATAACACCAGCAGGCATACTGATAGATGTCATTGCATGATGAGCATGTTTTCCACAGTGCTTGTTTACTGGTAGGGATTTGCGTAATGTCTGAATGCCATAGAAAACACCAGCTGGCGTTTTTCCTTCTATAACTACTTTCTTTGCGTCAACCTTAATGCAGTATCCTTCGTTGGCAGAAATCTTCTTAGAAAGCCTTAAAACGATACTGTTGCTTCCTTTTGTAGCTGCATCGGCAACCTGAAGACCTGTTGTCTGCTTGATGTAGTCTTTCAGGAATTTAGCATTGCGCTGCATTGCCTCATTGCCTTCAGCAATAATGCTTGTTTGATTGTTTAATACAAAAGGTTTACTGTTATTTAATGTGATGTTTTGTGGAAGAGGCACAACGTTGTAGTTTGCCTCTTGGGCAGTAGCTGCAAGAGTAGCTACTGCCATCAAGATGGTCAAAAAAGTCTTTTTCATGTTGGTTTTGTTATGGGGTGTTTATTAGATAATCGATGTTTTCTTTGTCCATTCCAGAATCTCAGGGATGTATCCGAATGCCATACCGGTAACAGTGTCAGCACAGCCATAGTATATGGCTACGCGGCCAGTCTCTGGATCATGAAGTTCTGCACAAGGGAAGCATACATTTGGTACATCGCCCGTAAGTTCATATTGTGTCTGTGGAGAGATGAGATATGGACCAGAGCGGTAGATAGGTTTCCAAGGTTGCTCAAGATCAAGCAGGGCAGAACCGAAGCTATAAACATAACCGTTGCAGCTACGAAGAACACCATGATAGAATAGCAGCCAACCTTCACTTGTTTCAATAGGGATAGGACCAGCGCCAATCTTCATGCACTGCCAAGCGCTCTCTTCGAATGCTGCAGGAGCCATCACGTGACGATGGTGTCCCCAGAAGTCCATATCAGGACTTTCGCTATAGAAGATGTCGCCAAATGGAGTGTGACCGGTATCTGATGGACGAGAGAGCATGGCAAAATTGCCATTTATCTTACGTGGGAACAACACACCGTTTCTGTTGTATGGTAGGAACGCATTCTCCAACTGATGGAATGTCTCAAAGTCCTTGGTCCATGCAATACCAATGGTAGGACCATGATAACCATTGCACCAGGTTACATACCAACGATCCTCAATCCATGTCACACGTGGGTCGTAACCATATACCCATTTGCCCACTTCTTCGTTGTCACACTGGAAACGCAATGGTTCTTCGTTGATATTCCATTTTATACCATCTTTAGAAAAACCAACGTGAAGCACCATTCTGCGGTTAGTGTCGTCGCAACGGAAAACACCTGCATAGCCGTCCTTGAAAGGTACTACAGCAGAGTTGAAAATACTGTTGCTTGTAGGCAGTAGGTCGCGAGGTATAATAGGGTTCTTAGAATAACGCCACATTACGTTCTTGCAATCTGCAGGACGATCTTCCCAAGGCATATTAGGAAGTGGCTGGCCTTTAATAATCAGTTTGCTCATTATTTTCTCTGTTTTTTGTTTATTTGGATATCGTAGTCAAAAAGAGTTATGGGCGCGCATTCTTGGCAACACCGAATTTTGAAGGCTTATTACCCATTGTGAACTCTAATGTTCCGCCACGCATAATATCGTTGTAATAAATGTATGACTTCTTGTAGTCTTTACCATTCAGCTTAACGCTCTGGATATAGATGTTCTCCTTGCTGTTGTTTTTGGCAACAATGCGGAATGTCTTGCCATTCCCAACTTTAATTTCAGCTTCGTTGAAGAGAGGTGAACCGAAAACATATTTTCCACCAGCAGGTTCAACCTGATAGAGACCCATGGTAGAGATAACATACCATGCAGACATCTGACCAACATCCTCATTACCGCTCAAACCGTCAGGTTCGTTGGTGTACATCTCGTTGTAGATTCTACGTAGCAGCTTTGCTGCTTTCCAAGGCTGACCAGCATATGCATACATATATACAGTGTGATGACTTGGTTCGTTGCCGTGTGCATAGTCACCTATAAGTCCAGCAATATCTGGTGCAGAGTCTTCACCATGATCTCCGCTTACAATAAAGAGAGAGTCAAGTTTGCTGATGAACTTCTGTTCGCTACCGAAACATTTTATCAAACCATGAACATCCTGAGGAACCATGAAGGTGTATTGCCATGCGTCACCCTCGGTGAAATCGCTCTTTTCGTGAATGTTTTTAAATGGGTCAAAAGGAGTGCGCCAATTACCCTTGCTGTCCTTACCGCGGATAAAGCCAGTCTGCTTGTCGAAGAGACGTTTGTATGCCTGACCGAGACTCAGGTACTTTTTATAGTTCTTCTTATCACCAATGTTCTGTGCAACCTTGGCAACCGAGTAGTCGGCAACAGCAAATTCTAATGTCTTTGATGCGCTCTCTGTTGTTTCTTCATCAAAGGCAACATATCCATTTTTGTTCATGCTTTCCTGGCCACGTCCCTTATCAAGAGTAGTTGCAATCATTGCAGCAAAAGCTTCTTTCTTGTTTGGTACAAAGCCTTTCAGAACAAGGTCTGCCAATACAGGGATACCGGCATTTCCTGGCATACAGTCTGTTTCATTACCCATGAGATGCCATACAGGCAGGCGTCCTTGTTGCTTCTGAATGTTGATGAGAGTCTTGGCAAAGTCTGCTTGTCTCTCTGGCTGGATAATAGTCATCAATGGGTGAGCAGCTCTATAGGTATCCCACAGAGAGAATGTTGTATAGTTGGTAAAATCGCCATTGTAAACCTTACCGTCAGCACCACGATACTGACCATTAACATCGCAGAACACAGATGGAGCAATCATGGTGTGATAGAGTGCTGTATAGAAAATTGTCTTTGCATTCTCATCATCTGTGGTGATGTTTATCTTGCCCAGTTCTTTCTGCCAGTCTTGCTTTGCAGCCTCAGTAACAGCATTGAAGTTCCAGCCTGGAATCTCCTTGATAAGGTTTTCCTTGGCGTTGTTCTCACTTACTGCTGACAGACCTGTTTTGATGATCAGAGGGGTACCGTCATTCTCGTATTCGAAATAAGCAATACTATTATTGCCTTCAACGAGAGTTACAGGTTTGTTGAATTCAGCATAGAAATAGTCATACTGCTCTTTAGCCCAACCTGTTGACATTCTGTATCCTTGAATGGCAGTCTTGCTAATCTGTGTGTATTTGCAACTTGACATCTTGTCCCAGCCAATACCTTGTTCCAAGTTAAGTGCAAAAAGTCCTTTGCTTGCATTAGCTCCAAGAGTGTAGCGCTGCATTCCTGCGCGCAAAGTAGCTGTAAGCTCTACAAAAACATTTGGATCTTTCAGTTTCACAGCATAATAGCCAGGTGTAACGGTTTCTGCATCATGACTGAAGCGCACCTTCTCCTGTCCCACCTTTTTTACAGGCAGGAAAGCAAAATCGCCCAGATCACCGATACCTGTACCACTAAGATGCTGATGACCAAAGCCAATGAGCAATGAGTCGCTGTAATGGTAGCCTGAACACCAGTCCCAACCTTGTGTTGTCTGTGTAGGACCAAGCTGTACATAACCGTATGGCACGTTTGCACCAACAAATACATGCCCGTGACCACCAGAGCCGATCATTGGGTTCACATAATTAGTAACTTCTTTTTTCTCTGCAGCATTTGCCATTACTCCAATACCAGTAACACATGCTGCTGCTAATAGTAATGAAATTTTTTTTAAGTTCATGGAAGTTGGATTGTTGATAATGTCTGCAAATATACTAAAAAAGAAGAAAACTAAACGTTTTAGGTATTAAAATTTGGCACATATTAATAATTTCTTTAATTTTATCGCTCCAAAACTATCATTACGAAAAAATCTATTATGCGTAAGTCACTCTTACTCTTTTCATTTATGTTGCTTGGTGTGTCTTTACATGCTAAGCAGAAAATTGATTATGTTGATCCTTTTATCGGTACAACAAATTTTAGTGTTTGTAATCCTGGAGCCGTTCTTCCTCATGGTATGATGTCGGTTGTGCCTTTTAATGTTATGGGCTCAGACCTCAATGCTCAAGATAAGGATTCTCGTTGGTGGTCAGCTCCTTATGAGTACAATAATAAGTTTATTACGGGTTTCGCACACGTAACTCTTAGTGGAGTGGGATGTCCAGAGTTGGGGACATTACTCACCATGCCAACTTCGGGTAAGCTTGATGTTGACTATCATAATTACGGCTCAGAATACTCAGGCGAGAAGGCTTATCCTGGTTATTATGCTGTCGATTTAAAGAAATATGGCATACATTGTGAGGTAAGTTCTACATTACGTTCTTCTATTGAGCGCTTCACCTTTCCTAAGGGCGAAGGACATATTCTTCTTAATGTTGGCGACGGTTTGACTAATGAGGTAGGAGGTGCTGTTAAGCGTGTCAGCGATACAGAAATAGAGGGGTATCGTCTTTTAGGCACGTTCTGCTACAATCCTCAGGCTGTATTTCCAATGTATTTTGTGTTGCGAGTAAATAAGAAACCTTTGTCTTCTGGATATTGGAAGAAGCAGCCTAAGATGACAGGAGCTCAGGCTCAATGGGATTCTGATAATGGGCGTTATAAACTCTACACCACATATGGTAAAGAACTTGCCGGAAACGAGATAGGATATTTCTTCAACTATAATTGTGAAGAAGGTGAGCAGATTGAGGTTCAGATGGGTGTTTCATTTGTTTCTATAGCTAATGCTCGTGAAAATCTCGATAAAGAACAGCAAGGATTTGCTTTTGATAAAGTGTGCAAGGATGCTTCTTTATCATGGGAGCGAACGTTGTCAACTATTGATGTTGAGGGTGGTACCGAAGCACAGAAGCGTGTTTTCTATACGGCACTTTATCACAGTCAGATTCATCCAAATATAGTGCAGGATGTAGATGGTGAATATCCTATGATGGAGCGTTATGATATTGGCACGACTTCATCAGACCGTTATACAGTATTCTCTCTTTGGGACACCTATCGTAATGTTCATCAGTTAGAGACATTACTTTATCCTGAGCGTCAGCTTGATATGGTTCGCTCTATTATTGACATGTCAAAAGAGTGGGGGTGGATGCCTCGTTGGGAACTTTTTGGTCGTGAAACATGGACAATGGAGGGTGATCCAGCCATAGCTGTTGTTGCTGATACCTATCTCAAGGGACTGCGTGATTATGATATTCAAGCTGCTTATACGGCTTTTTTGAAGAGTGCTACCACTAAGGGAGCAGACAATAAAATGCGTCCAGATATTGATCCTTATATTGCCAAAGGCTATGTACCATTAGGGTATTTTGCTCAGGATTTCTCTGGTGACAATAGTGTTTCTCATGCTTTGGAGTATTATATTGCTGATTATGCTCTTGGTAATCTTGCAACAGCATTGGGGCATAAGGCAGAAGCTAAACGTTTCTATAAGCAGAGTCTTGGTTACAAGCATTATTATAGCAAGGAAAGTGGTACTTTCCGTCCTATAACTACAGATGGCAAGTTCCTTTCACCTTTTAATCCTGATGATGGTGCTGATTTTAGTAATGCTCCTGGTTTTCATGAAGGCTCAGCTTGGAACTACACCTTTTATGTGCCTCATGATGTTCTTGGTTTAGCTAAACTTATGGGTGGAAAGCAGAAGTTTATAAACAAGCTTCAGATGGTTTTTGATAAGAACCTCTATGATCCTGCCAACGAGCCAGATATTGCTTATCCTTATCTTTTCAGCTATTTCAAGGGCGAAGAATGGCGTACACAGAAAGAGGTTACCCGTTTGCTGAATAAATACTACACAGATAAACCATCTGGTATTCCTGGTAACGATGATACAGGAACGATGTCTGCATGGGCAGTGTTCTCTATGATGGGTATCTATCCTGATTGTCCAGGCAGTCCTTATTACACTGTAACATCACCTGTGTTTGACAAGGTAACTCTCCATCTTGATAGCCGTTATTATCCTGATGGTGATATTACAATCACAGCTGATCGTTCAAATGCAACTGGTAAGTATATTAAATCAGTTAGCTTAGGTGGAAAGAAACTAAATAGTTTCAGAATTAGTCATAAGGAACTAATCAAAAACCGCTCATTGCTCCTAAAGTTCTAAAAAAAAGGCTGCTCAATTGAGCAGCCTTTTTTTTAGTTAGGAGTTTTTTTAAGTTAGGAGTTAGGAATTAGTAGTTAGGAGTTATAACTTGAATTTACGAATAATTTTCGATAATTTGCGTTTTATATTTTTCCAACTCCACCCAGCTTCCCTTTCATAAGGAGAGGAGAATAACTCCTAACTTCTAATTCCTAACTCCTAACTAATTTCAACTCCTAATTCCTAACTTCTAACTTCCCTGTAAGTTTGATATCTTCTGACGATGCTCCAACCATAACCTTGAACTCTCCTGGCTCAACCACTCGTTGCATCTCTCTGTTCACAATGCTCAGGTCTTCGCTGTTCAACTCAAAGTTTATGTGCTTTGTCTCGCCTTTTTTTATCATTACTCGAGCGAAGTGCTTTAGCTGTTTCATAGGCTGAGAGGTTGATGCAACCTCGTCATGCAAATAGAGTTGTGCTACTTCTTCTCCGTCACATTTTCCTGTGTTTGTTACATCAAAGCTCACTTCAAAGTTTTCTTTGCCTTTCTGTGAAATTTTTAGGTTGCTATATTTAAATGTTGTATAGCTAAGACCATAGCCAAAGGCATAGAGTGGCTTACCACTCATTTCTACATAGTTGTGAGGGATAGGTGCTTTCTTGTTGTAATAAACAGGTATCTGACCAATATTCTCAGGTACGGAAATTGGTAAACGACCAGCAGGGTTGTAGTCGCCAAAGATTACATCTGCAATAGCCTGTCCGCCTTGCTGGCCAGGATAGTAGGCAGTGAGGAGGGCATCGGCATTATTGTGAGCCCATGTCTTGATAAGTGGACGTCCTTCTATATACACAACTACCATTGGCTTGCCTGTTGCTTTGAGGGCTTCAAGAAGTTCCTGCTGACGTCCTAACAGTCCAAGTGTGGCACGGTCGTAGCCTTCTCCGCAGTCCATGTCGCTAACGCTTTTAGAATCACTCACAGCGGCACCTGTTTCCTTGTAGCTGGTCTTGAAGTCACGGGCAGAACTTCCGCCAACAGCAACGATCACAACATCGGCACGCTTGGCTGCTTCTACTGCTGCAGGAATATTTGTATTGTCCATGTCGCGCACAGCACAGCCCTTAACATATTCAATGTTCTCTGCTTCCACCTTTGTACGAACTCCATCAAGGATGGTCTTTATGTTGCTGTCTTCCTGTGGGGCAGTATAGTCGCCGAGCATGTTATAGCGATTGTCGGCATTTGGACCTATAACTGCCACCTTAATGTCTTTTCTCAAAGGAAGAATATTGTTTTTGTTTTCCAATAGAGTAACAGATGCCTGAGCCACCTTACGTGCAAGTTCAATACTTTCGGCTGTACGCACGTTTTTGGCAGCCTTCTTTGGGTCAACGTATGGGTTTTCAAACAGTCCCATTTCGAATTTCTGTTGCAGAATATGTGCGCATGCAGTGTCAACATAGGCTTCGCTCACCATTCCTTTTTTTACAGCATCAATAATGAAACTGTATGCTTTTGCACCTAAGTCGGCATCAACACCGCTCTTTAAAGCTAATACGGCTGCTTCCTGATCGGTGTTAGTAACATGATGAGTCTCCCATATACCGTCAATACTATAAAGGTCTGATACTGTAAATCCTTTGAAGTTCCAATCGTTTCTCAGCACTTTTTTCAGATAATAGTCATCTGCGGTAGAAGGTATTCCGTCAAGAGAGTTGTATGATGTCATAACCGACAGAGCACCTGCTTCTATAGCTTTTTTGAATGGGTAGAGAAACTGTTCGTGAATCTCGCGCTTGCCTAAGAATGTAGGAGCACCGTTCTGGCCGCCTTCTGTTGTACCATAACCGATAAAGTGTTTCAATGTAGCAATAGTAGAGTAGGGGCTTTTAAGATTGCCACCGCCAAGTCCTTTAACTTCAGCAGATGCAAGAATCGCAGTTAGAACAGGGTCCTCACCCATGCTTTCTTCTACACGGCTCCAACGAGGTTCTCTGCTAAGGTCAATCACAGGACCATAGCTGATATGTGCACCTTGCAGGCGCACTTCCTTTCCTATAACCTTTCCTACCAGTTCAAGAAGGTCTGGACTCCAGGTAGCAGCCATGCCAAAGCCAGTAGGGAATACTGTTGTACCTATTGCCATGTGTCCATGTGGAGCCTCTTCGGCAAGGAACAAAGGAATACCCAGTCGGGTGTTCTCCTTCACGTATTTTTGTAATGCATTACCTGCTTTAGCTGCAAGCTCAGGGTCAAGACCTGTTTCAAGAGTTTTCTGTGTCCAAGGGTCTGCACGATATGTACCCCATAGCATACCAATGTTTCCCTCCTTTATGTCCTTTATGAACGAAGCTGAAGGTTTTATGTTTTTCCCGTCTTTAGTCCAGTAGTTCCATGCTAATGTGCATCGCAACTGTCCAACCTTCTCTTCGAGGGTCATTCGGCTAAGCAGATCAGCAACGCGTTCCTTTATTGGCAGGTTAGGATTCTGATATGCATATTTAACGATTTCTTTTTTAGCTGTTGCAGTTGTCAATACACAGGCAACAGCAATAGTTGATAATAATTTCTTCATGCTGATTTAGGTACTTATTTATTCAGTCGCAAAATTAATAAAAATGTTCCAATAACACGTTTTGTTTTTACTTTTTGTTTTCCAAATATGTTTTACTGAAGTTTCGTAAGTGAATGTACTCTGTATTTTTCTCTTAACTGAATTTTCGCAAGTGAATATTAATTCTATAATACTATAATTATATTATCAAGAATTGCAGGAATTAGAGAATTTTTAGGCTGACGCCTTTGTTCAAGCTGCAAAATGAGATTCGAATTTATAAGAATTTATGGATTGAAATGTAGTAATCTGTGTTATAATTCTTAATAATTCAGTCAAATTTATAACTCAAGGGCATATGCCTAAATTCTCTAATTCCTGTAATTCTTGATAAAAAAAAAGCGAAACTTTAGTGTTTTATAATTCCTCTATATTGCCTCTATAATCCGTCTATATCGTTGAATATAAAAAACTCCGAGGAAAAATCCCCGGAGTTTTTATTATTAACAAGTAGTTTTTACTACTTTTATTAGTTTTCTTTGTCCCACCATACTCGTGTAGAGAATGTGTCACCACCCTGACGAGCTACTGCAGCATCATAGTTGGTTTTGTTAACCTGTGATTCTGTACTTGGATAACGGAAGCGGCGTGGAATAGAACCGTCTGTAGCACATGAACCATCAAGCGCAGCCATTGGGGCAGATTCCAGTACAGGATAGCCTGAACGACGCCAGTTAGCAAATACCTCGTGTGGATCACCGAAAGTATTGATGTAATACTGGGTGTTAATCTGCTCTAAAGCCTTTGTTTCGTTATAAGGATTAGCTGCGAGGTATGCATTTGCTGCAGCTGTTGCACCTTCTGGGAATGCAACCTTTGTTGCCCCAGCTGCATTTGGGAATTGTTCGAACTGTGCGAATGCAGCCTTAACACCATCCTCATAATAAGTCTTGGCATTGCCGTTTATAAATCCTCTTAATGCAGCCTCTGCCATCAGCAGTTTAGTCTGAGCATAGGTAACAATAAAAGTAGGAGCTTTCTGGTCTGCATAGGTGTAGCGGTTTACTGTTGAATAATGGTTGTAATAAACCTCATAGTTATAGATGGTATCTTTTTTTCCATCTTCCTTTACATAGATGTAGAAGATATTTGCATCATTCTTTGCCATCCAAGGGTCAACAGCGCTTACGGTATATTTGCTGGTTGGTGAAGAGCTATAACCACCTACAGGCATACCATTTTGTGCGTCCATAGCCATATTTCCGTAGTCACCATAAACATCTTTATAAGCAGAGTTGTTCTCACTCCAACCACCAGTCTGCTGAATATCAGTTACCTGGTCGCTTCTTTCAGGAACACCATTGCTACCATATCTTGTACCGCAAATAGTACCAATAGCAGAAAGACGTGGGTCGTTGGTATTCTTAAGCATGTTTACGAAAACGTCTGAGAGATAGAACTCTCTATCTTCGTGAGCCATGATTTTAGCAAATGGCTCTGCTGAGTCGTTGGTTGTAACACCATCAGAGTGTTCCAAAATACAGTTGTCTGCATTTGATTCCATAACACCATTGGCTACAGCTTTTGCTGCATAGGTTTTTGCTGTAGTTGGGTCAACCTTTACAAGACGCATTGCCAAACGGAGCATCAAAGAGTTAGCAAACTTCTTCCATTGTGAAGCGTTTCCCTGATAATACAGATCCTGAGAGCCCATCTTTGCTGCTCCTGTAAGGTTTGCCTGTGCTTCATCAAGTTCAGCAAGCATGCTCTTGTAGATATCTTCCTGAGAGTCATACTTAGGATAAGAGTATAAAGCAGGACGCCCAGCTTCGCTATAAGGAATATCACCATAGAGGTCAGTCATCTTGGCGAATGCGTAGATGCGCATTACACGTGCCATATTCCAGTCAACTTCCATACCAGCAACTCCGTTCCACTTGTCGTAGCAAGTGGTAACATCACGCATAGCACCACGGTCGCTTGAATAAGTGTCCCAGAAAGATGCAGAATAGCCATCGCTATAGTTGTAGCGACCATAGCTATCCCACCATCCTATAGAGCTAAGCTGCTGAGTCCACTGAGAAGAATATATGCAGCCTGTACGCCACATATCCCAGTCAGAACCTAATGCCTGATGCTGTGCGTTAGCGAACAACATAGAATATGGCACATTATTTTCGTTCAAGTGTTCTGGGTCTGTGTTGAGATCACCAAAATCCCCACAACTTGTCAAACCAAGTGTTAACACTGAAGCTAATGCAAAATATTTTAATGTTTTCATTATGAATCAATTTTAAGATAGTTAGAACTTAACATTTACATTGAAACCAATGTTGCGTGTTGTAGGATATCCATTAAGCTCCAATCCCTGACCGTTAGAAGCGTTAACTGCTGACTCTGGGTCGATATTTGGAGTATGCTTCATGATAGTCCAAAGGTTACGAGCAATAAGACTTACGCTCAGACCCTTAACAACCTTCATGCTTGAAAGCATGCTCTTTGGGAATGTGTAGCTCAAAGAAAGCTCACGAAGTTTGATGAATGATGCATCGTAAACAAATTCTTCACCGATATTTGCATTGCAGATAGCCTTATAGTAGTCTTGAGCTGTTACAGCTTTAGTATTAGCCTGACCTGTTGCTTCGTCGATACCTGCAAACACTGTCTTTGCGTATGGATCCTCTACAGTACGTCCGTTGAGAGTGTTCTTGTGCATACCATAGTAGTAAAGCTGATAGTTTGTACCAGAGAAGATCTTAGCACCAAACTTAGCATCAATCAAGAAACCGAGTGTGAAGTTCTTGTATGTGAAAGAGTTTCTCCAACCGCCAGTCCATTTGTAAACACCATTACCAAGTGATGTCTGTTCACCTGCCTGTGGAAGACCATCTTTCAACAAAAGATTACCATCAGCGTCTCTCTTGTATTTGTTACCTACGATTTCACCATAAGGGCTACCTACGATGTTGTAGATATAAACATTACCATTACGGCTCTGTGCACCATCAATTGAAAGGCGATCTACACCTTCGCCAAGATATTCAACTTTTGACTTGTTGTATGCAAAGTTCAAAGTGGTGTTCCATGTGAAAGCCTTTGTCTTTACAGGATAAGCGTCAACCATGAACTCAAAACCACTATTCTTGATCTTACCAACGTTAACAACCTTTGCGTTGTAACCTGATGCAGATGAAGTAGAAACTGTAGCAATATCATCTGAAGTCTTCTTCTGATAGTAAGCCATATCAAACATCAAACGACTATTGAAGAAACTCATATTCAAACCGACTTCGAACTCAGAAATATGAACAGGCTTCAAATTAGCACTTGGATATTTGTTGCCATTGTTTTGCGTTACAACCTGCATACCGTTGATAGTGTAGTTGCGAAGCTGATAGAGCAAAAGGTTCTGATAAGCAGATGTTCCATTAGAAGCTGCTGCCATACCAACACGAAGCTTACCGAATTCAAACCACTCTGGGAGTGTATTGCGGAATGTATCTGTGAATACCCAAGAAAGAGTTGCTGATGGGTAGAAATAACTGTTGTTATCTTTGCTAAGAGTAGAGAACCAGTCGTTACGACCAGTAAGGTTCAAGAACAATTGGTTCTTATATCCAAGGTCAATAGTTCCGTAGAAAGAGTTTACCTGCAAACGGGTTGTTGACATCGCAGCACGTTTGTCTCCAAGGTTGTTTACACTCCATAAACCATCAACAACAAATGGACGACCACCATCTGAAGGTGTAAACTGCTTTGTTTCGTTATACTGTTTGTTTCCACCGAATGTAGCACCAACAGAGAAATCACCAAACTCCTTGTTGAAGCCAAGAAGGAAGTTATAATTGGTTTCGTGGAAATTCTTCTCGTATTGTGTCAACCAACCTTTAGGATCTGCTGCAGCACCAATAGGCTGAACCTGCTTGTATTCAATGCTATATCCATCGCGCTGAACTGCACCTTGCAAATACAACCAGCTAGTGATATCCCAACGAAGTTGAACCTGACCTGTTAAACGGTTACGATCCATGGTGTTTGTCTTACGATACTGCAACCAATATGGGTTGTTGAAGTAAACATTAGTACCACCAATCATTTCTGAGCCATCAAGGTTTGTACCCCAACCAGCTGCAGTTCCCTTCATCCAATCAATGTCAAAAGAGTTACCACGATAGATAAGTGAAGCATTGGTGTTTCCATTGCCGTCTGAAAGGTTTGAACGACCATTTGACTTATCAAATACATAGTTTGCAGTAACGTTCAAATGAAGGTTCTTAAGAATATCGTATGTGGTATTCATATTCAAACCAATTTGGCGATTACCTGCGTTAGGCAGAATACTTTTCTCTGTGTTGTAAGAAGCACCAAAGCGATAAACTATGTTCTGACCTGAACCAGATATAGATGCTGAAGTATTAGAAGTGATACCTGTGCGATAGAACTTCTTCCAGTTGTCAACATTGCTATAAGCATATTTCTCACCAAGGAAGTTTACTGCCTCGCTACCATCAAGAGCTGCACCCCAGCTGCTGCTTTCTGCTTTCTTTGCATCGGTAACATTGGTAGGCTTCTTTCCTTCAAGACCAATACCGAAGGTGTCCTGCCAGTCACGATAGTCGTAGATAGAGTTGAAAGTAAGGTTCTGGTTAACCTCAATAGCAACAGGCTGATTTTTCTTACCACTCTTTGTTGTGATAAGGATAGCACCATTACCACCACGATAACCATAAAGTGCAGACGCTGCAGCACCCTTCAAAATCTGGATGCTCTCAATATCGTCGGCATTGATATTGCTCAAACCGTCACCCATGTCGGCACCACCCCACTGACCTGCAGAGCCTTGGTTTGTGTTGTCGAAAGGTACACCATCAATAACATACAAAGGCATGTTGTTACCTGTAAGAGAGGCATTACCACGAATGATAACACGTGATGTACCAGTTGAACCAGTACCATTACCAGTTACGTTAACACCTGCAACCTTACCAGAAAGGGCATTACCGATGTTAGGGTCACGTGCCAACTGGAAATCATCACCACCAACTTTTGTTGTAGAATAACCAAGTGAACGAGCCTGACGCTTGATACCAAGTGCAGTTACAACAACTTCATCAATAGCTTGGGATTCATCCTGAAGTGTGATGTCAATAGTGTTTTTACCTCCGATTTTAACTGTTTGGGTTTTGCTACCAATGTAAGAAACTTCAAGTGTAGCATTTGAAGGACAATCAATAGTGTAGTTACCACTAATGTCGGTGATTACACCCATTGTTGAGCCTTGAACTTTTACAGTAGCACCGATTACAGGTTCGCCAGTAGCGTCCTTAACAGTACCCTTAACTGTTGTGTTCTGCGCCTGGATAGCCAGAGCGAAAGTCATGAACATAACAGTCATACAGGCTCTCATAGAGAACCATAATGCATTCTTTTTTCTCATGCTCTTTTTAAATTAAGGATTCAATTAATAAGTTAGAAAATTAAACTAAGTATCCTATGTTAGTTAGGTTTACTTTTTACCTGCAAAAACTTGCAATTAATTCTTAAAGCTAATGAGGTAGTAATATACCTTTTTTCCTATTTCTTTTTACGTTAGTTAGGTTTTTAATACCGCAAAGATAATGATAGTTTTTACATATAGCAACATTTTGCGACATTTTTATGTTATAAATTGTTAAAGAAAGTGTGTGCTTAACTTTTATGGCTTATCAAGAACATAAAAAACAAAATCCCCGGCAGGTTTATTTGTCGGGGAAGATATTAAAGGAATTAACATAAACTATCTTACGATATTGTAATATGTCTTTTTAGCCCAGAAGAGGTTTGTATAGTAACCTGTGCTCTCTTCATAATTCTTACTTATGGCTTCCTGTACATTTGCTGAGTTATATGTAAGCTCGTCACTTGTGTAAGGTAAGCGATTCGGAGGAGTTGGATAGTCTGAAGCTTGGGTATCGCGGCTGAAATTAACCAATGGATAACCTGTTCTTCGATTAACATTCCATGCTTCAAGCTCATTCATGAAACCAAAGTTTAGCCAAAGTTGAGTAGCTACGCACTCTTCTGTAGGTTCCCAAATGTTTTCAGCATACACTCTTTCTTCCTCTTCTGTAGGAATTACAAGTTCACGATAGCCTTTATAGCTATCATTGTTAGCCTTATAAAGAGAACTGTTTACCTTTAATTTTTTGTAGTATTCTATTGATTTTACAACACCATCAATAAAAGCAGCTTTGGCTTTTGCTTGGCTTGCTGTTACACCATACCCGTTCAAATAGGCTTCAGCTTTACTTAGAGCAACTTCGGCAGCACTAATCCATATTCCGTTTAAATTAGCATTTCCTTGATAAGTTGCCCATCCTGCTACAGCTTGTGAATCAATTACACAGTAATAATTAGATGAACTTATTCCACGTGCAATATACTCTTGGTTCTTTCTATCTGCGATATCGCTGATTTCTGAATTTGTAAGATTTACATCGTATGCTATATATTGACCATCAGGGTTACAATCATAAACGAAAGGTAATCTAGGATCGGTATTTGCATCTGGTGTACCGTTAGCAGGTACGTTCATTGCAGTTAGCATTGCTTGTGAACCAGCAGCTTCTCCACGGCCTGCTAATGCTTGTGCCATACTCTTACCATAGTTGAAATCATCGGTTTGAGTGTCTGCAGCAACTCCCATATTTTCGTCGTTAGAGTCAATAAGTGGATATTTTTCTGGATTATTCAGAATTTCTCCAATAGCAGTTTTTGCATCGCTAACAAGGTCGCCATTAGTTGCAAGATGAAGAGCTATACGTAGGCGTAGAGAGTTAACGTATTTCTGCCACATTGTAGCTTTTCCTTTAGCAAGAGTATAGTCTTGGCGTGCTAAAGATGTAAGACCGATAGAACTAATGTTGCCTGCTGCAAAATTGTCGCCAACTTCTTTTAAGTCGGTAAGAATTTGTTTGTATAGAACAACATCATCATCATAAACATCTGTTGTTTTTGCTCCGTTGTAGTCGCTTGTTAGCCAAAGATATCCAGCTCCGTTGAAAGGAACATCTCCCCAAAGGGATAACATTTCATGAAGTTGTGCTTCTATGACAGAACGTCCTAAGAGAAGGAAAACCTTGTTTGCATCTTTTTCGCTATCAGATAGATTGTTGTAGGTGTTCTCAAGTAAGCGATATTGTGTCAGCATATCATAGAAGTTCTTCCAACGTGTGTTGAAATAACCTTCACTTGCGCCTCTGAATCGGCCACGTCCATTAGAGTTGCCAATAACACCAGAAAAAACTCCGGATGTAGATGACTGTGTGTAATAGCGGAAATAAACAGGATTCATCCAGGTATTACCTTTATATAGAATACCTGTGAAAACCTGAGGTACTCCTACTGTTGAGGTCTTGGAAGGATCTGCATACTTAGAGTCAAATGAAGAATCTGAGCATGCCGTTGTTAATGACAATATTGCCAATCCTGCAAAGGCCAATGATAATATCTTTTTCATATTATTTTACTATTTAAATGGTTAGATGTTAGAAACTTGCACGTAATGTGAAACCGAAGGTACGAGCACTTGCGGTAGAACCGCCAATTTGAGCCTGATATATCCAGTTGGTTCCGTCAGTAGTTTCTGCATCGAACAATTTCATTGTGCGATAGAGATAGAATGGGTTACGAGCGAAAGCTGAGATAGTGAGTCGCTCGCAAGCAAACTTCTTTGTCAAAGACTTAGGTAGTGTGTATGCGAGACTAATTTCACGACACTTGATGTAGCTGTTCTTTTGTATAGCCTCTGAATAGCTCTGAGAAGATGAAGTTCCCCAACCATATTGATTGTCGTTAGCTTCAAATTGGGTAACTACAACATCATTTGGTGTGCCGTCTTCCTTAACGCCAGCCTGGATGAGACCATTGTCATATACATAGTGACCATCAATCTTTGTTTCGCCACGTTTGTAGTTGCTTATCTGTGATGGATCAACAATGTGGATTGAACCCTTTTTGCTTACATCTTCAACATCACTGTAGTAATAAATACCACCAGTAGCTGCGTCACGTACGCCAACTGCATCTGTAATATTACCAGCATCCATCATGTACTGCCATGGTAAGTTCAGAACATCTCCACCAATACGGAAGTCGAATGCTACATCAAGAGTGAAGTTTTTCCAACTAAGACTTGTGCCAAAACCACCAGTAGCCTTTGGCATTGCGTTACCTACTTTATGACGCTCAGAAGTGTCTGTTATGCGCAAACCATCTTCGCCAATAATGTAGTTTCCGTTTGCATCAGTTTTCCATGTATATGTGTACCAGTCACCCATAGGCTCGCCCACATGAGATTCAAGTGAAGCTGCACCATTATCCACTATGAGGTGAGTGAGAACGTCAAGACCGTCAGCAAGTTTCTTTACTTTGTTCTTGTTCCAACCAATGTTTGCACGTAAATCCCAGCGCCAGTCCTTATTAAGTATAGGAGTGCCGTATACGCTTAATTCTATACCTTGATTTGACAATTCACCTACATTCATTAACATACTCTGTGCACCCATAGATGCTGCAGATGTTGTTGTAAGAATCTGATCCTTAATGTCGTTGTAGTAATAGCTGAATTCCATTCCAAGACGGTTGTTGAACCATTTGTTCTCGATACCTACTTCATATTCATATTTGCGTTCAGGCTTGATACTTTCGTTACCAATGTTTGCAGGAACGTAATTATATATATAGGTAGTAGAACGAGTAAGGTTGCCCTGATCGAATGCACTGTTTGCGTAGTAAATTTCAGGTGCATTACCTACAACACCATAAGAAGCACGAATCTTTCCATAATCCCACCAAGAAGGACGCTTGTCTTTCAGTAATTCGCTATATATAATACTTGCGCTTACTGATGGATACCAGAAAGAATTATTACCATTCTTCAAGGTTGAGGTTTTCTCCTGACGGATTGTTCCCTCAAGATATGCCCAACTGTCATAGCCGTAGCTTGCTGTGAGGAACATACCTGTTTTTAGTAGGTCCTGCTTGTCCATACTAGCGATCTTTGTACCAACGCTCGCTGCAAGGTTGAACCAGTTTTCTTGGCTAAGACCTAGGCTTGTTTCTACGCTTGACAATTGATATTCTTCGCGACGACCATTCCAACCTAAATTTGCTGTAACATTGTGTTTCTCGGCAAATGTCTTGTCGAACATCAACATAATATCGCCATAGAAAATGCGATAGCGACTATTCTGTAAGCCATAGTAATCACTATATGTTCCGTCTGTAGAGAAGATATGTGCATTTTCTGTTCTGTTCATGTTCTCAATCTTATCGATAGTAAGGTCGGTTGCAATACGTGCACTTAAGGTTAAACCATCAATAATCTTCCATGTTGGATTGATAGAGCCAATGAAACGCTCATGCTTTTCTATCTGCTCTTTACCTAAGATATTCCAGAAATATTCACTCATCAATGATGTAGAACCCATTGGAGAATACAGGAACTGCTCATTAGGTGTAAGGGTATTGGTTGTACCACCATTAGCAGCGTATACGCTATTCATATAGCCAAGACTTGTTACAGTGTGTTCACGAATATATTTCACGTCTGTGAAACCTCCGAACATACCTGTGTAGTTGTTTGTCAAACGGCTAATACGATAAGGACGGTTCTTGATGTACTGATGCTGATAATTAGCTGTATAATTCAGCTTTACACCCTTAGCAATGTCAAAAGAGCCATTGAGGTTAAAGTTGTGTCTGTTGTTGTCTGAATTATACTGCATAGCTTGTGCTTGTGTATATGTATATGAGAAGCGCAAGTTGCTGTGTTCGCTGTTGTTTGTTAGGGCTAAGTTGTAGGTTTGGTTTACACCTGTACGGAAAATATCAGCCCATTGGTTACCTTTTATTGGTGTATAAGCACGTTCCTGACCATCAAAGTAGGTAACAGTTTTATTTGCATCGTAAGCAGCACCATAGCTGTAGAATGTTTCGCGGTTAGGTGTTGTAATAGGATTGCCTGAACGGTCAACACGAGTGTTTCTAAAACCAGTAAGAGCTTGTTCGTTGGAATTACCTAATACCCAGTTGTCGTAACCTGGACCAAACTGTTTCTGGATTTCTGGCATATAAGCAACTTTATCCCAACTTACGTTAGCGTTGAAGTCAACATGTGTTCCTGTGCCCTGCTGACCTTTCTTTGTGGTGATCATGATAACACCATTTGCAGCCTCTGAACCATAAAGAGCAGATGCGGCAGCACCTTTCAAGATAGAAATGTTTTCTATATCTTCAGGGTTGATGTCAACAAGACCATTAGAGTTGATACGCTGGTTGCTCCAGTAGTCGTTGTTGTTAGTATTGCCATTATGAATAGGCACACCATCCATGATTATAAGAGGCTGTGTGTTTCCTGTGATTGAGGATAAACCACGTACGGAGATAGATACAGCTGATGTGCCACCACCAGGTGCAGATTGGATGCGTACACCTGCAGCTTTTCCGTAAAGACCAGAGGCAATGTTTGATGCACCGGTTCTAACGAGATCTGCTGAACCAACAGAAGAGATTGAGTAACCAAGTTTCTTTGCATCCTTTTTAATACCGAGAGCAGTAACAACAACTTCGTCAAGGCTATTGTTACTTTCGTCCATAGTGACATTTAATGTTGTATGCCCTTTTACATCAACTGCTTTAGTTGAGAAGCCAATGTAACTGAACTCCAATGTTGCATTTGGAGAACAACTGATAGAGAAGTTACCATCAATATCAGTTACCGTGCCGGTTGATGAACCGAGGACTTTGACGGTAGCACCAATAACTGGGTCACCAAGTTGATCCTTTACGGAACCCTTGACAGTTACATTCTGTGCATAGATGCTGATGGCAAAGAATGCCAATAACAGCGTCATGCAAGCTCTTGTGAGCCACGAAAATGTTTCTTTCTTTCTCATGTTCTTTAAATTAAGGATTCTATTATTAGTTAGATAAAAAAACTGAATTCATTTTGTTTAAGGCTTCTCTGCAAAAGAACAAACTGTTAATAGTTGACTCTATCTATATGTGGGTATTATCGGTATTAAACAGTTAACTCATGTTGATACATGGTTGCTTGTTTTTTGAGGTGGCCTTTTTAATTTGGTTATACTATTCGGTTGCAAATATAATATAAATTTCACATAAAAGAACAAAAAATACTAATTAATGTGTTAATTTAGTTTAAACGACGTGTCCTGTCTTTCTTTGTATGCAGACATATAGGCAAAAGTCTAATCTTTACAAGCATTCATTATAATCTATCGCTCCAAGTCTTGTTAAAGCAAGTTTGGAGTTTTTACTCAACAGAATTGTATGCAAACGTATAGAAACGTTTTGTTGTTTCAAAAAAAGTG
>OCVV012839864.1_pt1 | contig 36040 bp, 27 predicted proteins | sample 1539721 | NCBI WGS metagenome assembly OCVV01 (sample SAMN02144230, study PRJEB22623) | gut metagenome | biome: sheep rumen | host: Ovis aries | place: New Zealand | reverse complement strand
TCATATCTATATTTACAGCTGCATGTACAATCGCAGCCTTCTTCTTCATCACAAGAACATTCATCATCTCCTAAGCATCCACATCCACAATCACAATCTACATCTTCTTCGCTACATCCACATTCATTTGATGTTACATCTCCTACTACATAATCTTCAACATTTAGTTTATCATCATATCCTGCTGAAGAGTGTTTTAGACCTGCACCCATAGATACTGTTTCCATAGAAATTGGTGGACGTTTTATTCCAACATCTTGATTCCAAAAAATAGTGTACTCTGTTTTTAGAGCATTCCAATGTGATGTTTTATCATCATAATCATCACAATAGTAATCTCTATTTCCTAGTCCTGGAACATCTATATTATTTATATAGATACCATCACATCTTTCTTTAGCATCATCAACATAATCTTTTATATTATAATGTGTTCCGTTATCATCTTCCCAAGTTACCTTACTTCCTCCACTTATTCCATTTGAGTCTGAGACCATTGTTTCCATAGCTGTAATACCTTCTTCGATATCAGCAGTTCTTGTATCTAATGGATCCCTGTAGAAAAATGCATTTGATAAGCGATCTGCACCTATATCATCAAAAGGAAATCTCCAATTTGTATACCCATATGTTGCAAGATATGACATTACATCTTGGTTTTGATGATTAACCAAAGAGAAGTGAATTGAATATAGTGCTTTAATTGATGTTTCTTTAGTTCCTTTAGCTGATAGAGTTGTATCTAAATAATCAAATTTTATTTCTGGTTGTAGGAATTTCAAATTAAGTTTAGGATTTTGTACATAATATTTAATATAGAAATCATTACCGAACTCAGGCATACCATATGGAAGTGCAACACCATTTTCATCGGTAATTACTATTCGTTGTGCCGTTTTTGCAGATTCCTCTTGCTTAGCTATAGTTCCATTATCATTTCTTTTTACTTCAACATCTTCTAATGTTCCATCGGTGTATTCCGCATGAATGATAAAACGAGTTTTTATAAATGAATTACTTGCGTCTTGTGAATAATTTTGCATAGTAATTTCTTTATATAAAAAGTCTGCTAATGTTTGAGTGTCTTGTCCTACTGCTGTTGCTTCATCATTAATAATAGCACCTTCATCATTTAGTATTGATAAAGAGTATGGTCCTACTAAAAATGAATTAGTAGCTTGATCAACTTCTACATGAAGTTCTTTATTATTATCAATTTCTAGCTCTTGTTCTTTAGAAGGTGTATATTTAATATCTAATGTATTATTTCCACCTAATATTTGATAAGCAAAAGTAGCATATTGCTGTGCTCTTACTATTTTAGGAATTCTTACACTTCCCGAATAAGCATCCCCTCTTAAAGAGACACTTCCTTCTGTTGTTCCTATAGTATTAATTCCACCATCATTTACAACTACTGCAGGACAATATCCAGCATTTGACCAATGCCAAGAATTCCAAACTAGTTGTTGTATTTCCTCATTATTATATAATCCGCCATTTAAGTTAGGATCTATTGCATAGGCTACTGCCTTAGATAATTCAAATGTACCTACACTGTTAAACTCAATCCTTTGAAAATGTCCATCATGATTGCCTAGTTTTACATTTCCAGATAAGTTAAAAGCAGGATATTCATGATTCGTACCGTGTTCGTCAATATCTCCCATTCCATCGTAAAGAGCTTTTACAGTTGGCCAACCCGTATGAACACAAAAAGCAACTTGTGAATTAAATCCCCATTTGCCTCCTGCATACTGTTCAGCACTTACTGTCCATGGAAGGGTCCAGTCGTATGTTTTTCCTATATCTCCTAAATAGTAATCGCCTTCAACTCCAATTCCCAAATCTCTACAAAATTCATAGTTTCCATGTTCATTATATCCAGATGAACGAGCAGCATCAGTTAAGATACTGCTCTTTGTAGAATTTTCAATTACTCCAACCTTTTCCAAGAATTGAACACAAAAGCTATTAATTCCAGAAATTCCAAACGTGCAAGTGATAACATAAATCAATATTGGAATCAACATTATCATGCTAGCTAACACTAATGATTGTATTAAATTCTTCTTTTTCTTTTGTTTAATCACCTATTTAGTCTTTCCTTTCCATTTATTAATCTTACTTGTGCTATAATTATATCTTTGTTTTGCTATATAAGTTCCAGCAAAAATTACTGATAATCCTATTAAAACATATAGCAATACTCTACCTACTTTTTGTGCTCCAGTCTCAATTCCTAAGAATATATCAGCTGAAGATATATCATCTTCTCCATCTCTTTTATTTCCTGGTATAGAATCAGAATCCGAAACAGCTTTAGTATTATAAGCTTTTGTTATTTCAGCAACATTATGAATTAATCCTACACTATTTCCTGTCATCTTTTTAGTAAACACAACTTTTAATTCTTTAGTTTCACCAGGATTTATTAATTCACTAGATAGCTTGTTAGAGTAAATATTCTTATCATTTCCAACAAACCAATCCTTATTAATCTCACTATCAAATGTAAATCCATCAGGAATATAATCAACAATAGTATTGGCATAACCGGCAAGATTACCTTCATTAGTAACTTTAATAGTATATTCTACTAATAAAGTATCATTGTCTACTCTATTACTATTAAACTCTCTCTTTAATAATTTTGATCCCTCATAATCCTTAGATTCTGCATCTTTTCTTGGATTTGTAACAGTTACTTTTGTAATATTCATATCAAGTTTTAAGTCAAATCTTTCTGAAGAAGCTAGACCTAAGTCAAAATTATATAAGTTTGCATTATCAACATTTATTATGTCTGAAGTTCCTATTCTTTCATTTACAAACATAGCATCAATAAAATCTGAATTTAAAGCTGTTGTTACTTTGTCATCTTGATAATTAGTAATTCCATATTTTGTAGAATCATATTTTGCTACAACATAATAATTTCCTTTAGGAATATTATTAAGTTCATATTTTCCATCCTTATCTGATGTAGCTTTAATTTCTACCCCATTTGAATCTTTAGCTATAGTATTATTGTTTCTATTGTATAGAACTAGGTCAACTCCCTCTATCAATTCTTCATCACTATCACGTGATCCGTTAGCATTTTTGTCATTCCAAACTATTCCTAGTATTGAATCAGTGCTTAGTGTAGTTTCACTAGTAGATTTTGCCGTTTCAGAAGGAACTGTTGCAACTACTTCATGAGACTGTGTCATAACATCTACAGTAGCTCCATTGATTTTTATTGTTGGTTTACTAGTTATGCTTATATTTGAATCTGTATATTTAGGTTTTGTATTTATTGTTAATACTAAGCTCTCATCATTTTGTAATTCACATTTATATTTTACAGAATTGTCTACTGCCTTTAATATTTGTCGTTCACTGCCCTTTTGAACAAGAATTTCTTTAATATAAACTTGACTTGACATAGGGTAATCTATTTCAATATTAGATTTATCTCCACTAGTATTTTGCATTGAAAGAGTGTATTCAAGAGAATCACTATCCAACAATTTCCCATTAGATTTATCGCTGCTTAGCGATATATTATATTCACTAGATCCTTGAACATCTATAGGTAAATTATTAGAATTTAAATTTTCCTTATTTCCATCATGCTCATATTCCATATTAAATGAAATATACCTAACTCCTATTTCAGCATTTCCATTTACTCTTACTTTGAAATCTAATTTCTTTTGTTTGTATTTTTCTATAGAATCTAAATTATATGATAAAGTTCTCTTTTTATCATTGTATTCAAAACCATCTCCACTAGCAAAAGTAATTCCTTCAGGCAATATGCTTGTTAATTTTACATTATTAAGATCGTATGCATAATCATTCTTTATAGAGATATTACAATCAATTTCTGTTTCTGGTAAACAAGTATTGCTTTCTGCTTTTTTGGTTGTCTCTAGTGCTATTTTATGATTTTGAGTTATTAGTTTAAAAGTATTTTCACTTGGTTTCTCTAAACCGCTAGCATATACATCTAGTTTTAAAGTATTTTCATTAGATAAAGAAAGTGCTTCTGCATAAATCTTATATGTTTTTGTTTCACCAGGATTTAAAGATCCAACATTTATTTCAAAATATTCTTTATCATTATTTTTATCACCATTAACATCTTCTACTTTTAAAGTTCCTTGTTCAATAGCTTGATAAACATTAGGTTTTATAACTCCTAATGAATAATATTGTTCAGTAGCTTTTGAATTTCTTGTCTCCAAATATTTTGCAGATACTAGTTTACTTGTAAATGATGCTTCTGTTCCTTCTCCATTCTCTTTAGCTTTTTCAAAGCCTAATCTAGCTACTATATTTTCAGCAACGCCTTGTGAATTATTTATTATAGAGGTTTCGTATACTATGTAGTCTCCTCTACTAACAACTGCATCTCTAAATATTTCTTCACCTGTATCATAATTTTTTGCACTAATTGCAGTTTCTATAAATGGCTTCGTTGCAGTTATTACTTCACAGAAGTTCACCGTCTTGTTCCCTTGTACAACTTGGAAGCCTTCCATAGATTGATTGTCATAATAAACAGTATATAATTCTTTTCCATTTTGATCATATCCAACGTTTGCTGGAATTCTACTCTCATATGAGAATACAATATTTCTTCCATTTGGGATAGAAACTAATGGAACTATTAAATATGACTTACTATTAGTTGTATATTGTTCATGCCATCCATTATCTGGGTTGTTTAAATCATTGGTTGCTCCACCATTTTCACTATAGAATACTTTATATGAATCAATTCCAGAAACAATTATTGGTCTACTCAAAGTACTATCAAAAGTACCATTTAAACTTTCTCCACTGTTATTAGGTTTCGTAGTATCTTTTGCAAAGAATCTACCTAAAATACTAGTATTATATGCTTCTGTTCCTAAATTATTTACTATATGTCCTGTAACATGTGCAATTTTACTATTAAAATCATATTCTGCTATTTTTAAAGTTTGACTTGAACTCTCTTTTGCTATTGCAGATTCACCAGAAGAAATCTTTAACTCATTAGTCATTATGAATTGTTCTGGCGCTATAATATTTATTAATGCATTTGCTTCAGCAACTTCTCCTGTTGCTCCATTTTTTACATTTAAGGTGACATTACTTTGCTTTGAATATGCATATTCATCTAAAGAAATATCCGCTAATATTTTTATTACACTACCATTTGATACTGCTTGAGTGCTGTATTTTGTTTGTGTACCAGAAAGAGTAACTGTAATAACATTTTTATCAGCACTATATGATGTAGGCGTTAATTCATCATCAAAAACTAGTTTAGCATCTTTAACATTTATACTTGTAACATCTTCTGGTAAAGTAATTTGAATAACTGGGTCTTGATATAAAGCATCACTAACTTCATTTGTCTTTAATGTTGCTGTAATTAATACATCATTATTTGTTTCTGTTGTAGTCAAGTTTGCTTTAGAAATCTCTATAAGAGCATTTGATTTAGGTTCTGTTAGTTTTATATTTAAATTAATTTCATTTGAAGATATTTCTACACCTTGATAATATCCTTTTATTAACAATTTATCTATTAGACCGTCTAACACTCTAATATTGCTTCTAGTAGCATTTAATATATTTCCTGGTATAGCTTTATTAAGAATTAATGATATATTTCCTTCTGCAACTGGCTTGCTAGTTTCAAATTTCAAATTTGATACATCATTTATATCAATACTTAAATTATCTCTATTTAAAGATCCTACCATTGAGCCATATTCATTATAAACATTTACATATCCATCATTTCCTAATATTTGATAGAACTCATCAGCATTAATAGTAACTTTCTTTGTTACAATTAATGGTCCTACATTGCTTTGAACCAATTCTACTTTATCAATCAATTCATTATAGCCCATATTGATAGTGGCTATTTCATAGAAATTTGTATCAAATTTATTTTCATTTCTAACAAGGTTTGTATACATTAAACCTTTGCTTAGCTCTATAGGTCCTGATAAAGTTAAATCTACTATATTTCCTTGTTCTCCTGTTACTTCATAATGAGTATTAGTTAAAGAACCTTGGATTTCTTGATTAATTGGAAGTTTTAGGTTTGTATAAATGTCTGAACTTATTGAAAAAGTTGGTTCAAGTCCATCTATAGTATAAATATAAGTTAGTATAATAGTGTCATCACTTGCCCATTTAAGTGCATTATTATCATTTCTATCATTATCTTTTGTGATCTTTAAAGATGTATCATTTATTTCATATGAAATTCTATTACCTGTTACTATTGCATTTGTTGGAAAATTTCCATTAATGCTAGGAACATTAATGTTTATTTCTTTAGAAATATAAGGTAATTTATTTTCTTTTATTTGATCGTTAATTTTCATACTTAGTAAAACTTTATTACCATCGTATCTTATACATCTTAAAACTTTTTGATTTATTTCTCCTTCAACATTTGCAGTCCATTTTACATGTTCTGTTAATGTTTTGTTTACTTCTTTTTCCTTTCCTTTAGCATTAATATATGTTCCTGTAAACTCTATCTCAGATTCAGAATCAAATACTGATTCTTGAACATAATTGTCTCTTGGTAGTCCTATAGGTAAAGTAATTACTACTATTCTTCCAGAAACAATTTCGTTTAAATCAAATCCTTCTCCAGTAATATCTTTGATTATTTTATCAGCACTCATATCAGCATATTCACTATAAACTGCTTCTCCATTTTCATTACGTGTTATACCTGTCATTTTTTCTTGTGCTTTATTTGCTGTTTCTTTCTCTAGTTCACTTACAAGAACTGGTGCATCAGAACTTGTTTCAAAGTCAAAACTTTTAGCCTTTTCAACAGCCGCCTCTAGTTCTTCCTCATTTATTGTTTCTTCTCCTGCAGATGTAACTTCATCTTTTATTGAATTAGTATCAGTTTGAGTAGATTCTAAAAGTTTAGAAGTATAAGACATTGCATAGCTACGTTCTTGTTCTGTAACAGTTTCATCAGTTGATGTTGAAGTTGATGCTAAAACGTTTGAAGTATTGGTTTCTTCAACCTCATTTGTTTCATTACTATTATTATCAGAGCTCTCATTTAAAAGATTTTGAACTTTAGTTGTAACTTCTGAACTTTCTTCATCTTGAGTTTTTATTATTTGTATGTGAGAAAAATCATTTATTATATAATTATTATTTTTAAACTTTATTGATGCATTTTTAAGATATCCTGTTTCTTTTACTCTTATTTTGATCTGTAAAATGCCCCCAGTATATATATCAAATGTTTCCTCATAGTTTCCATTAGAAATCGTGCCATCTTCTGCAATAGTGCACAATCTAGCATCAAATTCTACATTTTTTTGTTTAGTTGAAGAATCTTGTTTTGATATATCCGTAGCCGCAAATATTACTGGGCTCGATACATTTAATACTAATAATAGTATTGTTAAAACAGAAATCTTTTTGAATAATTTATTCATGATTTTCTCCTTTGAATAAAACTTATTTTTTGCTATTCATCATCAGGTGATCCTTTTTTTATTCCATCACCTTTCCATTTATATATCTTGTTGCTTGTACGTGCTGCTCTTATTCTAGTAAATAAAACTATAACTAGAATGAAACCAAAGAATATTAATACATATATTAACGCTTTTTTTACTATCTCTTTACCAGTTTGTATTCCTAAGAATATATCTGCAGATGAGATGTCATCTTCTCCATCTTTTTTATTTCCTGGTATAGAATCTGAATCTGAAATTGCCTTAGAGTTATAACTCTTAGCAATTTCTGCTGTATTATGTATTAATCCTACACTATCTCCAGTCATCTTTTTAGTTAAAACTATTTTGACTTCTCGTGTTTCTCCCGGATTAACTATTTCATTTTGGAATTTATTTGTATAAACATTATTTTCTCCAGTGATAAACCAATCAGGATTTATTTCACTATCAAAAGTCATTTCATCAGGAATATAATCAACAATTGAATTAACATATCCTGATACATTTCCTTCATTAATTACTTTTATTGTATATTCTACTAATATAGTATCGCTATTTACTCTTGCACCAAAAAACTCTCTCTTTAAAAGTTTTGATCCATCATATGTTTTTGTCTCGGTTTTTTCATCTGGGTTCGTTACTGTAACTTTAGTAATTCTCGTATCTAAGGTTAAATCAAATCTCTCAGATGAATCTAATCCTAAATCAATGTTCTCATAATTAGAATTGTTAATATTAAGTATATCTGTGGTTGCTACTCTTTCATTGTTCATCATAGCTTCTATGAAATCTGAGTTCTTATCTTCCTCAACATCTGTTACTTGATATGTACTAACTCCAAATTCTGAAGTTTTATATTTTGCAACTAAATAGTATTGCCCATTAGGAATATTATTAAGCTCATAATGTCCATTGTAATCAGATGTTGTTTTTAATTCTATTCCACTCTCTCTTTTCGCTATAGTATTATCTGATCTGTTATAAAGAATTATATCTATACCTTCAATTGCCTTTTCATCATCAGCTCTTTTTCCATTGCGATTTATATCATCCCATACAATTCCAGAAATAGTATTAGATGTTGATTTATTATTATCTTGTGATGGACTAGTAACATATGATGCCGTTGCTAGCTTTAATAGTTTTCCAACATCTATTTGTTTTTTACTACCAGTTTTGGTTGCTGTTGTCGTTGTCTTTAATTCACAATTGCTTGCTTGTTTATTGTTTTTACTATTCTCTTCTTCATTTACGATTTCTTTATCATAATATAAAGCAAAAGTTTCTATCGAATTTTCATCAGCTTGTAAATTTTCAGGAATATTTTCTGTATATTCAAATGTTATTTGTTTTCCCGTTTCAATTTGTTCATTTAAAACTATTAGATAAGATTTAGTGTTTTCATTATGCTCTTCTGTCCAACCATTATTGCTATCATTTAAATCTAAAGTAGCATCTCCCTTTTCACTATAATAAACTTTATAGTCTTTGGTTCCTGATACTTTTACTCCACTAGCCATTTGCGCATCAAACGAAGCTTCTAGTTTATCTCCTCTTCCATTTGGTTCAGTAGATTCCTTACTCAATGTACGTCCTAATATAATAACTCCACTTGCTGTTTTTTCTAAATTATTAAGTGCACTTCCGCTAACAGTTACTGCAATCTTACCTTGTCCCGTTGGGATTTCTAGGCTTTGTGGATCATCTTCACCTGCAGTAATATTTCCTACTTTGTCAGCAAATATAGAATTTGTCAAAACAAAGTCTTGTGGCGCTACAATATTTATTTGTTCATTTTGTGTTTTGCTTTCACCTGTTGCTGAATTTTTATAATTAAATTTAACTTCTGATGTCTTTGAATTAGCAAATTCACTTACCAGAATATCAGCTACTACCTTTATAATTGTTCCTTTTGAAACCGCTTGAGTACTATATTTTGTTTGTATTCCTTGTAAATTAATCTTTATAGAATTCTTATCACTACTGCAATTTGTGATTTTTAACTCATTTTCAAATAGTAGTTTGGCCTCTTTTAAATCTATTTGTCTTACTTCTTCAGGTAATACTATTTCTAAATCAGGGTTCTCATAAAGTGCATCATCTATACTATCTGTCTCAAGAGTCATTGTGAATTCAACATTAGAATTTACTCTGGTTGTTGATAAATTATCAGCTGATACTTTTAAATCCGCTTTTGTTTCAGGCTCTAGTAAATTTATCTTTACATTTATCTCATTACTTGTTACTAAATTTCCATTAGAATAACCTTCTATTGTTAATGTATCGTTAAATCTAGTAAGAGCTGTAATATCATATTTGCTAATTTCAGTTAAATCAGCTGGAACAGCCTTATTAAGAGTAATAGTAAGATTTCCTTCTCCCTCTGGCTTGCTAGATTTAAAAGTTATATTAGTTCTATCAGTAATATCTAGACTTAAGTTTGAAGCATTTATTGTTCCCAATAATTCTTTTTTCTCATTATATACTTCGATAGATCCGTTTTTTCCTAGTATTTGATTAAATTCTTCTTTATCAACACTAGCCTTTTTATTTATAATATACGCATTTTTATTTTTTTGTGTTAATTCAAATCTATCTACTAACTCTGAATATGCAACATTGATTGTAGCAATTTCATAAAAATCTGTATCAAATTTTTCTTCTGTTCTTACTAAATTTGTATACATTATTCCTTTGCCAAGTTCTGCTGGAGCAGAAAATGTCAAATCTACTATATTTCCTTTGCTTCCATTTATTTCATAAGAAGTATCTTTAATGCTTCCTACTACTTTTTCTCCAGTAGCTAATCTAATTATACTTTCAACATCTGATGAAACATTTGTTGTTTCAGGAACAGAATCTAAATCATAAACATATGTAATTATTAAAGTATCATCTGTTGCCCACTTTAGTCTGCCTTCAGAATCTTTATGATTCATTATTCCTATTCTTAGAATATTATTTTCTTCTTTGCAAGATGAAATTTTGCCTGTTATTTTATAGCTTGATGGATCTTTTCCATTTATTTGAGGTTTTGTAACATCAATTTCTTTAGAAGTATAAGGTAATTTGTTATCTTTAGTCATGTCTTTTAGTTTCATAGATAAAATTACTTGTTTATCATTAACTTTCATATATCTAAATACTTCTTGTGTTGTTTCACTCTCACATTCTGTTGTCCATTTAACTTGTGTCAAAATACTTTTACTAATATTTTTTTCTTTTCCTACTTCGTTCATATAAGTTCCCTTTATTGAAACTTCAGAGTTTCTGTAGAATACATTTTCCTCAACATATTCATCTATAGGGAACATTATAGGTAAAGTAATAGTAACTACTCTGTTAGATACTATTTCATTTAATTCAATTCCATCAGAATCTATCTTTTTTATTACTTTATTAGTATCAACATCTATTTTTTCTAATGAAGTAATACCAGCTAAATCATTATTAACTTTGTTTTTAGCTTCTTTTTCCGCTTTTTCAACTAATACTGGAGCATCATCAGATTCATAATTATAATCAAAGCTCTTTTCTGCTTCTATCATAGTTGTTTCTAATGAACTATTTCCAACTGTATCTGCTCCTTCTGAAACAACTTCATCCTCTAAATGAATTTCTTTTTGTGGAATAGCTGTTTTCATGTCTTCTTTAGTTAATTTAATAGGATTGTAAGCAGATATTTTTGCCACTGAAACATGTGAAAAGTCATTTAATAAATAGTTATTATCTTTAAAACTTATCTTTGCATCTTTTAAATAACCCGTTTCTTTTACTTTTATAGTTAATTGAAGGATTCCTCCTTCCCATATATCATAGGTTTCAGTATAATATCCTTTTGAAACTGTCTCTTGCTCTGTTATTTTGCAAAGTCTGGCATCAAATTCAACATTTTTTTCTTGAGTTGAACTATCTTGCGTAGCTGTATTATTGTTTGCTAATGCCAAAGGGCTTACTAAATTCAATAATAATGCTACAATTACTAAAATTGATAATGTTTTAAGACAATTTCTCACTTTATTTTCCCCCATGTATCACATAATTATACTATTCTATTTTACAAAACTATATACATTATTTTCAACAAAATTACGAAAAATTAATATATTTTTAAACTGTTTTTTTGTCTATTTTTCAATGTTTTTTTGTGAAACTTTATTCATTATTTTTTGCTATTTTCTACTTACTAATTTAATACTTTTCCTATTTATTTTTATTTCTAATTATGCTATAATATTTTTGTGTTAAATTTTTAATGCACAGAAAGGAAGGCAATCTTTATGGAACTAAAAAAATGTATTCGTTGTGGTTGTTTTTTTAACACTAAAGAAGATGTTTGCCCAAATTGTAAAACTAAGGATGAAACTGACAAAATGAGTCTTAAAAATTACTTTTCTAACAATGAGATGCCAAGTAACTTGGAACAACTTTCACTATATTCAGGCGTCAAACCAAAAAACATTACAAGACTTATGGAAAATCAAGAATTTTCTAGTGAGATGAAAACATTCAAGGCTATGGATTCAACCAATTTATCTGTTGAGTTATAAATAAATATATGATAAATAAAAATAGATGGCGCTTACCATCTATTTTTTTGTTTTATCTTGCTTTATTTTTCTCTTATACCAATTACATGCTTTTTGTCCTTTAAAAACTATGTCTATCTCTTTATTTATACTGCAATTTCCTGTAGTCTTTTCGAAAAACTTACATATAAAACACTCAGGTATATCTGTCATCCTTCATTTCTTTCTTTACTATTTTTATAATTATTATGCCTTATATACAATCTTTGCATAACCAATATCTGCATCATATAAATTATTAATTGTCTTTAAAATATCTTTGCTTTTAACAACAATTAAATGTCCACCATTTTCTAATTCTTGAATTTGAGATACAAAATTTAATTTCTTTTTCTCATCATCAATAATCATAATTGATTCATATGCTTCTTTATCTGTTATTCCCTCTTTCTTTCCAAAAATTGCTCTATCAAAGTCTAAGAAATCTTTTGCATGAATTGATTTTGGATCTTCTGAAACAGTAAAATTCAAATTATATTTTTCACAAAAACTATCAGCTTTTTTTCTCATTGTTTCTATAATCTTTAAGTGTAATTTATCATCTCCATTAAGTGATACCAACGCTTCTTTAATACCACAATATGCAATTCTTAAAACGCCTTGTTTTAGAGATTTTCTTACTTTATCATCTTCTTTTATTCTCTCTGAATCAATCCAAACATTTTGTTGCAAAATAAAAGGGAAATTATTGATCTTTTTATTCTCTTGTATATTCATTCTTTCAAGTAATTGATCTTTTACTAAATCTAGCTTTTCATCTAATTCTTCAAAAAAGCCCTTTTCATCTCCTTGATGTTTTAATGCAATTCTAGATAAATTAATAGTTGTAGTAGATAAAACTCCTCTACCACCAGAAATAGCTTTATCAGTATCTAGCACATTATCAATTACTCTTGTACCATCTTGAAAATATGCTACTTCACTATTATAGTCCCCCTCTTTGTAAAATTGACTATTAAATGAAGCATCTAAAAAAGCAAATGAAATATTATCAATTTGTTTTGCTAGTTCTGCAGCTTTTGTTAATAAATCGTAGTTAGGATCTCCTGGTTTAAGATTTACGCCTTTCTTTACTTTAAAAACAATTTTAGGAGAAATAGCTTTCTTGTTTTCTCCTACTCCATTAAAGCAAGATTCTAACAATTGATATGTAATCATTCTTCCTTCGCTAGAAGTGTCTGTTCCCACATTTACAGTAGTTATTTTTTCATTACATATACTATTTAGGTTATGTACAAAAGCTTCCATTGCCTGGTTAACAACTTTTTCTGTGCTTTTCAAAGCTCTAGCATAAAGAATGTCCATCATTCTTTTTAAAGTATCTGCATCACGTGTAAATCTATAGAAGTCGCTTATGTCAAAAGAAATTGTATTTAATTTTTCAATTTCTCTTTCAATACCATTTATGGCTATAAATTTATCATAATCTGTATATTCTAAAACAGTATATAGATTACTCAAAAATTCCTTTTTAAAAGTCTTTAAAACACCTGGAGCCATGTAGTAATCAAATGCTGGAATACTCTCTTCTCCATGTTGATCTTTTTGTGCTGACTCAATAGCAATAACAGAAAGCATGGCATAAGAAAAGATATTTTGTGGTTCTCTCATAGAACTGTTCTCTGTAGAAAAACCATTTTCAAATAATCTTTCTAAATTTATTTGTGTATTCTGAGTAGTTCCCATTGGATAATACTCTATATCATTAATATGAATATCGCCATTTTCATGTTCTTCTGAAAATCTCTTTTTAATTAAATAAGATGTAGCAAATTCTTCGGAAATTGTGCCACCATAGTCTTTAAGTGTTTGACTTGCATTTTTATTATTCCAAAAAGCACTCATATCATCTTTAGTAGAAAGTCCTATTTTTTCAAGTGCTTTAAGAAATTTATGTTTTCTTTTTTCCTCAAAAAATATTTCACGAGATTGAGCTCTTTTTTCCCTGTAAGCAGAAAAAGATTCAAAAACATCATTATATCCACCTTCTTTGAGTTCAGCTTCAATAAGATCTTGAATTTCTTCAATCTTTATTTTATCTCTTTCCCAATTACATATTTTTTCAATTGTCTTATTATAAATCTTATTAGTATCATCTTCTGTATATTTTCCATCGATGCTATCAAATCCTTTTTTAATGGCTATTGCTATTTTAGTACCATCAAAATCAACTTTTTTGCCATCACGTTTAACAACAACGATAGAGGCTAGTTTTTCTTCGTTCATCTACTCTCCTCTTAAAAATATTAAAATTCAAAAATATTTTTAGATAATACTTCTCTTAATTTTTCTTCATCATCTGCATGTACGTATCCTAATATCTCACCTTCGGTTACTTCATCACCAACTTTTTTATTAAACACAAATCCAACCCTTGGATTAATTACTTGTTCCTTAGTCTCTCTTCCTGCGCCTAAGAAGCATGATAGTTCTCCAACTTGAAGAGCATCAAGTTTAGTAATTATTCCTGATTGTTTTGCTAATATAGGCTCGATATATTTTGCTTTTTCAAATTTATCTGGATTGTCTATATAAGATATATCTCCGCCTTGTGAAGCCACTAATTCTTTAAACTTATTGAAAGCTGCACCATTTCTTATGTTAGTCATTATCATTTCTTTGCCTTCTTCTAAAGAAGAACACTTTTGTGCTAGTAATAACATATAGCTACCAAGTTCTTTAATAATATGCTCAACATCTTCAGGCATAATTTCATTTTTCAACACTCTAATAGTTTCTATTATTTCTAATATATTTCCAACAGCATAACCTACTGGTTGATTCATGTCTGTAGTTACACATACTGTTTCTCTACCACTTAAAGCGCCTATTCTTGTCATTATTTCAGATAATTTTTGCGCTTCCTCTCTTGTTTTCATAAAAGCACCGCTTCCACAAGTAACATCAATAACAATTTTATTTGCACCAGAAGCAATTTTCTTGCTCATAATACTAGAAGCAATTAATGGTATACTTTCTGTACAAGCAATAGTATCTCTTAGAGCATATATTTTTTTATCTGCTGGAGCTAGATTCTCTGTTTGCCCTATTAAACTAATTCCATGAGCCTTTACGTTATTTATAAAAGATTGTACATCAAGATCTGTTCTGTATCCAGGAATCGTTTCAAGTTTGTCTCTAGTTCCTCCTGTAAAACCTAATCCTCTTCCAGACATTTTTGCAACTGGTAGTCCTAAAGATGCTATAATTGGCATAAGAATTAAAGTAATTTTGTCTCCTACTCCTCCTGTAGAATGCTTATCTATTACCATTCCAAGTTCTGATAAATCTAATACATCTCCAGAGTTGGCCATACTTAAAGTTAAATTAGTTATTTCTTCATCATCCATTCCTCTAATATATATAGCCATAACTAAAGCTGCTGCTTGATAATCTGTAATTGTTCCTTCTGTATATCCCTTTATAAAGAAATCTATTTCATCTTTATCTAATTTTAATCCATCTCTTTTTTTGCCTATTATTTTTAAAATATTCATTTGTACTCCCTATATAAAATGAGTTATAAAAGATTTTCTATGAATCATACAAGGTCCATATTTTTTTATTGCTTCAATATGTTCTCTAGTTCCATATCCTTTATGTTTAGCAAATCCGTATTCAGGAAAAGCTTCATCATATTCTCTCATTATCCTATCCCTTGTTACTTTTGCTAGAATTGAGGCACAAGCAATCGAATAGCAATTTGCATCTCCTTTTATAATTGATTGATATGGTACTCCCAAAGTATCTATTTCACGTAAAGCATCTACTATAACTATGTCTGGTTTTCTTTGAAGCTTTTCTACAACTTGTTTTAAACTCTCTGTCAATCCTTTTTTAGTAGCATTTAAAATATTAATATCATCTATTTCTTCCCATGAAACAATTCCTATTCCATATGCTAGTGATTCTTCTATAATTTTGTCATATAGAATTTCTCTTCTTTTTTCAGTAACCTTTTTGGAATCATTAACCCATTCAAGTTTGGAATCAGGTTTCATCACAACTGCTCCAACTACAACAGGTCCTGCCAAAGGGCCTCTACCTGCTTCATCAATTCCACAAATAAATTGATTTCCCTCATTAAAAAGATTTTTTTCAAATTGCTTTAATTTATCTAATCTTTCACTTTCTTTTTCTGTCATAATTATACCTTTATTCAGTAGTTTCTCCCGCCTTTGTTTCATCTTGAGATGATTCTTCCTCTTTAACCTCTTGAACAGTATTGATTTTCACATCATTCACCATCTCTGAAACCTTATATTTTCCTTCTATTCCCCCAGTATATATTACTTCTCCGGATTCATAATTTACTATATAATATGCGCCTTTTTCATTTACAAAGTCTATCTTTAATCCCTCTAAATCACTATCAGAAAGAACATAGAAAGATTCATACTCATCTTCTTTTATAATATTTAATGCTAGAAACGCTTTAACTATTTCATCACTATCTTTTAATTCCGAAATCTTTTTACCATATATTCTAGATTCCTCTTCTGCTATTTCAACCTTATTTCCTGTTGTATTTGATTGTTCTTGTGTTGAAACTATGTCAGCCTTTTCTTTTGACACATTGCATTTTCCTTGAATAACCAACATATTAGCCTTTATATCGGTTTCACCTTCGGCTTTCATGTGTTGATTAAATATATATGTACTAACAGCACAAATAATTAGTATTATTACTAGTAAAATTAATACTTGTGTTAATGTTATTCCGTCTTCTCTTTTCATCATTAAAAATATCTCTTTTCCCTTCTAGAAATTCTTTTCTTTCCGTTTCAGTCGTAGTATATCACCTAAGTTAAAATAAGTAAAGGAATATTTGCATACAAAAAAGCTTAGGAATTAATAGTCCTAAGCTTTAATTTTTATTAATATAGCCAATTTTGAGGGTTATAAGTTTTTCCGTTTATTCTAACCTCAAAGTGTAAGTGAGGTCCTGTAGCATAACCGGTACTTCCTACCCTACCTATTTGTTGACCAGCTGATACAGTTTGGCCACTGCTTACTAAAATTGAACTACAGTGAGCGTACCATGTTTGTACACCATTACCGTGGTCAATTTTTATTAGTTTACCATATCCACTATATCCACCAGAACTTGTTGAAGCACTAATTACTGTACCACTAGCTGCAGCATAAATAGCTGTACCAGTAGGAGCTGCTAGATCCAATCCACTATGTGGTGTTCCGTGAGCTCTATTAACAGTACCATAACGAGTACTCATAGTATAACTTGTTATAGGAAGAGCAGTAAAACTTACTCCATTTAAATTAGCAGATGCTGTTCCTGCTGATGAACTTGTACCAGAACTTGAAGTTGTTTTTGTACTTGAAGCTTTTCTAGCGCTTGCTTTTCTAGCTGCAACTGCTGCTGCGGCTTTCTTTTTTTCTGTTTCTACAATCTCATTTTGCTTTGTTTCAAAAGTATTTTCTAAGTTTGCTTTAGCAGTTTGAATTGTTTCATCAGATACTTCATCTTCAATATATAAGACAGTAATTTTAAGATTTGCATCTACCTTATCATACTTAGTCTTCAAATTATTTACGAAATTATTTGCTTCATCTTCTGATTTTGTATAAACAGTATCTTCACTGTTATCGCTTGAAACCTCGTAAATTCTATAAATCTTTGTAGATTTTGAAGAAACATTAGCTAATGTAGTACTATTGTCTACCATATTTCTTGAAGCAAATTCGAAGCTATAATTAACATTATCTAATGCTATAAAAGCTATTCCTTCTTCGTCTGTTTTTAATATATTTTCATCGATTTCTTTTTGAAAGTCATTTTTGTTAGAAACATATCCTAAGTTTTCACCATTAATTTCTACGCTATAAGCAGGTCTATATTTTATAAATAATAATAAAGACGAGATCATAACTAAAAAGAATATGCTTCCTATAGTTTTAAATACCTTCTTCATTTGTGTCATTTTACTATACTTTGTCAGGCTATAAATATTATATCACTCTCCTTTTTTTAGGTGACAACAAATTCAATTATAGCACAATTTACTCAAAAATGCAAATTTTAGTCCGTTTTGTAGACATAAAATGGCGATTTGAGCATTGTCAAATCGCCATAATTACCTATTTTATTTATATACATGAAATATTAAAATTTTATTACATCGTACTCTTGTGTAGAGTTTTGGTTACCATAAGCATAAACTATATATAAGTCTCCATTCTTTCCTAAAATGAATAACAAATTAGCGGCAGCTTCTTGAGAGGTAACATCATATATTGCAAGGCTTGTATCTCTTTGATAAATATCATATCCTGATCCAGATATAGCTTTTGCATCAGAAGCAGCTTGAGTAACGGTTTGTTTTATTTGAGTATTCATATCTCCTGTATTTAAGCCTTTTTCATTTATTATATCCATAATTGGAACATTGCTACCTGTTGTTAAATTATAATTATATGTTTGGTAGATAGTTTTTTGTGCATCATAACCAACTTTATAATCAACTTTTATTCCTACAGATAGAATATTATTCACAATATTTGCTGAGAATACCATTGTTCCTGAAAAAGTTTGATTTTCATCTGATAAAAAGCCATTAAGTGTTTGGATTAAATTATTAATATTTTCATTATATCCATTGCAAATATCGTTATTTATATTAAACATTGGAATATAAGCATAAAACTCTTTGCCATTTTCAGCAGTAGTAAATGAAGGAGATGCCCCATCTGCTGAATTTACTATATATACAAGACCTTTTTCAGGATCTGTCTTTTGGATAGCTGAATCATCAAAGTTTCCTTGATTATATTTATTATTAAATTCATTTCCGAATTCTTCTTTAGTTTTTTGAATATCGTATACTGGAATAATATTTTGCTCTACTCCATTTATTACTAAAACATTTTCTGGTTTATTAATAAAAGAATAATAGATAGCAAGTATTAAAATAACGACACATGTCATAATCGTAAAAACATAAAAAATATATCTTCCTGTTTTTTTCATTTTTAATACCACATAAATTCTTTGAAGAATTATGTCCTTTCACCTATTTGTTATTATAATAATATACTTTATATCAAGTTTCTGTCAATCTTTTTTACATTTTCTCTAATGCTTCTTTCTTATTTAACTTAGAGATAATTCTATATTTATTTCCTTTAAGTTTTGGATCAAATCCACAAATATTTTTATATGAGCACCATTGGCATGGTGTACTTCCTTGTGAGCCCACTTCAAAAGTAGGATTAATTGCGATTTTTCCAGAAAGAATTTCATTTGATATCTTTTTTAATAGAACTTGCGTGTAGTTTAAAAGCTTTTGAAACTCCTCATTTGTAACCGTTTTTTCACTCATTTTTACATTGTTAGGATCACTTAAAGTAGCATCTATCACTTTAGATTTTTTTGATTCGTCTATATTTTTATCCATACTCCTTACAACATTACTATCAGCAAGTATAAGTCCTTGCATTTTAAACTGTTCTCTAATTTCTGCTTCAAGTTCCTCTTTAGAAATATTTCTACCAGCCTTTTTTGTTTTTGGCTCTGATATTTTATAATATAAAACTCCTGCTACCTTCTCTAAATCTCTAATATATTCTTTGCCAAAGGTTTCCTCTTTGTTATCTAATCCAACTGTAGCATATGTCAACAATTGAAGTTCAAGACCTCCATATACTTTAGAATAGTCTATTGTAGCTTTATATGTCTTATAATCTATTATTCTAATAAAATTGCCATTTGGAAGTCTCGCTATATCAATTCTATCAATTTTTCCTTCAATAATTAATTTCTTTCCATTTTCAAGTTCTATTTCTATAGGAGGATATTTGCATTCCTCTCCTCTTCCAAAGCTAATCTCACTTCCTAACACTTCAAAATCAGAGTTTTTCAATCCTTCTACAATATATTTTAATGTATAGAAAAGCACCTTTTTTAGTCTTAATATTAAGCTTCTATATTTAGGGGTAAGACCAAATTTTTCATATCTTTCAAAAGAGCTATTAGTTAATTCATCTACTTTAGCTTTTATTTCTTCTTCACTTATTTCTTTATAATTTGGAGTGGTTTTAAAGAAACCATCTAATATTTCATGTAAAAATGATCCTAAATCTAGATTGTTAACTTGGGCTGTTTCTCTTTCTTTTAACTTAAGTCCATATTTCAAGAAGTATTGGAACTGGCATCTTTCAAAGCTTTCGAGTTTCGATACACTTGCACTTAGCTTGTTTCCATATAATTTTTCTATATTTTCTTTACTTATGTTTTGAGGTAAATTAGAATAATTAATTCCTGCCAAGGCCCTCTCTAACCTATTTTTATCTCTACTTTCATACCATTTATATATTTCATAAAAATCTGGATTTCCTATATTTTTCAAAAGATTTTGAAATGTTATTTCTTTAGTCGTTACATTTTTTACATTAACACTCTTCTCTTCTAGCTTTGGAAATATCTTTGTAAGTCTTGTTATAAATGAGGATTTTCTAAGTGTTGAGCCATCTAAGCTACTTGCAGAATACGAAATAAATAGCTTTTCTTTTGCAATGGTAAAAGCTCTATAGATATTAAAACTCTCTTCATATGTACGTTGGATAGTAGTTTTTGCAAGTTCAAACCCTTCTTCTTTTAATGAATCTCTTTCTTTGTCACTAAAAAATCCCTCTGATTTATTACTACTTGGAAATACTCCATCATTTACGCCTATTATGAATACAGCTTTTTTATTGCCATTTCTTGATCTATCAACATCTCCTAGTATAACTTTGTCTTGAGTTTCAGGAATTTGTCCTAAATCTCTATTTGATATTCCACTTTTTAGAATTTTAGAAAAACGTTCAAAACTCATTTGTTCTTCACCAAATATTTTTGCTATTTCTTCTAATAATTCCATTATTATATTCCAAGAGTCTTTAAGTTCTTCATCATTTTCTATTTCAGTTTTATAATCTTCTAAATTTATAGAAATAAAATTAGCAAGATTTTCTGCTATTTGTTTTGCACTTTTTCTTCCAGCAAGACTTTCTTTTAATTTTAGAAGAGGCTCTATTATTACTTTTTGTTCTTCACCAAATTCATTCCATGAATCAGAATACCACTTAGAACCTTTTATTCCATATTTAATAATATAATTTTCAAGTTCAAATAGATTCTCTATATTAACAAATCCTAATTTTAAATAATTTAGCATTGATTCATATGAGAAATTTTGATCAAATATGTCAATAATTGAAAGTGCATATTTTACTATTATATTTCGGGTCAAATCTTTAGTTTCATCTACAAATATAGGAATCTCATATTCATTAAATACTACTTTTGCAAGCTCTCCATATGATTCTATTTCTTTAGAAATAATTGAGATATCTTTATATCTATAGTTTTCTTCTCTTACAAGTCTAATAATTTCTTCTGCTACATTTATTATTTCTTCATATGGATTTTGTGCCAAAGTTAAAGAAATAGAAGACACATCCCCTTCATAAATCTTATATGGTACACCAAATAAGTTTTTTTCAAGATGCTCTAGCTCACTATTTCGAGTTAACTCATTTATAAATGTAATATCTTCATCTTTTATTTCATAATTAGTAATTTCAAAAAGAGTTTGTAAGGTAAGTTTATTATCATAGAAGACATCATTTTCAGGAGGCTTAGTTACTCTTAATTCATCACTACAAACAATAACATAGACCTCTCCTACTTTGTTTAACTTTTTTATTACTTCAAACTCTTGCTTCGTAAAACCTGCAAATTCATCTATATAAAATGTAGCTCTATCAAACAAATGGCTAGCTTCTATATTTTCACTTAATAATGTCAAAACATCATTTTCATCTATATAATTAGCTATCCTATTTTCAAGAGATTCATATAAAATTCTCATATCATTAAGCTTCGCTCTTAGATATGGAGATTTTTCTGCTTCTACTTGTTTTTGTAAATCTTCAGGATTAATATTATGTTTTTTAAACTCGGTAATACCTGTAAGAACTACATCCACATTTTCCCCAGTTTTTCCTAAAAATTTTAATTCTTTTTGATATTTACTTATGGCATCATAAATAATCATAGCTTTGCCAGATTTAGTAATTATTTCTTTATTATTTAGTCCTAAACTTTGCATTACTCTATGTGCCATTCTTTCAAAAGAAAGTACTTCAACATTTGTTGTTGCACCATTGTCTAATGTTTCAACTAATCTCTTTTCAGCAGAAAAAGAGAATTGCTCAGGAGTTACTATATAAGTCTTTCCTGTGCATTCTCTTTTTATCTTTTCATAAATATATTTACTTTTGCCTACTTGGCTTCTACCATAAATTATATGCATCTATTCTTTTTCTCTTCTCCAATAAAAAAGATATTGTTGGGCCAAACCTTGTAATTCACCAAATTTAAGTTCAGCCATATTTCTTATTTCTTTTTTTGATAGTTTAACTTCTTCTGTATGAAAATAAAGTTCATTCATTACTCTTCTAACCCATACATCTATTGGAAATACATCCATTCGTTTTAAATCAGAAAATAGTAATATACAATCTGCAACTTTTGGTCCTACTCCCTCTAAAGATTCCAAAGCTTTTCTGCATTTTTCAGTATCCATATTATAAAGACTTGGCAAAAAGGTAGGATTTTCTTTAATATATCTAGTCGTTTTATAAATATATTTATCTCTAAATCCTAGGCCCAAAGCTCTTAAATCTTCAACTTCAGCTTTTGATAATTCCTCAATAGTTGGAAAGGCATGTGTTCCATCTTCTAGTTCTTTTCCATACTTTTCGCACATTTTGTGGATTATTCCTTTTATTCTTGGAATATTATTATTAGCAGATGTAATATAAGAAATAATTGTTTCAAATAGATCTTGGTTTAAAAGTCTTAAACCTTTGCCAAACTCTGTTGCTACTTTTAAATTATCATCTACTATTGAAAGTTTATCTCTATATGATTCGTAGTCTCTTTCTAAATCAAAATATTTAACTATCTCACTTTCAAATTCTTTTTGATTAAGCTTTGCTATTCCTTCAAAAATGATTTTGCCTTCGCTCTTTTTCACATTTAGTGAAATATTGTGGAAAACTCCATTATATGATCCATCTTCATTTCTATTCCATCTAAAGCATTGACCATTATCAAAAACATCTTGGAGTTCAAACAAGTCTCCTTGTACTTCATATCTCATTATTCAATCTCTTCTATCTCAAATTCACCTTGTGCAATTTCTTCATCAGATTTTATGATTGTATCTATCTCGTAATTTTTCTTTAATTTAAGAATATTTTCTTTCTTATTTCCGATAACATTATTAACGTCGTCTGGATTAACTTTGATTTGTATTTTTTTAGTTTTATTATTTATTTCTTTTATTCTTTCTTCAATAGTGTCATACCACATGCTGCTTTCTACAAGTTGTCTAAATGCTGGATGAAATGGCCCTGCTAGTACACTACTGCCATTTTTACCTGGTTCCATTATTTCCCCAGATGGTTGAAGGCCTATACGAATAACTTCGATATTATTTCTTTTAAATAGATAATATATTTCTTTGCTTCTTTCAACTGCTTGTTCTATTGTAAGAGGTTTATACTCTCCTTTACTATATTGTCTTGCAAGTTCAGTTCCTTTAATTACTAAAACTGGATATATTCTTACCATTTTAGGTTTTAATTTAATTAGATCTTCTGCTGTTTTTATTTCATCTTTAACTGTACTTTCAGGCATTCCTACCATCATTTGATGACCTAGTATCATTCTTTTTCTTCTAATTAATTTTGATGCTTTTACTACATCTTCAAAAGTATGATTTCTTTTGCTTGCTTCTAGTACTTCATTATTTGAAGATTGAACTCCTAATTCTATAGTTTTAACATGGTATTTTTTTAATCTTCTTAAAGTCTTCTTATCAATATAATCAGGTCTTGTAGAAATCCTTATACTTCCTACTTTACCAGCTTTAATATACTCATTTGCTGCTTCTAGTAACTCATTTTGAACTTCTAAGTCAATTCCAGTAAAGCTACCACCAAAGAATGCAACTTCAACATATTTTTTATCATCTTTAAAATTCTTTAGATAAAAGTCAATAGTTTTTCTTACATCTTTGGCTGTGACATCAGTTGATTTTCCACTTATCTTTTTTTGGTTGCAAAAAGTACAATCATTGGGACAACCAAGATTGGGAACAAAAATTGGAATTATATATTCTTTTTTTACTCTTTTCTTAAAAATCACTCTCTTCCAATGCCTTTCTAGCCGCTTCAAATTCAGCAAGTTTTTTACTTTTACCAGACCCTGTCGCAAGTCTAACTCCATTTAAAGTTACTTCTACTACAAATGTTTTATCATGATCAGGTCCGCTTTCTTCTAATATATTGTATTCAATATCTACATTTCCATTAACTTGTAGCTTCTCTTGAAGAACTGTTTTATAATCTTTTTCTCCAACCTTATCTGTTGCCTCTTTCATTGCATCTTTAAGATTATCAATTATAAATTTCTTAGCAACTTCAAGTCCACCATCAAAATATAATGCAGCAATTATAGCTTCAATGCTGTCTGCTAAAATAGCTTCTTTCTCATTTCCACCACTTGCTCTTTCGCTATGTCCAACTCTAATAAATTCTGGTATGTTAAGTTTTTTAGCTACATGATACAAGCTATCTTCGCACACAACAGTTGCTCTTGCTTTAGTTAATTCACCTTCATTTAACTTTTTAAAATTATTATACATATATTCACTAGAAACAAATTCTAAAATACTGTCACCTAAAAACTCCAGCTTCTCATAGCTATTTACGCCATTCTCATTAGCATATGAAGTATGTGTAAGAGCCTCTAGCAATAATTCTTTATTATTAAATGTATATCCTATATTCTCTTCTAAGCTCATTTTTCACCTCCTTATTTTCTCAAAATTTCGAAATCATTATAACATCTTTTATTCTTAAAATCTACCTAAAAAAAGATAGCAATTAGAAAATTGCTATCTAGTAAATTTCATTGTTATATTCAAATTATGATACATGATCTTTTATATATTCTACAACTTCTTTAACTGTTGTAACTTTTTCTGCATCACCATCTGGAATCTCGATATCAAATTCTTCTTCGATTGCCATGATTAATTCAACTATATCAAGTGAATCTGCTCCTAGGTCATCAATGAAAGATGAATCCATAGTAACTGAAGATTCGCTAGAGCCTAATTGCTCAACTATAATAGCTTTAACCTTCTCAAAGATTTCTTCTGTGCCCATAAGTACACCTCCTATATTTCATAAACTCTCTTCTTTTATTTACTTAATTACAATAATATATAAAAAACTAATTGTCAAGAAAAATTTTTCATATTCTCGACCTATCGGTCTAATTATTTTCTAAATCTTGAATATATGCTTTAATTTCAGCTAATTTTTCTTTATTTAATTCTGACTCATAAATACTTGTAAGCTTGTCAACTGCTTTATTTTCAACGAATTGCTCTGCTTGTTTTATAGTGTACTTAAACAATTTAGCATCACTTGAGCCATGAGCTTTAACAACTGGTTTATTAACTCCTAAAAACAATGCTCCACCATATTCTTTATAGTCCATCATCTTAGAAAAACGTTTTATAGCTGGAAGTGAAGGAACTGCGCATAGTTTTGCAAAAAGATTCTTTCCAAAAGATTCTTTCATTGACTTCTTTACAAATTTTCCTAATCCCTCAACAGATTTTAAGAAAATATTTCCTGTAAATCCATCTGCTACAACTACATCTACATCTCCAAGAAAAGCTTCTCTTCCCTCAACATTACCAATAAAATTAATGTTTAGATCGCCACTATACTTCTTTAATAATTGATAAGAATTTCTAACTAAGTCATTTCCTTTAGTCTCTTCAGTTCCTATATTTAACAATCCAATTTTAGGAGATTCTATTCCCAATGTGTTATGCATATAAATACTACTCATTTGAGCAAATTGTAATAGATTTATAGGTTTACAATTGGTATTTGCTCCACAATCCATTAATACAAGTCTGCTATGATATGCTGGAAGAACGCCTGCTAAAGCTGGTCTATCTATTCCTTTTATTCTTCCAACTAATAAAGTTGCACCTGTTAGTAATGCACCAGAGTTTCCAGCAGATATAAAAACATCTCCTTTACCCTCTTTTAGCATATTGAATCCAACTACCATTGATGAGTCTTTTTTCTGTCTTATTGCATCTGTCGGTTTATCTTCCATTTCTATTATCTCTTTTGCATTGCAAACACTAAGTCTTGGTGAAATTTCAGATAAATTTTTACCATAAAAATCTTTAACTTTGCTTGTTATAACAGCTTCTTGTCCAATAAGAACAACTTCTGCTTTAACTTCATCTATAGCATCTACTGCTCCTCTAATTGTTGCATCAGGAGCATTGTCTCCTCCCATCGCATCTAATAAAATCCTCATAATAGTCCTCTTTTTCTTTATTTTTGTTCTTCAGTTGCTTCAATAATTATATCTTGTTGAATTTCTGAAATTTTTATTTTGGTTTGTTTTGGTCTTTTATGTCTTCTTCCTCTTTTAGTCTTTTTTTGAAGCTGCATCGCTTCTTTTTGTTCAACTTCAAAATCTCTTTCAATAAGGGTTTGCACTAATCTTTCATGTTGTCTATCTGTTGCTAAATACATATCCCATATAGCAATCAGTAAACTGATAGTATCTGGCATAATATCATTTTGAGTCAAATCTTTAGTTGGATCAAAGCAATAATTATATGAAGCATCTTTTTTATTATCAATAAACTTTATTTGCGCTTCAGGAATTTTTACATATTCACTTTCCTTCAAGCAGTCTAAAATGCTTGAAAGCTGATTATATGCTCTTTTATTAATCTCCATCATTTCTCCTATTTTAAATTATTAACTAATCCATTAAAATCAATATATTTAATCAAAGCTGCCATTATATTGTTAAAAACATTCTCATTTCTAATCTCTTTAAGTCCATCTGCATCGACTCTAACAATATTACAATTTTGTGGGTGGTTCTTTTCGGTAATATATGCGTATTCTCTCCCTCTATATTCTACTGAAGCACATACCACATATGCTCTATTATCATAATCAATTACTGTATCCCCCATTTTAAGCATATATTTCTCCTTATTCATCATCTGATGGTAATTCTATTCCATTCATTTCAAATAGTTCTTCCATTTTCTTTTTCTCGAAAATTGTAAATCTATTATTATCTTTACTTAAAATATCTTCTGTTGTCCTTATTATTTGTGATTTAGGATAGTTTTCTCCAATAGCATCAAATAAATCTTTAAAAGATAAATGCTTAACCATTTCTAAATCATCATGGTTCACATTTAAGTTAACTCCAAATCTACTAGCTAGATTTGATGCATTGAATCTATTATTATTTGTTTGTCTAATAAAGTTTGTTATTTCATGTGGTAGTTTTGATGCATTATAGCCTCTATTTACATCATATACCCCTAGTTCTATTAAATATACTTTAATGCCATCTGCTAAACCTTTAGCTATTACTGTTCTTGTTTCTGAGTCCAAATTGTTAATGTTTTTAGGAGCTCCTTTAATATTTTTTATCTCAATTACTCCTGGCTTTTTTACATGAACTGGCATTTTAGGAATTTCAACAGCCGATTCAACTTGTTCTTCAATCAAAACAACTTCTTCTTTTGGTGGTTCTTTTTCCTTTATTGGTAATTGTGGTTTTTTAATCGGTTTTGATTCTACATTTATTTCTCTTTGTACAACTTGTTCAATGTCTGGTATTTCTTGTGGTTCAGCCTTTAGATCCTCTTTTTTATCTTCTTTAATTGGTTGCACTATTTTTTCTTGAGCCTTTGGTTGTGAGTGTGGTTTAGGTTGATTTTCAGGTTGAATTTTAGGTTCAATTTTTTCTTCTTTTTTTACTATCTCTTTTTCTTTATTAGTATCTATACTTCTAGAAGATGGCTTTTTAGCAGTAGGAATAATTCCCATGCGAGGATTTATTACAGAAGATGTTTTATTATTAGCAAAGCGTTTAGCTTTAATATCTTCTATAACTTTTAAATCTGCATAAGGTTCCAATGGTTGTTTATCAATATTAAGTTTTTCTTCAAATCCATTTGAGACATTATTTTGTCTTGAAGATTCCCTCATTAAACCTCTCCTTTATGTTATAGATTCTATCACAGAATTGTTTTTTATACAATAAAAAAATAACCCAAAGTATTCATACTTTAGGTTATTTGATATTTAAACTTATGAATTATTGTAATTCAACTGTTGCGCCAGCTTCTTCTAATTTAGCTTTCATGCTTTCAGCTTCTTCCTTAGCAACATCTTCTTTAACAGTTTTAGGAGCTCCATCAACTAAATCTTTAGCTTCTTTTAATCCTAATCCTGTAACGTCTCTTACAACTTTGATTACTTGGATCTTAGCTGCTCCAGCTGATTTTAATACTACTGTAAATGTAGATTTTTCATCAGCTGCTCCAGCTGCTGCTCCAGCTCCTGCTACAGGTGCTGCAGCTGCTACTGCGCTTACTCCATATTTTTCTTCGATTTTCTTAACTAAATCTGCTAGTTCAACTACTGTTAAACCGTCGATTGATTCTAATATATCATCAACTTTTGCCATTTTTAAATCCTCCTATTAATTTTTAATTTTAATATAATTTATTTTAATATTTTATGAAGCTTTATTATTCAGCTTTTGGTGCTTCATCAACCTTTGCTTCTTCTTTAACTTCTTCAGTTGCTTCTGCTTTTTCTTCCTCTTTAACTTCTTCTTTAGCTTCTTCAGCTGGAGCTGGTGCTCCTTCTTCTTTCTCTTTTAATTCTTTTACTTGGTTAACAGCAACAGCAAATTTTGAAATAATTCCAAGTAATGAACCAGCAAGACTTGATAGAAGTTCTTCTCTTGATGGAAGTTTTGCAAGTACTTTTAATTCATCAGCTGTTTTAACTTCTCCTTCAACGATACCTCCTTTAAACTTGTAGTTTTCATGAGATTCGCTAAATTTGAAAGCAACTTTTAATACTGCTAAATAGTCTTCTTTTGAAGTAATGATTGCTGTAGGTCCTTCTAATGTTTCATCTAATTCATTAACTCCATTTGCTTCTAAGGCACGTCTAATTATATTGTTCTTTATAACTGTACTTGTACCATTAACTCCTCTAAGATCTTTTCTTAGTTTTGTATCATCTTCTACAGATGTTCCTGTATAATCAACTAACAATACTAATTTAGAATCTTTAAGGTCTTCAGCTAACTTCTTAACAGCTTCTTCCTTAGCTGCAATAATTGTTTTGTTTGCCATAAGTTTAAATTTCACCTCCTATTTTATTTTGAGTAAAACAAAAGACTTAAATTATAATGTAAATCTCAATCTACGCTATAATCTAAGTCTAAAATATCTTAAATCATTGCCTCGACTGGATTTACTTTATACCAGTTGTCTTCGGTTTTATAAATTATTTTCAGTTTTATTTTTGGTCTATATAAAGGCCAGGTCCCATTGTAGTAGCTATAGAAACACTCTTAATATATTGTCCTTTTGCTGCAACTGGTTTTGCCTTAATAATTGCATTAATGATAACATCATAATTTTCAAGTAATTTCTTAGTTCCAAATGAAACTTTTCCAAAGCCTAAGTGAATAATATTTAATTTATCTAATCTATATTCAACTTTACCAGCTTTGATATCTTGAACTGCTTTGGTAACATCCATAGTAACAGTTCCTGATTTTGGATTAGGCATTAATCCTTTAGGTCCTAAAACCTTACCTAATCTACCTACAACACCCATCATATCTGGTGTTGCAACTATAACATCATAATCAAACCATCCGTCATTTTGGATTTTTGGAATTAATTCTTCAGCTCCAACGAAATCTGCTCCTGCAGCTTTGGCTTCATCAGCTTTTGGTCCTTTAGCAAATACTAAAACTCTAACTGATTTACCTGTTCCGTGTGGAAGAACTACTGTTCCTCTAACTTGTTGATCAGCATGTGTTGAGTCAACACCCAATTTAACATGTAATTCAACTGTTTGATCAAATTTTGTTTTAGGCATTTTTTCAATTATATCTAATGCTTCTTCAGCACTATATAATTTTTTTGTATCAATTAGCTTAACGCTATCTTGATATCTCTTTCCTTTTTTCATTATTTCCTCCCTTGGTTGTAACGAAATTAAATGTCTTTTAATTTCTCCCAAAAATTTTTAAAAATTATTCTTCTACTGTAATACCCATGCTGCGTGCGGTTCCTCTAACCATACTCATTGCAGTTTCTAAACTAGCAGCTGTCAAGTCTGGCATCTTTTGCTTAGCAATTTCTTCAACTTGAGCCTTAGTTAATTTTGCAACTTTTTGAGAATTAGGTTTACCTGAAGCCTTTTCAATTCCAACTGCCTTCTTTATAAGAACTGCAACTGGTGGCTCCTTTGTTATGAAAGTGAAAGATTTATCTGGTTTAACAGTAATAACTACTGGTATGATTAATCCAGCTTGTTTTGCTGTTGCATCGTTAAATTGTTTAACGAAATCCATGATATTAACTCCACTACCACCTAAAGCTGGTCCAACTGGTGGAGCTGGTGAAGCTTTTCCTGCTGGTATTTGAAGTTTAATAATGGTATCCTTCTGTTCTTTCTTGTTATCTTTTCCTGGCATTCTTTCGGCACCTCCTTCATGTAAAATTGTGGTTATAAATTTTACGTAACCTCAATAAATAACCAAAAATAATTTATAAAATGAAATCTGTAAAGATTTCGTTTTAACTATTTAATCTTTTCAACTTCGGCAAAATCAACTTCTACTGGAGTTTCTCTTCCGAACATTGAAACTAGCACTTTAACTTTGTGCTTATCTTTATTAATTTCTGTAACTGAACCTGTAAAATTCATAAATGGTCCATTGATTACTTTAATTTCATCTCCCACTTCGAAATCTACATTAATTGTTGCAGTATCAAATCCCATTTTTCTTATCTCACTATCGGTAAGAGGAATCGGATCTGTTCCTGATCCAACGAAACCTGTAACACCTCTAGTATTTCTAACGATGTACCAAGTCTCTTCAGTAACAATCATTTTAATTAAAACATATCCTGGGAAAACTTTCTTAAGATTTGTCTTACTCTTTCCATCTTTGATTTCAATTTGTTCTTCCATTGGAACAATTATATCAAAGAAGAAATCTTGTAATTCTCTATTCTTAATTGTTTTCTCCAAGTCTGTTTTTACTTTATTTTCATATCCTGAATATGTATGTACTACATACCATCTAGGTTTTTTATCATAATCTTTTTGAGACATGATTCAAATTTCCTTTCTATTTGGAAAATTAAAAGGTATAAATTATTCTGATGCTTCTCCACTTAATGTTGTAACAGATCCATCAGTACCATTTACTAATATATCATCAGATGTTGTAACATTGTTATTTACACTATTTAATTCATTAGCAACTTTAGTCTTTAATTCATTTACACCGTTTACTTCAAGGTTACTTAATTGTTTAAGTCCTAAGTCTAACAAGAAAATTATTAAAGTTACTACAATAACCATGCTAAGTACAACTACAACATTATCAAATAATCTTTTACCTGAAGGCCATACAATCTTCTTAATCTCAGCTTTAAAATCTTTAAACCAATGAGATTTATTTTCAGATTTAGCTTTTTTATCGGAATTTTTATTCTTTTTGCTGTCGTTTCTTTTCTTCTTAGTTGGCTTTTCTTCTTTTACTTCTTCAGCCTCTTCTATTTCTTCTGGCTCTACTTCTTCTGTAACTTCTTCTTTGATTTCTTCTATTTCTTCGATTTTCTTATTAGAAGTTTTCTTTTTTGACTGTTTCTTCTTTGCCATTTAAGTTTCCCCTCCTCAAAAGGATTATTTTGTTTCTTTGTGAACTGTAGTTTTCTTACAGAATTTGCAATATTTCTTTATTTCTAATCTATCAGAATTGTTCTTCTTATTCTTTTCTGTAACATAGTTTCTATTGTGACATTCTGTACATTCTAGAGTAATATGCTCTCTTGCTCCTTTTGTTGCCATTTCAACACCTCCAGCGTAAAATAAATATTAACGCATGTAAAATAAACCTACATACGCTAAATCATTTTAACACAAAAAAGCCTTACTGTCAACAAGTTTGCATAGGTTTTTGGTTGTTTTTTTTATTCGTTTTTGGTATATTTATTTTAATAAAAATTTAGGAGGATATTTCTTTGAAAAACGATAAATTTTTGGATGAAGTATTTAATTCTATTAATAAAAGCAATACTATGACTCCCCTTTGGAGCTATTCTACTCTTTTAAATAAGATTAATGCTTTAAACTATAAAGAAGAAAATCATATTTCTCATTATTCTCCTAAGGATCTTGAAGCAGGTCTTGGTAGAACCGCTTCTGGCTTACCTATCAAGCACTTTTGTTTAGGAACTGGAAGAAAACATATTGTAGTTATTGGTGGAGAATGTGGCAATGATATTATACATTCTCAAGCTATATATTATTTAATGGGATACTTGTCTAAAATAGTTGCCACAGAAAATTTGGCTGATCTTTTAAGTCAATATTGTTTTGACTTTATTCCAGTTTTAAATCCTGAAGGCTATATTATTACTACTTCAGCAATAAATTATTATATAAAAAAATATACTAACAATAAATTTGATATAGATAGTATTGACTTTTCTAAAGCAACTAATCTTTTTAAGCAATATGCTGAATGCTATGCAAAGTCATCTGATGAGGCTTTAACGCCTATTCACAATTCTCTTTATTCTTATCAAGAACTATTTTCAGGAATAGATGAAAGCTCTATTTCAAACGAGTTTCAAGGTGTAAAGCATCAAATAAACATATTACATCAAGCATATAACATGCCCTATGAAACAATGGGAAACTTTGTTTCAAATGGAAATGGAGTTGATTTAGGAGCAAACAGAAATAATCCTAAAAAGCTTTCTGATATCAATAAGGCAAATAGTCAGGAGCAATGTCTATATAATAACAATGAGGCCTTTAGAAACATTCCTATCTCCTACCCTAGTAGCAAAGGTTGCCCTTCAAAAGGAAAAGATAATTCAGGAAAAGTAGTTTTCGAATTTGAAAATGAAAATTTGGCATTACTAAATTTTGCAAAAGATATAGAACAAAAAAATGAAACTATAGAATTAATAATGTCTCTTCATTCAAATAACAAACTACTTAAAGCAAATCATTATATTGAATATGAAGAAACAAAAGCAAATCCATGCGGTATATTTACTGATTCAGAGAATATTTTAAATACATATTTAAAATTTATAGATAGTTTTACTACCACTTTTGAAAATGTAGTTCAAAATAATATAACTATAACAGCTAAAAAAGATCACTAAATATTAGTGATCTTTTTATTATACTTTTTCTTTCTTTCTTATTATTGTTTATTCTATAAAATAATATTAGAAAACTTTAATTTTATTTCCAAGAAATCTTCTTCAGAATATTGAATATAGTAGCTGGTATTTCCATCTTCATAGCATTTGTATAATACATATCCTTCAGTTATATTTTGTTTTTCAACATTTGAAAGACTAATCTTTTTTAACTTATCTCTATTTTGTTCTATATATTGTTTAAACCCTTCTACATTTCCAAATTTTTTAGCATACTCATTATCTAATTGTTTGAAAGCTAATTCAGGCTTATATATTGCATTATTTTTAAAATTAGTTAAAAGATGATTTGCTATTGTTCTATCTGATGCTGTAGTTGGAAACAATTTTGCACCCTCTTCTATCCTTTCTTTTTGAATATCTTTAGATGCTCCATCTTCTATATTTGCAAGTTCCATGTCTTTTACTTCATCAAATGGAATGATTGAATATGTATTAACAATATAATTCATTTGGACAAGATATCCATAGTCTTCTGTAGTATTACTTTCTTTATTAATCAAGTACCCATATACCAACAAATTATAATTGGATTGTATAGAATAATAAGCTGATGTTGGAACAAAACTATATTCTCCAGTAGCTAATGTATCTATATTTTTTAATGATAATCCCTTCTTGGATACATATGATTTATCTAAAGATTTCAATAATTCTTCATCAGGTTCATAGTCTAATTTATAAGATAATTTCCCATTTTTTTGATCATACAAATTAGTAATAGAATTGTTATATGAATTAATGCAAGATATTCCATCTAAATAGTTGTTCCAATTATTAATTCTATAAAAAGTATTATTGCTTTTTTGTATAGCTCGATTCTCAAAAGCATCATTAGTAATCATTTCTTTTGCTATGTTAATATCATTAATAGTATTAATTCCATATTTAATCGAGCTATTAATATTATATTTATCTATAATAACAAAAATTAGTATTAAAATAATGACTATTATACCTATGCTAACTAAAGTATAATAATTTTCCTTTTTCTTCATTATTCCTCCAAATCAATCTATTTATATGCATATATCGCACAATTATAAACAGATGATTGATATAAACAATTATAGGCAGCTGGTGTCGAGTTATACATTCCATTACATTCTATTATCTTAGGATTTCTATCCGTAAATGCCAACTTAACACCTTTAAGAACATCTTCGCTTGCATTTCTATATCCATTCATAACATTGGTATAAGAATAGAAATTGCTCTCACCACTATGATATGGATCCCATCCTTGCATTTGTTCTATCGACACTGGATTATTAATCATTGCACTAGCCCAGCCATAATACAAATATGGATCATTTACATAGCCTTCATTCGCAGTAGTTCCTATAATAACTTTTAAGTATTCACTACTTACTCCATTTTCAGCAGCTAATTTTTCAAGTTCCTCATATTCTGGTGTATCAATGCTGCTTAAATCCTTTCCAGTACTTGTATCATCATCATTTGATTCTGGTACATATACTTTTCCTCCACCATTTTCTGGAGGTCTGTAGTATCTTTCCCAGTTACTTCCTGATTGTCCTTCTGAAACTTCATGTCCTGTTTGATCTCCATGTCCTGCATTATCATCTACAAAGTTATGTTCTATTCCTTCTATTCTGTGAATTACGGGATCAGTTGGTGAATGTGCTCCTATTGTCAAATTCTCCCCATTTGATCCAGAATAAATTTCTGTATGTCCAGGATTCCACAAAATATCCCCACTTAAGCAATCTTCATATCCAGTAAACTCATGTTCAGTAAATCCTAGTTTCATTAGTACATCTGGTTCGTTATATTGTGGCGTAAATGGATAATTATCACAATATTGTCCTGGATTCCAACCTGTTTCTTGAAGTGCATAATATACCATTGATGAACAATCAACATCCCAATTGTTTGGTTCAGAATTATATTTATAAAGTCTTGTTGATTGATAATATCCAACTCTATCATCATCAGCAGCCATTTCTCTTGCATATTGTACGTATGCATAGCTAAATGGTGTTACTCCATAGAAGTTTCCATGTTCTGGATGATCTAGATACCACAACTCTTCTGCCATATCTTTTTCATCTTCATATGTATAAATTGGATCTATATAATCTTCTACGTTTTCTACTTTTGTCTTGTCAGCTTTTTTCATAGAAACATAGATTTTATCTCCAGAGTCTTCTTCTCCTTCAACTTCCATTTTAGGACTTCCTGCAATTTCTTCTCCTCTTAAAACAGTATCTCCACCTTTAAATTTTATATCGTGAAGTCCTGAAATCTTCATTGTAATTCCTACTAAATCATCATCTTCGAAAACTTGGTATGTTTCTCTAAATCTATACCTTCTCATTACTTCTGCTGCACTATACATAGGTTCATCATCATAAGGTGTTTCAATATTATAATAACGATCTTGTTCATTATCTTGATGTAATAACATCATAGTTCCTTGAAGTGGATAAACTTTATCATCAGTCAAGGTAGTAAATTCTAACTCAATATAATCTCCATGCTCATCTGTTCCAACATTTTT
>OCVV012859713.1_pt1 | contig 36083 bp, 19 predicted proteins | sample 1539721 | NCBI WGS metagenome assembly OCVV01 (sample SAMN02144230, study PRJEB22623) | gut metagenome | biome: sheep rumen | host: Ovis aries | place: New Zealand | reverse complement strand
CACACGTAACATACTGATTTTCAGAAAGTGTTGCAAGGTGGCAACGGTTGCAAGGGTAAAAAACTTTATGTATGCGCGCGTGCGCGCGAGAAGGATTCTGATATTCCTATCAAACAATACGAGTAACTTATCATGCCTCCCCTGAATTAACAACCGACATTGTCTTTGCCTTTTAGGAGGACTAATCTTTCAATGGGCAATGAAAAGAGGGGGAAGATGTCTGTTTTTATAGCAAAAATGTTTCAATGAACGTTTTTTGTTAGTTTTTGTATCAAAAGTTACACGATGAAATGGCAGATTCTTGTAATTTTGCAGCAGATTGATTGGAAATAACTAAAAACGAAATGCAAATGAAGAAACTGTTTTTAACCCTGATGGTGATGCTGTTTGCCGTGATGACTGTCAGCGCACAGCAGAAACCTCTCGTATTGGGAAAGAGTCACGCCATGCAGAGGGTAGAGGTGAACAGCCGCTATCTGCTGCTGCCCGTACAGGAGCGGGAAGACAATGCCAACATCCGTGTGTTGGTAAAAGGACAACAGGTTCAGTCGTTGAACATGAGACTTGCTGTTGACAAGGTGGACTATTACGTGCCCCTGGATATCCAGCGCTATGGCACGAAAGAGCTGTTGCTGGACATCACGTTCTACGGTGACCGTCGTTTCACCGGTGCCATGAAGGATTTCCTCTGCTGGCAGGAGATGAAGCAGAGCAACACCTTCGACACTGCCAACCGTGAGAAATACCGTCCCAAGTACCACCACACCCCCGTCTACGGATGGATGAACGACCCCAACGGTATGTTCTATAAGGATGGTGTCTATCACCTCTTCTACCAGTGGAACCCCTACGGCTCTATGTGGGAGAACATGACATGGGGACACTCCACCAGCCGTGACCTTATTCACTGGGAGGCTCAGCCTACCGCCATCGAGCCGGACGCATTAGGTGATATCTTCAGTGGTTCGTGCGTGGTGGACAAGAAGAACAACCAGGTGGTCGCTTTCTACACCTCAGCAGGAAAGAGTCAGGTGCAGTCAATGGCAATCTCCAAGGATAACGGTAAGACGTTTGAGAAATATGACGGCAACCCCATCCTCGTCAGCAAGGAGGAGGACTTCCGTGACCCGAAGGCGTTCTGGAATGCAGATATCCAGAAATGGAACATGGTACTTGCCGTCGGACAGGAGATGCACATCTACTCCTCCGACAACCTGAAAGACTGGACGTATGAGAGTGCCTTCGGTAAGGAATACGGTTGTCATGACGGTGTGTGGGAGTGTCCTGACCTCATGAAGATGACCGTCCGTGGTACCAACAAGCAGAAATGGATGCTGATCTGTAATATCAACCCCGGTGGTCCCTTCGGCGGCTCCGCTACTCAGTATTTCATCGGTGACTTCGACGGAAAGAAGTTCACCTGTGAGCATACAGACACCCGTTGGATGGACTATGGCAAGGACCATTATGCCACCGTCACCTTCGACAACGCCCCAGAGGGAAGACATATCGCCCTGGCATGGATGTCGAACTGGCAGTATGCCAACCAAGTGCCCACCAAGCAGTACCGCAGTGCCAACAGCATTCCCCGTGACCTCGACCTCTTCGAGTATAACGGACAGACCTACTGCGGGGTGACACCCTCGAAGGAGATGCTTGCCCTGCGTGGCAAGACCACTAACAAACTGCCACAGACCGGTGAGCTGGTCATCGACCTGAAAGGCTCTACGGAGATCACCTTCTCCAACTCACTCGGCGAGCAGGTGGTGATGGAGTATGACGCTGTCAAGAACACATTCTCGATGGACCGTACCCGCAGCTATGCCAGCTTCAGCGAGGCATTCCCCTGCAAGACCGTCGCACCCACCTATGGTGCCGTCAAACAACTGCGTATCTTCATCGACCACAGCTCTATCGAGGCTTTCGACGCTGATGGACGCATGGCAATGACGAACCTCGTGTTCCCCACAGAGCCTTATACGCAGATCAAAGTGACCAATAACGCAAAAGTAACTATTTATCCTTTCTGAAATGATGGCAAACAACACCAATAAATCGATTTATCTGATTCCTGTGATGCTCTGCTTCTTCTGCATGGGCTTCGTAGACCTTGTGGGCATCGCATCCAACTATGTGAAGGAAGACCTCGGACTGTCTGACTCTGTCGCTAATATCTTCCCCTCACTGGTATTCTTCTGGTTCCTCATCTTCTCCGTACCTACGGGTATGCTGATGAACAAGATAGGACGTAAGAACACGGTATTACTCTCACTCATCGTGACGGTGGTGTCCTTGTTGATACCCCTCTTCGGCAACTCCTTCACGGTGATGCTGATAGCCTTCTCGCTGCTGGGTATCGGTAACGCACTGATGCAGACGAGCATCAACCCCCTTGCCATGCTGATTATCGGTGACAAGAACCTTGCATCGACACTGACTTTCGGACAGTTTGTGAAGGCGATAGCCTCGTTCCTTGCCCCTTATCTCGCCATGTGGGGTGCCACACAGGTCATCCCCTCGTTCGGCTATGACTGGCGTGTGCTGTTCATGGTATATTTCGTCGTAGGTCTGTTGTCCACCGCTTTGTTATGGGCAACCCCTATTCAGGAGGAGCTCCCCACAGGTAAGTCGTCCTCGTTCGTGGATTGCCTTCGTCTGTTGAGCAAGCCCATCGTACTGCTGTCATTCCTCGCCATCATGTGTCATGTGGGTATTGACGTAGGTACCAACACCACGGCACCGAAACTGCTGATGGAGCGTGTCGGCATGCCCCTTAACGAAGCCGCCTTCGCCACTTCCCTGTACTTCATCTTCCGTACCATCGGCGCACTGACAGGCTCTTTCTTCCTCCGTGTGATGAAGACCCGCTGGTTCTTCATCATCAGTGTCGTGCTGATGGCGGCAAGTATGATTCTTATGTTCAGCGGTCAGTCGAAGATGGTACTGTATATTGCCATCGCCCTGGTCGGTTACGGTAACTCCAATATCTTCTCCATGGCATTCTCCGAGGCACTGCTCTCCGTTCCCGACAAGCAGAACGAGGTATCTGGTCTGATGATTATGGGACTCTTCGGCGGTACGGTATTCCCCCTTATCATGGGTTTCATGAGTGATGCCATGGGACAGGCTGGTGCCGTTGCAGTGATGGCTGTGGGTGTCATCTATCTATTCACCTATATCAAACAAGTCAAGAACTAAAAATACAATAAAACTATGAAGAATCTGATTATAGGACTGGGCGAGGCATTATGGGACATGCTGCCCGAGGGAAAGAAACTGGGTGGCGCTCCTGCTAACTTCGCCTATCATGCAGGGCAGTTTGGACTGGACACCGTTGCTATCAGTGCACTGGGTGAGGACAAACTCGCTGACGAGACGATAGAGGCGCTGGAGCAGAACGGACTGAAATACCTGATGCCACGGGTACCGTATGCTACTGGTACGGTGCAGGTGACCCTCTCAGGCAACGGTATCCCCTCTTACGAAATCAAAGAGAATGTGGCTTGGGATAATATCCCTTTCAACGACGAGATCAAAGCGGCGGCAAAGAATTGCCGTGCCGTATGTTTCGGTTCATTGGCACAGCGTAACGTAGTGAGTCGTGAGACCATCCAAAAGTTCTTGGATGCTACCCCAGCCGACTGTATCAAGATATGTGACATCAATCTGCGCCAGCAGTTCTTCTCCAAGGAGATTCTGGAGGAGTCGTTCAAGCGTTGTAATATCCTGAAGATCAATGACGAGGAACTGGTGGTCGTCACCCGTATGTTCGGATATCAGGAGTTGGACGATGCCAAAATCTGCGAGAAGATGGTGAAGGAATACAACCTGCAGATGCTCGTACTGACCTGTGGCACCAATGGCAGTCATGTGTTCACTGCTGACGGCAAGCATTCCTTCCAGCCCACTCCGAAAGTGGAGGTTGCCGATACCGTAGGTGCAGGCGACTCCTTCACAGGAAGTTTCTGTGCCGCCATCCTGAACGGCAAACCCGTCGAGGAAGCACACCGCATCGCCGTGGAGGTGAGTGCCTATGTATGTACCCAGAACGGTGCGATGCCAAAATATCCCGCTGAACTGGTTGCGAAAGTGAAATAAAAAAGAAACGGGGCTCAAACGAGTCCCGTTTTCTTTTTATCATATCACTTGCTTATTTCAGTAAGTTCATCGTATCGGTGGCAATCATCAGCTCCTCATCGGTAGGAATGACGACGACCTTCACCTTGGAGTCGTCAGCGGAGATGACAGCCTCCTCACCACGGACATTGTTCTTCGACTCATCGAACTTGATGCCGAGGAACTCCATGTCCTTACATACCTCAGAACGCATGCTGACCTGGTTCTCACCAACACCGGCGGTGAAGACAACGACATCCAGACCACCCATAGCAGCGGCATAGGCACCGATATACTTCTTGATGCGATAGAAATACATATCCTGAGCCAGTTTGGCACGCTCGTCACCATTCTTGGCGGCATTCTCAACATCACGCATATCACTGGAGCCTCCGGTAATACCGGCAACACCACTCTTCTTATTAAGGAGGTTAGACATGCCGTCAGCATCCAGACCCAGTTTTTTCTCGATGAAGGTCACAGCACCACCGTCGATATCACCGGAACGGGTACCCATCACCAGTCCCTCCAGCGGAGTAAGACCCATAGAGGTATCGATGCACTTGCCATCCTTCACGGCAGCGATAGAGCCACCATTACCCACGTGGCAGGTCACCATCTTGGTACCCTCAGCCTTGATGCCGAGGAACTCACAGGCACGGGCTGACACATAACGGTGAGAGGTGCCATGGAAACCATAACGGCGGATGCCGTACTTCTCATACAGCTCGAAAGGAATGGCATACATATAAGCCTTGGGAGGCATTGTCTGGTGGAAAGCAGTATCGAAGACACCCACCTGCGGAAGACCCGGCATCAGCTCCTTCACGGCATTCACACCCTTCAGGTTGGCGGGGTTATGCAGCGGAGCAAGATCTGAGCACTCCTCGAAAGCCTTCAGCACCTCGTCGGTCAGAATCACCGACTTATTGAATTTCTCACCACCATGCACCATACGGTGACCCACAGCGTCAATCTCCTTCAAGTCTTTGATCACACCAATCTCAGGGTCGGTCAGCAAAGAGAAGATGAACTTCACTCCCTCTGTATGCTCTGGGATGTCATGCATGATCTGCTTTTTCTCACCGTTGGCAAGTTTCACTTTCACAAAGGCGCCGTCCAAGCCCACACGCTCAGCACCGCCCGATGTCATCACACTCTTGTCATCCATGTTGTACAGGGCGTACTTAATGGAAGAAGAGCCACAATTCAATACAAGAATCTTCATGTTTTTATTAATTATAAACTATCAACTATTTTTTAGCATCCATTGCCTGACATGCCGTGATGGCAACCATATAATAGATGTCCTCCACAGAGCAACCACGGGAGAGGTCGTTGACCGGACGAGCGATACCCTGCAAGATAGGACCGATAGCGATAGCGTCACCTAAGCGCTGAACGAGCTTATAACCGATATTACCGACCTCCAGGTTCGGGAATACAAGGACGTTTGCCTTACCGGCAATCTCTGAACCGGGAGCCTTTTTGCTGCCTACGGAGGGTACGAGGGCTGCGTCAGCCTGCAACTCACCGTCAATCTTCAGAGAGGGATCCAGCTCCTTAGCGAGTCGGGTAGCCTCGATGACCTTGTCCACCACCTCATGCTTGGCACTTCCCTTGGTGGAGAAGCTCAGCATAGCGACACGAGGGTCAGCAAAACCTGCCACTGACTTAGCGGTCTGGGCGGTACATACGGCAATCTGACTGAGCTGGGCAGCGTCAGGCATCGGAGTAACGGCGACATCACCTACTACCAATACGCCATTCTCACCATACTGCTTCTCCTTGGAAATCAGTAGCATACCACCACTGACACAAGTGATGCCGGGAGCACACTTGATAATCTGCAGGGCAGGACGCAACGTGTCACCAGTCGTTGACAAAGCGCCGCTGATCTGACCGTCAGCACCCTCGGTCTTGATAATCATACATCCCAGATAAAGAGGATTCTTCACCAGCTCACGAGCCTGCTCGATAGTCATTCCCTTGCTCTTACGGAGCTCTGCGAGTTTCTCGGCATACTCCTCACTCTTCTCACAGTTCTCCGGGTCGATGAGTGTTGCCTTATTGATATGCTGCAGACCTTTCTCCTTGGCGAGGGCATGCACCTTATCAGGGTTACCAATCAGAATGATGTCTGCGATGTCGTCAGCCAATACACGGTCGGCTGCACACAATGTACGCTCCTCCTCAGCCTCGGGGAGCACGATGCGCTGCTTGTTTGCCTTAGCACGCGCTACGATTTGACTTAATAAATCCATAGTTTGTTTTATTATTATTAGTTTTAAGATATTTACATGGACTGCAAAGTTACGAAAAAACTATGAACTATGAGCTATGAACTATGAATTTTAATGATTATTTACATCATTTCCTTCGTCAGGATACTCTCCAGTTTCTCACCCGACAGGCGGATCTGCAGCTCTGACTTAAAGGCGACGGTGATACCTCCCGTCTCCTCACTGACAACAATGGCAACACAGTCGGACTCTTGTGAGATACCAAGAGCGGCACGGTGGCGCAAACCCATCTCTTTAGGGATATCCAGGTTATGGCTGACAGGCAGGATACATCCCGCTGCCTCGATACGCTTATTGGAAACAATCATCGCACCGTCATGCAACGGAGAGTTTTTGAAGAAGATGTTCTCTATCAACTGCTGACTGATATTCGCATCTATCCGCTCACCTGTTGCCACCACGTCATCCAACGGCATGTTACGCTCTATCACGATCAAGGCACCCACCTTCCGCTTGCTCATGTTCATGCATGCCATGACGATGGGCATGATGACCTGTTTCAACTCCTCGCTATTTTCTTTTTTCCCTCTTCCCAGAAAACGAGTCAGCGTACGCATCCGCTCATGGGCACCGAGGTTATAAAGGAACTTACGGATATCCTCCTGAAAAAGGATAATCAAGGCAATGACACCTACACTGACCAACTTGTCCATGATAGAGCCCAGCAGGCGCATCTCCAATACCTGAGAGACCAGCAACCACAGCACCACGAAGATCATGATACCGATGAACACATTCAAAGACCTCGACTCCTTCATCAGCCGGTAGATGTAATACAACATCAAGGCAACAAGGACGATATCAATAATATCCTTTATTCCAAACTCAAACAGCATAGTTTGTTATTTTAATTGTTTCTACCGCCTCACGGACATCATGCACCCTCAGGATGCTGGCACCTTTCTGAAGTGCCATCGTATTCAGCACCGTAGTACCATTCAGCGCATCTGCGGGTTCACATCCCAGCACTCTGTAGATCATCGACTTACGGGAAATGCCCACTAACACAGGAAGTCCCATAAACGACAATTGTTCCATCTGGTGCATGACCTCATAATTCTGCTCCAGGGTCTTACCGAAGCCAAACCCCGGGTCGAGGATGATGTCTTTCTGCCCAAGAGCGCGCAACTCGTCTACTGACCGGGCAAAATCCAGCAAGATCTCCCGAATCGTGGGTTGAGCAGACATTAATATATAAGGTACGCCCAGACGTGAGACCATCCGGAACATAGGTGTCGGGGAATGGGTGCCGGGGGACGGGTCTCCTACATCATTGATGATATCCACTCCAAACTCCTCTACCACCATACGTGCCACATCAGGACGGAACGTGTCGACACTGACGATAGCATCAGATGACTCTCCGCGGATGATACCAAGGGCAAAGCGCAACCGCTCCATCTCCTCCTTCTCCGCAACCGGCTCACTGCCAGGACGCGTCGAACAGGCACCGACATCTATGATTGTACCGCCCTCGCTCTGTATCTGCTGTATACGCTCCCTTATCTCCTGCTCCGTTTGCTTCCGGCTCCCCGCATAGAAAGAGTCAGGAGTCACATTCAGGATTCCCATCACCTGCGGTGTATGGAGACTGAGCAAACGACCGTTACAATTGAGCGTATAATCCATTTCAGCCACAAAGTTACCAAATAAGTGAGAGAAATGCAAAAGAAAATCTATTTTCTTTTCATTTCCGAACGAAAAATAAGTTCGGCGAAGCCAAAGATACAAAATAATTGATAATTATCAATTGATATTTGATAATTATTTTCTACCTTTGCAGCATAAATGCCAAAAACCATGAATATTAAAGAACTATACAAGTTATATCAGCAACACCCTTGTATCACGACAGACTCAAGGAACTGCCCGGAAGGGAGCATTTTCCTCGCATTAAAGGGAGCTTCTTTCAATGGCAACGACTATGCTGTCTCTGCCTTGGAGAAAGGTTGTAGCTACGCCATCATCGATGAGGAGCCAAGGGAACTAGGGGAACTAGGGAAACGAGGAGAACTAGGAAAACTAATCCTCGTCGATGACTGTCTGCAGACCTACAAGGACTTGGCACGGGAGCACCGCCGCCAGTTCGACATCCCTGTCATCGGTATCACAGGAACGAATGGAAAGACGACCACCAAGGAACTCATCCGTGCCGTCTTGTCGGAATGCTACAACGTGATGGCGACAGAAGGTAACTTCAATAATGACGTGGGGGTGCCTAAGACCTTATTCCGCCTGAACGAGGACCACGATATTGCCGTTGTGGAGATGGGTGCCTCGCATCCTGGCGACATCAAGACACTGGTCGAGACGGCAGAGCCCACTTGCGGACTGATTACCAATGTGGGACGCGCCCACTTGCTGGGTTTCGGCTCCTTTGAGGGTGTCTGCAAGACAAAAGGGGAACTTTATGACTTCTTCAGAGCTCACGAGTGTCCTGTTTTCATCAACCGCGACAACGAGCACCTGATGAAAATGACTGACGGACTTGCGGATATCTATTATTATGGTCAGAGCGACAACACCGATATCCTGATTCATGGCGAGGTCATCAGTTGTGCGCCCTTCCTGAAGTTCCGCTGGCGGGAACAGGACCATGATGCCGGTTACACGAGTGAGTGGATGGAGGTGCAGACGCATCTGATTGGTGCCTATAACCTTGACAACATGCTCGCTGCCATCACCATCGGATATGTCAATAATATCCCCTTCGAGCAGATTAACCACGCCTTGGAGAACTATGTCCCCTCCAACAACCGCTCTCAGATGACGGTCACGGAACATAACCACTTGGTAGTGGATGCCTATAATGCCAACCCGACGAGTATGAAGGCTGCCATTGACAACTTTAAGCTGATGGAGGTGTCTCCCAAGATGGCGGTCATCGGTAAGATGGGAGAACTGGGAGATGTCTCTGAAGAGGAGCACCAGAAGGTCGTGGACATGCTTGCTGATGCCCGTTTCGACAAGGTATGGCTGGTCGGTGACGAGTATGCTGCCACTAACCGCTCAGCACTAACTGCTCAGCTCTTCCATGACGTGGAAGAGGTCAAGGCAGCTATCGCCAGCGAGCAACCGCAAGGATATTATATTCTTATCAAAGGTAGTAACAGTAACAAACTCTTCGAATTACCCGACCTGCTTTGAGAATTGAGAAATATATCATCGGAGTCTGTCTGTTAATAGGATTGCTGACAACAGGATGCAGCCAACAGAGACGGGAGGTGCTGCCAGAAGGCAACTCCGTATACTACTGGCGCACAGACTTACGGTTGGACTCCACAGAACGTGCCTTCCTGAAGCAGTATGGCATCCGTAAACTCTATTGCCGCTATTTCGATGTGGTGATGAGCGACTCGTCAGGACCGATGCCTAATGCCACCATCACCTTCAGCGACAGTCTGCCTGAAGACATTGAGATCATCCCTACCGTCTTTATCATGGAGGACTGTATGCACCAGAAGCCGGAGGGACTGGCAGAAAAGATTGTGCAGCGCATCGTACAGATGAATGAGACCAACGACATCAAAGGTGTCAGAGAGATACAGATAGACTGTGACTATACTGCCAAGAGTCGCAAGAACTACTACGACTTCTTGGAGGAATTACGCTCTCAACTTTCAACTCTCAACTTTCAACTCTCAACAACCATCCGTCTTCACCAGTTGTCAATGAGGGTACCACCTGTTGACTATGGTGTGCTGATGCTCTACAATACAGGACACCCGATGAAGTTCATGGAGCGCAACCCCATCCTCGACATCCGTGACGTAGCTCCTTACCTGCGCTATCTGGAGGATTACGACCTGCCATTGGCTGCCGCCTACCCTGTCTTCCTCTGGCAGCGCATCGTCCAGGGAGTGGATATCGAGCATGTCGCCACCGCAGAGGAAATCCTCAAGGTGAAGGAAGCGGTGGAGAAAGAGCGTCCCGAACTGAAACGCCTTATCCTCACTTACGATTTAGCAACAGATAATATAAACAGATATAAACCAGAAACCTATGAAAAGATTTATTCTCATTAGTGTACTTGCCGTTTTGGCATTACCTATGCTCGCCTGTGGCTGGTACGGAAGTGACAACATCTACATGTTCCGTGTCTACGACAGCAAGGAATTCAAAGAGCGTGTCGACGACATCACGTCTAACAACTGGAAAGTGTATCTTGGACTCCAACAGGATTATTACTACTTCAACGCTGACGAGGTCATCAAGGCTGCCCAGAAGAAGAACGATGCCCTGATGGTCAGTTACGTCAAGAACCTGAAGAGCTATTTGGATATCTGCGACGAGATTCGCTATGAGCAATGGAACTATCCCACCAAAGAGAAACTTGCCCAGCGCAACCAGAAACTGCGTGCCATCCAGACGTATGCCCTCAGCAAGGTCAAGACGAAGCTGCGCTCCCAGCATGCACTGCTCTATATGCGCTGTAACATGGTACTGGGACTAAACCGTGACAATATCACTTTCTGGGAGAATACTGCCAGTCAGTTTATCGAGACCATCTATAAGGATATGATGAAGAATATCTACGCCGGTGCCATCTATAAGATGGGACGTGACGCAGAGGCTGCGGAGATCTTCGCTGAGCAGGGTGACTATAACAGTCTGATGACCCAGTTCTACAAACGCCGCTCTTTCGAGGCTATCCGCCAGGAATACCAGAAGAACCCTAATGCCGGTGCACTGCCTTTCCTCCTGCAGGACTTCGTCAACAACGCCCAGGAGGCTACGGATGCCAACATCGGCGGCAAACTCTTCATCCGTGACATCAAACAGTCGGAGGCAATGCAGATGGCACAGTTTGCCGGACAGGTGGTAAAGGAAGGGAAGACTAACGACCCTGCGATGTGGAAGGCTGCCCAGGGCTGGCTCGAATACCTCTTCGGCAAGAAACAGCAGGGCTATCAGGACATCCAGGCCGCCACGCACATGGCTGGTTCCGAACATTCCCAACTGACAGCACGCCTCATCCACTTCTATATCAAATGTGACGTAGAACCCGTCAACAACCAGTTTGACGCTTGGCTGGCAAGTGAGATGAAATGGTTTAAGGAACCAGACTCACAGCATGAATGGTTTAAAGATGCCGCCATGACCCGAACGGTCAATCAGATACTGGAGAAGAAATATGCAAACAGGACCAATACCTTGATGGGATTATATAACGTTACTGCCAACGGCACTTTCTCTGCCAAGACAGAAACGATGAAGGTAGAGGACCTTGAGAAATTCCTGCAATACACCAAAGGAGCCTCTGACAATCCCCTGGATGCATATCTCATTGCCAATATCGAATATGATCCCCAGAGTATGGACGACCTTGTCGGCACCAAGTACCTGCGTGTCTGTCAGTGGGAGAAGGCTATCTCATGGTTAGAGAGAGTTCCTGTATCTTTCTACAACAAACAGCATATTTCCGTCATTGCCATCAACCGCAGCGTGGATGTGGCACCATGGATTACACGTCAGTGGCTCAGTGATGCAGACTATGAGAAGACTGTCAATCTGAAATCGAGCTACAAACTCGACTTCGCCCGCCAGATGCTTGCCTGGGAGAAAGAGGCTGCCCTCATGAAGGGCGATGCCCAGTGTCAGCGTTACTACGATCTGGCTGTACGCTACGCACAGGCAAACAACGATGGTGACTGCTGGTTCCTGACGGAGTATGCCAAAGAGCCGGATACCCATCAAGTAGGGGAGAACGAGAAAGACTTCAATGCCATCGCCCGCCAGTTGCTGGAGAAGGCAAGCAAGGCGAAAGACAAGACTTTGAAGGAAAAGGCTCTCTTCGGACTTTGCTACTGGTATCTCCATACCCAGAAGTGGTTTACCCATGACTGGAGAAATGAGGCTAACAGTTTTGTGTTCATCACCTATCCTGAGTCCTCACAGTATAAGGCACTGCAGGCATTGGTGAACTTTGAGAAGGCTAACGGCAATAAACCAGCGGAATTTATCACCCACTGCGATGTCTATACCACCTTCTTGTTCAGGACCAACCAGAAGTAGGGAAATGTTAAAAAAAAGAATTTCTCTTTCCTCATTTCTCATTTCTCATTTAAAAGTGCTACCTTTGCAGGCGATTTCGAAAGAATCGCCTGCAAAAGGCTTCGGGATGTAGCGCAGTTGGTAGCGCACTACGTTCGGGACGTAGGGGTCGGGCGTTCGAGTCGCCTCATCCCGACCAAAGAAAAGGACATGTCAGTCATGGCATGTTCTTTTTTTCTTAAATCAGAAGGTTTTTAAAATAAAAAGATGTATATTTGCAGGTGATGACAAAAAAGAGTGTTTTACTCATCCATATATGGCTGTTGCTGTGGTCCGCCTTGGCAACTGCCCAGCCATTATGCAAGGTTGTAAGATACGACGAGGAAGATGGTGTGCCTTCAAGTCATGTCACCCAATTGCTACAAGACGATATGGGATTCATGTGGTTTGCCACATGGAACGGACTCTGCCGATACGATGGTTATGAATTCAAAACTTTCAAGCCACAGGTAGGCGACGGATGTACTATGACAACAGACCGTATTCGCAACATCGACCTGTTACCAGGAAGGCGTATCCTTTGTCAGGTGGATGAGGACTACTATCTTTTTGACCTTAAGAGCTATCGGTTCCGTGATCTGACTGCTGAGGAAAAGCATGATGTCCAGAAACAGGTCGGGAAGTATCGCACCAGTCGTTCGCTTCAACGCAAACCTATCACATGGACGGATCATAACCAGACCCAATGGACATTAGATGGCGAAGGACATTTATCATATAATGATACTGCGACAGGGGAAAAGATAAACTATCCGTTACATATAGACTTTCGCACACTGACCTTCGCCATGCCAGACAACCAAGGCAACCTCTGGGCACTCGACTACTCCAGCATATATAAATTCTGTACTGAGAAACAGCACATACAACGACTTGAAATAGAACCTAAAGGAGAGGTCAAGTGCTTGTTTTGTGACAGTAAAGGACGTTATTGGGTAACAACTAAAGATGATAAAGCGGTACGCGTCTATCGCGCCAGTAACCATCAGTTGCTGGGCTATTTAGGCAGCGACGGACGGATACACCAAGGCTACACATCCTTCGGTGCCGCTGTCTACTGTATGTTTGAAACACCAAACGGAATATTGTGGTTAGGAACGAAACCTGATGGTCTCTTCCGCTTACAGGAAGAACCATCAGGATTGTTCAAAATCGACCATTTCACTGATATTCCCAACCTTAACATATATCATATTACAGCCGACAATCAAGACCGGCTATGGATAGCCACTTTAGGAGGTGGGATATACTACACCAATAACCCCAATGATATCCATCCTTCCTTTGCAGCACCGAGCCATTATCCGCAGGAAACAGGACGCAGAGCCCGATATATGCTGATTACCGACAATAACCTGCTGCTGGTAGCCACTTCTGGTGGATTATTGATTTCTCAATTGAAACACCGGGTGGATGATATGCATTTCCGACTCCATCAGCGGGAGCCTCATAGACGGAACAGCTTGAGTTGTAGCGCTACCATGGATGTAGTACAGGACTCCCAAGGACACTTCTTTGTAAGCACAGAGAGTGGAGGGGTCAACCTGATAGAAAACAAGAACCCACTCGACAATATATTGTCGTTCCGTCACCTTAGGGAGCAGCTCCATGTCCAACCCAATGACGTGGTGCAATCACTAACTGTCGACAAAAAAGGGAGTCTGATAGCTGTAGGCAGCCACCTCATCTCACTCTTAGACAGCACAGGACAAGGACGTGTGCTTGACGCCAGGACTTTCAACGCCGACATCCGTTTCAGCGAGGCTCATCCCCTGCAGCTCGATAACGACCGTTGGCTGTTCGGACTCATAGACGGTGCCTTTGTCACCACGACAGAGCACATGCGTCAGCAAACCCCTCAGCCTAAAGTCGTTCTGACTGGAGTTTCTATTCAAGGTAGTACCGATAATGGGGCTGTCGCCTATGCCGACACCATCTTCTTACAACCCACAGAACGTAATTTCACGATACGTTTTGCAGCTCTTGACTATCGCACGGCTGACCAGATTAACTACGCCTTCCGCTTATTACCCCATGAGCAATGGAGCTATATCGGTCATGACCGCTCTGCTACCCTGCTCGACCTTGAGCCTGGCACTTACCAGATGGAGATTCGCTCTACCAATGCCGACGGGCTTTGGTCTGATGACGTACGTGTATTGACAATTGTTGTCAAACCCACCTTCTGGGAGTCTGTCTGGGGACAACTTCTTATCCTTTTGTTGGTCTGTGGTACCATCGCAGCCATCACCTATACCTTATTATATATAAGACGTATCCAGCGACAGCACCATGAGACTCTGGAAAAATATCTTGCCTTGATAGAAGTTAAGGGTGAGAAAGAGGAAATAAGCAAGAAAAAGGAGGAAGTAAGTAAGGAGACAGAAGAGACAACACTGGATCCGACACTCCAACGCGTCATGAAATTTGTTGAGGAGAACATTTCCAATAGTGATGTTAACGTTGGAGACATGGCTGCGGCAGCAGCTACCAGCAGGAGTGGTCTGCAACGCAAACTCAAACAAGCGATGGGTATCACCCCACAGGACCTGCTCCGTGAGGCCCGCATCAAACGAGCCTGCCACCTGTTACGCCACACCGACCATAGCATTGCAGATATTGCCTACGCCTGCGGTTTCACTGATCCGAAATATTTTGGTCGTAACTTTAAGCAAAGCACTGGTCTGTCACCCACAGAATATCGGGAAAATACACTTTGACGCATTTTTCATCCTCTTTTGACGTGAATTTCACCCCTTTGGACTCGAATTTCACCTTACCTTTGCAACCAAAACTTAAAGATTAATCCAATAATAACTTCAAAACTATGAGACAAAAAGTTTTTCGGCTACTGCTTGCTGTCATGACGATGCTCACCATCGGCAACATACAAGCGGCAAAGAAGGTACACATGTTGGGAGACTCCACCATGCAACCTTATGATGAGAACACGACAGGAACCCGCGGCTGGGGAATGTACTTCGGTAATTTCCTCACAGGTGGATGGACTGCCACTAACTATGCTGTTGGCGGTCGAGATTCACGAGGTGGTTACAACGAGCTCTGGCAAAAGGCAAAGAATTCTGTAGAGGCTGGTGACTATGTCATCATCCAGTTTGCCCACAACGACACCAAGTATGACGGCATGGACAATCTGGAGCTACAGGAGTATTACACCAGTATTGGAGATGCCACCAATGCCGCTGCTGTCAAGAAAGACGGACGTGGCACGACACCTTCCACCACCTACAAGGCATGTCTGAAACAGATTGTAGATGCTGTGAAGGAGAAGAATGCCATCCCCATCCTGATGTCAGCAGTCTGCCGCTGTAACCTGAGCAATGGCGTTGTAGGCCGTAATGCCCGCCACGACTTAGGAGGTAAGTACTCCAAGATCACCTCATCGGGTATCCTGACGAACCAGTCGCTCCCGGAGAGCGACCATACCATGGACTATACCTATCACATGAAGCAACTTGCCTCAGAGCTTAATGTCCAGTTCATCGACATGACAGCCGCCACCAAATCACTCTATGAGAGCTATGGCACACAGGAGAAACTTCATGCTGCCTTCTTTGACAAAGGTCCTAAAACAGCTGATGACAATACCCACTTTAACCTGACTGGTGCTCTGACCGCCGCCAAGTTGGCAGCACAACTACTGAAGGATGCGGGTATCTTAGCGGATAACATCGAGATACCTACCGACTTGGCGATTACTCCTTCTGAGGCAGATATGGGCGAGATATACGTAGGGCAGTCTGCCACAAAAGAACTGACCCTTAACGGTCTTGGCATGGAACCCTCATCAGGAACCATCACCATCACTGCCGACAATGGGGTGCTGCTGTCCACTGACAAGCAGAACTGGCAGAACACCTTGGAGGTAAGCTATGAGAACGGCACCGTCATTAAGACGTTCTATGCTAAAATGAATGTGACGGCTACCGGTATCACGAGTGGTACAGTAACAGCGACGATTGGCGATAAGACCGCAAAAACAACCATTTCCGTAACAGGCATTGAATTAGGTGGAGGCGAGTCCTTCACCGCCACATGGGCACTGACCAGTAATGACAATGCCGTTGTCGATGGTAATGCGACTGCCGCCGATGCCAAAGTAAATGGCATGGCAAAGTATGGTAACAACGGGCAGAATGGTCTGATGGTCAGCACCAGCGACGGTGGTGCCTGGGTAAAAGCAGAGGATGACTCTCCCAACCAGTATGTGCAGTTTACCGTCACAACCCCTGACGGCAAGAAAATCGACATCAACCATATCGCCATGAAGATTGGCGGACGTGGTGGAAATGGTATGAGATGCCACGCTTACTATTCCACTGATGGCTTTGCGACACGAACCACCATCTATGCACCAGCCTCTATGGCTAGTGGTGAGCTGAATGAGGTGGACGTTACACCCGTCATCAAACTGGAAGAAGGTGACCAGTTACAGATTCGCATATACCCTTGGTATACCAGTGATGCCACAGGTAAATGGCTGTGCGTCAAAGATGTGATAGTCGGCGGTCAGGCAAAAGACGCTGCCGGTGTGAACATCCCCGGTACTATTACCTATAAACTCGACAAGGGTGGACTGAATGAGAATAACGACCAAGAGATTATTACTCCCAACGAGCTCTCCGCCGGTTTTGCGGGTAAGAAATGGGATTATGAGGGTACTAACGAGAAAGTAGTGATTGAAGGAACGACCTTCCAGGGTGCCAGTGGCAACACTCCGATGATGCAACTCAGGTTCAAAGGGGAAACCAATGAGACCCTCTCTACCGTTGCTGATGATGACTGTACCATCTCCTTGACACTGACTCCCGAGGACGGTTTCTCGTTTATCCCCTCAAAGGTTAGTTTCCTGGCTGGCAAATTCAACTCTGGCAATCCCCATCTGACCTTCGCTGTCGAGGCAGGTGACACCAAAAAGACGTTAAAAGACAATGTGGAACTGAACCGCAGTAAGACAGACCCTCGTGTAGACCCCTCATCCTTCAGTGAGGAGTTAAGTGGCTTCACCGCTACTGCCGATGCCCCTCTGAAACTGAAGTTCTCTTTCCTCAATGTCCAGGGGACCCGCTCTGCCGGTATTGGCAACCTCGTCATCGAAGGTACCCTCGTAGGTGCTGCCACACAAGTCACGAAATATGCACTGAACACACAAGTTGTTCCCTCAGAGGCAGGCGCAATCGATCGTGATCCCGATATGGAGACCTACAAAGAAGGTACAAAGGTTACCCTGAAAGCGACCAAGAACTTCGGTTATAAGTTTAAGGAGTGGCAAGATGCCGCTGGGGCTGTTGTCTCTACCGACGCAGAGACCACTATCACGATGGACGGTGAGAAAACTATCAAGGCTGTCTTTGAGACAGTTCCCATCTACACCGTTACCACTGATGTGAAAAATGATGCTGACCGCGACTTGGGTAGCATTACCCTGTCACCCAACGATCATGATGGCAAGTACGAGGCTGGTACAAAGATTACTGCTACTGCCAACACCTCAAAGATCCTGAAGTTCACCAACTGGGAGGACAACAGCACCTCTGCTGAGCGTGAGATTACTGTCGATAAGGACATGACCATCATCGCCAATTATGAGGTACAGGACTTCATCGCTGTATTTGATGCCAGCAAGACCGCTGCCTATGCCACCCAAGGCACCTATCCTTTCTCTGCCGACGTGACTTGGGATGCCGACCGCAACGCCAAAGTCTCTATTGTCAAACAGAGCGACGGTTCACTTGTCACAGGCACCAATGCCACACCCGTTGTCCGCAACCGTGCCAATAGCGGTGTGCTCAACACACTGAGTGGTGTTTTCCAGAACGGTTACAACACTGCTGAGATAGCTTGGCAGTACCAGTTCTCCACGGTTGGCTTCACCAAGGCTACCTTCGAGGCAGACATGGCAGCCAAGAATGCCGCCACCAAAAACTGGAAAGCACAGGTGTCCACAGATGGCACTACTTTTGAGGATTTAGGTGAGGCATGGACAGTAGCTTCTAACACACTCACTCCGCTGAGCTTTACGCTCCCGGCAACGGCTATCGGCAAAGAGACCGTCTATGTCCGCATCATGGGTACTGGTACTGAGTTGCTTTCCGACAAATACACCTTCAACGCAGGAACCTCTGCCGAAGGACTGGTATACGCCTCCAACTCAGAGAGTCAGGTAGGTAATGTCTATGTGTTAGGTGAAGCTGTCGTTGTTGCCGACGAGACAGCACCCGCCATCATAGCCACCATCCCTGCTGATGGTGCCAAGGATGTAAGTGCTACTGGTAAGATCACCATTACTTTCGATGAGAAGATTGAGGCTGGTACCGCCAATGGTGTTGCCACACTGAACAATCAACCGGTAAATGCTGAATGGAGCAGCAAGTCTGTCAGCTTCAGCTATAGCGACCTCGACTATAATACGGAATACACCTTCCAGATGCCTGCCGGTTTTGTACAGGACAAGTCAGGTAATGCTTACAACAAGGTAGTCAATATCGTGTTCACCACCATGAACCGTCCGACTGTTGAGAAAGGTCTCTTCGACGTAGTGGTATCCACCACAGAAGAGTTGAGTGCCGCCATCAACACAGCCAACACCCGTGCTGACAAGAACACACGCTTCCGCATCTTCATCAAGAAGGGTGTATATAAACTGCCTACTGGTGCCACGAAACACTATGTACACCAGAATGGCGACAAGACGATAACCTACTGGGAAGGCGACCTGCCCGACCCCATCACCTACGTGAAGGCAGCTAATATTTCTTTCATCGGTGAGGACCGTGAGACAACCATCATCACGCAAGACATCACCAACGATGCAGACATGCTCTTCGACGGTCAGTTTGGAAAGGCTCATAAGTACGAGGAGATCAACAACAGTGCCGTTCTGCAGTTGGAGAGCAGCGCTACAGGCACCTACTTCCAAGATATTACCATCAAGAGCGGTATCAACGATGCCTTAGGTCGCAACCTTGCCATTCACGACAAGTCGTCGAAGACCATCTATAAGAACACACTGCTCTATGGCTATCAGGACACATGGACCTCTAACAATGAACAGGGACTCTTCTACTTCGAAGACGGACAGGTGCGTGGACGTACAGACTATCTCTGTGGTAAGGGCGATGCCTATTTCAATGGGGTGGAACTGCTCCAGATTGCCAGCGGCTATGCTGCCGTTCCTTCTACTCCGAGGAGCATTGGCTGGGTATTCAACGGATGCCAGATCAGTGCTGACGGAAGTGGTGTTGACGGCACCTACACCCTTGGTCGTCCATGGGGAAAGGGCACTCCTGTAGCTGTATTCATTAATACTAAGATGAACGTTGCCCCGAAGGCTGAGGGATGGAGTGAGATGAGCAATGGCTGGCCGAAGCGCTTCGCAGAATACAACTCTTTCAATGCCAAGGGCAATGCCATCGACCTGGGCGGTCGTAAGACAACCTTCGCCGAGTCTCATACAAACAACCCCGTGCTCAGCGAGGAGGAGGCTACCAACTACAGCGATATGAGCAAGATGTTTGGTGACTGGCAGCCTACACTCCTTACCGAGCAGGCTCCCGTACCTACCGACGTGAAGTTGGACGGTGAGGTATTGTCATGGACAGGTAGCGACTATGCCCTGCTCTATGCAGTCTGTGAGGATGATCAAATTATCGGGTTCACCACCGAGACACAGTTCGACCTGAGCAGTATTGCCGCACCGTCACGCCGCGCTCAGAGTGCAGACAAATATACCGTACGTGCCGCCAACGAGATGGGTGGATTGAGTAGTGCATCTGTTCCTGCCGTTGCTACAGGTATCAATACGGTCAGCCAGCATGGCACCATCAACAGCCAGGATATCTACACCATAGACGGTCGTCGTGTCAACACCCTCCAGAAGGGAGTTAACATCGTACGTCTGCAGATGGCAGACGGAAGTGTAAAGACGGTGAAAGTCATCAGATAATCATCCGGCGTTAATACGCGATATATGGTTCAAGCCTGCGGATATCTTCGTCAGTGAAGTCACTGGAGAAACGAAGGTCCCGCAGGCTTTTGATATCTCCATGCAGCCGGCGGTAGTCAACGATTGCCTTCGCCTGATAGTAGTTGATATAGGGATGACGACGCAGTTGCTGGAGGGTGAGTTTGTTGATGGATAGTTTCTGTGGATGGGGATCCGTTATCACGAAATACTTCTTAGCCTCTTTGGGGAAGTTGTCTATCTCATCCAGTTGGCTGACATGGACATAGCCCCCCAGCCACTTACCATAGCGAACAATCTCTTTGGCATAATAAGCTCCGATACCTGGCACTTTGCGTAGCATAGATGTATCTGCGGTATTCAGTACCACGTGCTCCCCCTCCCGTATCTTCACTGGATAACGCAAGCTGTCTTTCTTATAATTACTAGTACTACTAGGAAAACTAGTTCCACTAGAGAAACTAGTTCTTCTGGCATTCCCCACCAAAGTGGAAGCAGGCAGATAGTCCTCCGAGATACGGATATAAGGCTCCAACCGCCGGTAGTCCTTCACCGTCAGTCCATAGAGACGGGCAAAGTCCTCTTTCTTGCGGTAGACACCACCTTTTGCACGGTAGCGATAGACATTCCTCACCTGCCAGGGTTGAAGCCCAAGGCGCAATAGTTGCGTGCTGTCAGCGGTATTGGGATCGAAATAGAAACTTTCTTTGGATGGTGACAGTCCCTCATCATAAGGAATATAGCGACCATTTTTTCTCACTTCCCCATTTCCATTTCTCATTTGAGCATCCTCTGGTCGTTCCTCTCCCAACAGGAATATCCCTATCAAGACCAAAGTCCCGATAAGCATGGTGATAATAAGTATTAGTCGGTCGTTGCGGTTCATACAATACCTAATTGATGCAAGAAGATAAGGGTTATACAGATAGGACAGACGATACGGACGGCAAAGAGGTAGACCCCGAAGAACGTCCCTTTCAATGTTCCTCCGTTGGTGAACTCATCGTGTACTACCTTCTTGGGGATATACCAGCCCACAAACAGACAGGCAAACATCGCCCCTAAGGGCAACAGGAAGTTAGCAGTCAGACGGTCACAGAAGTCCATCAAAGAGAAGTCCATGAGTTTCAGTTCCGGATATGCCCCTACGGAGAGGGAGCAGAAGATACAAAGAACACTTGCGACGACAGTGAGTATCCATGCCGACTTCTTCCGGGGCAGCTCAAACTCCTCCGTAAAGAAAGCAGTTCCTATCTCATGCATGGAGATGGTGGAAGTCAGTGCCGCAAACACCAATAGGGCATAGAACATGATGCTAACGATATAGCCCACTACCGGCATGGCAGCAAAAGCCTGCTGGAACACGTTCGGCAAGGTAATAAATATCAGGGAAGGTCCACTATCCGGGTTCACCCCTACTGAGAAGGCTGCGGGGAATATCATGAGTCCTGAGCAAACGGCTACCATCGTGTCTATCACCGCAATCTGTCCTGCCGACCGCAACAGGTTGGTGTTTTTCGAGAAATAGCTGGCGTATGTACACAGACATGCCGTTCCCAATGACAAAGAGAAGAATGCCTGTCCCAATGCTTCCAAGAACACACTGCTTGACAGTTTCGAGAAGTCTGGCTTTAGCAAGAAACGGATACCTTCTAATGCCCCGGGTAACAGACACGAGGCAACGACGAGTATCAGTAACAGCACAAGAAGGATAGGCATCAACAGTTTCGATGCTTTCTCAATACCACCCCGCACCCCCCGTACGATGACCAGATGGGTAATCAGGATAAAGACGACGCCCCATATCGTTGGCTTCAACGGGTCACTGGAGAAAGCCATGAAATAGTCCTTCACATAGGCGGCATCACCACTAAGATGTCCGACGACAGAGGCACATAAGTATTGCAGGCACCATCCTGCCACCACGGCATAGAAGCCCAGGATAATCGTAGAGGTGAGAATACCCAGATATCCCACGAACTTCCAAGGACGACCATTCGACAGTGCATCATAAGCCTTGGCAGCATTCGCCTGGGCATGGCGTCCCACGATGAACTCGCTGACCATACCGGGGATTCCCAACAACAGGATACACCCTATATAGATAAGGATAAAGGCTGCCCCTCCGTTCTCCCCTGTCGTATACGGAAAACGCCATACGTTCCCCAGTCCGACAGCTGACCCCGCCGTGGCAAGTACTATACCTAATTTACTTCCGAAACTCCCTCTATCCATAAATAATTACTAATTATTAATTACTAATTACTAACTCAGCAGTCCAAACTGGTGAAGGAATACCAAGAGGATGGCAAGCGGACAGACGTACTTCACCAGGAAGATGTAGACATGGAAGAGACGGACATAACCGATGCTCTTTAACTCCCCCTGGTTGGTAAACTCATTACGGACTATCTGATGCGGCACGAACCACCCGATGAAGATACAAGTCAGGAAACCTACGATAGGCAGGAATATCTGTCCCGTGATGAAGTCGAACCAGTCGAACAACGACTTACCGAAGAACACCAGTCCGTCAACGGCTCCCATCGACAGCGAACAGAACGCACCGATGACAGAAGTGGTGACGGTCACCAGCAACGCAGCCTTCTTACGTGACATCTTCAACTCCTCATGAATAAATGCCGTGCTCACCTCATGCAGTGACATCAACGAGGTCAATGCTGCCAATGACAACAACACGAAGAACAGCAGTGAGATGCAGTAGCCCACTAAAGGCATTGACGCAAAAGCCTGCTGGAACACATTGGGCAATGTGATGAAGATCAACGAAGGACCGCTGTCCGGGTTTACCCCTACCGAGAAGGCTGCGGGGAAAATCATGAGACCTGCCAGGATAGCCACCAGACAATCGATGATTGCTATCTGGGAGGCAGACTTTGTCAGGTTCGTGTAACGTGAGAAATAACTGGCATAGGTACACAGACATCCCATGGCGATACTCAGCGAATAGAAGCTCTGTCCCAACGCCCCTAGGAACACGTCACCCGTCAGTTTGTCATAATCCGGTTTGAACAGGAACTCGATACCCTTGTCAGCATCGGGCAGCATACAAGAGGCTCCCACGATAATCAGCAATAATATAAATAGGGTGGGCATCAGCAGTTTAGAGGCACGCTCAATACCATCCCTGACTCCATGCTCGATAATCAGGTAAGTGATACCTAAGATAATCACCGTCCACAACACCGGTTTCACCGGGTGTGTTGCCAGTTCTGTGAAATACGTCTTGAAATACTCCGGGTCACCCTGCAGGTGTCCTATCAGCGATGCGAAGATATATTGCAGGCACCATCCGCTGACCACTGCGTAGTAGCCCGTGATGAGGAAACCTGTCAGCACTCCCATATAACCAATCAGTGACCATGGTGTGCCACCGGCAAGTTTCCGATAGGCACGCGCCGTATTCGACTGTCCATGACGACCCACGATAAACTCACTGACCATACATGGAATACCCAGCAATACCACACAAATCACATAAATCATGATGAACACGGCACCGCCATTCTCCCCTGTCATATAAGGAAAGCGCCAAACATTGCCCAATCCTACAGCAGAGCCTGCCGTAGCAAGTATGACACCCAGTTTACTTCCAAAATTCGCTCTTTCTCCCATAATATTCGACATAACGTTTGCAAAGGTAGTAAAAATTACTAATTACTAATTACTAATTTCTAATTATTTTGTACCTTTGCAAGCAAATTGAAAGGTAATGACTACAAAAACACTTCAAACTGTAAGAAAATATCCTTTTTCCGTCTTCTGTATCCTCTTGATCTGGATACTGTCATTCGCTCCTTTCTTTCCAGAGACCCCACTGGACGATGTGGCATTTATTGACAAATGGACACACCTCATCATGTATGGAGGTACCTGCTCGGTCATCTGGACAGAATACCTGCGCAAGCATACCTTATTAAATAAAAAGAAACTGTTCTGCTGGGCATGGCTTGCCCCGATTGTGATGAGCGGCATCATCGAACTGCTGCAGGAACATTGCACTAACCACACCCGCAGTGGGGAATGGCTCGACTTTGCCGCCAACTCGACGGGAGTCACCCTTGCCGCCCTGTTAGGGATGTTACTCGCCTACTTCAAAGTTTTCAATAAGAATCCTCGTCACGAGACCCTGCGCTGACACGAAATAGACACGGGGAATAATTGACGAGGCAAAGAGATTGTAGATTTGCCGGTCAGGCTGTGCTGAATAAGGAATTTGCAAGTCATACTCTTCCCAGAAAGGAGCCACCATATCCTCTCCCTCCCCACGGCTGATAGCAACCATCTGAAACCCTGGGTCATCCTTATGACGCAGGTAATAGTCGTTCAGCTCGGGCAGTTCCCGCTTGCAGTCACCACATAACGTACTGAAAAAAACGATGACAGTCTCACCTGTCAAGTGACTAGTAGAAAATGTTGCGGGCGAACCATCGTCAACCACACTGACAGAGAAGGAAGGCACATGGTCACCCACAACAATATGCTCTATCACATCTTCCTCGTTGTCATGGATGTTGCTACACCCCGCAACCACGAGGCATAGCAGTAGCCCAACGGTAAATTTATATCTATTCATCAATTACTTAACGAAAATCTTTACATTTTGTTGTACTCCAGCAGTATTTTTTGCTTGGATGACATACACTCCAGCATGGAGCATAAATGTCACGCTGTTGCCACAATTATTGTTCTGATATATCGTCGAGCCATTGAGTGATACTGCTTGAATTTGAGAGATATCCTCACCAGAGGTTACCGTCACCTCCCTGCCACGGACGCTGACCACGATACCCTGCTGTGCGCTGGCAGTCTCCTCGATGCCCGTCGCACTGCCACCAGTGAAGGTCAGGAAGTAACGACCATAGTCATTGGGCTGGACGGCAAACGAGTCACCCTCGTATATCTGCTGTGAGGTGCCATCCACGGCATCCACCACATACACCTCACCAGAAGTCAGCTTCTCAACATCCGAGAAGGTCACATCCACCATCTCATTACTTGCCGTACAGGTCACACCAAAAGCAATCGGCTTAGAGAGTTCCTTCACCTGGTTGATGCTTACAGCTTGTCCGTCAGCAACGGTATAAACCATCGGCACGTCAGTAAGGTTAGAGTCAAACAACGTCTCCACACTCTTCTCCTCCTCACCTACCGATACAGAAGCTGCCGACTGTCCCCGGTTGCTTGTTGCAGTGAGGGTGAACTCACGGGAGGGAGCGGCAATTTGTGTACCATCTACCATCATGGCAGGGGTGAAATTGATCTGCGTTGCAAGCGTCTTCACTTTGACGAAGAACGACTGCATCGGTCCTACCGTTCCTGTTTTCAAGGCTGTACCTGTATTATTATTCGTATAGGTCCAGTAGCCTTCTGTTTCCAGATTAGCACTGTTCCCACTGATAAAGGCTGCCATATCGATAGAACACAAGTACGGATTACCTACTAACTGATAATTAGATGGAGATGACTGTATATTGCTTACCAACGCATCAAACGAACCAGTACCAGCCGTACGTTCCGTAGCACCATATTTCGTTCCATAGGTCACACCTGGGATATTCACTGTACCATCGGTCAACAGCTTACCAGTCGTCGTCTTACTTACATCCTGTGTTAGCTTGCCATCCGTTGGAGAAGTATTATCCCACTGATAATAGTCATAGCTAGTATCTGCTTTCGGTAGACGGATCAACGTCTTTGCCGTCTGGTCTTTCTTATGCGGACGGATAGCAAATGCCGTCCAAGTGCTGTAAGGAACTGTCACATCATTATAGCTGTGACTCCACTGATTAAGGATAGCACTTACACCACCAGGGATATTCGCACTATACTGCGTGGCACGGATGTCATTCGTCTTTGTCTTCACATAGACACCTTCCTGTGTCCATCCTTTCTGATAGATAGGGTATTTCGTACGGCTATAGGTGAAGCCGGCAGCATCTGCTGTCGTAGAGAAAGTGATAGGCTGGAACGCCTCAGAGGTCTGGCGACCATTATCCGCTGCTGTAGCAGAGACAGGTACATACATATCACCAGCATACGTATTCTGCAATGGAGTAGACATCAGCGTCCAAGTATTAGCATCCAATTCCTTCTCCACCCATACCTTCTCGTAAGTCAGGTACTGCTGGTTGAGCAACTCCGCATTCGGCTTCATATACAGTTCCTTTGCCCAGTTGCCATAGAACTTCTCGCAGTCGTAAACACTGCCACTTACACCATGAGCACATTCGTTCTCCACCTTCACCATCAAGTCATACTGGATATTGGACGTTGCCGCCGTAGTACCATCACCAGCTTTCATATCGTCATAGATACCATTAGTCACAGCATCTCCCAAATTAGCCAAGTTAGGAGCCTTCAGACCTGTCGGTATAGTGACATACGTGAATTTCATGGGCACGAAAGTATTCGGAGTAGTAGAGATACTCATTTCCGAATTATTCTTATATCCGTTAGGATGGGCAGGTGTCGCATGGTTATTTGCAGTAGCGGCATCAGTCACAGCCCCCTTGTTCAGTTCTGCACGTTCAGAACGTTTCCAGTTTGCGTCATCATTCCAGTTATTAGTAGTTCCTACCCATGTCACAAACTCCGGAACGACTTTCAACAGGAATTCTATTGTAGCATCACATCCGGTGTCGTCCGACTTTTTCACATTGAATGTCATCCTATAAGCGAAGCCTTCTCGGAACTCTACAGGTGTAATACCTGTGCCATGGAAATTGAGCGAGACATACATCTTGTTTCCTGTCTTACTAATTTCTGTTCCTTCGAAGATGGCAACCTTGTCGATATTGGCTGTTCCAACTTTTGAGTCAGAAGTTTGGTCTGCTGTACTCTTATAACCTAACAGTTCCAGATCACCAAGAATCTTCAGTTCACCGGTATTGGCTGTTGCACTCTCATCTGTCTTATAGGAATTGACAGGGATATGCAACAGGAACCCGCCCGTCGTCTTCTGCATGTTTGTCAACTGTTCCTTTCCTACACGTACAACGCGGATAGCATCAGGATAGGTAGTCACATCCTCGAAACCAAGGACAACAGAAGGACCGCCTGTGCCTGCAACAACTTTGAAGGAGAACTCCAACGGCGTACATACCTTTGACTTGATTACTTTATCACTCAAATCCTTTCTTGGATTCCCGTCATTATCCGTCACTGTCAGTTCATCATCAACAGGCAGTGCAGAGATAGTGTAACTAGTAGCCGAGATGGGAATTCCACTCATATTAGGAGAGCAAGCAAGGAACAATTTTCCTTCAGTTATTGCTTTATTAATAACTTCATACATTCCTGGCTTTTCTGTCTCATAGGCATGAACCAAAGATGTCTCTAACTTATGAGTCTCACCTGGAGGGGTGGTATAAGTCGTTGAAGCACCACCAAAAGCATCTTTATTAATAGGCACTGTCAACTCTGCGTCTTGTTTACCACGATAGTTTTTCAAAGCATCCGACAAATAATAGTCAACACCACTCTTCGTAATCTTGTAACTATTATATTCATCGATAGAACCTAAGAAGTAATCATATTTTACCGTCTTATAAGCCTTAAAGCCTGATACCTGTGTATCATCTGGAAGATTCAATGTAACGGACACATCCACTGTTGCTGTGGTAGCACCACATCCGATAGAGACGGTAGATTTATCATTGCCTGCACCATCATCCACAGACAGGTACATCTTCTTTGGCATGAATACAGGGCTGTAAACATCACAGGCATCGTTTTTGTTTCCCCATAGACTCTCATCGCTAGGAGCACCTGCTGTCAGGCTATAGACAGATACAAAGTACTGCTTACCCACTTCGATGTCGAATCCCCTATTGGCAAGTGAGAAATACAAGACACCGTCGTTTCCTGTGAAATAACCTTCAGTAAACGTACCCATCTCTCCTGGTATAGTAGATGGCAAGGTGGAAGGGATAGTCACCTCTCCATAATCTTTTCCACCATTCTGATAGAGGGTGTTAGAAGCATTCTCCGTAATGACATTACCGTCTTCATCCTCAACACGCCAGTAAATCTTCTGTCCTGTGTACGACTCGATATCCGATGCGTCAATATACAGATTCATCTTAGTATCCACGTCACCACAGTTATAGTTGCTCTGCTTGACTTTCAATTTCGTCGTACTGGTATAGAAGTTGATTTGATCGACACAGAAGTCTGCGCCATCCGTATTCTTAGAGTTGTTATCTATCTCAACGATGAAACTCTGAGAGGTTCCCGTCAAATTGACTGTTGACGGAATAGCACCATAGCCATAATACTGGTACCATTTCGCTTGTTCTTTAGTACCACCTTTAATCATTGCACTCCCTAAGGTACAGGCTACGAATGACATCACTAACTGATCTTTCTTTCCGTCTTTTTCCGTATAAACATGGGCAACTACCTGCGGGGCTGTCTTACCTCCTTCGGTCACATCGGCAACAGCCATCGTGAAATGAATCTCCGAACCGCGACACAATGACGCATTAAACCTCAGGTCTGCCATGGTACGTGCCTCATCAGAAGCATCCACATAGAAGAAACCGCCATAGTCAGAGTCAACATCTGTATCACCATGCTTATAGGTATAGGTATAATCACGGAGAGTTGGAGTGCTTCCATAATACCACCGGTGATCAGTGCTTGACTCTGAAACCCCACTAAGGTTCATTGACTTCAACAGCACATAGTCACCATGTTGCGGAGAGAAACCTGTCCAATTATTGTTTTGACGATATTCATCAATGTCAGGATAACAGAAACTATACTGTGCCTCACTCCACTCTAACGGCATTTGAAGGATATTCTCGTCCCATGTCGTTGGTTTATTGTCGTTATCAAACTTATCAAAATTCACATTACCTGCTGTCTTAAGATTCTCTTTCAGGTATTCATCTGTACGCTTCAACAAGTCTGCATCTTCTGTATTTCTCAGATCCAATACAGGAACGGCAGGCGCATCAATGAAACACAACTCATAATGTATTGCTGCTGCTTGTGAAGAGCCGCTCTTCAGATAACCTATCAGATGTATCTTCGCTCCTTTTGCTTCTGAAATAGTTTTCTTTTTTGTAGGATCTGATATCAACGTATATTGTTTAGACAAAGTACTGAATTGTGCATCGAAAATACGCTTATCAGATGACGCCACGGACTTTTCTCCTGTACCCCAAGGGTCACAATACCACAGTCCCTCCTCGTCCTCATAGTAAGCATACCAGTCTATTCCGTCACATTTTCCCGTGGTTGAACTTCCTGTATAGATATGATAATGACTTAAATCCGCTAACTTAGCACGCAAACTAAACTCGCCCTGAGTACCATTCAGCGCAACGACTGTCCTGCCATTATCCTCAAACAGGTTGAACATCGTATTCTTCAGACTCGAATATTTTGTACCTGACGCTAATGCTGTCTTCGCATTCTCAAAGGCATCAGCCTTTGCCTTTACCTCATCTGCACAAACTTTCGAATGACGAATTGTGAAGATATAGCGGACACTCAATGTCGGCTCGTGAATAGGAAGAACTCCTGTTCCGTCTGACTTGGCATATACTCCGTCATAGTATTTGCTGACATCACAGGCAATCACAGCCGTCTGGCTCTCCTTCAACTGGTTACCTAAGAAATCAACACCTATTTTACCATAAGTTGCTTTATCACTACTGGTTTGCTCTCTGTCAAGATTAAACCAGCCACGGTCTCGCGTACTACCGTTATCCAACGTCTCATCAAACGCAAAGAGATTGGTTCCCACTTGCTTCAGCAGAGAGGTATTTAGGTCTGTCGTATAATCATACCAACGGATATAGGAAGTCGGCTCCAGATTGTTACCTGTTCCTGTATAGTTCTGGAACGGCAATAACAATTTCACCTCGCCCGCAGCACCATCAATCACCAGTGTCGGGTCAACATACATATCATATTCTACAGTATGGACACTCTGGCGGATATCTTCGTTGACTGCAACACCTGTACTGGTAGCGTTGTTCCAGTCATACTGAACAGAAGGAGAGCCTACGGTGCCGATACGTCCATCCTGATAAGCAACCACAGAGGCGCTCTTCGTCATATAATCACGTCCTGATGCTCCCTTCGAGTGGATGAACTTCAGTTTGTCCTCCTTGAAGAAACTATAGATATACTGAATCTTGATATTATCCGGCTCCTGAGTAAGAGTTGTCCCATTATCCACGGCTCCAGTATTATCGTCAGTCATCCAGACAAACACCTTATAGTCAGACCAGTCACCACCTGTGGGCAGCGTGAACTTAATTTTCAGAATATCATCCACTCCTGTTTCTGTAGACAATTTTTTATTCCAATACAAACCTTGATCTGTCTCTTTCAAATGTCCTTTACCTGCGGTGACTGGGTCAAGCATCGTCTCCGAACCATTCACCTTCTCATAAGTGCCGTCTGAGTTTTTCTTTGCCACAAACCAACGGACATGGAAATAACCGCCAACCAATGTTGCAAAGTCTGCCTTACCCATCTCCTTCACGAACTTATTGACAGTCTTGGTTTCATTCAATGGAATCACAACCTCTGGGTCAGTTGACTTCACTAAAACTTCTTTCGAGTGACTCTTCAACAAATTATCCAGATTACCAGGGAAGTCAGATAACTCTTTAAATTTGATGGTATATATATAGTCATAGTCAGGCTCGTAATAATCTGTAACACTGACGGCACGAAGTGGTCGGGAGAGGTTTCCTGTTCCGATATGACCATTCTCACCAGTATCTTTCGAGAGACAAACCACAACATGGTAGTAACTAAACTTACCTTCTGACAATGTCAGTTGCGCATTTGTTGGTAAGGTGATACCACTCTCATTATAGTTATAATAACCATTCGTTGCTGTTTGGAATGACTGATAACCAGACAAACCAGTCAAAGCTGTTGTTGGGTCAATCAATGTCCCATCTGTCTTTTCCAGATAGACACGAGCATAAGTCGGAGTTCCACCAATTTCTGTAGCGAATGCTGTTGTTGCTGCTGTAAGGTCAATGGTCAATGATCCACCTGAAGGTGTCAGTGTCTCACTACCTCGCTTGCCACCATCCTTCAACTGACCCATTTCCCCTGTCTTGTTGATATAGACGGTATAAGTCATAGCAAGCATATTTACATCAGAAGCATCATCGTCTTCGTAGAACTCACAGATGAAACGTGTATGCTTAGCTGCAATATTTGCAATAGTTGTATTCTTTGGGGCGAATAACTGTGGGGCTGCCCACTTCTCCCATGCTACAACACTAATATTAGCATTATTAGTCACTGCAGCCTTATTAGACTCCACAGTAAATGGGTTACTGCTTACATTGATAGACCAATAGTCATTCACACGGCTATTTCCTACCAACAGGTTTTGCACGCCATCGTCGTCAATAACATACCACTGCATGGTATAGTGCTTTTTGTTTTTATCCAGATAGTCTGCACCTTTTTCTGACTTAACGTCTGGAGGAAGAACCTGCATGGATTGGGGACTCCACTCCACATTTGCCTCAGGGTTCCATGCTGTGGCAGGATAATTGAACCAGAAAGTGGTCTGTGTCTCGTAGTCTGGCTCATATTTCACATCACTGCCATCCAAAACTGCAGTCTCTGCGGAAGTCAACATAATGACTTGATAATTGTCCAAATCAGCACTTGTACTTGTAAAGGTAATAGTAGACAAGCTTACGCCTCCTGCATCATAGAGGTAATAACCTAATGTCTTATCAGAATAAATCTTTCCACCAGTTATCGTCAATTGATGAGCAGCATCTGTAGGATCCAAAGCTGTGCCGTTCTGGTCTACCACATAGAAACGAGCATACTTTGTCTCGCTGGGCAATGTAATAGAGAGATCTTTCAACACATCTGTCGTAGCATCAAGTTTCACCTGTGTAACATCAGTAGTGACACTACTCTTTTTCTGACCTTCAAATACATTAGACAGAGATAATGTATAAATAACATTATCAACTGCTAATGAATTTGCATCATCTGCTATCTTACAAACAATCTTATAATCTTGGACATCAGCAAAACTCTTATTGGCTGGCGCATATACAGCAGGATGCCCCCATTGTGCCCACTGCTCCTCAAAGGTTGCAGCAGAATAAGTAGTTTGTCCTGTCAGCACTGCGGAATTGCCATCCATAGCAAAGGGTGCTGACAAATTAATAGTCCATGTATCATCCTGACGAGCTGACCCCAAAGCAAGAGGTTGTATATTGTCTGAGCCGTCTGTAATATACCATTGCACTTTCTGCTCTTGAGCGAGGTTGCTCCATGAGGTACCCCAATCATTTGCGAGATCTGTAGTAGGAATCACTGCTGACATTGCTATAGCATCCCAAGCTACAGTACCAACTTGATTCTTCGTCACCGTCTGATTACGGAAAGAGTAAGTGAACACAACATCCCAATCCGGCTCCTCAGAGACCACATTACCTGTGGCTGCTTTGGCAGCATTTGTAGAAAGCAGGCAGACGACCTGATAGTCTGGGAACTTGCCAGTGGCAGCATTCAGTTTTACAGTGAGACCTGAGAGGTTTAAGTCTGAGCCACTGTAATAAAGGTAGTAGCCGTATTTTCCTTTACTTGGAGATTGTTTGTCTGGATAAACACCTGAAACCTCCAACAATGTTGTGTTTGAAGACAAGTTGACTAATTCCTCATTATGCAACACATAGAAACGTGCATATTTTGCCGTACCAGAAAGCAAGTCCGTCGCTTTCGTTACGTCCAGCGTCAACGAAGTCTGAGTTGTCAGATATTTCGTGATGTCGTTACCAGAGACTGAGCCCGATTTGGCTACGCCTTCGAAATTATCTACAGGGGTTTCAAAGGTAACTTTAGTGGCTTTCGCACCACCTTGAGGATATAAAGTCAAGCCTTGAGTTGTCAATTTACTAACAGCATCAGCAACACAATCTGCTTCTATCTCAAACTCATAATAAGTTCCTTTAAAATATGGTGATTCTGCTAAAATCTTTTTATCTGTAAATTTTGAAGTATCTAATAAATCCTGATTCCAACCTGTACCCACCCACAAGCCTTTGTCAGTAGTATACACACGTATAACAGTAGAAGCAGAAAGACCAGGGAATTTTGTTGATATATCAGATCCTGATATGGTAATGTTATCTGCGCCACTTGCATTTTCCCACATTACCGTTTCTTCTCCCCACACATTCCCCAATCCCACACAGAGGAGGGTCAAAAGGAGGAGGGCACGGCGGGCGAGGCTCGTCGTGGTGGTTGTTGTATTACTATGTCTTGAATTCATCAGTTTCATTGAGTTCATCAAATCTACAGACTGTTTCATCATTATATGTCGTTTTATGTTAATACTCATCGTAGTGCTGGATATACACCATCCAGAAAAAAGTTTTTTCGCAAAAACTACTCCCCTCCTCCCTTTTTCTCCTGAAATGCCGATGTACAGGGTGTTTCACGACGGGAGGAGTTGCTCTAACTACTCCCTTTCTGCTCCTCTCTGTGAAGTATAACCGTCAATAGAGGGTGTCTCCTATGGGAGCGGGAACAGGATTCCCACCATGGGAATGCAGGATTCCCACCATGGGAATGTAGGATTCCCACCATGGGAATGTAGGATTCCCTACGTGGGAATGCATCGTTCCCTACGTGGGAATAACTGGATTGTGTATCAATAAGTCGAAGAACGCTTTGCCCTTAAGGCTGCTCCATGGCTATCAATAGCCATGGGTATGGCGCACACGGGGAGCGCCGAACATACGGCTGTACAGCATCTGGTCTTTATCGAGAATCATATAGATGCGTGCCTTCATCTGACGAGTAACACCTCCCGCCTTATGCAACTGGATGGTGAACTCATGATATACTTTCTTGTCCGTTGGCAATGTCGCACCGGGGTCTGCAATATAGCCGAAGATAAACGGCTGATAGTTTGGAGTGCTACCGCCTGCGGGATCCCACTGAGGACCTGCTACACCATCGTTTACATACCATACAGGAACACCTCCAGCCTCATCAGCATCAGCCGATGCTGTCTCGTTACGATAGAAGTCACCCGGATTAGCACTCGCTGTTCCTCCATACTTATCGTACGTTTTCCATGAGGTTGCCCAATCAGTGTCCAACTTCCAATAGTCCGTAGCAGGAGCAGGACCTGTTCCATCCCAATAATTGATAGCATCACCTGTGCTCATCTTCTTCACGACAGGCTGCAGATGGAAATGTCCATAGTCATGAAAATTGATGGTATAGAGACCATCCTCCTCTTTTACAGAGGCAGGATAGACACCGATAGCGGGGAAGTCGTAAGGAATGATGTCGAGCACATAGTCATCCAGCACGACAGGAATGATACGATAGTCGTTACGTGCGATGTAGTTCCACTCATTAGCCGTGGCATCCTCCTCTATCAGCGCATAACGATATTCAGAGGTACCGCCACCCTTATCTATCTCAAGGGTCAGGAAGAAATGTCCATAGGAGTTGGTTGGTATGGTACTCTCATTAATAAAGAAGGATATAGTCTTATAGGCTGTGGATGTCGCACTATATTCCGTATTAGCTGGCACTACTACAGCAGAAGCCGGTGTCTTGGTATAGTCACCAGTCCAATAGCTTGTGCCTAACTCAGGCTGGATATCCATATGGTGGGCTGCCATATCATCCTCATAAGATGTGATATTGGGCAACAGCTTGATATTATTATTGTAGTTAAGAGTCACATCAGAGAGTGTCGCCGACTTGACAGTGATATCACTCCCTGTAGTGTTAAACAGTCGAACCTCCACCTTTGCAAACATACGGACAACTATCAGGTTGACATCTGTCGTACCATCAATTGCCACACCAGTCTGCACATTACTCATGGGGATACCTGTAGCACCGAAGACATTCGTCGCAGTGATGTCAAAACCGTTACCATCAATACCTACTTCTATATTTTCTGCGCCAGTGACTTCTTCTCCTTCTGTGAACGTGATATTATACACATTATTATCTACTGTCGGCCCCGTTTCTGACATAAAGGGGTCGTTAGAGGCATCATAGCGTGTGATGGGATCTCCTTGTTCTCCCCCATCTTCATTACCATTACCACTCGTAGGGTCATTACCACCATCATTACCATCACGCATCACCTGACCTCCTTTGCCATAGCCGCCAATACCCAGCAATTGACAAACGACGGATGGAGGGATATTAGCAAATGAATAGAAATCATAGGTTCCATTCTCCAACTTCACGAGGTCGTCTATCTCACGCTCTGCAGATGCTGGCTTGGCAGCATGAACGAATGCCACCTTATGAGTTGTGGAATTAACAGCCACGACGGTCCAGAGATTCATCATCTCCTCTGTCACCGCAGCATCGTCAGAATATGCACGCATCTGCATGCTCGGACCCGAGGGTGCAGCCACCGAGAGATGGATACGGACTTCAGAGAGCCCTTCCTCCAATGTCGTTGTTTCCTTCTCACCCCCACCCTGTGCCGCATCGTCACTGGAGCATGCCGTCAGCATCGAGAGTGCCGCAGCCAGCAGGAAGGTGTATGTCAGTCTTATTTTCTTCATCATCGTCATATGGGTTTACATATATATCCAGGAGTGGGTAAA
>OCVV012878244.1_pt1 | contig 36129 bp, 29 predicted proteins | sample 1539721 | NCBI WGS metagenome assembly OCVV01 (sample SAMN02144230, study PRJEB22623) | gut metagenome | biome: sheep rumen | host: Ovis aries | place: New Zealand | reverse complement strand
CGATTCTTTCTCAGTCTCTTCTTACGCTTGTGAGTAGAAATCTTGTGTCTTTTCTTTTTCTTACCGTTTGGCATAGTCCTTGAAAATTAAAAGTTTATAATTGAGTTTATCTGAAATATACTATTTTTTCAATTGCTCTATGAAAACCTTAGCAGGCTTGAATGCTGGAATATTGTGTTCAGGAATAATGATACTTGTATTCTTGCTGATGTCACGTCCTGTTTTCTGAGCTCTCTTCTTGATAATAAAGCTACCGAAACCACGAAGGAATACCTCCTCATCATTTGCAAGTGCGTCCTTCACTGTCACCATAAAAGCCTCTACGGTCTTCATGATTGTTTGTTTGTCGATGCCTGTTTGCTGGGCGATTTCGTTAACGATTTCTGCCTTAGTCATTGTTCTTTTGAATTTTATGTTTTTTTGTTAATTATCAGAATCAACACAAAAAATTGATGGGTAAAATGAAGTATGAAGAACACAAAAAAGGTGGAAAAGAGAAATACTTTTATCAACCCTTGTATTCAATACAACGAGGACACGCATTCAAATTCATTGTGCTTCTTGAATTCCGTTTCATCTCAACGCCACACCTTAATCTATTTATAAAAATACATTTCGGCAACCTCTCTTTAAACAACCTTTCCGTGGCATGTCTCGTCAAGAGCGCGTTTTTGGATTGCAAAGGTAGTAATTTTAGTTTGAACATAAAAATTTTTCGTGTAAAAAGATGAAAAACAGCACTTAAACTCATTTTCATCTTCACTCATTTTGTATTTAAATGTAAATCTCTTAACTTTGCACCGAAATATATTTCAACTCAATAAGTAGCAATGGCTCACAACAAATTCAAGGGATTAGGTGTAGCCCTCATCACACCATTTACTAAAACAGGAGAAGTGGATTACACTGCACTTCGACGACTTCTTGACTATCAACTTTCCAATGGAGTGGATTTTTTGTGTATTTTAGCAACTACAGGCGAAACACCCTGCCTGACAACAGATGAAAAGCAAAAAATCAAAGACATTGTTGTTGAGAAAGTGGCTGGAAGGATTCCCATTCTGATGGGATGTGGAGGAAACAACACTTCAGCTGTAGTACATGCACTCAAAACAGAAGATTTCAAAGGCATTGACGGCATTCTTTCTGTTTGCCCTTACTATAACAAACCATCGCAAGAAGGACTTTATCAGCATTTCAAGACTATTGCAGAAGCAACATCCTTGCCCGTAGTGCTTTATAATGTGCCTGGACGTGTAGGTGTCAACATGACAGCAAACACCACGTTACGCTTGGCTCGGGACTGCGAAAATATTGTAGCTATCAAAGAAGCAAGCGGAAATTTCACGCAGATTGACGATATCATAAAGAACAAACCTGAGAACTTCGATGTAATATCGGGTGATGATGGCATCACTTTCCCACTCATCACCCTTGGAGCTGTTGGCGTTATCAGTGTGATTGGAAATGCGTTACCCAAAGAATTTAGTCGAATGGTTCGTCTGGCATTGCAAGGAGATTATTCACCAGCACTTCACATCCATCACAAGTTCACAGAATTATTCAAGCTTCTTTTCGTGGATGGAAATCCAGCTGGAGTAAAAGCCATGTTGAATGCAATGGGATTCATTGAGAACGAATTACGTCTCCCATTAGTTCCAGCACGCATCACGACAATGGGAGAGATTTCTGCCATCATGAAAGATTTGAATATCAAATACTGATAAGATAATTTGTTGACAGAAGAATTAATTATTGGCTATCAAGATACTTTTAGACATATAAAAAAACTCCGCTATTTGAATCTCGAATAGCGGAGTTTTTTTCTTTTCCCATGAAGGAGAAGCGTTAATTAGAAGAACTTATATCTTACATCCTTCACATTAGCTTTCAGATAGAGAGAGTTGAGAATGCTCTGGGAAATATAACGGAAGTTAGAGTTAGCAAGCTGAGACGTTTCTGCCTTTTCATCATACTTCTCAACAGTCTTACTCTTCTTCAGAACTTGCATCATATAAACACCTGAGTTACCCTTCACAGGACCTGCAAACTTGCCCTGAGCGGTTTTTGAAGCAAGAGCACTTACAATAGGTTCGCTTGCACCAACCGAGCGAATGTAAGCAGGTGAACCAAATGAAACGTGGTTAACTGAGTCAACAACTGCGCCTGCAATCTTCTTTGCAGCTGCAATGTCTTTCACGTTTGCAGCATCAGCAAGAATCTTTTCAGCCTTCTTGTCATTCAAAAGTTGAGTGCGAATCATGTCCTTCACCTTTTCAACCGAAGCATAACCCGCAGGGTTGATACCTGTCAGAGCAACTACAAGAAGATGGTCGTTGTCACCACATTCATAAAGCTGAGAAACGTCATTCACCTTTGCGTCATCAAACACCCACTTCACAGCATCGCGTGTGTTGTGAATTCCTGCAATGTTGTGTGAACTTGTCGAAATGTCAGTCAGTGGTCGAACCGTGTAGCCCTCCTTAGTTGCGTTAGCTTCCAACTGCTCAATGCTTGGGTTTGCAGCAAGGAAAGAACTGAACTTATTGTATTCAGCACTGTATGTTTCGTCAGAGAATTTCAATTCACGTACCACAGCAGCAACATTGTATTTCATGACAGGATTGCGACTTTCCAGCACCTGAAGAATAACTGTGTTGCCGTTAGAGAACTTCACAGCCTTGGTCTGACCAGAAGCCATTCCGTAAAGACTGTTGATGAAGTTCGTGTTATCAGCGTCAAGTACACTGTTCTGGAACTGAGCTGTAGTAATCCATGCAGAGTCACCAACTTGGTTGTACTTCTTAGCAATGTCCTTGAATTTTGCACCAGCAGCAATAGCATTCACAATGCTGTCCGACTTCTTGGCGATGTCCTTTTCATCCTTACCAACAACCACCATCTGACGGAACAGAACTGAGTCAGCCACCACTTTCTTGTCTAAAAGTTTCACTGTATAGAACGCATTCGTTGCAGCATCATAAACAGGCTTTGAAGTCTGACCTACAGCAAGCGAAGTGGAGTCACCATCCAAGCGGTTCTTGATCATTGCCGGGAAAGCATCTTTCGTTTTGAACACATCAGAGTAAGAAACAAGAGATGTGCTTTGGCGAGCCACATTACCAGCCTGTGCATTTGTAGTAGCAGCTACAAGTTGTGCATAGCTCGAATCCATTTCAACAGCCAGTGCCTTGCGGTCAGCATCGTTTGCAACAACCTGCACGTCGATGAGTTTCACATCGCGTGTTTCAACGAACTGCTTAAACTTTTCCTTGTCGGCTTTGTATTTTGCGTCAATGTCAGCGTCTGTAACACTCACCTTGTCATCAGCAACAGAAGTGAAAGGAACAGAAACAAGCAGCACATCGCTCTCGTTCGAACGCTCCTCGTATGCCTGCTTTGCTTCAACAGGGTTCGACATAATGCACTTTGCAGTCAAGTTCTGATACTTGTTAGCAAGGAGCTGGCTGCGAATCTGCTTCTGAGCAAAAAGGTAATACTTATAAAGTTTTTCATATACTTCTGGAATCTGTTCGCCTGCATCCTTCAAGCGCTTGTATTCGTTCAGGAAGGTGGTGAGTTGAGCAAAATCATAGCGACCAGTCTGCTGATTAGCGAATGCAGGAACCTGAAGTAACTGGTTCTGTCCGCTGCGTACCACTTCTGCAACCTCGTCATCAGTCACACCGATACCCAAAGCATTGCATTCCTTTTCAATAAGCTTGTTCTGAATCATGGTGTTCCAAGCCATGTCCTTCAGCTGGTTGTTTTCTTCCTCGCTGGTGGAAGTCCTCTGCTGGGCGATTTCGTTGTAAATCTGGAAATCCTCGAACATGCTCTGATAGTCTTGGATGCTAACAGAAGTGCCATCGATTTCACCTACATTCTGTCGTGATTGATTGATAAGTCCCTCGCCACCGCGCAACAAGTCTCCAATGATGAAGAGGAAAAGCGCAATTGCGATAATAGAAACAAGCAAGATGCCTCTGTTTCTGATTTTCTGTAATACTGCCATTTTAATTTTTTTATTTTATTGTTTTTATTGATGATACTTAATTTTGATTTTGAGCGTCAGATACTTCAATAACACGTTACAGATGTATCTTTTATACACAAAATCATGCAAAGATACAAAAAAAAGTCGATACCCAAAGAAAGGAATCGACGATTTTTGTTCATCTAATAGTAAATATAGGTGTCATCAGTCTTTTCGTGGTAAGATTGGCGGATTTGATTTCATGTTTTTGGAATGATTACCCACCATTTCCACTTTCTGAATCTTTCCTGTTTGAGTTGTCAAATTTGCATTTGTCTGCTGAGTTGTGTCCTGCATGGCTTGCATTTTCTGTGCATCGGGCTTTGGTGTTTCTTTCTCCTCACCCATAGGGAACGCGCCTTTCGAAGCGTGAATAATATAGTCGGTCATGCTTTCGTTGGATGAGAAATCATATCCCGAAAGTTGCTGCTCAATGCCGTTGATTTCCATGAAGGCAGATGAATAGATGCGATGATCGTTCTGGTTCCAAAAGAGTAGGGAGGTCTTGAAGGTTTCTCCTTTCTCGTTCTTGATAACGACTCTTCCTCTCAACTCCCAAAGACGCAGGAAGTCGTAGTAGTATGCTGTATCAGCTGTTATGTAAGCATCAACATGGTAATCCTCGTTGTATTTTTCGAGAAAGAGGCCTTTTTCGAAAGACCAGTAGGTTGGGTCTTTCTTGTCGTAGATAAACCAATCTTCAGATATGATTTTGTAGCGTATGATGCCCGAGTCGGAAATCAGTGTCGATACGCCGATAGACTTGAGTATGGGGAGTGAGTCTCTGTTTTCGACAGTCGGCGCATAGCGTGCCTCTTCTTTGGAGCAAGAGAAGAGGATGAACAATGTGAAAAGTGTAAAGAGGAAAATGAAAAAACGCATTATGTACAAAGTACGAAGGACAATAGACACATTTCGGAATTTGTACTTTGTATATTGTACTTTGTACATCTCTTCACTTTCCACTTTTTGATTGATTCTTTTCGTTTTTCTCTTTTCGTTTTTCACTGTAGGTGGGTTCTATTAATTATGTCGGATTGATTTTTGAATTTATTTGATTGGATTTTTGTCAGTTTTTGAGGGCGCATAGCAAGCTATGTAACCGAGAAAAGTGGCAAAAAGACTTCAAATAAAACAAAAAGCAACCGAAATGAACTCATCATTTAATTGTAGAAATTTAAAACAGAATAAATAGAACACACCTTAAACTTATTGTACTTTCCACTTATAGAACCATCGCTCGCTGAATGTAAGTCCGAGGCAGAGCTTCAGATAGTTCTCCTTGAGTGTGTTCTGATTGAGCGTGACTGTATTCAGATAAGGGATGTTGGTATGTACCCATTGCAACGACACATTGATTTTAGGGCTGTTGTACCAGAGGTTTCGGTTCTGGATAGGAAGTGCAAAACCAGCTGTGATGCCAAATTCTGTAGGCTTTTTCGTCACCACTCCTGTGTTGTCTGCCTTTGCGTAGGAACAGGAATAATAGGCTCCGAAGCGATAGGATATGCGACTGAAATAGCTTTTCCCTATGTAGTTGGGAGTAAATTCTCCACCTATTGCAAGTTTTGTTCTGTCGTTCAGCTGGTTCTTGCCTACGATATAATTGCCGTTTTCTTCTGCAGGAAATTTACACTTGCTCCATTTCTCTAAACTAAAGTCGGCTCCCACTCTCCATTTCATACCATGCACGTAGGAGATGCCCACATCGAAGGAGTGCGGAAGTTGAAAAGCATTCTTGATGGTATCGTTAGTGATGCCTTGCACCACGGATGTACTGTTGAGGGTTTCGGAATAACGCAGGGCACGATTAGTGATGTCGTGTCCCAGTCCGTAGGTGATACCGAGGGTAATGCGATCGTTCTTTGAAACGGGTTGGATGAATTGCAAACCGAAATCCACAGCCCATGTGGAGATGTTGGCACTGTAGCCACGCACCATGCTGTAGGCAGCAGTCTGTGAGAACGACATGGTAGAGGTATGAGTATAGTCACCGAAGATGAAGGAACCATTTACTCCAACGGAAATAGGTTTCAGAATTCTCCAGCCCGCTCCGAGAAACACCTTGTGGAGTCCTCCGTTTCCTGTGAATGAATAAGAGGAGGTGATTTCCTGGTTTCCTGTCAAGGTTTCGGATGTGGAGGAGAAGCTATAGTTGATGTTGGTGTAGGGCAAAATTCCCACTGTCACTCCCATGTTTTTGCGTACACGGAACTGGAAAGCAAAATAGTCAAAACTTGAGTTCTTGGCATTTTGCCTCAAGTTGCCCATCTCATAGTTACCGTTGTAGAGTGAAACACCCAAATCGAAGAGTGCTGTCAGAGAGTCGATAGCAGAGTAGGAAGCAGGGTTGGCGGCATTGATTTGTTGTCCGTCTCTGAATCCTTGTGCTACTCCTGCCATCGCTTTGTTGAAACCCATTGCACGGTCTGTCATGATTCCGAAGCCGTAGCGTGAGTAAGGGGAGTTGACTCCGTTCTGTGCAAAAGCTGTGGACGTAGTGAATGCCAATGCTAAAATGCTTAGAACTATATGCTTATTTGTCATATTTTCTTTGTTGTATATGTTGTAATGTGATATTAAGTCCTTTAGAAACCAAGAATTTGTCTGCAAAAATACGTTTTTTTACTTGTTCTTCAAAATCAAATTTGTCTCCTCCTGTTAAAAAAACGCAAAGATTAGGATATTTTGACATGAATTGACAAATGAACCCCTCTATTTCGTACTTTATGCCGTCGATAACTCCATGCTGGATGGCGGTTTCGGTGGAGTCACCGATGAAGCCGTTGGCAAAATGTTCGTTCGGGGCATGGATGAGGGGAAGTTTGGCAGTAAATTCGTGCAGGGCACGAAAGCGCATTTCCATTCCAGGCGAGATGTTGCCTCCCAGGTACTCTCCTGCTTCGTTAACAAAGTCGTAGGTAATGGCAGAACCTGAGTCGATGATGAGGATGGGTATATGCTTGCCTTCTATCTCAAAACCTTCGTAATATGCACCGATGGCAGCTGCCAAACGATCAGGACCAAGAGTCTGGGGGGTGCTGTAGCGATTTCGGATAGGAATGGGGGTTGTGCTGTCGAAATAGTGGATTTGAGCTATGCCTGTGTCAGCAATTTGTTGTTTCATCTCTTCTGTGATATAAACAGTGGAAGAGACGATGCATGCGTCAAAATCCCATTCGGAGGAAAAATCCCTCAGTCCTGCCAAATTATGCCCATCACTCCTGCGAAACGCGATGGGTTGTGTCGCCTGAAGACTCTGGACTGCTTTTCTTTTTCCGCTTGCGTCTTCTTCGCTTGGTTCCATTGGTGTTGGGGCTGTCCGATTTTCCTTCGTCTGCTTGATTGTTGGCGAGGGTAGCTGAGTCGTTTGCAGTTCCTTCGGGCTTTGGAACACCGCTATTTTTGTGGCTGTGTTTCCTATGTCGATTGTTAGATGCATGGCTTCTTGATTTGTTTTTATTACGGTTCGAGACTGTTGGTTTTTCTCCGCATCCCTCTGGCAGTTCGGGTTTCTCGATTTCCTTTTCAATGAGTTGCTCGATGCGTTGTAGGCTTGGTATTTCTTTAGTAGTGACAAGAGTGACAGCCTGCCCGTCTCTGTTGGCGCGTGCCGTGCGTCCCACTCTGTGTACGTAGTCCTCTGGGTCGTGAGGCACATCGTAGTTGATAACCATTTGTATGTCATCGATGTCAATTCCTCGACTCACCACGTCGGTAGCTATAAGTACGTTGATACGTCGGTTACGGAATTCGTACATCACTTCGTCGCGTTCTGGCTGTGACAAGTCGGAATGCATGGCTGCAACTTTCAATCCCTTCATACTGAAGGTACGAGCCAACTCTCTCACTTTTGTCCTCTTTGAAGCAAAGACAATCACGCGGTCGAGCGACTGGTCTTCCAACACTTTTCTCACGATGTTGTCCTTCATGGGCTCGTGGCAGAGGTAGGCTATCTGCTTGATTTTCTCGGCAGGCTTCGACACGGCAATTTTCACCTCTACAGGATTGTTGAGGATGGTGTTGGCCAAAGCCTGGATATTGTCGGGCATCGTGGCAGAAAACATGATGGTCTGTCGCTCCTTTGGCAGATAACTGACAATTTTCAGAATATCGTCCGAAAATCCCATGTCGAGCATACGGTCTGCCTCGTCGAGAATGAAGAAGCTCACACGGCTCAAATCCACCTTTCCCGTGTTGATATGGCTGATGAGTCGTCCAGGAGTGGCAATGATAATGTCGGCTCCGAGCATGAGTCCTTTGCGCTCCTGCTCGTATCTGATGCCATCGTTTCCTCCATAGACTGCCACGCTTGACACAGGCATAAAGTACGAAAAGCCTTCCACTTGCTGGTCTATCTGTTGTGCCAGTTCGCGGGTTGGCGACATGATGATGCAGTTGATGGCATCTTGAGGATAATTGCCCGAATTGAGTTTGTTGAGCACAGGCAACAAGTAGGCGGCGGTTTTACCCGTACCCGTCTGTGCCACACCTATCAGGTCATGTCCCTCAAGCAGGGGTGGTATGGTTTGTTCTTGAATGGGTGTGCATTGCTCGAAATTCATGGCATCGAGCGCATCCAGCACCACATCGTCTAATGGTAATTCGTCGAAAAACATGTATTTTTATATATAATGTGTCGAAATGTTAATGTTATAGGGCAAAAGTATATTTTTAAATGTCCTCTACCTCGGAGCCTTTTTATAGAAATAGTAGGCTATGAAAGCGAAGACAATGTTCGGTAGCCAAGCAGCAAGCCCAGGGTGCATGTTGGCGTTGATGGCGAAGGTGGAAGAAACTGTCTGGAACATGATATAGGCCAAGCAAAGGGCAAGGCCGATGCCAAGAGCAATTCCCATACCGTTTTTTCTTTTTCGGGCAGAAATAGACACGCCAATAAGGGTGAGGATAAAGGTGGTGAAGGCAGATGCACCTCGTTTCCAGTATTCCACCTCAAATTCCTTGATGTTGGCAAAGCCACGTGCTTTCTGACGAGAGATATACTCCTTCAACTCTGGAGTGGTAAGTGTTTCCTGCTGTCCTTTCGTAATCAGGAAATCCTGCGGCTCCATCGGTATGATGGTGTCCTTTCTGAACCCACTTGTTATCACCTCGCGTCTTCCTTGAAAATCTCGAATCTGATAACTTTGCAGAATCCAGTGATAGGGTTCTTCTGCCAGCGAATCGTATTGCAGGGAGAGTGCCTGTAAATGGCTGACAATCTTCTTGTTTTCAAACTTGTCAAGAGTGAAATCATAACCCGTTTTCACATTGTTTTCGTAACGTCCTATGTAGGCTATCACACCTGCATCCACTTCGAGCTGCACGTTTTGCGTGTAGGTAGGCACATTTCGGCGCTTGTAAGTATTTTCAAATTTCACTCGCTTCACGTTTCCCTTCGGAATGATGTAGGCTCCCAGCACATAACTCAGCAAGCCGATGATGGCAGCAGAAATCATATAGGGGCGGATGAGTCGTCGGAACGTCACACCAGTTGACATCATTGCGATAATTTCCGAGTTCTCGGCGAGTTTTGTAGTAAAGAAGATGACGGAAATGAAGACAAAAAGCTGACTGAACAAATTAGAGTAGTATGGAACAAAGTTGAGGTAGTAGTCGAAGATAATTTCCTTCATCGTAGCATTGCGAGTGAGAAACTTGTCAATGTTCTCGTTGACATCGAATACCACGGCAATGGAGATGATGAGGATAATAGAGAAGAAATAAGTGCCGAGAAACTTGCCAATGATATATCGGTCAAGCCGATTCACTGGCGAATGCTCGGCAAGCCATTGGCTGAAGCGTAGCCATGTCTTGCTTTTCTTTCGGTTTTTCCAGGTTTTTCTTCTGAATATCTTTTTCAAATCCATTCAAGTAAGTTTTTGAGTTTTTAAGTTTATAAGTTTGTGAGTTTTCGCTGGATGGCATTTTTCACTTTTCACTTATCACTTTTCACTCTTACAGCCTTCTGCCCAGTTCTGCCACCATCTTGGCTTTCCACACAGCGAAATCTCCTTCAATGATGTGTTGACGAGCCTGTCCCACCAGCCAAAGATAGAATGCCAGATTGTGAATTGAAGCAATCTGCATGGCAAGCAGTTCCTGTGCTTTAAATAAATGATGTACATACGCGCGCGAATAAGTCTCATCCACGTATGAAGTGCCATCTTCATCGAGAGGCGAGAAGTCCATTTCCCATTTCTTATTCCGAAGGTTGATAATGCCATGCGAAGTGAAAATCTGCGCATTGCGACCGTTTCGGGTAGGCATCACACAGTCAAACATGTCAACACCTCGCTCAATTCCCTCTAAGATATTGATAGGTGTGCCAACCCCCATGAGATAGCGAGGCTTGTCCTTAGGTAGGATAGCATTCACCACTTCTATCATTTCATACATCACCTCAGTTGGCTCTCCCACGGCAAGTCCTCCGATGGCGTTACCATCCATCTCCTTGCTTGCCACGTTTTCCGCAGCCTTGACGCGCAAATCCCTATACGTACATCCTTGCACGATAGGGAAGAGGCATTGGCTATAGCCATATTTCGGTTCTGTTTCCTTGAAGCGCTTCACACAGCGTTCCAGCCACCCTTCTGTCAGTGCAAGCGACTTGCGAGAGTATTCGTAGTCGGATGTACCAGGAGGGCACTCGTCGAATGCCATCATGATGTCGGCACCGATACTGCGCTCTATGTCTATCACACGCTCTGGCGAGAAGAAATGCTTCGAACCGTCTATGTGGGAGCGAAACTCAGCACCTTCCTCCCGCAATTTTCTGATGCCAGCCAAGGAGAAAACCTGAAAACCTCCACTGTCTGTCAGCATTGGGCGGTCGAATCCATTGAATTTATGAAGACCACCAGCAGCCTCTATCACATCCGTTCCAGGACGAAGATACAAGTGGTAGGTGTTGCCTAAGATGATTTGAGCCTTCACGTCGTCCTTCAACTCATGCAGATGCACACCCTTCACGCTTCCCAAGGTTCCCACGGGCATGAAGATAGGAGTCTGAATCGTACCGTGGTCGGTTGTCATCAATCCAGCTCTTGCATTTGTCTTCGAGTCAGTATATTGCAGTTCGAATTTCATGTTGTTCTAATTAAATGAAGAATTAAGAATGAAGAATGAAGAATGAGCGCTACGCTTAAATGAAGAATGAAGAATGGTCGCTTTGCTCAGGATGAAGAATGAAAAATCCTCATCCAATGAGCAGGGTAAAATATATTCTTCATTCTTCATTTTTCATTCTTCATTTATAGTTGTAGGGGGCAGGAGGGGTCTATTTTTCTCCCTTCTCAGTGGATTTGGATGGGGCTATTTTCAGGTCAATCGCATCCTTCACTTTCTCATCGAGCAGGGCGAAGTCGAACACTTCGTTCACATCCTTCACATAGTGGAACGTCACTCCCTTCACGTACTTTTCAGGGATGTCCTTGATGTTCTTCTCGTTCTCATGGCACAGCACAATGTCTGTGATGCCAGCGCGCTTGGCAGCAAGAATCTTTTCCTTGATGCCACCCACAGGCAGCACCTTGCCACGCAACGTGATTTCCCCCGTCATGGCGAGATTCTTTCTCACCTTGCGTTGAGTGAGGGCAGAGATAATAGAAGTGGCAATGGTGATACCAGCCGATGGACCATCTTTTGGTACTGCACCTTCTGGCACGTGAACATGGATGTTCCAGTTATCAAAGACATCATTCTGAATGCCATAGCGTTCCGCATGAGCCTTGATGTATTCCAAAGCCAGCATCGCCGACTCCTTCATCACGTCGCCCAAATTGCCCGTGAGGGTGAGACGAGAACCTTTGCCTCGGCTGAGGGAAGTCTCCACAAAGAGGATTTCACCACCAACGGCTGTCCAAGCCAATCCCGTCACCACACCCGCATATTCGTTGTCCTGATACTTGTCTCGGCTGTATTTCTCAGTGCCAAGGTATTTCACGATGTCGGCAGGTTTCAGGTTGTAATTCAGTTCCTCCTCACCGCTACGCTGCTGTTCCAGCAGAATCTTTCGCACCACCTTCTCGATTTGCTTCTTCAGCTCTCGCACACCCGATTCCCTGGTGTAGTCCTCTATCACCTTCTCAATGGCAGCCTTCGAGAACTTTATGCACTTGCGGTTCAGACCATTGTCGTCCAAGGCATTTGGAATGAGATGGCGGCGAGCTATCTCGATTTTCTCTTCAGTCAGGTAGCCGCTCACCTCAATGAGTTCCATTCGGTCGAGCAGAGGAGGAGGAATCGTTCCGATATTATTAGCAGTGGCTACGAACATCACATTCGAGAGGTCGTAGTCCATATCCAAATAATTATCATGGAAATGCTCGTTCTGTTCAGGGTCCAGCACCTCCAACATGGCAGACGAAGGGTCGCCATGAATGTCAGCACCACTCACCTTGTCGATTTCATCGAGAATAAAGACAGGGCAAGAGGACTTTGCCTCCAAAATGCCCTTGATGATGCGTCCTGGCATCGCACCTACGTAAGTCTTCCTGTGTCCACGGATTTCAGCCTCGTCATGCAGACCACCCAACGACACGCGTACATACTTGCGGTCCATAGCCTTGGCAATACTCCTGCCAAGCGAGGTCTTACCAACACCTGGAGGACCATAGAGGCAGATAATGGGAGCCTTGAGGTCGCCACGCGTCTTTACCACAGCCAGATGCTCCAGGATGCGCTCCTTCACCTGTTCCATGCCGTAGTGGTCCCTGTTCAGAATCCGCTCCGCACTTGCAATCGTCATCTTGTCGCTACTGAAACTAAACCAAGGCAAGTTGAGAAGCGTTTCAATATACTCAAATTGCACACTGTATTCCGCACTCTGCGGAGCAGTATGTTCCAATTTGTCAATCTCCTTTGAAATCTTTTCCGCAGCCTTTTGCGGACGAAACTCGTCCCTGAGTCGCTGACGAAAGCCTTGCACCTCATCGTCAGTGCCCTGTCCCAGCTCGTCCTTGATAGTCTCCATCTCCTTGCGCAGGAAGTATTCACGCTGCTGCTGGTTCAGTTCGCTCTGAGTCTGCATCTGGATGCTTGCCTTCAGCTGGGCAAATTGCTCCTCACGCTTCAGCAACTTTAGCAGTTCGATGGCACGTTGGCGCAAGTCGTCCTCCATCAGCAGATGGATGTGCTCCTTGTTCGACACTGGCAGGCTGGCACAGAGGAAATTCACATAGAAAATCCTGTCGTGAATGTCTTTCGACGAGAACATAGCGTCAATCCTCATGCCGTCGTTCTTCTGAAGCATTCGGTCTGCCACCTCCTTGCAAGCATCCACCGTCACGCGGAACGTCCTGTCGCTCACGCTGGGCATCACCTCAGCCATCCTCGACACCCTGCCCATCAAGTACCTGTCTCCCTGGTGAGCCTCAATCAGCTTCACGCGGCTGAAACCCTGAATAAAGGCAGTGTGTGAGCCATCGGGCAACTTCAGCAGCTTCACCACGCGTCCCAGCACACCAACCCTGTAGAGGTCGTCGTCCGAAGGGTGCTCCACGCTTTCGTCCTGCTGACTGAACACACCCACGCCTTCCTTGCTCCGCTGGGCATCCTCCAAGAGCTTCTTGGCTGAGTCGCGGGCGATGTTCACCGGCAACAGCGTACCAGGGAACAACATCATGTTGCGCAGAGGAAGAATCGGAATGTCCCTTTCTTCCAGTGCAGGCTCATCAGTCTCCAAGTCCCCCTTGTCGAAGTTGGCAATCACGGAAATCGTGTTGCCATCGTTTGTATTAATTAGTAAGTCATCCAGATATTCTTTCATGCTATCTTAAAATCTCAAAGCCATTGTAAAACAATTCTATTACCTTTTCTTTCGTGTGACATGCATACTTGTTATCCTTCGAGAATTCTTTTTGCCCTTTTGTATTATATACAAAGCAAAACTCAAAATCACATACGCAAAATCCGTGCAAAGTTACACAAAAAAAATGAAACATCAGGTGGAGTTAGATATTTTTTATCTTGATTTAGAGTTATTCAACATCGCTATTTTTCTTTTTCTTTCTTACACGTCAGATATTAGTTAAAAATTCTTCCCTTCTTTATGTGATGAATCAAACATTTAGTTTATAATTTATTAACATAATTCTTTTTACATGAAAACATGCTTCAATTGTATTTTAAAGTCAAGTATAAAATCATTGAAAATTAGCTATTTAAACACATTTAGAAAAACGGGCGCTCGTTTTTCCAAAAATGGGCGCTCATTTTGCTTAAAACGAGCGCCCGTTTTTTATGGAAATACCCAATAACGAAATTTTTTCTTTCAAACCGCTTGAATAATTGAGGAAAAAATCGTACATTTGCAACATAAAAATTAACTTAAAATTTTCCTATTATGCCAACACTTACTGTTAATGTCACCAAACAAAAGGTTAAGGTGAATAATGACGAAGAAATGTATGTAGCTCATCTGAAAAGCTACAGTCGTATTTCTGGCGATGAAATCATCGCCATAACAGCTCAAAACGAGGGAGTTTCAGAAGCAAATGTTGCTTCTATTTTCCATGCATTGGCTGCAACAATGAAGAAATTTGTACTTGAAGGGCACGTCGTCGATTTCGGGCCGATTGGTACATTCCGTGCATCTATCAATTGCACTGCCGAAAGGAATCGTGAAGACCTCTCGCCTAAAAACATCACTCGCCGTAGAATCATTTTCCATCCGTCTGCCAAACTCAAAGATGCTCTTTACCAAGCAAAAGTGGTAGGTTTTCATGATGGAGAAGATATTGAAGAGTGAAAAATGAAAAATGAAAAGTGAAAAGTGAAAAATTTAACGTGAAGCGTGAAGAGATGAATGTGAAGTGTACAGCGTGAAGCGTGTATATTTTATTATTTATTTAAGGTGTGTCGTTGTTTATTTATAGTAATGTTTGTTGTTTTGTGTTTTTCTTCGTAAATTTGCAGCGAAATTTTAAGGGTTTCTGTAGATAGTGCGGGACCTTGATAATTCTCATTTTTACTCAATAAGCAATTTTTTAAGAAATGAAAAGAGACGTTGAAATCTTTTCTCTCATCGAGAAGGAACATCAGAGACAGGCAAAGGGCATGGAGCTCATTGCCAGTGAGAACTATGTGAGCGACCAGGTGATGGAGGCTCAGGGCTCTTGCCTCACGAACAAGTATGCCGAGGGCTACCCTGGGAAGCGCTACTATGGTGGCTGCGAGGTGGTGGACCAGACGGAGACGATTGCCATTGAGCGTGTCAAGAAGCTTTTCGGGGCTGAATACGCCAATGTGCAGCCTCATTCGGGTGCTCAAGCCAATGCAGCTGTGCTTCTGACGGTGCTGAAGCCAGGCGACACGTTCATGGGCTTGAACCTGGACCACGGTGGCCACCTCTCACATGGAAGTCTGGTGAACACGTCGGGCATTCTGTACAAGCCTGTGGGCTACCAGCTGAACAAGGAGACTTGCCGCGTGGATTATGATGAGATGGAGCGTCTCGCAGTTGAACATAAGCCAAAGCTGATTATCGGTGGTGGCTCGGCTTACAGCCGCGAATGGGACTATGCTCGCATGAGACAGATTGCAGACGAGGTGGGTGCTTTGTTGATGATTGACATGGCGCATCCTGCTGGCTTGATTGCTGCTGGTTTGTTGGACAATCCTCTGAAATGGGCTCACATCGTGACTTCGACGACCCACAAGACTTTGCGCGGTCCTCGCGGCGGTATCATTCTGCTTGGCAAGGACTTTGAGAACCCTTGGGGCTTGACTACTCCAAAGGGAGAAGTGAAGATGATGTCGCAACTGCTGAACTCGGCAGTGTTCCCAGGTCAGCAGGGCGGTCCGCTGGAACATGTAATTGCAGCGAAGGCTGTTGCCTTCGGCGAGGCTTTGCAGCCTGAGTTTGTTGATTACCAGAAGCAGGTGAAGAAGAATGCTGCTGTGCTGGCACAGGCTCTGATGGATAGAGGTTTCTTCATCTGCTCGGGCGGTACGGACAACCACTCGATGCTCGTAGATTTGCGCACGAAATATCCTAACCTGACTGGTAAGGTGGCTGAGAAGGCTCTTGTGGCTGCCGACATTACGGCTAATAAGAATATGGTGCCTTTCGACACCCGCTCTGCTTTCCAGACAAGTGGAATCCGCTTGGGTACTCCTGCCATGACGACTCGTGGTGCCAAGGAGGACTTAATGCTTGTCATCGCTGAGATGATTGAAACGGTACTGAACGACCCAGAGAACGACCGCGTCATCACTTCGGTTCGTGAGAAAGTGAATTCAATCATGAAGGATTATCCAATCTTTGCGTGGTAGAATTAAATGAAAATGAAGAATGAAGAATGAGCGCACGCTCCGAATGAAGAAAGAAAAATGAAGAATGAAGAATGAAAGTAACTTATCTCATGTGCAGAGTAAAATACATTCTTCATTCTTAATTCTTCATTTAATTATTCTTCATTCTACATTTAAAAATATACAGGAAGATGATTCCATTGTTGGGACATACACTGAAAGAGTTGGAAGGCGTGGCAGCTGAGTTTGGCTTGCCGCGCTTTGGCGCTAAACAAATCGCTCAGTGGCTCTACAAGAAAAATGTGAGAACGGTTGACGAGATGACGAACATCTCAAAGGCTGTGAGGGAGAAGATAAAGGAACGCTATGAGGTGGGCGTGAAGGAACCTCTGGAAAGACTGACAAGCGTGGATGGGACGGAGAAGTATCTGTTTCCCACTCAAAACGGACGCTTCATCGAGTCGGTCTATATACCCGATGGTGAACGGGGTACTCTTTGTGTCTCCACGCAGGTGGGATGCAAGATGAACTGCCTCTTCTGCCAAACTGGTAAACAAGGCTTTGAAGGAAACTTGGAGGTGGCAGACATGCTTAGCCAGGTGAGCTGGGTTCACCGCGAGAAAGGTTTGACCAATCTTGTCTTCATGGGACAGGGTGAGCCTTTCGACAACCTGGACAATGTGATGAAAACGCTGGAGATTCTCACTTCGGAAGAGGGCTTCGGCTGGAGTCCTCGACGAATCACGGTTTCGTCCGTGGGACTCAAGAAGAATCTGAGACGTTTCTTGGAGGAAAGTGAATGCCACTTGGCAATAAGCTTGCATTCTCCCATTCACGAACAACGTCTTCAATTGATGCCTGCGGAACGTCAGTTTGCCATTGCCGATGTGGTGGAGATGCTGAAGGAGTATGACTTTTCGCACCAGCGCAGGCTGTCTTTTGAATATATTGTCTTCAAGGGCGTTAACGACTCTGTGCTTCACGCCAAAGAGTTGCTTAAGTTGCTGAGAGGACTGGATTGCAGAATCAATCTCATTCGCTTCCATCAGATTCCTGATGTGGAACTCCACGGAACTGACGACGAGGGGATGGTTCGTTTCCGCGACTATCTGACTCGACACGGTCTCTTTACGACGATTCGAGCTTCTCGTGGACAGGACATTTTCGCTGCATGTGGTCTGCTTTCTACGAAAAAATGAAAAAAGACGTTTAAAGTTTAGAGTTTAACGTTTAACGAAGTTACTCTTCTCAGTGAGATCTTAAAAACTCACAAACTCAAAAACTTAAAAACTTAATATAAGACTCAGAAACTCAGTTAATATGAGGAAAATGAAGTATTTGATGCTGGCAATTTGTGCCTTGGTACTTTCTGGTGCTGCGATTTCGTGTAAAAACGATGGTGAGAAAGGCGGGAAGAAACCGCCTGTGCATAAGAAACGTCACTCGAAATCGATTCTCACACCTACTTCGTCGGGCAATCCCTACGAGGTGATGGTGGTGTGCAGCGACTCTGCTTTTGCTGGCTATGTGGGTATGGCACTGAAGGAGGTGCTGAACAGACCTATTCCGATGCTGCCACAAGATGAGCCTTCGTTCCATGTGAGCCACGTGACAGAGAAGCACTATGACCGCATTACCAAATTGTTCCGCAACATTGTGAAAATAGAGGTGAATCCTCACTATTCGGAGCCTCGCATTAAGTTAGAGCGCAACGTATATTCCGACCCTCAACTTATCATGACGATTATTGGACCTACGGAAAACGGCATTTCCACTTTTATCACGGAGAAGACTAATTTCATCATCAAGTATTTCTCTGCTGAGGAAATCAATCGTCAGGCTACAGCTTTGGAGGACGAGCACAATCTGAAGTTTAACGAAAAGGTGTATGAAATGTTCGACTGCGAACTCTATATACCTATTGATATCAACAAGATGAAAGTTGGAGAGAACTTCATTTGGGCTTCTGATGACGGAATGAGCAGCATACAAAATGTGTGTATCTATAGCTACCCTTACGTATCGCAGAAAGTGTTTAACAGAGGCGTGTATATTGCTCTGCGTGACTCATTTATGGGTTCAAATATCCCTGGTGAGTTGGAAGGAAGTCGGATGGCTACGAACCCAGATTTCGTAACAGTGGAAAACATGCAGATTCATGGGCACTACGTGCAAGAGGCACGAGGCTTCTGGGAAATGACAAAGGACGTAATGGGCGGTCCTTTTGTGGCTCACTCGCAAGTGGATACAGTGAACAACCGAGTTATCGTGGTAGAGGGATTTGTTTATGCGCCTGATAAGATGAAGCGCACAATGATGCGCCGCTTAGAGGCTGCCCTTTATACTCTCCGCCTGCCAGAAAAGAAGGATTGATAATGCCGAAAGAAAATTCTTTCGGAACAATATAATAAATAAGTAAAGACATTATTATGCAGAAAATCAAAATAGCCATCACTCATGGCGATATCAATGGGGTGGGTTATGAGGTGATTCTCAAGACTTTTTCAAATCCCGAGATGCTTAGCCTTTGCACTCCTGTAATTTATGGTTCTCCCAAGGTGGCGATTTATCACCGCAATGCTGTTGGACTCCAAGAGAACTTCAATGTAGTGAAGGATGCGCGAGACGTGAAGGACAACCAGCTCAACTTGCTGAACTGCTTCGGCGATGAGGAAATCAAGATTGAGTTTGGCAAGCCAACTCCCGAAGCTGGAAGGGCTGCGTTTGTGGCTCTCGAAGCAGCAGTGAAGGACTTGGATGCAGGCTTGGTGGATGTTCTCGTCACGGCTCCAATCAATAAGCATACAATTCAGTGCGACGGTTTCCGCTTCCCTGGCCACACGGAATACGTGGAGCAGAAGTTGGGAAGAGGACAGAAGGCTCTGATGATTTTGATGAATGAGAATGTGAGAGTGGCACTCGTGACGACACATGTGCCAATGGCAAAACTGGCTCAGTGCATCACGCAACCGCTCATCGAGGAAAAACTGCAGATTCTGAACCAAAGCCTGAAGCGCGACCTCTTCATAGAGAATCCTCGTATTGCTGTGCTTTCGCTTAATCCACATTGTGGCGATGGCGGCTTATTAGGCGACGAAGAACAGACCGTGATTTCACCTGCCATTGAGAATTGTTTCAAGCAAGGCATTCGTTGTTTCGGTCCTTATCCAGCTGACGGCTTCTTCGGTTCAGGCAACTACCGTCACTTCGATGCCATCCTTGCCATGTACCACGACCAGGGTTTGGCTCCTTTCAAGGCTCTTGCTATGGGGGATGGTGTGAACTTCACGGCTGGCTTGCCTGTGGTACGCACATCGCCAGCTCATGGTACGGCTTACGACATTGCAGGCAAGAACGAAGCCAGCGAACTATCGTTCCGCCAGGCTGTCTATACAGCCATCGACGTGTTCCGCAACAGGATAAAATATGATGAAGCCTTCGGCAATCCGCTTCGTAAACAATACTACGAGAAGCGTGATGACAGCGACAAGCTGAAATTGGATCAGGTGACGGAGGATGACGTATAAGTCGGGTGTGAAGTAATATCTGGAATGAGCAACAAACTGCGAAACATTTTCTTCTTTGTTGGGCTTGCTGCCGTAATTATCATGATTCTCACCTTCAAAGTGAGTTTCGTGGAATTATGGGAGCAGTTGACTCATGCGGGGCATTGGCTCGTTGTCATCCTCGGCATGTGGGTGGTGCTTTATGCGATGAATGCTCTCACGTGGCGCACCATCATCAAGGGCAGCGGAACTTGCAACATCCCCTTCCTGCACCTGCTGAAAGTGACAATATCGGGATTCTCTCTCAACTATGCCACTCCCGTTGGCTTGATGGGAGGCGAGCCCTATAAAATCATGGAAATGAAACCCTACATCGGTGTGCAACGCGCATCGTCGTCGGTGCTTCTTTTCGCCATGATGCATATCTTCACGCACTTCTGGTACTGGCTTACGGCTGTGATACTCTATGTCATATTTATTCCACTTGACATACCGATTTCTTTTATTCTCCTGTTACTCACAGCCTTCTGTGTAGGAGCTATCTACCTCTTTACAAGGGGGTATAAGAACGGTATGGTGGTGAAAGGCATCCATTTCCTTGCCCGCATACCAGGACTGAAAAACTGGGCAAAGCGCTTCGAAGTAGGACACTATGACGACTTGGTGAAAATAGATACTCAAATCGCTGCTCTTCACTCGCAGAAGAAACGCAATTTCTATGTGTCTTTCTTCTTGGAGTATATAGGCAGAATCCTTCAGTCGCTCGAAATCTATTTCATGCTCCTCATTTTCACAGACCAAGGCGCAAACTGGATGACATTTGTCTATTCCATCATCATTTTGGCATTCACATCGCTCTTTGCCAACATGATGTTTTTCATGCCTTTGCAGCTTGGAGGACGTGAGGGAGGCTTTGCCATGTCGATAGCCCAGATGGGTATGACGGGACAAGTAGCCATGTCGGTAAGTATCATTTGTCGAGTGAGAGAGCTTTTCTGGACCGCTTTGGGATTGCTCCTCATCAAGGTGGGTAATAAAGAAGCAGATGCTCTGCGCTTAGAGGAAAAGGAAAGAAAAGAAAAAGTTGAAAGCGAGAAAGAAGATATGAACTTAAAATTTGCCATTTTAGCAGCAGGAGAGGGTTCTCGTCTGGCACGAGAAGGGGTGAGTCTGCCCAAACCTCTCGTTCCCGTACATGGTGAAGCGATGATAGACCGACTGGTACGCATCTTTATGGACTGTGGTGCCTCGGAAATTCTCATCATAACCAACAACCTTACCGAACTGACGAAGGCGCATTTGCAACAGATGGTGGAGCAGGGACTTCCTGTAAAGTACATTGTCAAGACAACACCAAGCTCGATGCACAGTTTCAATGAACTGAAACCATACTTGGGAAAAGGAAAATTCTGTCTTACGACAGTTGACACAATCTTCCGTGAAACAGAGTTTAAGCGTTATATCAATGCATTCAAAGCATCAGAGAAGGACGGTTTGATGGCTGTGACAGACTTTGTGGACGATGAGAAGCCTCTCTGGGTTTCTACCAATACCGACTTAATGATAACAGGTTTCCACGACTCCCAGGAGCTCTTCAACGAGAGTGCCGCAGGACAGGATGGCGTGTCGATTTGCAAATACATATCGGGAGGTATCTATTGCCTCAGTGAAAAGTCATTCGATGTGCTCAACAAGTGCATAGCAGAAGGACAATCCCGCATGAGGAATTTCCAACGGCAAATGGTATTCGACGGCTTGCAGCTCGAAGCCTATCCTTTCAGTAAAATCCTCGACGTGGATCATGCAGATGATATAGCAAAAGCCGAAGTTTTTTTGGCAGAAGAATAGGGATAGACTCAGAATGAAACTGATAGGTATTCTCAGAGGTGCTGAATTTTCACCTAATATGACGGACAGTGACGCTGCCATCTTGCAAGCGGTTGCAGAGGCATTGCGACACAAAGGGCATGAGGTGGAAACAATGTCGGAGCAAGATTTTGTGTCAGCTTATCGCCATAATATAAATAAGGTGTGCGATATAGATAGTATCTTTGGCATGTACCGAAGGACTGACACAATAGAAATCTTGCATCGCATTGAGACAAAATTTGGCATTCCTTGTGTCAACCCGATGATAGGCATCGAAAACTCTTCTCGATTGAGACTTACGAAACTTTTTCGTGAGATGCACATTCCGATGCCAGAATCATGGATTCTGCCTATGGAGGCAGAACTACCACTGAAATACCCTGCTTGGATGAAACGAGGTGAGGGTTGTGCTCAGGAGAAGGACGACGTGGTGTATGTAGAAAACGAAACGGAAGCGGCACGAGCTATGCAGCATTTCCGAGAGAGAGGACTGGGCGATGCTATCGTGGCATGTACACATTTGGAGGGCGACTTGATAAAATTCTATGGTGTGGAGGGCACCTCGTTCTTCGATTGGAGCTATGCTTCGGGTGCTCATAGCAAATTCGGACTGGAGGAAAGGAATGGTGTTGCCAAAGGATTCAGCTTCAGCCTAGAGGCTTTAAAGGAAATGGCAGACCGAGCTGCCAAAGGACTTCATCTTCCTATTTATGGAGGAGACTGCATTGTGTCGTCAGAAGGAAGCATCGGTATCATCGACTTCAACGACTGGCCAAGTTTCTCTCGATGTAGGGCAGAGGCTTCAAAAGCAATTGCAGAAAGAATTTTGAAATTTAACAATAAGAAATAATCAATGGAACACATAGAATTAGAAAAAAATACCGATGAAATAAGCTCGTTCCGCTCCCAAAATGGAGAGCCAAAGAAAGGAGCAAAAGGGAAGATGTCGTATAAATCGACCTTCAAATCGAACGACACGGAGGAATGGCTCGACGTGGTTTTCACTCGTCCTATCGGATACCAGTGGGCTTTGTTCTTCAATAAATTCGACATTCATCCTAACACAGTCACCGTGCTGTCGATGATTTTGGGGGCTGCATGTGGCTTTTTTTTCGTCTATCGTGCTGACACAGCTCATGGCCTTCTGATGAACGTCATCGGAGTCCTACTGCTGATGTGGGCAAACTTTTATGATAGTGCAGACGGACAGTTGGCTCGTATGTCTGGCAAGAAAAGCGAACTGGGACGTATCTTGGACGGTGCTTCGGGTGATATATGGTTTATATCCATCTATATATCTTTGGTCATTCGTCTTTTCCCTCAAAATATTCCTGGCACAGATGTGCAGTGGGGTTGGTGGGCTTTGTTGCTGTGTAGTGTTTGTGGATTCTACGCCCATACGGTGCAGTGTCGTCGTGCAGACTATTATCGTAACATTCACCTCTTTTTCTTGAAAGGAGATGCAGGAAGCGAACTCACCAACTCGGCTCAACAGAAGAAAATTGATGCTGAAACCAGTTGGAGCAAGGATTTCATCAAGAAATTTTTTCTTCTCTTTTATGTCAACTATTGCGAGAAGCAGGAGAAGGACACACCAAAGTTTCAGGCATTCTTTCATAGAGTGAAATCACAATATGGAAACGAAATTCCCCAGTGGCTAAGAAATGAGTTCCGAAAGGGTAGTTTGCCTTTGATGAAATATACCAACATCTTGACTTTCAACACAAGAGCTATTGCACTCTACATTAGTTGTCTCATTGACATGCCTTGGCTATATCTCCTCTTTGAGCTCACTGTGTTGATGGCACTCTACATCTATATGGGACATCAGCACGAGAAGCACTGTGAACAGCTCCTCATCAAACTGCAAACAAATGCTTCTAACTAAGATATAATCTTCTAATGTTGTTTTAGTAAGATGGTAAAGGGTATTATTTTCGACTATGGCGGAACGATAGACACAAACAGTGTTCATTGGTCTGAAGTGATATGGGAAGGATTTCAGCAAGCGTCAGTGCCTGTCAGCAAAGAGCATTTCCGCATGGCATACGTACATGGGGAACGAAGTCTTGCCAAATTTCCATTGGTGCAACCCAACCACAATATGCTCGACCTGCTACGCACCAAACTCAATATTGAAACGAGTTTCCTCGTAGATGCTCATCTCTGGGGAGGCATGGATGGAAAGGGAAAGGAAGCTGAAAGGCTCAACATTTCAAATTTCATCGCTCAATACTGTTACGACTATGTAGTTCAAACGCTCACTGTAGCTCGCCCAATCATAGCACAATTATCAGAACAATATCCGATGGTACTTGTTAGTAATTTCTATGGAAATATCAATACCATACTAAAGGACTTTCAACTTGATGGATATTTCAAGGAGGTGATTGAGTCATCAGTGGTAGGAATCCGTAAACCCGACCCACGCATTTTCTCGTTAGGAGTGGATGCACTGAGATTGAAAGCCAATGAAGTGCTTGTTGTTGGAGATAGTTTTTCGAAAGACATCATGCCTGCTCATAGTCTTGGTTGCCAAACTGTATGGATTCAAGGAAAAGGGTGGGGTGACGAGACTGTGGATGAAACAGCGGCTAATTGTATCATTCATAGCATTGCAGATTTGCCACGCGCTATTCAAACATGCTTGGACAACTGATGAGATGCTTGATAATAAAATGTAAAGTGGTGTGCGTATGAATCTGTTCGAAAAGTGCAAAAATAAGTCCTAAAACGCTTAGTTAGTTCCGTTTTAATCAATTTTAAATATAAAACTTTTTTTTATCGAGAAGTTTTGTGTAATTTTGCCAGACTTTTCAAGAAATATCAGATTAGACATATTCAACAATTGATATAAAAGAAAAAAATGAAAAATCAGAATGTTAAGCCTGCCGACGGAAAACTTGGTATCATGGTAGTCGGTCTTGGTGCTGTAACTTCAACATTTATGACAGGTGTGCTGATGGCTCGTAAGGGTCTTGCAAAGCCTGTGGGTTCGATGACTCAATACGACAAGATTCGTGTTGGAAAAGGTGCAGAAAAGAAGTATCTGAGCTATTCGGAAATCGTTCCGCTGGCAAAGCTCAGCGACATTGAGTTTGGTGCATGGGATGTGTATACAGCAGATGCCTATCGTTCAGCCATGTATGCTGAAGTGCTGAAAGAGAAAGATATCGAACCTGTGAAGGATGAACTGGAGAAGATTGTTCCTATGAAGGCTGCTTTCGATAAGAATTTCGCAAAGCGTTTGGACGGCGACAATGTGATGGAAGGCAAGACTCGTTGGGAAATGGTGGAACAACTCCGTGAGGATATTCGTCGTTTCAAGAAAGAGCACAACTGCACTCGCATTGTAGTGGCTTGGGCAGCTTCTACTGAAATCTATGTTCCAGTCTATGAGCCAGTTCATGGCACTCTTGCTTCCCTTGAAAAAGCCATGAAGGAGAACGACACAGAGCATGTTGCTCCATCTATGTGCTATGCATACGCAGCACTGAGTGAAGGTGCTCCATTCATCATGGGTGCTCCTAACACTACGGTTGACATCCCAGCTATGTGGGAATTGAGTGAAAAGACTCAGATGCCTATTGCAGGTAAAGACTTCAAGACTGGCCAGACTCTGGTGAAGAGCGGTTTTGCCCCTATCATTGGCACTCGTTGCCTTGGTCTGAGTGGATGGTTCTCTACCAATATTCTTGGAAATCGTGATGGACTTGTATTGGATGAACCTGCCAACTTCCGCACGAAGGAAGTGAGCAAGCTCTCTACTTTAGAGTCTATCCTCGTTCCTGAGAAACAGCCAGACCTCTACACGGACTATTACCACAAGGTGCGCATTAACTATTATCCACCACGCAACGACAACAAGGAAGGTTGGGACAACATCGACATCTTCGGTTGGATGGGCTATCCTATGCAAATCAAAATCAACTTCCTTTGCCGTGACTCCATTCTTGCAGCTCCGTTGCTTCTCGACCTCTGTTTGTTGACTGACCTCGCAGCACGTGCAGGACGTTATGGCATCCAGCGTTTCCTTTCATTCTTCTTGAAGTCGCCAATGCACGACTACACAAAGAACGAAGTACCAGTGAACCACCTCTTCCAGCAATACACAATGCTGAAGAATGCAATTCGCGAGATGGGTGGTTATGAACCTGATGAGGAAATAGATTAATCAAATGAAGACCCATCTATGAACTATAAAGTGAAGTTGAAATGAATGGGTCGTTTTCTGAGACAAGAACACAGAGGAGCCTTTCATTGACCCCTCTGTGTTTGTGTTAATACATCCTTTTGTGTCATAATTTTCTGTATGCTTAGATTATTTTCTTTCATTTTCATTTTTGCCTTTTCTCTCTTATCAAAAGCACAGGTGACAGGCGTGGTTATCGACTCTCGCAGTAGGCAACCACTTGATTTTGTCAATGTCTATTATGATGGAAAGAACGTGGGAGACCAAACAGACGAAACAGGACATTTTGTTCTGAAGGAGGATTCAGCGTGGAATGAACTTACTGTTTCTACGATGGGTTATATCACACAAAAAATCCGTCTCATCAATGGCAAGAAAAAGAATCTGAAAATCAAACTTGTGCCAGAGCCTCGACAACTTCAAGGAGTTACAATTACAGCCAAGAGGACGAAGTACAGCAGGAAGAACAATCCAGCCGTGGAACTGATGAGAAAGGTGATTGAGCAAAAAAAAATCAACGACTTACATTCCAAGGATTATTTCACATTTACCACATACGAAAAGATGACGACCTCAATCAATGAGGTTACGGATAAGATATTCGATATTGATGAGGGCAAACAATTGGCTTTTCTGAAAGACCATGTGGAGTATTGCGCTCAAACAGGAAAGTTGATATTGCCACTAACAGTGGATGAAACTTTAACAAACACTTATTATCGAAAGGAAACAAAAACAGAAAAGAAACTGATTACTGCAAAGAATTCTCGCGGTGTGAACGACTTGATTAACACTGGAGATATTCTTACGACAGCACTAAAAGATATTTTCACTGATGTTAATATCTATGATGAGGAATGTCGTCTTCTGCAACTTCATTTCAAGAGTCCTATTGCCAATTCAGCCATTAGTTTTTACAGATATTATATCCAGGACACATTGGCTTACGAGAAGGATTCGGTTATCGATATAGGATTTGTTCCTAACAATATGCAAGACCTGGGGTTCTCTGGCCACCTCTATGTGATGAAAGACTCATCCTATCAGGTGCGTCATGTGGAACTCAACATTCCAAAGCGAAGTGATGTGAATTTTGTTACCAACATGATTATTACCCAAGACCTTGAGGAACTTCCCACTGGAGAAAGGGTTGTTACAGTAAACGACATGTTGATAGAAATGCAACTCACATCATGGCTCAGTAAGGCAATGGTGCAACGAACCATCAGAAATTTTGATTTCGCCTTTGCTCCGATTCCAAAACAAGTTTTCAAACATGTGAAAGGTTCTATCTATACAGAGCCTGATGCCATGATGCATACGGATGATGCTTACTGGAACCAATACAGAAAAGTGGAACTTACCCAAAGCGAAGGAGAAATGGGATCCTTTATTCAGAAAATCACAAAAATCAAGGGCTTCAAATATATTATGATTGGTGTGAAAGCCTTGATAGAGAATTTTGTTGAGACATCTGATTCCATCCAAACCAACAAGTTCGACTTTGGTCCTATTAATACCGTCATATCTCACAATCATTATGACAAATTACGTTTCAGAATCTCTGGACTGACAACAGCACATTTGAACCCACATCTTTTCTGGTCGGGTTACTTGGCATACGGAACTGCCAATAAACGTTTTTATGGGAAAAGTGAAATCACTTATTCTTTCAATAAAAAATCGTACTTGACGAGAGAATTTCCAAAGAACAACTTGTCGATAATATACTATAATGATGTACAATCTCCTTTTGATAAGTTTGTTCCAACCGACAAGGACAATATGTTCACCTCTCTCAAGACATCCAAAGTTGACCAATTCAACCATACAAAAGAACTGAAGATTCTGTATGACAGAGAGTGGTATAACGGTATGAAGCTGAATGCTTCATTCACCAGAAGTAGTAATAAAGCAGTAGATGCTTTGTTCTATCAGAGATTGGGAACAGATGAAGGAGTTATCAAAAATGGTATGTCAGCTCTAACACGCGACCCATCGAAATGGCTTGGTTCATTAAGAACATCTGAATTTAAAGTCGGTTTCTCATTCGAACCAGGTGCTGCATATATCAATACGAAACAGCGTCGTGTAAAAATCAATAAAGATGCTCCTATTATTTCTATAAGCCACACTATGGGTTTGAAAATCTTTGGAGGGCAATACAATTACAATGTGACAGAGTTGGGATTGTATAAGCGATTGTATGTGCCAGCAGGGTGGGGTTATATCAGTTCCGATTTTCGATTTGGAATACAATGGAATAAAGTTCCTTTCCCTTTGCTGATTCATCCAGCCACCAATCAATCCTATATCGTGGAGGATAACACGTTCTCCCTCATATCCAACTTGGAGTTTCTTAATGATAGATATGCTCAAGCCATGATAGAGTGGGACTTGTGTGGTAAGATATTCAACAGAATACCTTTATTTAAGAAATTGAAATGGCGTGAGATGATAGGTGTGAATATCTTGTACGGGCAATTAAGTGACAAGAATAACCCTTCTACATCCAACTTTACCGATTCCGATTTGTTCTTCTTCCCTGGACATTTTGTTTCTGATGGAAAAGGAGGAACCAAATATGAGAATAACACAGTGGCAATGAGTAAGAAGACACCATACATTGAACTGAGATTTGGTGTGCATAACATCTTCAAACTCATTCACATTGAGTACATTCGAAGAATGACATATCGAGATACTCCTGGCGTGAACAAAGATGGAATCCGATTCAAAATCAGGATGCAATTCTAATAAAAAGATAAGAGAATGAGTGATACGTTGCTCATTCTCTCATCTCTTTTATATACGATTTTCATTTTTCTCGTCAGCTAATTCTATGACTTCGAGATCTTTGATTTCTTTACCATCAATAGTGAAACGAACCAAAGTGCGGACTTTATGGAAACCGCTCATTCCCGCTGCTCCAGGATTGATGTGAAGGCATTGCAGAGTCTTGTCATAGAGCACTTTGAGTATATGAGAATGGCCTGAAATGAAAAGCTGAGGTGGACGAGCAAAAAGACTGCCTCTAATAGATGCATCATAATGACCTGGATAGCCTCCAATATGTTTCATCAGCACTTCCACTTCCTCACACTTGAAGCGGTACTTCTCACCAAACATCTTTCTTAAATCGCCTCCATCTATATTGCCATATACAGCTCGAAGTGGTTTAATTGCAGCTAACTTTTGAGCAACTTCTATCGTTCCAATATCTCCAGCATGCCAAATCTCATCGCATTCCGAAAAATATTTTACATATTTTGAATCCCAATATCCGTGTGTGTCAGAAAGTAATCCTATACGTTTCATGTTTAAACTATATTAAAAACTTATGCAAAGTTAAGAATTTTATATTCTTTCCGCTCAAGTTTTGTCGAAAATTATATATCTTTGCATACGACAAAACACCCCTTGTTTGCTTGCAACAGATTGAAACTTAATAGAACATGACAGACGACAACAAAAATAATCCACATAAAGATTCTTTCGAAGAAAAATCGGGAGGTGCCATGCTTGCCGAGATAGGAAGATTGGTGCTGGTTCTATTAGGAAAAATACTGAAACTCTTTCTGAAATACATTCTGAAAGCGTTTAAGTTTATTTTGAAATGGATATGCAAAGGGTTGCTTGCACTGATTGACTTCATTCAATTTTGTGTTACCAAGACTCGCGCATTCTGGAACAACAATAACACCCAAGAGAAAATCCGCAAAATCCGCCTGTGGTTTAAGCATGCATTCATCACACTGGGTATTTGGATTGTTGTTGGTGCAAAAGCATCATGGAAAGGGCTGAAATGGGGATTGAAGAAATCAGCGCAAGGAATCGTGTGGCTCGTGAAGCATGTGGTTCAAGGCATCATCCATCTCGGTCCTACACTTGTGAGAATATGGAGAGGAATCAAGAGGGGAATTCGTGCTTTTGGCAGATGGCTTGTCAGAATAGGAAGAAGTATCCGCCTATGGTGGAGGAACAGACAGCGTGCATATCGCAGTTTCCGCAGAAACAAAGGATTCAAAGGATTGTTGATAGACCTTGGAAATCTTCTGAAAAAGCAAGTGAATAATTACATTGAAGAAGAACAAGCCATGGATGAGAGTGACGATGATAATATCTTTGAAACTGTGGAAGAAGAAGATGTCGTTTTAGAGCAGGAGGATAAATCACAAAAAGGTAAAATTCACACATTTGGTAAGAGCATATATGATGCGATGAAAAAAATAGTAGAAGACTAATTTTTAATCTAAACAATATTGATTTCTCATCATGAAAATGACAAAGTGTCACAACATCCAGCGTATTGCTTTTCTATTTATATTATGGAGCATTTACTCTCTGTCTTTTGCTGTGCTTAAGGAACGAGACTTGGGAAGAACACTTGGTGTCCTTCGTTTGGAATTATATCGCAGTTATAATGCACAAAAGTCATTTATGCTGCGGTATGAAACCCGAAGCAAGCAACAGCATCAACAACTTATTGAGAATATGCAGAAGAGTGAACAGGTGGGACTGATGTTGTATTCTCAGAACACAGAATTCACATTCGATGTTGCTTATGCATGTCAGGAAGCTACAGATTTGTATCGCTCCTTGAAAACTCGCACGATGCCTTTCGAACAGATGAAAACAAGGTTACTTGCTGAAATAGCTCGATACGACAGTCTCATCGTTGCTTTGGAATCCCTTCCTCCTTCCTTGAATGGGAGAGGGTTTCATGGTTCAAGACGAAAAAGATTACACCGCAATTTGATTGGGGATTCTCTTGTCGTCCTCAACGGAGACACTGTTTCTATAGATTCTTTGAGGCGTAGAAATCCCTTTTTGCTTTCAGACAATGAACAGAAAGACAGAAGCAAATGTATCTTGTATGCCAAAGCCCTTAGAAACAACTATGTCCGTCTTCTCAACTCCGTAACGTTGGATAATGAGTATTACACTCGCGTCACAGAGCAGATTTCGCGTCAATACGCTTACGCCCAACAGCGTTATGACGACTTGCAGCAGAGCATTTTTCGCAATGGTGGATATGATTACATAACGATTTTGTCACGATTACCTTTTTATTTGAAATTGGTGGTACGAGATTTCTCTGACAAATATCTTCCATTAGGTAAGACATCGAACTACTCAGAATGGCGTGGTCCTATCGTATTGAGTGTAAGTGTCTTCATGCTCATTTATATTATCCTGGCTGTTGTGCTTAGCAATCTTCTGATACGTGGACTTCCTTGGCTGATGAAAAAATGTTTTCCAGGATTAACTCACAGAATCAGTCGAAAGATAAACAAGCACATCGTGAACAAAGATGAATTCAGGAAAAAGTATCATATGATTGTGTGGGTGTTTGGCATTGCACTATTTGCCATAGCCATCATGGTAGCTCGTGGATTTCTTTATAGGAACCTCTTCATCATGGCTGCTGACCTGATGATTAATTTGGCTTGGCTGATGCTTGCCATTTTTGTGTCGCTACTCATTCGTCTTTCCGGAGACCAAATCATCGGAGGAATCAAACTTTATTTGCCATTTATCTTTATGGCATTTATCGTAATTCTTTTCCGTATTATATTGATACCTAATTCGTTAGTCAATTTAATTTATCCTCCACTTTTACTTATCTTTGTCATTTGGCAGATTTATCAATTACGCAGAAGTAAGAACCTGGAGCACCCTCTGCCTCTTAGCGACAGTCTCTATTCCAACATCTCGCTCATTGCTATGGTAGTAGGATGTGTCCTTTCATGGGTTGGTTACACTCTGTTTGCCGTTCAAATCATGATTTGGTGGACATTCCAATTGGCTGCCATTCAGACAATCACATGCCTATACGACCTCACCCAGGTATTTGAGGACAGGATATTGATCAATCGGATTGTAGGAGCAGATGCAAAACGTACAGCTGAATCAGACGCACAAGTGGTGAAGCAAATGTACAAGGGTGTGTATTTCATGAAGACATGGAGTTTCGATTTCGTCCGAATCGCCCTCATTCCTGTGCTTGCCGTCTTGTCTGTATTGTTCAGCATCTGGTCGGCAGCCTCACTTTTTGAAATGACATCCATCGTGAAGGATGTGTTCCTCTATAAATTTGTAGATGTGAAAGACACGGTACAACTCTCACTCAGTAATATCTGTTTGGTTGTTGCACTCTTCTTCATCTTCAAATATCTGAATTATGCTATATGTTCTTATTATGAGCATTGGCAGAAACGAGCAAATCACGGTGTTGAATCAGACAATGACACACTTTTAAAGAATGTCATCACGATTATCGTATGGGGATTCTTCATTTGGATTTCGTTGGTTCTCTTGCAAGTGCCAAAGAAGGGTATTTCGGTGATTCTTGCAGGTTTGGTCACAGGTATGGGTTTTGCCATGAAAGACTTGTTGGAAAACTTCTTCTATGGTATATCTCTGATGACAGGGCGATTAAAGGTAGGTGATTTCATCGAATGTGATGGTATTCAGGGTAAGGTGGATAGCATCGGATATCAATCCACTCAAATACTCACGCTCGATGGCGCTATCATTGCTTTCCTCAACTCGGCACTTTTTAATAAGAATTTCAAAAACCTTACCAAGAACCATGAGTATGAGATGGTGAAGATTCCTGTTGGCATAGCATACGGCTCAAATGTCAATGAGGTGAGAAAAATCATCACTGAAGCCATCGAGCCTCTTTGTAAGAAAAGGGATTCAAGTCGTCGATTAATAGTAGATAATAAGAAACCAATTCGTGTGGCATTTGCCGACTTTGGCGACAACAGCGTCAATCTGAATGTCATCATCTGGGTTCTTGTTGACCAGAAACCTATTTTCATTGCCAATGTCAAGGAAGCCATTTATGAGGCTCTCAACGAGAATCATGTTGAAATTCCATTCCCACAGCGCGATATTTATATTCGTCAAGTGAGTGGAGTGGTTGAATCAGGTTTGTTCAACGATAAATCTTGATGAAAATGAAACGAACACCCCATGTATTGGCGTTTTTTTGAGAAAAAATATGGTTATAGATGAAAAAAAATGGTTTTGATGAGTGATTTGTTGAAAAAATGTATTACTTTTGCCATGCGTATGCATCAAAGCGATGCTTATGGTTCTAAAAATAGACACTGAAAATAGAAACTAATAAAAAAATAAAATAATTCTATGGAAATCAAAAAAAGTAAAAAAGCCGATCTCGAGAAGACCAAGGGTACAAGTATGCTGATTGGCTACATTGTAGCTCTTGCCGTTATGTTTGCCGCTTTCGAGTGGACTACTCGTGATTATGTTGAGACAGAGCCTGTGGTGTATGCAGCATACGCACCGATGGAGGAGGAAATCGTACCTATCACTCAACCTATTTTCACCGCAGCTCCACCACCACCAGCAGATGCTCCTCAGGTAGCAGAAATCCTCGACATCGTGGAAAACGATGAGGAAATTGTTGAAGAGAAGATTGAAACTTCCGAGTCAACAACAGAAGCAATTTCTGGTCCTGTTGCTCAAGTATCTGGTCCAGTAGCTACGGGTCCAGTTGTGACAGAGGAAGCTTCTGATGAAGGTGAAATCTTCCAGGTTGTAGAACAGATGCCTGAATTCCCTGGTGGTATGCAAGCTCTGATGGCTTACTTGAGCAAGAACATCAAGTATCCTTCTGTTGCTCAGGATAATGGTATTCAAGGTCGTGTACTCGTTAGTTTCGTTGTAAACAAGGACGGTTCTATTGTTGACCCTGAAGTTATCAAGTCAGTTGATGCAGCACTCGACAAGGAAGCTATGCGAGTTATCAAGGCTATGCCTAAATGGAATCCTGGTAAGCAGCGTGGAAAACCAGTACGTGTAAAATATACCGTGCCTGTGCTCTTCCGTCTCCAGTAATATCTTTTCAAAACACATAGGGTCGCATGATTTATATTGTGCGACCTTTTTTATTTCTTTAAAAAAGAAAATAGTTTCATCTCTTTAACCTAATAATATCATGTTCACACAATCAGAACTTCTTTCAAAAATCAATCATGCTTTGGAAGCTTTGACATTCAATGGAGAGCCTAAAGGCATGTACGACCCAATCCGCTATGTTCTCTCAATGGGTGGTAAGCGTATTCGTCCTATATTAATGTTACTTACATATAATTTATATAAGGATGATGTTGATTCGATTATGTCGAACGCCTTGGCACTTGAAACATATCATAATTTCACGCTTCTTCATGATGATGTAATGGACAATGCTGATTTACGCAGAGGTAATCCTACGGTGCATAAGAAATGGAATGAGAACACTGCCATTCTTTCGGGTGATGCGATGTTGATTTTGTCTTATCGACTCATGACGGAATATCGTGCGTCAGATTCAGAATCAACCTCCTTGGGCAGTTCTGCAATGAATCAGAATGTTGCGCGTGCTTTGAAGACTTTTACAGAAGCAACTCTAGGTGTTTGCGAAGGACAACAATATGACATGGACTTCGAAACTCGAAACAACGTGAAGGAAGAAGAATATCTTGAGATGATTCGTCTGAAAACGTCTCTTTTGCTTGCTTCAGCAGCAAAAATTGGTGCTGAGTTAGCCGGTGCTTCGGAGGAAGATGCCCAGAACCTCTATGAATATGGAGAAAAAATGGGGCTTGCGTTCCAGCTTCAGGACGACTTACTTGATGTATATGGTGATCCAGCAGTTTTCGGAAAGAAAATCGGTGGAGACATTTTGTGCAACAAGAAGACTTTCATGTTGATTCATGCCAAGAGTATTTCGAATGCAGAACAAGAATCTGAACTGAATTTCTGGATTTCCGAAAAAGATTTTGTTCCTGAAGAGAAGATAAATGCAGTGAGGTCTATCTACGATGCACTTGACATGCAAACAATTTGCCGTAAAAAGATAGAAGAACTGTTTGCTCTTTCTCTGGATGCTTTAGACAAAGTGAATGTTTCGACTGAGAAGAAAGAGTTTTTGCGTGAATATGCACATCAACTGATGGGTCGCAACTATTAGTTTGTCTTATGAAAATTAGTCCTATATATTATTATTGTATATTCAATGATAGACACACATGCTCATCTTGATGGTGATGAATTTGCAGAGGACATTTCAGAAGTAATTCAACGAGCAAAATCAGCAGGCGTTGAGAAGATATTTCTTCCAAACGTCAATGGAGACACTTTGCAACCATTACTCCGTCTTTGTGCATCTCACCCTGGCTTTCTTTTTCCAATGATTGGTTTGCATCCCGAAGATGTGAATCCAACCAAAATGGATGTTGATGCTACTCTTGATGTCATGGAATCCATGTTGGAAAAACAGAATACCTGTGTAGCTATAGGTGAAGTGGGACTTGACTTCTATTGGGATCAAACATACCAAAAAGAACAGATTGAAGCCTTTGAAAGGCAAATCGAGTGGGCGATTAAATACCATCTGCCATTGATGATTCATGCTCGAAATGCTCATACAGAGTTAGTAAATATCATCTCTAAGCACAGTGCAGACCACCTCACAGGCGTATTTCATTGTTTCACTGGAACCGAGGAAGAAGCCTCGCAACTATTATCTTTCTCTGGATTTGCATTAAGCATAGGAGGCGTTCTCACCTTTAAGAAATCAAAATTGCCAGATGTTCTGAAATCAGTTGTTCCACTTTCACGCATTGTTCTCGAAACCGATTCCCCCTACATGGCTCCAGTTCCTTACAGAGGAAAAAGAAACGAATCGGCATTCGTTCGCAACATTGCAGAGAAACTCGCACAAGTGTATGACACATCATTAGAAGAAGTGGAGCAACAAACAAATCTGAATGTTTCGCGAATTTTCCCTAAGGCAATCTGATGCTTGTTGTAATTACAACTAAGAGCTTCAAAAATTGTTGAAAATCGAATTATTTTCACAAAAAAACGAAGTTTCGAGGCAAAGAAGTGTTTTGTTTATGAAAAATTCTCTATTTTTGTCGATGAATTTTGCAAATATCTCATAAAAAAGTTGTAACTTGCACCCGATTTGTGAGACAAGTCATTTTAAGGACGCATTAGGAGAGATGCTCGAGTGGCTTAAGAGGCACGCCTGGAAAGCGTGTAACCGTCCAAAGCGGTTCCGGGGTTCGAATCCCCGTCTCTCCGCAATCTTAAGTCCAATACATCATTCAGAACTAAATGAATACCGAATAGAACACTAACGATATTATATAAAATTATTAATAAATTATTAATCTTAAAATTTACAACCAAAAATGAAAAAAGTATTTGCAATTATTGCATTGATGGGAGTCTTCACATTTGGTATG
>OCVV011358836.1_pt1 | contig 36141 bp, 17 predicted proteins | sample 1539721 | NCBI WGS metagenome assembly OCVV01 (sample SAMN02144230, study PRJEB22623) | gut metagenome | biome: sheep rumen | host: Ovis aries | place: New Zealand | reverse complement strand
GTAGCGGGACCCAGGATTGAACTGGGGACCTCATGATTATGAATCATGCGCTCTAACCAGCTGAGCTATCCCGCCAACACTTCGTTTTGAACGAAAGCGGATGCAAAGGTACTGCTTTTTTTTGATATACGCAAATAATTTTGCATTTTTTTGCAATTTTTATCAAAAAAAGTGCATTTTTACCCCACATTGAACTGACTTCCGCCTATAAACTCGCGCAAAATGGAGGTTCGGGGGATATACGAAGAGGCCAACGGTTCAAAGAAACTGAGGTAGTACAACAGCCTCTCCGCGGCCTTGTATTCATCCGCCTCAAGCGGGATGGATTGAAACGCTCTTTCCATCACATAACGGATCGCCGGCAGTTCATATATCATGGAGGTATCGAACTCCGCATCCGCCTCCTTGCGGAAGGGTTCGATCCATTTGATTTCTCCTTCCCGTACGGACTCCCATCCGGCGATGGTCTGTTGGAGAGACTTGCCGCGTGTACGGCAGTCACGACACATGCGCCGCAACAAACGATGCACATACGTCGGGATCCAAGTCTCGCCGTCCAACGATACAGGACTCATAGGCGCCGCAAAAATCTTATATTTATGCTCGTCGCTCAAATGGCGCGTTAAAATGGGGTTCAAGGCATGAATACCTTCCATCACTAACACCGCCTCTTTCTCCAGACTCAACGTCTCGCCAGGATATTCGCGGCGCTCTTCTGCAAAATTATAAGTCGGCAACGCTATCTCCTTGCCGTCCACCAAGGCGTTCAAATCCGCTTCCAGCTGATTGAGATCAATCGCATAGGCGGACTCATAGTCTTTCGTACCATCTACCTGCAAGGGAATTAACGTTCCGTTGAGATACCAGTTATCCAAGGATAGCGCCACCGGTTGCTTACCTTGCGCCAGAAGTTCCAGACAGAGTTTATGGCTTGTAGAGGTCTTTCCGCTGGAACTGGGTCCGGCGATGAGAATCACGCGCACATTCTCGCGCGAACATATATCCCGCGCGATGCGCGTGAGTTGGTCGGCGTGGTATTGTTCGCCCTCGCGCACGATGTCTGCCGCCTTCCCGGCTTCAATCATCTCATTGATGTACGCCACACGGCGTTTGGATTCTTCGATCATGATATGTACGATTTGATTATTACTGGTTATTGTGGATCCACATCCGCGATGATCTTCACGTTTTTATTCGATGAAATCGACCAAATATGCGCTATCGCCTCTTTCACACGTCGCTTGGCTTCCTGTATGTTCGCGCCGGACTCGATGCGGATGGTCAGTTCGCGGAGCGTATAAGCCTGCACACGTTCAATAGAAGGCACGATAACTGCCGAGACACGGTTCCCGAAGATCTGTTTGAGGTATCCTTGTAACTGCGTAGCGCAAGTATGTACCCGGACGCCGTTATGATCCTTCATCTGGAGCCGGATAAGCCGATGAAATGGGGGATATTGGAACATTTCCCGCTCGGCTATCTGCTGACGGTAGAGGGCTTGGTAGTCGTGTTTTTGTACCATTCCCAAAACCGCATTGGAGGGGTCAAAAGTCTGGATCCACACTTCCCCTTTGGTGCCTTTTCGTCCGGCGCGTCCTGCCACCTGCTCCAACATTTGATAAGCCCGCTCATACGCGCGGAAGTCCGGCTGGTTAAAGAGCGGATCGGCATTCAGTACCGCCACTAACCGCACATCGTCGAAATGCAGGCCCTTGGTGATCATCTGCGTACCCACCAGGATGTCGCATTCATGACGCGAGAAAGCATTGATGATATCCTGATAGGCGGACTTGTTACGGGTGGTGTCCAGATCCATACGCAATACGCGCGCGGCAGGAAAGAGGTGGCTGATCTCGTCTTCTATGCGCTCGGTACCGAAACCTATCATCTTGTATTCACCGCCGCAATGCGGACAGACAGCCGGTACCGGGCTGTGATAACCGCAGTAATGGCACCGCAGTTCATTCTCCTTTTTATGATAAGTCATCGCCACGTCGCACTGGACACAGCGGGGCGGCTGACCGCAAGCGGTACATTGGATCTGCGGGGCATACCCTCGCCGGTTCTGGAAGAGAATAACCTGTTTCCCTTCCGCCAAGGTCTGACGGATCCGTTCCACCAACGGATCAGAGAAATGACCGTACATCTCCTTGCGGGTGTATTGTCGCTTGAGATCAATCAGCCGTATTTCCGGCAACTCTACTCCGCCGAAACGCTCTGTCAGCGAAACTAATCCATACACCCCTTTGGTTGCTAAAAAGTACGATTCCATCGAGGGTGTAGCCGTTCCGAGCAAGACGTTTGCACCGTGCTCTTTGGCTAAGACGATCGCCGCCGCACGCGCATGGTAACGGGGAGCCGGCTCAGCCTGTTTGTAACTCGGCTCGTGTTCCTCATCCATGATCACCAAGCCTATATCCGGTATCGGCAGAAAGAGAGCGCTTCGGGGACCCAATACCACATGGTGATTGGTGTCTCCTTGTACTTCGCGATAGCGGGCTTCACGTTCCGCATCGGTGAAACGGCTGTGATAGACAATCAGTTGGTCGCCAAAGACGAGCTGAAGCCGCGTGGTGAGTTGCGTAGTCAGGGCTATCTCCGGCACTAAATAAAGCACATTCTTACCGGCTTTCAACTGCTCCTGGATCAGATGGATATACACATCCGTTTTGCCGGAGGAAGTGACCCCGTGAAGAAGCACGATAGACTTGCCGGAATGCCATAAATGCTCGATTTCATCGACACTTTTCGCCTGTGCGGGCGATAAGTCATGCAGGGGCTCGATAGGTCCGGTATAGGGTGCAATATGGGTTCTGCGCCGTTGAGGCGGATCAATCAGCCTCTTATCTAATCCGCCCGGTAAAGCCGCGGACATCACTTCCCCCAACGAACACATATAATAAGAACTCATCCATTGCCAGAGAGCGAGTTGCTCTTTGGGTACCACAGGAGCACCTTCCACTACCGATGAAATCGGACGAATCTTCGCTTTCAGTGCCTCGTCAATAGGTTCGGTATGCTCCCGGAGCACGACACCGCTGAGCTCTTTTTTCATCAGCGGCACAAGGACTCTTGTCCCCGGCTGAGGGACATTCCAATCTTCAGGAACGCTATACGTATAGCAATCCGAGATTGCAAGGGGCAATATGATGTCGAGGAAACCCACTACCCCTCCAATTCCATGGCTTTGTTATAGCAGGCGCGGCAGAGGGGTTCGTAACTGTCTGTTTCGCCGAGAAGGACACGTTTTTCGGAATTGACCAGACGATGGGAGACATATGCCAAGTCACCGCATTGGACACAGATCGCATGCGTTTTATAGACATCATCGGCAATCGCCATCAGCGCGGGAATAGGACCGAACGGTACGCCCTTATAGTCCATATCGAGACCCGCCACGATCACACGAATACCGCGATCCGCCAACTGTTTGCATACATCCACAATACCCATATCGAAGAATTGCGCCTCGTCAATACCCACTACATCAATATCATCCACCATCAGCAGGATATTCTGACTGCTATCCACGGGGGTGGACTGAATGACGTTGCGGTCATGCGAAACCACATCTTCCTCGCTATACCGTACGTCGATAGCGGGTTTATAGATTTCAACACGCAGTTTGGCAAACTTGGCGCGTTTCATACGGCGGATTAGTTCCTCGGTCTTGCCGGAAAACATCGATCCGCAAACTACTTCAATGGAGCCCCTTCTGAGACTTGGACCTTTGGTGTCACGTTCTGAAAACATAATGTTATTTACGATTTGACGATTTACGATTAAACAATTCGGGTGCAAAGGTACGACTTTTTTTTGAGATATGCAAAAAAAAACGCTCCAACGGGCGTTTTTTTTAATTGATGTCTCTTTCACTATCGGTAATGATGTCGTAGAGCACGAGTGCGCCGTCGATGGCATTGACACGAGGGGAAGGGATCGGGGGTGTTTTCGGGACAGGGGATGTCCTTAGTGATTAAGGGCTTTGTGGGCGGTGTCGTTTACTTGGACGATGTAACCGATATGGTCATCGACGGGCATGTTGAACTCATAGCCCGAAGAAATGAAGGACTTGATGAGCTGACCGGAAACGGTATGGATTGCAACATGGTCTCCCGGGATGATACCGCGTACATAGAGCGTGCCCTGCGAAGCATAGACGATATACTGGCGTTTGCCCTCTTTGTTCGCCTTGGGGAACGCGCCGATACGGATTGCAAAACGATGGTTGTTCTCCCCCGGGTTCAACTTGACCTCATAGTCCTCCTCCATGAGGTTGATGAAGCGGTTATAGGCGTAGTCGATGAGCCAGATGACACCTTCTGCCGCCCTCTCGGAGGGGGTAAGGGAATTAGAGGACAACCTATTGAGATACGGCACAAAAGCTTCTTTCTCGGGGAGACGGAAGAGGTATCTGTTGGTCGTTTGGGATGCCGGGATATAAGCACCTAAAGGTATATCCACATCGGTCGGAGCAGCGCCGAGGTAAGAGATACGGGAAAGGCGTTTGCTATCCATGAGATAAACCTGCGGCGTCTCCATCGAGGCAATCCACTTGACACCATCACGTCCATAGGTATATTGTACGGACTTATCCGCCTCGGGATCCGGGAGGAAAGTGAGGAGGTCGTTGGAAATCTGAGATTTGCCATTTGAGATTTGAGATTTTTCTCTTGCCGGGGCATGAGAGACGGCGGGGGCGGGTGCGAGTTCGAGGAGAGGACGCGCTATGCGTTCGTTGCGATCGGAGAGCGGCAGGTGGAAAATTACCTCTTCGCGATCGGAAGTAGTAGCGGTCTGCGTAAGGAACGCCGAACCCATAGAGAGCGTAGCTCCCTTATCCCATGAACGCACTGTATAAACACGGTCGCCGTCGATCGGATAATTCGCCGAACCGTCCATCATATAGAGCACATGCGGGATATACATCTGACGCATGAAATTGCCCGCCCAGAGAATGGTGTCGGTACGATAGTTCGAAACAAGCCACGGGAGACCCTTCATATTCCAACCCATATCTTCTTGTCTCGTGAAATCAAGATCCGATCCCAAACCGGCGGTGTTATGATCATACTGGGTGAGGAAGACGGACTTGTCGTCTCCTGTCTCGGTATAGACATAGTGTCCCTGGTCGGGAGCGAAGGCGGTGAAACGGAGTACCGTGTCAACAACCGAACCGAAATCCATGAGGTAACCGTCGTTTGCCGTTCTGTTGAGCGTATCAACGGGTCTCCAGAGCGCGGAACTGTCGGTTTTGAAGACGTAGTCTTTCACTGACCTTGCGGCACCAGAGTACTGGTAGGTATCAAAACGGACGGCGGAGAGCTGATAGGTGAAGGAATCCTTCTCCGCGTCGTAAGACGTAGCGGCTATGTCCGCCGTGGTATAGCGGAAGGGGAAAGCGGTCATGGAATAGCGCTGGTTCTTAAAGCGCTTCTCCGCAGCCACATAGCCGAACTGCACCTTGTGTCCGTTGCCATAAAACGACGCTCCCGAACGGAGGAGCACATAGCCCGGACGAAGGATGATTGAGTCATTATTGAAGTTCCTGAAGTCGGTTTCCTCATATTGCATAGCCATGATCGCACTATCCATGATATAGACAACCGATCCGGCGTGCGGATAGACGTTACCGCCGTAGTTGTTGAGGAACGCACGCGGTTTCTCCGCCTCGGTTCCTCCTGAACCCTCCCGATTGGTGATGGCAGTGAGGACTTGCGTTGTTTTAGGCGCAATACGCCATGTCTCAAACGCACCTTTATCCACCGCTGCCCCGATGACACGCGGGTTACCAAGTATATCTCGGTCGCAGTTGAAGAGGATCGTGCTGTCGGCTTTATAGGTATTGAAGATAACGGGCAGACCAGCATCGGAAACGCCGGCGTTGATGAGAGGCGAATGCTCGTGGAGCTGGTATGCCAACGCTTTGTCATCGGTCATATAAGCCGGCAGGTCATGTGGCGCGGCGTCCGACAAATACGGAGCAAAGCCGTTGAGACCCGCCAGTTCCGCATTGATCGTTATATTATTCTGCGCCGCTCCCTCGCGCGCCTTGTAGACATCCATCGGAATAATATCCGCGCTGTCCGCCACGATGGTGTTATTGAGGGCGAGACCATTTGCTCCAACGCGGACAAGCACATCCGCGGAGTCGTTGAAAAAGAGACAGTTATAGAGCAGACCACGGTTCACCTCCGCGATGGCGGTATTCGTCGATTTCTTATCAAGGATGACGCAGTTACGGACAGCAGACAGTTCGTTATCCAGGATAATTGCCGGAGACTCGGAAACCATTCCATGGCTTGAGATCTCAAAACCGTCAAGGAGGAAGCCCGTATGGAATTCATCACCTTCTATATGCACGGAGTGTATGCGTGTAGGCGTTGCGTTCGGTGAAGCGACACCGGTAGAAGCCGCTCGGACATAGTTGACAAAACGGCGGCATTCGGCATTTGTAAACTCTTTCGTGTCCTCGTTGATGGCGACGGTATCATTGAAGCCGCTCGGTAGCGAGCCATAGACAAAGACGCCATCACGGGCGACAAGATGGGTATGTTCCTGCGATCCGTACGAACCTTTGACGAAGACATAGGCTTTTCTTGTCTCACGGGAGGGGTTATTGGTCCTCATATAGGTATAAACCGCGGCGGCGTCGATAGCGTTCTGGAGCTGTCCTTGTCCGAAGGGTCGATCCCACGAGGAACCGTCACCGGCAGCGAAAGCGGGGCGGTCCGGTTGCACATAGAGGACACGCTGCAGTTGCGCGAGACACTCATATGCCCCGCGGTCCATACCGTCACCCGAATAACGGGGTTTGGACGCCAAATCGGAGTCGTTCACCACCGAGGGGATCGTGTATGCCTTGAAGCCGTTCGACCGACGCCAGTAATGTTCCGTCGCCGTTTCATCGGGGTATTGGCGGAAGAAGACGCGGTTGCGGTAAACCGCCGAGTCGGCTTTGTTGATTGTGATCAAACTCGGGTTTAGACGAAAACTGCGCTCACGCCGTTGCTCCGAGGTGGTAGCCGTGACGATAGGCATGACGAATCCCGGGCCGCCATAGATATCGTTATTCGAAGTAACGAGGCTGTCGTTGCCGTACGGGTCTTTGGCAGGTTGCATGAAGCACCCCCAAATGGCGTTATGGGTCACGCGTCCGGCAATACCGGGTTTCTCGCGGTTCGTGGTCTTGTCCCATTGGTCGGTGGTGTCCAGTTGGAGTTGTACCAAGGTATCGTGAGCGAGGTCATCGAGCCAGATGATCGAGTTATGGATCTCGCTGTTTTCGGATTCGAGGCGGATATGTCCGTCGTTGAGGGCAAAGGTGGAATTGACGATGACTACATCGTTCGGCACCTTCGCCAGATCGTTCGCGCCTTCCATTTTATCGTAGGTCTTGGCATAGACAGCGGCTCCGGCGTTGGAGTGAAAGAGCGAGTTGACGATAAGGCTCGAACCGCCGCCGTGGTCAATACGGACAGCCGGCGAACGCTCCTGCAAGATCGGTGTTCGCGCGCCGTTATCCATGAAGATACAGTTGGATATCGTCAGTTTGGGCAGGGCCACTTTGCGTCCGTTGACCAGCGCCGAGTCCGGATAAAGCACCTGGTTGAAATTAGGCGAATAAGAGCCCTGCTCGCCCTCGTAACGGCGTTGCCAGCGATAATAGATAGCCGCGCCGCCCTTCTTGGACATCAGACCTCCTAAGTTATTCAGACCTTCCTCCACTGCACCTTTGGTGGAATAGGGGTTGATAAAGGTGATACCGTCGAAGGAGACCGGTATGACGACGCTGTCTCGGGTGGTGTACTCGCCCTGCCAGTTGACCTGAACCAGTTGGCGGGTCATATCCTCGACTACGAAGAGCTGGTTTCGCTGGCTCTCAGTTCCGGCGTTCGGCATCTCGATGATCACGGGGTGCGCCTGCGGGTCACGAGGAGCACCTTTGACGTCATAGCTGTATCCGCCTAAGAAGTTGAGACTGTTGATACCGTAGTCAAAGTCCGCCTCGGCGCTATCCGGCATGATCGGCGCCAGCGTATTGGAGGTGATGATAAATGCACGTCGGTTATTGATCACGTTCTGCGGGGAGAACGTACCTTCGTTATCGCCCATGAAACAGATATACTTGTCGTGGTTGTTATGGGAAGCCATGAGCATATCGATCGCCGTCTGGAGATCGGTAGTCGGTGTTTCCCAGGTCAGTCCGTCGTGACGGATCGGGTCTTTCGCTTTCGTGGCTACCCACATCGTGTCGATCTCCTGACCGCGGATATCAAGTTGGACGTACTGGTATTCGTACATACCCACGTCGATATAGATATCGTTCTCGCCGAACTTGGGATTACGTGAGATACGCTCCATGTTTCCTATCACCTCCTCGTTGCTGGTGGAGCGGGTATAGGACATGTAATACTGGTCCATGATAGGCAGCGGGGCATTGATGTCGGACATGAAAGCGCCGTATCGCCTCGAGAGGAAGTTATACATGGCTCCTACGGCAGGTTGCAAGTGTGTGCTGTCGAACTGAGCAACCGGCAGACCGCGCACCGAATAGACATCCGCCGTGGTGGCTCCTACCGTATCCTGAATAAACGTCCATGCCTCTTCCTGCGTATCAAAACGCTTCGTACCCGTGTATTTGGTGATGTAATACGAGATACCGCGTTCTACCGTCTGGGTGAGGTGACCCCATCCCTGGTCGGTGGTATGGTTCATACGCGCAAACAACCAGTCGGCATTCTGCATATACCCATCGATACCTGCCACATAGGTAGGCTGCTTGAAGTTCGGTCCGTCCGTTGCCGTATTGAGACGGTTGATGAGGACGTTGTTGTTACCGTGCACATAGGAGAAGAGGTTGTCATAAGCCTCCACATAACTATCGTCTTTGGGCCTCAGCTTGACGTCTTTCTTACGCGGATCGACAAAAGCACGTTGCTCTGCGCGGGTGAGCAGATAGCCGTCGGCGGAGGGTTTCATGGCGGTAGGACCATAGCCCTTGCGGTACGAGCAGAAATAGAGTCCCTCTATATCATCGCCCAATGCACGCAGTTCGGCTAACTTGTCCGTTACTGCCACATTGAAGGTATCTCCTGCGGCGGCATATAAAGTGTAGAGACTGTCGTATTCATGGAACGTGCGCTCATAGGCATCCATTATCAAGGGGTCATAGTGGAAGACACCCTTACGCGAACCCTTGTAATTCGTATTGAAGGCTTCAATCGTTTCCGCCGAAGGCGGTACTACGTGCTCCAATTCGCCTAAGTTATCCACCTCGAAGACCTCGTTACCCCAGAAGATGGAGTTGAACGCATACTGCATCGAATCGGGGTTGATATAGTGGTTGTTCGCGAGGAAGTTATAGATGGAGGGGTATGCCACGGCTTTGTTCTTCATGAAGTGGCAGTTGGCAACACGCATACGGCTCAGGGCAGCAACGGAGAGCACACCGCCGAATCCCTGACGCGCATCGGCATTCGGTATTCGCTCATCGCCGGACACGGTGATAGGATACAAACCGCGGCGGGCTTCGTTATTATCGAAGAGCGTGTTAGACACGTCGCAGACATCATTCGTGGCAATACAGCCACCCGCCGTCCAAGGGATAAACTGCTGATCCAGCGGGGTCATTGGTCCCTGGCTGTAATTCTGGGTGAAGTGGCAACCGTACATATAGATACCGCCGTTGGAGTAGAGTCCGCCGCCGTTACCCGCCATATTATTGGTAAAGAGGCAGTTCTCCACCACAATCGGAATATTATATTTTGCCGGCTCTGTTACGTTCGGCACGACCGCATCCGGAGCATCGAAAGACTCCGTCCAGTTACCATCGACAAAGATACCTCCGCCGCGGAAATAAGTCTTCTTCACATAGTGGTGGCGGACCGTATCCTGACGATCCAGGCGGTTCGCATAACCGCCGGTGATCTGAATACCGTCAAACTCCGTCGTTCGACCGAGGATAGAGAGGTCGCACTCCTCATGGAAGAGATCAGGACGGTCAAACGGTATCGGGTCAATGAGAATAGGCACTCCCGGAACAGGGTTAGCCTTGTTATAATACGGGTTCATTCGGCGGTACTTACGCGGCTGAGGGCCGACGTAATTGGAGTCGGCGTGCATCGTCACGACATGATAGACGTGGGTGAAGTCCTCACCGGATACGGCATTACCGGACAGGATTGTTTGGCGCTCTAACTCCCACGGCTCGATGACGGAGTTGAGGTTGTTATCACGCATCGGACGGTGACGGTCATCACGCAGACGGATCGAGTCTATCGGCGCAGAGTTGATCGTATAGACGGTATTTCTGTCGGCTAACTGAACCCGTACATCCACATCTTCGGAGGTACCATATCGTGCGCCGGTGAAGATATCGTAATATCCCTCCTGACCGTAATGGTGATCCTCCGGCCGCGAGTCCACGCCACCGATAACGTAGATGCCCTCGGGGATAAGGAAGGTGTTGTTACGCACCTCGTCCTGCTCGCCGTACGCATTGTGGTAGGGGTAATACGTACCGGCTTCGATATAGACCTCAAAGACCATGTTACGGTATTTCTCGGGGGCGGACTTTCGGGCAGCGATGATATAGTCGAACGCGTCACCGGGACGGTGGAACGGATTCAGAATACACGAACCCATCTGGCGGTACATGTTCGCCGTATCGTTATTGAGCTTGTTATCCTGCAATGCACGCGCCGCCTCGGAATTGATGAGGTCGGTGTGCATCACGTACAGACGGCGCATCACGTATTTCTCGTCCACGTTGATGGCATAGTTCTTATTGATCGCACGCGCGCCTATCTCGATCATATCGTTATTCTTGGTGACCAGCGTATCCGTCGTCCACGCGAAACCGCGCTGCGATCCGTCGGAGTTCCATTTGGTTCGGCTCACGCCGGCTATATCGATCGAATCCAAGGTCGGATATTTCTCCATCGCCTTATACCACTCCGTATAGGTCATACCGGCGCGCGCCAAAGTAGAGGACATCTCGATCGGGTAATAGAGGATCGCGTTGAAAGGATCATCCCTGTCCCAACGCACACCCTCGGTCTCACTCGGCGACAACTCCACGTTTCCCTGACCTTCCAGACGGCGGCTCTCCACCGCGCAGAAGTTGAAAGGATATTCGGTATTGGCGTCCGAACGGGTGAACAGACCTGATACGTTCGCGTTATCGCTGGCGGAGTTATGCCATAGTACGGATGAGTTCACACGCGCATAGGTATTGTCGAACCACATACCTCCGGCGGAAGCCGTGGCGGAGTTATGGCAGATCGTGGAGATATAGATACGCGCTAAGGAATCCACATTGAGCGACGCCGGTTTCTCCACATAGATACCGCCTCCGGTGTTCGCGGAGTTGCGCTTGACGATCGTACCGGAGACAAGGGCAAAGGGCTTGAGGTACAAACCACCGCCATTCCCCATGGCTTGGTTATCCTGAACCACACAGTTACGGATATGCGCATATTCCGGTACTACCGCACCGCCGCCGATTTGATCCTCCGGGTCCGGCGAGTTGGCATAACCGTCCTCGATGAAGAGTCCGTCCAGCACCGCGCGGTCTTTCTCCTCCGTGAGCACTGATAACTGGTTCCTATAAGGCTTCTCATCGCCGCCTTCGATATAGGTGAAGAGCTTCTCGTCGGCATCGTAGAGGTTATTCGTGAAGGTCACGACGTGGAACGTCTGACCGGAAGCACCGGTGGAGGAAGTGACAAATCCCGAGAGCACCGTACGATAGGTCAACGGATCGCGGTCATCCACGATCTGTGCGCCAGCGGTTCCGGCGGCTACCTCTTCGCCGTCTTTCTCATAGTGGAAATAGCCCGGCTTGTAACCGCCCTTGACCTGAATACCGTGCGGAATGATGAACGAATAATCCAAGGTGTTATCCTGATAGCCCGGCACGCTATGTTTGGTAGAACGGGTCGGAGTATAGGGGTCGGAATAGGAATCGCTCTCGGTGGACATATCGCTATTTCCCTGCATCCATACCTCGACAGTCCAATGTTTGTTGGGCTGATCGGCGGCATAGACACCCTCCGTTCCTTTGTTGTAGAACGTAGAGGTCATGAGGGTATATTTATACCGCCCGGCGGCGTCGAGCACCTGTTGCAGTTTCTGGTGACAGGCAGCGTTTTCGGGCGCAGAAGCCGAAGCGTCACCTCCCGGTGAGTCATACGCGATATAGAAAATCGCCTGTCCCGGGTGTGTGGTGGTGTCCGGTTTGATCGAATACGCCGCGTTGAACTCATACGCACCGATATCCACCTGACAGTCCTGCACACGTTTGGCATACACCACATCGTTCGCCGGCAGTTCGACGCCTTCCACCGCTGCGCGGTATTCGTTTCTTTTCGCCTCAGGAATCGCTTTTAAAGTGGCTTTCTCCAAAGCATCCTCTAATGCGCCGGCGAAATACTCCGTTCCACTATTCACGCAATGAATACCGGACACTTGGCGCAAAGCAAAGTCATTCATTATCCTTGCGCTGTCGGTATAAACGCCGCTACGGTTCACATCCGCGTTGAAAGGCGTGGTAGCCGCGCTGGCTGCCTGACCGTTATGGAAGGTATTGCCTACTCCGTAGTTACCCGAACCGGTAGTTTTGATAGCATGCGTAATAGCGCCTTTGGTAATAGCATCCGCAGACTGAATATAGCAGTTCAAGAACGGTGCATAGTCGGAATTATCCGTCATATCCACCGCCAGACCGTTGTTTCCATAGAGAATAGAGTTGGCAAACAAGATGGACGAAGCGGCACCGGATGCGATACGCAGACCGCCTACCTTCTTATTGTTGGATTTGCCGTTTGAGCAGTCACCATAGTTATAGGCTACGGTGTTATTATAGAATTTGCCGACGCAGAGGCCCAAACCGCCACCGAAACCGTTTGCATAGTTATTGGCGATCAGCGTATTGAAACAGGTACCTTCATAGAGGAACAAACCACCTGCGAACTGCTGTTCTTTTGAACCTTGTGTCTTGTCTGCACCGCGGGTCGAAGTATTATTCAAAATAAAGCAGTTCTCGATGGTGGACGTAGATCCGTCACAGAAGACTCCGCCGCCCTTCATACAATATGCCCCTGCCCAGTTATCGGTGACGATGCAATTGACCAAATGAGCGCCTTCATACATCGCAACGCCGGCACCGCCGCCATGAGCCATACATTGCTCATAGAGGAAGCCGTGACGAATCGTAAAACCATCCCATGTCACATTATCATACTCCTTATAGTTAGGGTCATTATGGCGACCATTGACCGTACCTCCATCGGGTTTCACATTAGATTTACGGCTCTCTTTTATCACGCGCTCATAGTGCGACAAAGCATCACTATGGTTACCACGCGTTGCGGGTTTTCCCAAACCATGCCCATAGACAGGATTCGTTACATCCGGCATTTGAAGCACGCGCTTGCGGATCGTGGTGCGGGTTATTGCCTGCCAATTAACGTCTTTCGTGCAAGACACCTTCATGCTCATACCCGATGATACATCGTGCGTTTTGGTATAATCCAGTACATATTCGCCTGCTGTAGGATCACCTGCGGCATAAAGATGTACATTCGCCATAAATACCTTTCGCTTATTTGCATCATTAGACCAAGAGTCGGGTTCTTGACTTCCCGGAGCTGACTTTACGCGAATGGTTAAATCGCCTTCTACCGGCTGCTCAAAATTAAAGACATAACGACGCAACTTGTCCCCATTGCAGAATACAGGACGGGAAACAACGATGGTTCCTTCTGCATCTTCTATCTCAAAGGTGATATCCGTATTTTCTACCGTTATGGCATTCACATAATAAGCACCCAAATCGATTTCCAACTCGTATTCGCCTGCCGGTACCTGCTTCATAGTTTGCCATGCGCTCATGTTTAACATACAGCCGCTCAAAGCCATACCGCGAGGCACGGTGCCTATTTTTGTACCACCGGCATCCAATACATCTTTATTTCCGTCGAATTTGAAAGAACTGAAATCAACATTACCGGTCAGGTCCTGATAGACCAATTCCCATCCTTGGTTGTTATTCAAAGCCGGATCTTTCCAGGAAGGACCGAAATAGGCATAGACAACGTGGTCACCGGAAGTCCATTCCTGACCTCCGAACACTTCATTTCCGGCTACAAAAAAGTTAGCAGTAGTACCGCTCTTGTTGATTTTATGCCGCTGTCCCCAAACGTTTGAGCCACCTCCTAACATATCCGGATAACGGACATAAGTAGCAGTCACATCTGTCTTACCCGTTGCCTCCCAGCGATAGTACGTATCCGTGAAACTCGTCAAGGTATCATAAATAGTTTTCGTAAACTGCCATTTTACATTAGCTTCTCCACTATCGTTGAATTTAATAGCCTCCGGGTTTATTTCCGTATTGCTCTTACGCGGGTTCACATCCGATATTTGCAGGATACTCTCATAGTCTTTGGGATCCAAATCTCTATTCTCTCTTGATTTAGGAATAGCTACCACATCGGACATCAAGGCGCGACGCTCGTTCATACCCGGCGCTTGGAACTTTCCTGCCGGGAAACCTCCTAATACCCTCACGGAGTCACGCATCACAAATCCCTTATAGTCCGTATATTTACCGGCTCCTACCCATACCTGTACCGAGTCTTCGTGAATCGTTTTATTGAGTATAGAGGCTTGCTCCACCGCATATTGCAGACCGCTGACATAGTTTTCCTTGCGCTCATTCCGGATAATAACTTGTCCACTGGCTGCTACAGTGGCTGCATTCTTTTCATCATATGTAGTTATAGCGGAGTTGTTTTCGTCCCGCGGGCTGAAGTTATCGGTGGCGCGGAAGAGAGAGCGGGACACGCCGGACATCTCGCCGTACGGGTAGGCCGCATTGACAGCCACAGAGGGATCATATCCTTCATAGAAAATACCGTCTGTGTACCAGTTGCCCGTTGTTTGCTTGGTACTTGGTGTGCCGGTACTGATGGTATCAATATGGTCACTATCACCACCCACGTAGATATTACGCGTCATGGTGGTAGTAGTTTTACGCGTTACATCCTTGCTCATCGTATATTCATACTTTCGCGCATAACCGCCGCAGTAACGGTCATCGGTGGTGAGTACCGGTTCGCCGGTGGATTGATTGATCAGTCGCGCATTGGAAGCGATATCTACGGAGTCGCCATCCGCTGCGGGCGCATTATAGAGCCGATACACGGTGTTACCCGCGATGGCGTTATCCCAACTGGAACCATCGCGTTTACCGGCTCCTTCCGGCGTGACATAAATAACCGATCCCGCTGCCGGCAGGTCGCTGTTCTCGATAGCACCTATATCCGGCGCACCACCACGGTCACGGGGCAGGTTGTCCGAACGGTCGTAGTTGTCCATCTCCGTATAGTCATCCGGATGCGCTGCATTCACGCACGGGTTCGTCGTCAACGGGGCATACGCTACCACACCGCCGTAGAGCGGCTTGTCGCCCGTAGGCGAGTGACCTACGTTACGCGATGGGTTCACGAAAGTAGGATAATTCGAATCCGTGCTCACGCGCGTAAATACACAACGGTTTGCACGACTCAAACTATCTGCCGGCACATCAAAGATATCTGCCGCAAAATGAGAACTCACTCCATTGGGCATGAAGTGTGTCGTGTCGGGTACTGCAAAATCGTTCGCAAAGAATCCTCGCGGCTGATGATGATCAGCCAATTTATGCAGACGCAGGTCAGCATCGAACATATTCCATTTACCGAACACATAGTCCTGACCGTCTGCATTGACGGACATCACTTGGGCTACCTTTCCTAAGTCTCCCCGGTTATCCAGCACACGGTCGCCGTTACAGAAAATGAGCGAGTTATCTACACGTATATAGCCATGGAAAGGCGCATAAGAGGAGTGCTCCGGGTGACCGCAATGGATAGGCTCATCGCTCTCTGTCGTCTTACTATCTGCCTTGAACGGATAACCGACGTTATTGACTATTGTGCAGTGCTCAATATGGATATACGCACGACCGTTCGCTGTTATGATACCATGTTCTACCACCGGAGGACCGAGCAAGTAGTCGGCGGTGTTGTTACGGATGACGCAGTTCTGTATCATCAACTCGGCAAAACATAGTTCACCGTCCGACCTACTCCATTCGCCGTTCACATAAACCGCTGCGCCTTTCGGAGAGGTACAGTTCGAAATCACGCAGTTTCGGAGTTGGTTGCCCACCATGTGAATACGTTTCTCCGCAGGAGTTGTGGAATTATTGAGCAGCAGACCGCCGCCGGCAGCCACCGAGTTGGATTCATATACATTATGGGTATTCGCGCCCGTAAGCGTAAAACCATCTACGATCGTGTGCTCCACGTTCACCATGACAATAACGTGCGCAGAGTTATTCTGATAACCCGCCTCTCCTTCGATACCGGTGATGTTCGCCGTAATGATGGATTTATACTTACGCGGATCGCGCTCAGAGGTATCGGTGCCCTCCAGATGCTTCGGATAACCGCCGTAAATACGCATATGGCTATCCACACGGAGCGCCGCAGAACGGATGTTCTTATCCAGGTAGTTACCCGGACCTACGGTAGTAAGTGTTCCTTCTTTGACGAGGTACTGCACATAGTCGAATCGTACTTTTTCGCCCGTGGGCATACCTTTATCATCCAGCGCCGGGATCATATAGTGGTGGTTTCCGCCCGGATCATCCACCAAGTATTGACGGAAGAAAGAGATAGCTTCACCTAAGTCCTTGATAGGCACACGCCACGAGTCACCCTCCTTCGGTTGTTCTACGAAATGACCGTCTTCGTCATATACACCCTGACGGTTCGGGTCAATAAAGAGCGTAGGGATCGGATCGCCGCCCATACGTCCCTCATAGCCCTGCGGAGCAATCAGTTCATAGGTCAAGGCATCCGGTTTACGCACCAACGCACCGAGCGTGGACACCGGCTCAAACGGGTTCGATACAACGCCATAGTCCGTATGCGAATGACGCAGCCACGGCGAAGCGTCGTGCACCGTCTCGTTCGCCTGAACACCCTTCTGGTCCAATGCCGAATAGGTGGTCAAGTGCCAGATACGAGGACCCGGAAGATCCACAGGACGTACCTCCGTGATCACACCCGCTCCATAGAGATTAAGGCTGTCCACCTGGCGATACCAGTTAAGCGGATCCACGGTCGGCTGGAAGAAACACGGGAAATAAATAGCAGCGTCCTTCACCGGCAGGTTGTTCCTGTCCAGAGAGAATACCACCTCTTTGCGAACACCCGTCCAATCGGTGATATCGTGGTTCATAAAGGCGGTGTGGAACACAAAGGTCTCGTAGCCCGCAATTCCTGTCTTCTGACGCACCGAAGCAAACTGGATATCGTTATTCACATCGCACCGGTTGCCCCAGAACACGGAGTTGAAGATCATACCGCAGTTACGGACATAGATACCGCCGGTACGGCCGTGACGGCGACCATAATAAGTTACATCCGGACCGATACACTCGTTTCCGGTCACGGTACAGTGGTTGATCGTACCGCCTTCCGCCAGATAGATACCGCCGCCTTCGGCGTTCGCTGTGTTATTATTGATCACGCAAGCCGTGGCAAAAGGCGAATAGTTCGCTATCGTATCGATTGCCGGAACGCCGGTCTCGGGGTATTCCTCCGGCTCATGGCTGATCACCAGACCACCGCCGCAACGAGCCGCGCAACTCTGGATATGGCTGTGACCGATCGAACCTTCATGGTCGATACACACACCGCCGCCATAGCCTTGATATACACCTACACCTACCGCTTGACAGGTATGGATATAACAGAAATCAATATCGCCGCCGCCATCGACATACACACCGCCACCACGCATCGTTGCCGAGCAACGCTCGATGATACAGTTCTTCAGCAGCGAATTGCCTACCATATACACACCGCCGCCGTATGCCGTGTGCTCGCGGAGGTTCGTGTTGCGAGATGAAGCATTTCCGCTCGATATAACGCATCCGTCCAAAGAGGCAGGATAAGTCAAAGGACGGTAGTGATCCTTGAGGAGATCGTCGCTTGCATCAAATTTGCCGTTCGTGGCGAACCATACTACGTGGAACGAACTGGCAGGGAAAGCCGTGTTGAATTTACCGCGAATGCTGTCGAAAGTAAAGGTAGGAGGTGTCGTCGAGTGGTTTCCCGACAAAACGGTCTTATACCGGAAATCCCACTGCGAAGCGATAGAGTCGCCGGAAACAGTACCGATACCCGATTGGTTCGCCCAGTTTTCGCTGCATTTCTTGCCGTTCGCCATAATACGGTCACCCGGCTTAGCCTCCGGAGCATCTGCATTAAAACCGCCGTACACATGAATACCCGCGTAAATCTTGAACGCGGTATTCAACATCGAACCACCGGACGACTCCGTGGATTCGGTGGGAATATAGTTTCCGGAAGCAATATAAACCGAACCGGAACGGAGACTATTGGATTCCAAATAGTCTCGCAAACTGTTGATAGCGTCCTGTACACGGTTAAACGCCGTCTCCCAGGACTTACCATCGTTATTATACGCTCCGTTCGGGTGAACGTAGCGAATCGTATCCGTTTGCGCGTACGTGCATACGCACGCACATACGAAAATTATTAATAATATATAGTGTTTGATTCTCAATTTTCTGTCCTCAATTATCAATTGTCAACTATCAATTGTCAATTATCAATTATTTCGCCCCTCTTTCGCGGGTATTTCGCGGGTATTTCGCGGGTCTTTCGGGATCCCAATTGTCAATCATCAACTATCAATTGTCAACTATCAATTGTCAACTGTTATTTCATCCCCTGTTCCCGGATCCAATGCATCATTCAAATTAAATGTTGCCCGTAGCCAGGGTACGAAGGGCGAAGATGTATCTACTTGCAAATATATGGTGCGGTAGTGGTATCCGCTGCCATTTGTTGCCATCTGCATTTGCAACGGGTAGTATCCCGGTTTATAGGTCGTAGTATAGGGAATGGTGTAGAAGTACGACCGGCCTTCCCACCATAGTCCTTCGTTCGAAGGCGTTACAATATGCCGGGCCGTGGACGATGTGGATTTGTCGGCTAACACGTTCTCCATCGGCTTGAAACAATACGCCATACCGTCAAACAAATGACACGCATCCATATAAGTCAGCCGTATCGCCGCAGATGGATCCTCCTTGTTGATGCGTTTGTTCTCCGCCACGCGCCATTTCAAATCCACTTTGGCGGCTACGTGGTAAAGGATAAGATCCAAACGGTATATATGACCCGTAGAACAGTCGAATACGCAATAATAGTCGCCGCCACGCTCGAAATTATACGGGGTGGAATAGATATCTTGCAGGCTCTCCTGAATACTATCCGCCGTGTTAAATTGCCAATTTAATAGTTTCTCCATAGTGTCGATACTGCCTATGGGGGAACTAAAGGTCAGTTTTTTTCTGCTACATATAGCGTACACCCGACCTTGCGGTGTTTCTCCCTCTAATAAAAATTGTACCGGTTCGGTATATCGGTATATACTATCCGCGCGCGTAGGATTAAAACCATAATAGTTGGTCTTCTTCCAAGCACTCTCATTCAGCACTATCTCCGCGTTTCGCCAGACAGACCAAACCTCTCCCTCTTGTTTCATCACCACGATATAGGCATACTTAGGCAGTTCGAAATTCTCCGTCATTCCCGGGTCACCGATGATCCGATTAGTGGAAGGAGAAAAATTCTCCGGCATTGGCAGACAGAGATTGATCTGCAAAGTACCTTGCCGCACCGGCTCATTAGGCTGACAGCTCACCAAAAGAAACAAGCCTAAAATAATATATAACGCTTTCTTATAACTCCACATCATGCGATCCTCCGTCTTTCCAATCCAGCGTTACCGTAGCGCCTACTTCTGAAGAACCATCGTCGGGTTCCAATTCGCCTTTTGGTCCCATCTTCAGCTTGATAATCCGCAGCGTCCCCGCCTCCAACGCGTCTTTTATCGTGAGCGTGGTATTGGTATGCCGGTTTTCCGTCAGCGTGGAGACGAAATCCAAAGTCCAAGGTATATCGTCGCGCGTAGGCATGCCTACCGTAGCGTAACAGGCATAACGCGCATCGATTACCGTATCTCCTTCTTGAATAATCTTGCGCATTGGGGATCCGCTCGGTACCTTGACCTGTACTTCCTCTAAACCAAACGAACGAGAGGAGGTATGGTCAAAAATACTGTCATATACCGAGAGGCCGCAGGCGCCTCCGTTCATCTTGCCGCGAACTGATACTAATTCGTCGCAATACGTAGTATCGATCACGAGCGCCACCACAGCGGTTGCCATATAGAGGTGTACATCGAATCTCCGTACGCTGTCGCTGACATGCATCGGGAGACGCGCGGTGAACACACCCGTATTAAGGCTCGGGATCTCCGCGCCTTCGTTCACGCGGACCTGAGCTGTGGCAGAATGATCGTCGCCCCGGAGATACATCCCGTGGTTGTCTTCTATGTTCGCTACCGCGAGATGCATATAGTTCTCCTGGGGAAGCACGATCGTGTAACTCTTCTGGTTAGCATTGATAATCTCGCTCACGCTGTAGCGGAGTTGGTCTGTACCCCATGAGTAAAAACGGAGGTTGATATCCTTTGCTTTGTCCGAGAAGATTGGCGACAACCATTCGCCCAGCGCATTACGCACCGGGACCTCCACCTCGGTCGTTAACTCCGCCTGAAGCTGCAACGATAATTCCGTATGCAACTCCACTTGGTAGGTAATGACCAATTCTTCGCCGCACACGCTCAGATCATCATCGATCAGAGCGCATGCCGCGAAGAAAAGAGGAATTAGTATGACTGTCAGCCGTTTCAAGTGATTTTGTGTGTGCTGCTATTATTCAATACTGATGTCATAAGTATGACCGGCTTGCCATGTCAGGTCAACCGACATACCAATCTCCAATTGCGGAGCTTTCAAATCAGGAATAGTGCTGTATGCTTTCTTGAGCGTGCTGATATTGAAACGCGCTGTAGTAGTATAGTCCTGTTTGAAGACCCTGTCACCAGTTTGGTCTGCATCTGCAGCCAACAGTTTACCTACGATATAGAAACGTGCGCCGGCAGGAATCAGTTGGTTACCTACGCCGTAGAAATCATCACCGGTATTGATAAACTCAAGAGCTACGTTCACATCGCAGCCATGGGCTCCATCGTCCACTTTGGTCTCCAATACCAGAGTCGAGTTTGCGGCACTATATACGGATGCATCTTGCTGAGCATAGATAGCAGAGGTCATTACCGTATCGTAAATGGTATATACAGCCGATGCATCAAGCGGAGTGAAGTCGAAACCTACGTTTCTCTGACCTCCTACCAACACTGCCTTCATAGGATAACCGCCGGTGGGAATTGCAACATTAATACCATGTCCTGCATCTGCAGTCGAAGGATCTGCGGGATCATTACCCTTAATATCACCCGTAGAAATCTTTACTTGAACATCCAAACGGCCTACAGCATACTGAATTGTATCAATCAAAGCGATAGATTTGGTCGTAGAAGTTACAGAGCCCTCTCCTGCACCATAACGATCCAATACGTCTTTCCAATAAGTCTCGCCGCTGATACCGTCCAATTTCTTGGTATTAGCAGTTTTGATTTGCGAGTTGGAGAAATACCACAACTCTGAAGGATATACGTACTTTTGCAAGTCTTCCGGATTCAAATCACCATAAGCGTGAGCTCCTTGTCCACCGAATGCACCTGCTGTGTACGCGGTAGATACAGCTCCTACAGGGATGTTATATTTCTGCGGGAAGTTCTGTAAACCGGCTACCAGTTTTACCTTCGCGCTTGCACCTTCACCGACCAATGTAGCATAAGTAGGATCAAGAATAGCTTTGCGGATAGCTTTTGCCAAAGAGTCAGTACTGATATCCAACGTGTGATACAAATCGGTCAACATACGCTCTACACCATACGTGCTGAGGGTGGTCAGCTGCGAATAGGCTACGAACATGTTGTAATAACCTTCGTTTTGCAATGCAGTAATATCTTTCCATGCAGCGCCACCGTACAAGGTATCATGAGCAGCTGCAATACCGTTCAGATAGGTGTTGAACGTGCCTGCATCAGCCAACGCAGCAGCTGCATCGGCGCAAATCGGTTTCAACGAGAATACAAACGATGAAGGCTCACCGGTCAGTGTTCCGGCTGCTAAAGAACCCTTTTCGAAAAGATTAGTGGAAGATTTTCCCGATACACCGTAGAACAAGAACGAACCGGTACCCATCGGCACTTTCTTATCCGCATATACTTTTCCACGTTTTGCGCCAATTGCCACATCTGTTGCGGGAGTAGCGGCACTGAAATCTTCAAGAGTAATGTTTTCACCATGACGCTTGGAAGCAGAGGTAGCTTTTGCTTTCTCTGCAAACGGGATCAGTACAATACTGGTCATTCCGTTGGATGCAAAGTCTGAAGCGCCACCGTTCTGCACGGTAACACTCGGCATCTTGTTAACACCGCCTACTTGACCCGGGAGGGCAATGGCGATATCGGTAGTTATTTTCGGTACTACCTTGTTCGGCTCATTCTGACCCTCTTTCTTACAGCCGGTCAGAGCCACTAAGCTTGCCAGCATCGCTGTACAAGCTAAAAACGAAATCTTTTTCATACGATTTTTCATTTTTAATTAATAATTCAGTTAATTTTGTTTGGTTTTTGTTTGTTAATATATTTTATTATTCAACATTTTCGCAATAATAAATCGTTATGCAACCTAAGTTACGGAGTTGCTCCTTCAACTCATCGCGCATATACCGATAGGTCTTGCCACCATGAAGCTGCTTGATCAGTTTCTCGCGCAGGTCTGCGTCGCGTACCGTATTGATAATAGTGAGCACCTCATCACGGCCTTCAAACTCCACATTCGATAACCGGTATCGCAATTCCGCCCAGCTTTCTCCACCGTTACAAAGATCGAACTGATCATCACGCAGAGGGTAGATACTCTGAATGTATTCCTTCAGAGAAACTGCACGCGATGCCGCCAAACGATCGTTATATGCGCGCTTGCCATCAAACGACGCAAAACCTACTATCCGAACCTTCGTAATACGCATCGTCGAATCCTCCAACGCTTCTCCTAAAATACGCATGATACTATCCATCTGCATGTTGTTCGCTAAATAGTCGCGGTCCATCTTCTCCGCATTCACCTCAAAGAACATAAACACATTTCTCGGATCCGCACTAAGCGCCTGGTCCGGATGATACGGCTCGTACGACTCTTCATTGCGTAAAAGACGGCTACGCAGACGATGCATCGCTTCTGCCTGCACCTCAAACAACGGTACAATCGGCTCCAATGGTGCAATGTCCTCAAAGACAATCGTGGTGTCCAAAGGCGCTATCTCCTCATATACAGGCCTGTTTTCCAACAGTTCGCAACCACAGCGCCTTGCCATCGACTCCTCATTTCCTCCTAAAGGCACGGACAAGTTAACTCCAAACTTAGGCAATACGAACCACCTTCCGCCGCGCGCCGTCTTATTTCCACAATGTTTACACTCAAACTGATCATACCAACTATATCCGGCATCCACTCCCCCTTCCAACTCCACACTGAAATGCGGAGAAATAGCAAAATGCCAACCGTAACTGATTCCCGCCATTACCGCATCACCCTGATAGCGGCTGTCCTGCACCTGCTTATACATCCAGCTTACCGGCCATGCCGCACCCGCTACATTATAGTGGGCGTACGCCGCATTGAACGATATAAAATCGCGGTGAAACACATTGCAAAACCAATACCTCGGAGCTATCCATGCCGATACATGGCGCCATTTCGGGAACTTCTTGTCTTCCGGCGGGAACGGATTAAAACCGGCTCCTATCTCCAAACTCCAGCGTTTGGCTAACTTCACCTCCACCTCCAGGTTCGGGGTCAGAGCAGCATCATACACAAGGTTATTCTTCAGTGCAACCACTTCCGTAGCCTCCGCCATACCCTTCATCGGGAACAGCGAAAACATACTGACTAATACACCAAAAATAATCTTTTTTACCTTCATATTGAATGATTTTGTGTAAAAAACGATGCAAAAGTACTAAAACTTTGCCATTTACGCAATAGCAAAGTGAAAATATTGCATTAGAGTTGAATGAATACCGAAAAATATTGACTTAAAGTCGAATGACTCAGTAAATATGAGTCTTAAAATCATTATTCAACATTCAATTCCCTCATTGGGACACTTCTCAAAATTGGTTTATTTTGATTTAGAGTTCAGAACTGCCCTTTAATTTCCACTCGGTCGGACTGATACCTGTTTCGCGTGCAAATACACGGCCGAACATCGTCTGGGAGGTGAAACCGCATTGATCCGCTATCTCCTGCAACATCATCTCCGGATTTTCACGCATCATCTGTTTCGCTTCCTCTATTCGGTAACGCATCACGTATTGATAGAAGTTGCACCCGAATTCCGCTTTGAGGAACTGAGACATATAGGTACGGTTCAAAGGAACCACCTCTCGCAAATCCTGTGCCTTGAAATCCGCATTCAGATACGGTTTCTCTCGCTGCATCCATTCCTCCAATGCGGCACGATATTCCGCATAACTCTCATTGGTTACCTCGTTCATCTCATTCATATCATCATCTGTTCTGCTTGCTTCTGTTTTACTTTCGGCTTTCGATGTCTCCTTTGGGGCGGCTGTACCATTAGCCTCTTCCGGCTCCTTGTTGGGTGCGCAGACTTCGGCTTTCGCTTTTGCTATTCCCTCGGAAAGACGGTCTTCCTTCGCCATCACTACTTTCGGCTTCTTGATGGTGGTCACACGGTTATTCACCGCTTCCCACGGATCTGGACGGAATAATATCTTCTCCGTGCTGTAAAAGAATATAAAGAACAGCAACCATTCTTGCGTGAACGTGCGGGTAGGAGCGTTGTTGAAACACATGTACGCGTAAGATACACCTGCTATCAGCACCATCACCAAAAACTGTACAATCCATTGCGTATCAATATTCTCCATGGACGAGAAGTTATCCTCGCACCACTGCCTGTAAGCACGGATATGACGGAACAACATGAGCACATAGATCACCGGATAGAATGCCAATATCCATCGTAAATCGGTGTCTGTCACCTCGTCTATGACACCGATGATTAATACTGGCAGTAATTGCAATAGGGCTCTCTTCCAGTTCAGCCAACGGGGACGAAGCAATTCCGTAGGATAAGCTAACAGCAACCATGCAAAGATGTTTCCGAACACCATTTCCCAGCACCTTATGCTCATCAACCCCTCGGCTACACCGAAAGCATGGTAATACATCCTGAGCCACAAACCTATTGTCAGCAAAACCGTCCATATGGCATAACAAAGAGATACTAACTTGCGCACCCGTATCCCGTCGTTATGTTTATAGATGATCCATGCGCCGCATCCACAGAAACTGATCAGAAAACAATTCATCGACGGACTGATTATGCTGATGAAGATGTCTTCCGGGATAAGCGGGGCTAACAGGTTGCTTGCTATAACAAAAATGGAAAGCACTAAAACAAAAAGAAACTCCGAACCATATTCGGAGAAATAATAGCGAATATCCATTTTACCCCCCCCCGTTTACACAATTCGCAGATTTTGTGCGTTTTAACTCACTTTCTTCTTCAATCATTGCTTTTCCCTTTCATTCCTCATAACTTTCTCATTTTAATCCTCATTAGATAAAAATATACACAAAAACTTGTATAATATTCATTTCCGACTGCAAAGTTACTAATTTTTGGCGAAAAAAACAATAGTTTTGTGTAAAAATTGTTTTAAAGTCGAATAAAAACCGATTTTTTGTATTTAAGTCGAATGAAAAACCGTTTTTCATATATAAAAATAGAACGAGAGCGACCATTCAGCCACTCTCGCAACACTCCAGCGTTTTGTACTTCGTTCATCAAAAATACACACTGAGCGTAAATTTCAAAAGTCACAAATATACTCTGAGCGTGAAATTCGCCTCATTTCTTACCCTCTCGCTCCGGATGATCTTCGTGCTTGAGGTGTTTGAATAGTACGTTGACTCCGATTATAGCCACCGTGCCTAACACCGCCTCAGCGTACATGCCAAATCCGCACAAGCATCCTATAGCCGCAGCGCACCACACAGTAGCGGCGGTAGTGAGACCCTTGATCGTGTCGCCGTCCTTGAAGATGATTCCGGCGCCTAAGAAACCGATACCCGACACCACTTGGGCGATAATACGGCTGTTATCTCCGCCTGTAATACTTGGTGACATCAGCACATACAGTGCGCTACCGATAGCAATCAGCGAGATCGTCCGTGTACCCACCACCTTTCCGTGCCGTTCACGTTCCATTCCGATCAGATACCCTAACCCCGTCGCCAAAACAATCTTCGTCACCACCGTCAACCAATCCGTTTCTAAAAATGCATCAAACATAATAATTAATTTATCTTTGTTTATTTATAAAAATCATAGCTCCGATGCTTTATTTTATATAATAATTCAATATCGCCTCACAGCTCTCATAAATATCGCGGTAGGCGGATTCGAAATCGCGGGTGTACCAGGGATCGGAGACATCACGGCGGAGACCGACCCACTGCATCATAAGAGAGGGCTTCTCGTCAATTCCGTAATTGAACATAATGTCATCAAACTCCACATGGGCGATGCGGGGCAGATAGGTGAGATTGTCCATATCCGCGCAGATGACCTTATCGTAATACTCATACTCCTCATGGGTCAATTGGTGCGCGGCATGACGACCGAAAGGAATTCCGTGCTCATGCAGTTTCATCTTAGCCGGCGGATAGATATCATTTCCTATCTCCTCCCTCGAAACAGCAGCAGATGCCACCTCAAAGCGATCTTCCACACCCGCCTTTTTTGCCAAGTACTTGAAGATATATTCCGCCATCGGGGAACGGCAGATATTACCATGGCAGACAAATACTATACGTAAACGATCTTTATTCATTGAGTTTAATATCTTGTGCGTTCATCTGGAGCGTTGTGCGACCGCGATAGGTGTTTTCCTCCAGATAGAAACATATATCTACAGGGTTGCCGTTTTGTATATGGGCAGCTTTGTCGCCCTGACCGAACGCGATACCGTCCATCGCCACGATGCGGTCCGTCACGTCCAGATGCAGGTGTTTGCCCTCGCTCACGGCACGCGTATTGCGGTTATTGATCAGGTGACGGCAGAGGAACAAGGGGCGCTCGTTTCCGGGACCGAAAGGCTCCAAGCATTGGAGAATCTTATACATCTTCCAATTCATATCGCTTAACTCCACCTCCGCCTCTATATCAAGGGTCGGCACTTGTTGCTCGGGCGTTATATGCGTCGCCACATATTCCTCAAAACGACGTTTGAACTCCGGCAGGTCCGCTTTGTGCATGCTCAGTCCGGCGGCGAACTTATGTCCGCCGAAGTTCGTGAGCAGATCCCGGCAGGAATCGATAGCGGTATAGATATCAAAATCGCTGACCGAACGGGCACTACCGCTGATGATATCACCCTCTCCGGCGGTGAGCACGATAGTGGGGCGATAGAAGGTCTCAGTGAGCCTGCTGGCAGCTATTCCCACTACCCCTTTATGCCATTCGGGCGAAAAGACCACAGTAGTGAATTTCTCCGGATTCATCGGGTCTTTTTGAAGTTGCTCCAATGCTTCATCGGTCGTTTTGGAGTCAAAATCCCGGCGATCCTGATTGTAGGAATCGATATCTTTGGCAAACTGCAAAGCCGCTTCCGCATCATCGGTGATCAGGAGCCGAACCGCTTCCGCACCGCTCTTGATTCGTCCGGCGGCATTGATGCGGGGACCGAACTTGAATACCAGATCGGTCATCGTGACCGTCTTGCCCGCTATACCCGCTACTTCCATAATCGCCTGTACGCCCACGGAAGGCGCGGCGTTGAGAGCTCTCAGACCATAAAACGCCAAGATACGGTTCTCGCCCGTCAGGGGCACTATATCCGATGCAATGGACATCGCCAAGAGCGGCAACAGGCGATAGACCTCCTGCGGCGCGATACCGCGACGCTGCGCATAAGCCTGTACTAACTTGAAGCCCACACCGCAACCCGACAGTTCCTTGTAAGGATAGAGACAATCGGCGCGCTTCATATTGAGCACAGCTACTGTCCGGGGAATGACCTCACCCGGCGTATGGTGGTCGCAGATAATAAAGTCTATACCCAATGACGTGGCATACTCCATCTTATCCACCGCCTTGATACCGCAATCCAGCGCGATAACTAACGTACAGCCTTTCTCTTTGGCGGTGTCGATGCCTTTGGTGGATATACCATAGCCCTCGGTATAACGATCGGGGATATAATAGACCAGATTGTCCGTTTGGGTTTTGAGGAACGAATACATCAGCGCAACCGCCGTTGTTCCATCAACATCATAATCGCCATAGACCATGATCCGCTCGTGTCTGTCAATGGCAAGGCATAACCGATCTACCGCAGCAGTCATATCCCGCATCAGGAACGGGTCGTGCAAGCTATCCAGCGACGGACGTATATACGCACGAGCCTCCGCCGCCGTACGAATACCGCGGTCTGCCAAAATCCGTCCGGCTACCGGCGAGATCTCCAGCTCCGCGCTCAACTTCTGCGCCGTCGCCTCTTCCTCCGCCGTCAGCGTTTTTATATTCCAGTTAATTTCCAATTTCTTTCAACTATCAACTATTAACTATCTACTATCAACTATCTCATACCCGTCTCCCTCCTGCCACTGAGGCAGTACTTCCCGGAAATGCCGCAGTTTCTCTATAGAGAGATCGACGATGCGTGTTGCGCCCTCGTAGTCCTCAAAACCGGCGACATCTTTGAGCCATGTGTCATAGGCGGCGGAGTGACCGTTGTAATCCAGTTGCATGCCGTCCATGCCGACCATGTTCACGCCCACAGCGTAGCAGTGATTTTCCGCCGCCCTTGCGGGCAGCAGTACATCCCAGTACTGGATGCGGATAGTAGGCCAACAAGCCACACAGACCAAGATATCATACATATTCGTCTTGTCCTGCCGTAACCAAACGGGGAAACGGAGGTCATAACAAACCGCCAGACGAATCTTCACACCTCGGTACTCAAAGATCGTACGTTGTGTACCGGGTGTAAAGAAATCTGCCTCTCCGCCGGAGCGGTAGAGATGATGTTTGTCGTAATACTGCGGTGTATCGTTCGGTCGGAAGATGAATCCGCGGTTATACAGTTTGCCATGGTCGGTAGCCATCATCGAGCCGATGATTGCCATTTGATGGGTATCCGCCATGTGCTGAAGCGCCAGCGAACTCTCGCCGGTAAGCCATTCATCCGCCAAACCAGGACGGTCGGTGCAAAAACCGGTGGTGAACATCTCCGGCACAACCGCTATATCCGCTTGTCCGGCTATAGCCCGCAGGCGTTCGTCCAAAAGACCTAAATTAGCCTTCGGATCCGCCCATTGTATCGGGTATTGTAACAATGCTATTCTCACTCTATACTTCCTCAACTCAAACTCTCAACTATCCATTCTCAACTTTTCTTCTTGGAGGAAGTTCCCGTTCCGGCGATGTTCTCGCGCATAGCGGTATCAGCTTGTATGTTCTGCATGCGATAGTAGTCCATGATACCAAGGTTACCGTTCCGGAATGCCTCTGCCATAGCTTGCGGCACTAACGCCTCCGCCTCAATCACTTTGGCGCGCGCCTCCTGCGCTTTGGCTTTCATCTCTTGTTCGTTGGCGATAGCCATGGCACGACGCTCCTCGGCTTTGGCTTGCGCGATGTTCTTGTCCGCCTCAGCTTGATCCATCTGGAGCTGTGCACCGATGTTCTTACCCACATCAATATCCGCGATATCAATGGAGAGAATCTCGAATGCCGTTCCGTCATCCAGGCCCTTGGAGAGCACTAATTTACTGATTGAATCGGGGTTTTCGAGCACCTGTTTGTGGCTCTCCGCCGAACCGATGGAACTAACAATACCCTCACCTACACGCGCTAAAATCGTGTCCTCACCTGCGCCACCGACGAGTTGGCGGATGTTTGCACGTACGGTCACACGTGCTTTGGCGATCAACTGAATACCGTCTTTCGCCACAGCAGCTACCGGCGGCGTATCAATCACACGCGGGTTAACGGACATCTGCACCGCCTCGAATACATCGCGGCCTGCCAGATCAATCGCCGTAGCCATCTGGAAAGAGAGGTCTATACCGGCCTTGTTAGCCGAAACGAGGGCGTGTACCACGCGCTCGATGTGTCCGCCGGCGAGGTAGTGCGCCTCCAAACCGTCGCGTTTTACCTCCGTCAGACCCGCCTTGTGCGCCTCGATCATACAATTGACGATCTTTGCGGGCGGTACCTTACGGATTCGCATCAGGAAGAGTTGTACCAGACTGATGTGCACTCCGCTCACAGCAGCATTGATCCAGAGCATAAACGGCACATAATAGAAAAAGATACATAGCGCGATGGCTATGAGCGTAATTAAAACTACTGATAATGGTTCCATAAACAACAAATAATTTAATGGTTTAACGATTTAACAGTTTAACGATTCATCACTCGTCTTTCGGCGCTTGTTCATTGAGTTTGTTATGCGCCATTTCGACGTGACCGTCTATTTTGCTATCCAGCGCCATCTTATCCAGCGCATGACTGCGCAGAAAGCCCCAGATAGCCAAACAGGACAGAACCAGGCATGCTCCCAAGGTGATATATCCGGCTACACGTCCAAGCCAGATCCATGCCAACACTACTGCGGCGATCAAGCAGCCGAAACCGCCTATTCCCGCAATTCCAAAGCCCGGAAGAAGGAACATCTCCGCTAATAATAACGCGACGCCCGCGAGCACTAATAATACGATTAAAAAAACGTTCATGCAAATATTTTTATAAAAATTTTACAACAATTTTTTTCAAATCGGGTGCAAAGATACTAAATATCTTTGACATATGCAAGGAAAGAAAAAAAAATTTGCATAAATAAATAAAATATACTACTTTTGCAGCCGTTTTTGAGGTGAACGACACCTTATTATAATAAAAAACTGCGTTTATGAGCAAAAATTTAGTGATAGTTGAGTCTCCGGCGAAAGCCAAGACGATTGAGAAATTTTTAGGTTCCGAATACCACGTCCTCAGCAGTCAGGGACACGTGCGTGACATTGAGCCGATCGGGAAGAACTCGATGGGTATTGATTTTGAGCATGGTTACATGCCCCATTATGCCATTGATGAGCATAAAATCCACCTCATCGAGCAACTCAAACGGGAAGCCCAGAAGGCGGACACGGTGTGGTTAGCTTCCGATGAGGACCGCGAAGGAGAAGCCATCGCGTGGCATTTGAAGGAAGTATTGGAATTAGGCGACAAGGACACCAAGCGTATCGTCTTCCACGAGATCACCAAGCCGGCAATACAGGAAGCTATCCAACATCCGCGGGATATAGATTACAATCTGGTGAATGCACAGCAAGCCCGCCGTGTGTTAGACCGTATTGTGGGTTTTGAGTTATCACCGATCCTTTGGAAGAAAGTGACGACGGGTCTTTCCGCCGGCCGTGTACAATCGGTAGCGGTACGTCTGATTGTGGAGCGCGAGCGCGAGATCGAGACCTTCCGCGCTTCCTCATCCTATCGCATTTTTGCCGATTTCATCGGAGTAAACCCCGGTGATGCATCCGTGCTGAAATGCGAGTTGAACCATCGTTTCTCGCATAAGAAAGATGCGATTGAGTTCATGGAGAGCCTCAACTCCGCGATGTTCATTGTGCGCGATGTACAGCGCAAACCCGTTACGCACCTTCCGGCGCCTCCGTTCACCACTTCTACCCTTCAGCAAGAGGCGGCGCGAAAGCTCAAATTCAATGTCTCGAAGACGATGCGTTTGGCGCAATCGTTGTACGAAAGCGGAAAGATCACGTATATGCGTACCGACTCGGTAAACCTCTCCACCTTGGCTTTGGCTACCTCAAAAGAGGTGATAGGTGAGCAATACGGCGCCGAATACGTGCATACGCGGCAATACCGCACGAAGAGCAAAGGTGCACAGGAGGCACACGAAGCAATCCGTCCGACCTATATGAACGTCCTCAACGCCGGTACGACCCGTGACGAGCAACGGTTGTACGAATTGATCTGGAAACGCACAATTGCAAGCCAGATGGCTGAAGCCAAAGGCGAAAAGACCACAATTGAGGTCTCTGTTCACGGATCCAAATATGCGTTCGTAGCCGCCGGCGAGGTGATCACTTTTGACGGTTTCACCAAGGTTTATGTACAATCTACCGATGATGCCGAGGAAGAACGCCGCATCCTGCCGGCTATGTCGCAACGTGAACGACTCAAATTAGTCAATGCCGAAGGCATTCAGACCTATGCCAAACCGCCTTTCCGATACAACGACGCTACTTTGGTAAAGCGGATGGAGGAGCTCGGTATCGGTCGTCCTTCCACGTATGCTACGATCATTGACACCATTCAGCATGTCAAATATGTGGAGAAAGGATCCGTTCCGGGTGTGAAACGCGAAGTGAGTGTGCTGGCTTTGAAGAACGGCATAGTAACCGAACGCCAGAAAACAGAGCTGTACGGCGCGGACAACCAGCGTTTCCTGCCTACCGACTTAGGACGTATCACCAACGATTTCTTAGTGGAACATTTCCCCTCTATTTTGAGCTATGATTTCACCGCGCATGAAGAGGAACAGTTTGACCGTATCGCTATCGGAAGAGCCGATTGGACAGAGACGGTAGATAAGTTCTACAAGACATTCGAGCCCTTACTTTCCTCGATTCCATCGGGAAAAGTGCCGGGTCGCGTGTTAGGAAACGACCCTGTAACAGGTCAGCCGGTTATCGCTAAAATCAGCAAGATCGGTCCCTGCGTGCAGTTAGGTGATTCTGCGGATGACAAACCGCGTTTTGCAAGTCTCAAAAAAGGTCAGTCTATCTTCACTATCACCCTCAACGAGGCATTGGAGTTGTTCAAATCATCCCTTCCTATGACCTTGGGCGAATATGAGGGCAATGAGGTTGTTGTCGGAGAAGGCAAATTCGGTCCGTACGTACATATAGGCAACACATATGTATCTATTCCGAAAGGTATCGATCCGCTTACGCTCACTCTGCCGGAGGCGATAGCGCTCTATATCCAGAAGCAGAAAGATACCACACCTATCCAACAGTGGGGTGATGTACAGATTTTGAGCGGTCGTTACGGAGCGTATATCCACACTCCGGAAGGCAATTATCAACTTTCCAAATCAGCCGACCCGGAAAAGATAACAGAGGCGGAAGTACGCGAAATTATGTCCAAAAACGAACCAATTTTGCCCGGAAAACGCGTTTTTAGAAGAAAAAGTGCAAAATAATTAAAAAAAATTTGCGTATATCAAAAAAAAGTCGTACCTTTGCACGCTTTTTCGAAAAAGACATAGCAGTTTTCGGTAAAACGAGTGTGGTTTTTTGAATAAGTTCGAGAAGTAGCGCAGTTGGTAGCGCACTACGTTCGGGACGTAGGGGTCGCGTGTTCGAGTCACGTCTTCTCGACAAAATGGATGCCGCTTGGCATCCATTTTTGTTACGACGGCTCGAACTACGCGTGTTCTTAGCCCTTCGGGCACGATTATTGTTTCACAATCTTCGAGTCCGTCTTCTCGACAAAATGGATGCCGTTTGGCATCCATTTTTTGTTTTGTCGGCCTCGAATCACGAGTTGCAGACATGGAGTCTGATTTATGCCAAAGAAGGTGAACGTGGTCTGGCTATTTATCCTAAAAATGTATGCACTGGTAAAATAAAAGACAAAATTATTTGCATATATCGTAAAAAAATCGTACCTTTGCATCCGGTTTTACACAATCACACAATACACAACAATGAAAATGTATCGACTAACACTCCTGCTTCTTGCTTTCGCCGGACTGCTATCAGCTTGTTCCGGCGGTGAGGACTACCGGGAGCCAAAATCGGAGGAGGATCTCTCCGGCCTTGTACTGGCAACCTCCAACGGCAGTTATTACCAGCAGAAGTACGAGAAACGCGCCGATGTGCAACTTTTTCTTACGTCCAGCGAAGCCGATGGCGTGCAGGCAGTGCGGCAAGGGCACGCCGATGTCTATGTGAGCGACGAAGTGATGCTTACAAAGGATGATATGAAGCGTCTGGGCATGAAGAAAGCCTTTGTCGGTGACGAGTGTTTCGATGTGGCTTTTGCCATCCGCAAAGGCAACACCGAGATAGCCGGGCAACTCAACGCTTTCCTTGCCTCGGCTCCGCTGGAAGCCATCACCAACTACTGGATCAACGAAGGCTCCTATGTGGAGGAACCTGCCTATACCATCCCTGAAGGAGCCAAGCCCTTGCGCTGTGTCTGCGGCGTGAATATAGCCCCTATCAGTTATGTGGGCGAAGGCGGTGAGTGGCAAGGCTTAGATGCTGACATTCTCCGGCGTTTTGCACATTCCCTCGGCAGACCTTTTGAGATGCAGTTTGTGGATGTCGGCTCGGCTATCATGGCAATCAACACCGGCAAGGCGGATGTGTTCTCCGGCTGTCTTTTTATCACGGAGGAACGCCAGAAATCAATGGATTTCTCCGCCCCGTACTACAAGTGTCACCCGGGCTATTTCATCGTGGACCACTCCCGTGACGCACGTATGGGGCTGGGTGAGCGCATCCACATGAACCTCATCAAAGAGAACCGTATCAAACTCATTTGGGACGGTCTGGTCGAGACCATCAAGATTACGTTCTTCGCCATTCTTTTAGGTACTATTCTCGGCATCGGTGTCTGTGCCTGCCGTCGCAGCAAGCGCAGATGGGTACGCGGACTGGCGGACCTCTACGGCGATTTCATCAATGGTATCCCGACACTCGTCTTGCTGCTCATCCTGTTCTATGTGGTCTTTGCCAACTCCGGCATGAGTGCCTCGCTCGTTGCTATCGTGGCGTTCGCCATGTGCTTTGCGTCCTCGGCGGGAAGTATCTTCGACACCTCTATCTCCGCGGTGCCCAAAGGACAGACCGAAGCCGGACTGAGTCTCGGTTTCACGCCCTTCAAGACCTTCATGGGCATCGTCTTCCCGCAGGCGCTGCGCAAAGGTCTGCCACTCTACACAGGCGAATGTATCTCGCTGCTGAAGAACACCTCTATCGTGGGGTATATCGCTATCGCCGACCTGACGCGTGCCAGCGACCTCATCCGTTCCCGTACGTTCGATGCGCTCATCCCGCTGCTCGTCATCACGATCATCTATTTCATCCTCGCCTGGCTCATCCGCAAGGCCCTGAACCTCTGCCTGCTACGCAAATAAATCGGACATTCGTAAATCGTAAATCCTATGATAACCATCAAGCATTTGAGCAAAACATTCATCAATCCGGACGGTTCGTCTCTGACCGTCCTCAAGGATGTGAACTGCACTATAGAAAAAGGCGAAGTGATCTCTATCATCGGTCCTTCGGGCACCGGCAAGAGTACGCTTCTGCGTGCCATCAACATGCTCGAACCGCCCACTTCGGGCGAGATCATCGTCAACGGCGAGAACATCACCGCTCCCGGCTATCCGCTGGACAAGCTGCGCCGTAAGATGGGCATGGTCTTCCAGTCCTTCAATCTCTTCGAGCACATGACCGTGCTGGAGAACATCACCTACGCCCCGATGCAGCTGCTGAAACTGCCTGAGGCGCAGGCCAAGGAGGAAGCGATGGAGCTGCTCAAGAAAGTAGGCATGGCGCAGAAAGCCGATGTCTATCCGTCCTCCCTCTCCGGCGGACAGAAACAGCGCGTAGCCATCGCCCGTTCGCTTGCCATGCACCCCGATGTCATTCTCTTCGACGAACCCACCTCGGCGCTTGACCCGACGATGGTAGGCGAAGTGCTCTCCGTCATCCGCCAGTTGGCGAAAAGCGGTCTGACCATGCTGATTGTCACCCACGAGATGCGTTTCGCACGCGACGTGAGCACACGTATCTTCTTCATGAACGAAGGTATCATCTACGAGGACGGCACGCCCGAACAGATCTTCGAACACCCCGTCCATTCGGCTACCAAGGCGTTCGTCAACCGCATCCAGAAACTCGTCTATGAGATTGACTCGGACGACTTCGATTACCTGCAG
>OCVV012891524.1_pt1 | contig 36176 bp, 45 predicted proteins | sample 1539721 | NCBI WGS metagenome assembly OCVV01 (sample SAMN02144230, study PRJEB22623) | gut metagenome | biome: sheep rumen | host: Ovis aries | place: New Zealand | reverse complement strand
GAAATCAGAGAACTGGTCAGTGATATCTCTGAAAATCTCGGAAGACCTCTCTATTCCTGCGTTGTAACTTTCGGTTGTCAGATGAATGCTAAATGCACGACAGTTTGATATTTACTAAACCGCGCGCGGTTGCTACTATATCCATGGACGGGTTAATTCCATAAGAGACCTGAGAAGCCGCGGTAAATAGTGGCGGCTGCGGCTTCTCGCTCTGGAAGCTGTCCGGGTATACAGTCTTTATGTTAGTACATGATTTAACTTCACACAAGAGCTATTATCCTCGTAAGCTGATGTAGCAAAAAGCACGGTAAAAACCGTGCTTTTTGTGTTATCTGTATAAGAATATGTGTTCAATTCCGTTTGTAAATGTTATGGAGAATACGCGCCCGTCCTTTATGGTTATATGATCAATCACTATCTTTAAAAAGCTGTTCATGGTAGCGGTGTCTACTGTTGGCGCGAAATCGCTGTATATGATATGTTCGCCGGATTGTATCTTATGTTCGAGCAAGAAGCTGGAAGCGGACCGGATGAACGCGGCTTCCGTAGCTCTGCTACGGAAAGAATCAGTTTCGATAGCTTTCAATCTGTTTTCGGCGGACGTCTTCTTATGTTCAAATTCTGTTTTCATCTCGAGATATTCTTTTTCTGTCATGCCGTCCCCGTAGAAGTAAGCCTTCTTCAGACGTTCCAGCGCGCGCGCTTGCGCTGCTATTTCCCGCTTCAATTCTTCCAGATCCGCGCTGTCGCCGCGTACCTGTTTAAGTTCATCCGGTGCATATGTAAGACCGCGCCCGGCAGCGGTACCGGACAAGAGAGCGAACATTTCAGATAGCCCCTTATCACCGATACCGGCCACACGGTCAAATTCGGGACCGGTAAGTAATATGTTTTCCAGGTCGGCGGGGCTTGCGATCTCGCGGCGCTTCTTAGATGCATTCACGACATTTTTAATATAGTTGAACACGAACGGACCTAATAAAGTATCTCCGACACTTGCGGCGGTACATCCTTGATGCGCGTCTTTAGAAGCGCAAATATAGTATGACGGCCGGAAGCCGTTATTTCTTACGCGGTCGAGCTTGCGGACGTGGAACGGCTTAGAGCAGGCGCCGCACACAAGAAGATTCTGGAAAACGTGGGTATACTTTTCATGATGGACCGCGCCGGGCTTCCGTACGGTAAGCGCCTGTTTATCCATGGTACTATTTACGGTATTCCAGATATCTTTAGCTATGAGCGGGGGAAAGACATCTTCTACATAGATTACTTCACTATTAGGCTTTTTCCGCCCGTGGCCGCTTTCACGGAAGTTATATCTATAATCGCCCTTGTTTATCGGATTTCTCAATATGTCCGCTACGGTTTTAGTAGTCCATTTACCGCCGCGCTTAGTAGGGATATTGTTCGTATTGAAATAATCGGTTATCCGGACGGTAGAGCGGGTATCTAAGTACATCTGATACATTTGAACTACGCGCGGACCTTCTACCGGATCATGGACAGGTACGGAGTTATCGCTGTCCCATTGCCAACCATACGGAACGCGGGCGCCGTTCCATTGTTTTGATTTTGCCCGCTCGATCATGATATCCGTTACGCGTTCGGAAGTTATCTTCCGTTCCAGCTCTGCGAATACCAGGATAATCTTTAGCATAGCTTCACCCATGGCAGAGCTGGTATCAAATTGTTCATTGAGAGAAATAAAAGTACATCTGTACTTGCGGAATTCCTCATACATCAAAGAGAAATCTACGAGATTACGGCTTATACGGTCTATCTTGTAAACGATAACGTGAGAGATCGCGCCGGCGCGGACGTCCGCAAGCATATTCTGGAACGCGGGCCGCGCGGTATTCTTTCCGGAATGTCCGGCATCTTCATAGACTTGTATCTTATCTTCCGGGACATGCAGGACGTGAAGACAGTAAGCTTTTAGTTCCTTTTGTTGGAATGGAAGGCTTTCTTTATCTACCTGATACCCCGTAGATACACGGGTATATAGTGCTACCTTGCGCGGATCCGCGCCGGCAGCGGACGGGATAGGATACATAGTTATCCTTTCCGGGCTTAAAAATGGGTATAAAAAATAAGCCCTTTCGAAAGTTCGGGGCTTATGCTATAATTTGTTCGGACTTAGAACAGCATAGCCCTTAAAAGGTTATCGGTTCCGAAAGCGTCCCGTGGTTGCCGCCGCGGGGCGTTTTTGTTTGTTCAATTTTAGAATAAAAGTTCAATCAGAATCCTTTTTGTTTATGACGGTGGCGCCATCTCCGACAGCTCCGAAGTTATTCTTAACTTCATAATTGGTAACAGATGCTTCCAGATCGGCGCGCCGTTCCGTCTCTTCTGCAAATATCTCTTTAGCTTTTTCTTCCAGCGTCGCCCACCATTCTTCTGGAAGCGACATAAGCAGCGATACAAAGCGCCACCGGAAGGAATCATCCGTATCTTTCAGTACATCTTCGGCCCATGCCATAAGCTGCGCGCGCTTATCTTGCGCTACGAACATATCGCCCTCACCGGTGAGCAACCATTTTTCACTTACATTGTAGGCGGTACAAATAGAAGTTCGCATTTGATTAGTAACATTACCTTTACCGTTCTCAATGGTACTAAGAGTATTTCTTTTAACGCCCAGACGTTCACCGAACTTTTCAAGTGTCAAATGCAGAACGTCTTTTCTTAAATATCTTATTCGCTCACATTCGTTCATGTATTAACCCCCTTTCAAAAAGAGAATAACACGCAAGGGTCAAGAAATCAACAAAAAAGTTCTAAACAAGAACAATACTATATTGACAATGTTCTGAAATAGACTTATAGTGTTCTTAACAAGAACAGAGAGACAAAACGAAAGGGGGACACAAAACAATGACAGTAGCACAGCTGTTAGGAACGCTGTCAGACGATAACATCTTAGTAAGGATACAGGACCTTAACACAGAGAAACAGCTGTGGAATGGACAGGTCTACGAGCTGGCAGAAGACGGACTTATTTACAGTACCGTCAAAGCATGGGTACCGATATACGGCGGGGATTACATAGAGCTTCTGATCAGCATTTGAAAGGGGGATAAAGAATCATGACAGTAGGACAGTTATTAACAACTCTTAGCGACGTTGACATTGTAGTTACGGTACAGGACTATGAAACCGAAGAAGAACTGTTACATGGACAGGTCTACGAGATAGCAACAGACGAACTTATGGATAGAACTGTCAAAGCATGGGTTCCGATGTTCGGCGGGGATTTTGCTACAGAGCTTTTGATAAGCATTTGATGAAAGGATAAGGGTAATGGTTGTAATTGAAGGTCCGAGAAGAAGCGGAAGAACTACTAAGCTTCTGGAGATGGCAAATGAAGCAAAAGGATGTTTCGTAGCAGCAACATACAATCAAAAAGAATTTTGGAAGACAGTAGCTAAACGTCTGGAATTGAAAGATGTCGAAATAGTTTCTGTTGAAGATATCAAGGAAAGTAGATTCAGGGACGGCGCCGGTGAGATCTTCAAAAGGCCATTATTCATAAATGATTTGGATTATATCATCTATAGCTTCTTCAGATTCGATATAGCAGGCGTAGTTGTAAAAAGCAGGGATGATATCGAAGTAATCGAAATGACAACATACAGAGAGATGCTGGAAGACGTAAAGGAAATGGAAACGCTGGACGGGCCGGGAATCATTACGAACGCGACCGCCGCCCGGCTGAAAGAATTCAATACCGCGCGGAATTGGGACGCGATACACACGCCGGCGAACCTTGCAAAGTCAATCAGCATAGAAGCCGCCGAACTGCTGGAGCTGTTCCAGTGGGACGAAAAGAGCTACGACGTAGAGCGCGTCAAAGAGGAACTTGCCGACGTGATCATTTACAGCTTAATCATGGTTGAAGCCTTAAATCTGGATGCAGATGCGATAGTGAACGAAAAGATAACTAAGAATTCTAAGAAGTATCCGACAGGCGTTCAGGTTAAGGATGGCAATAAATAAAGAATGAAAGGAGTGATAGGAATGTAAGACGGGTGATTTTTAGATAGCGTACTTCTATGAATACAATCATACACCATACCACATAGAAGAAACTCGTAAACTGAGATTAGAAGCGTCTAAAAATCAAAACTTAATAACGAGAGGGCGGCAAAACGTGCGGCCGCCCTATTACGGGACGTAGTTCAAATGGCAGAATGTCGGGACCCCTCATAACCGAAGATGCAAGGTTCGAATCCTTCCGTTCCGTTTGCTTGCAAGCATTAAAGAGAAAGAGAGGATAAATAGAAGATATGGAATTGCGTAAAGGCTTAAGTTTAAAAGTCCAGGGCGCGGAAAGCGTAGAGCTGGGAGATTGGGACAGCGTGAAAGACAGGATCCTGTTTAAGCTTGTGAACACAAACATTAACAGGAAAGCTCTGGAAGAGGAAAAGATAGTACATATTGATTGGTTCGATATGTCGATCGTGTTCTATATCGAGCTTAACAAAAATGATGATAAGCTCGTAAGTCTTCAGGTCACGGAATCATTAAAGGATTTGTGGGGCGTGACGGCGGAAACAATCGACGAATACGCATTCGATAACACGAAGATCATTAATCCGATTGTCATTACTACATTGTATGACAAGGGCGTTGAAGCAGCTGAAGAGTTAGGCGTTGAGGTACCGGAACTTCCGGAAGGTACGGATAAATACGGAAGTTACATTTTGACGAATACCGACAATTACAACGGCGCTGTTGTTATGCGGTATCCGGCTTTCTTAACGGCGCTTTCGGAAACGATGAAAAGCGACCTGTATATCATTCCGGACGCGGTACACGAAGCTTTAGCTGTCAGGACTTCCGACTATCCGGGAGACGTGAACTTAGCAAGGCTGTTCGCAATGTTGATGAACAACAATATGAACATAAACACCGAAGAAGATATTCTTTCGAATAATATCTTCAGATTCTCGCGGGAAACAGAATCGCTGTCGGTCGTGGAAAAGCCCGGCGCAATCGTGTTTGAGGAAATGTTGGAGAACGTAGCAAATCAGTAAGAAAGGCGGCTGGACCGTGAAACAGGCTAAAGCAATCATTGACATAACCAGCGACAGGGCAAAAGCAGCGGATTACTTCCGGGAAGGCTATCATGTACGGATCTATCCGTATGGCGGATTCGCAAATTGCAGAGATGCGAAAGACGCCGAAGAAATAGAGAGCATGGCCGCCGGCGGATTGTTCGCAATCATTAAGGATATGGCCATAGAAACAGAGAAAGGAGCTGAAGAAGATGAACGAGAACGAAAAGAAAATTCTTGAAACATTCAAAGCGATCATTCCGAAGCTGTCCGAAGCGGGCCAGGAGAAGCTGTTGTCATACGGGCAGGGAATGCTCGCTGTACTCACGGGACCGACAGACGATAAGCAGACGGATCCGGCGGCATGAGCCGCCGGATGGTCTGAGAAAGGACGATATGGAAGATAGAAGCGTACTGCAGATACCGATAGAAGATCTCTATATTCATCCTAAGAATGTAAGAAAGCATTATACGGATATAGAGGATTTAACGGCTTCTATCAAAGAGTCGGGTATATGGCAGAATCTTACAGTTGTACCGATACCCGGCAAAGAAGATAAGTATTATGTCGTGATCGGAAACAGACGTCTGCAGGCCGCACGCGCGGCGGGGCTTAAAACTTGCCCTTGCATAATAGCCTGGAATATGTCGGAACAGGAACAACAGTCAACAATGCTGTTGGAGAATATGCAGCGGCGGGACTTGACGGCCGTAGAAGAAGCGAACGGTATGCAGATGTGCTTAGATCTCGGAATGACAGAAGCGGAACTTGTAAATAAGACAGGGTTATCCAGGACGACAGTAAAGCACCGTCTCGAGATCGCAAAGCTGGATGATAAGGCGCTTAGAAAATATTCGGAAGAATCCGGAAGCTATCAGCTGTCAATAACGGATTTTGTAAATCTTGAAAAGGTAAAAGATGTAAAAAGGCGGAACGAACTTATAGAACAGTCTACTGGTTCGGCAAATCTGAAATATCTTATTGACCGTGAAGTTGAAAGACAGAAACGGCACGAAGTTAAAGATAAGATGATCATGATATTTGCGTCGATGGGAATAACGCGGATATTGAAGAAAGATGAAACCGCTAAATGGTCACATATACGGTGGTTCTCTTTAGCTGATAAACCGGACGCGGCGCGAATAAATGAAGAATTTGAAAAATCAGCTGCGGGAAGCTATGACGAGTTCGCGCTTGACATCGATGATTTCGGGATAACGGTAAAAGGTCATAATGAGCAGTCAGAAAAAGCCGGAAATATTCAACAGCAGAACATAACAGCTGAAAAACAGGTAGAGAAAGATCACAGAGAACTGCTGAAGATGTACCGCGAGCTTGCAAGGGATATAAAACAGTTCGTAATTGCCATATTAAATGATGTATATAAGACAACTGAAAGCAGGATGTCGGTGATAGAAGATATGCTGTGGAAAGCAATGATGCAGTACGGGATTGTATCATGTTCAAAAAGAGACCTTACCGCCTTTTGGATGGAAAGCGAAAGGTACAACGTGAACGATACGGACATGATGATGCTCGAAGAGTTCCCGCGCTGGAAGCAGATGTTGGCAGCGGTCACGAATATGCTCATGAGATCCGATACGCTGTTATATGGTTCCGGGAATGATTACAACAAAGAACACGGTGAAGCGCTTATGACGCTGGTTATCGTGTTAAGGGGATTCGGTTACAGTTTTCCGGGTGCGGAATACAGAGAAATAGCACTCGGAAGGCATGAAGCATACACAAAGAAGAGTAAGTAAATGGAGTACATAGACTTTTTAAGGACAAAGATAGAAATTGCGCAGGACAGCGGTTTCGAAGTGGACCCGTCCCGGATAAACGCCGCCCTGTTACCGCACCAGAAGGACGCTGTTATATGGGCGTTAAGGGGCGGTCGCCGGGCGCTGTTCGAATCGTTCGGATTGGGAAAGACCGTGCAGGAACTCGAGTTCTTGCACCAGGTCATAGAACACGAAGGACCGGAAACACGCGCCTTGCTTGTTTGCCCGCTGGGAGTCAGACAGGAATTCTCACATGATGCGGTAGAGATCTTAGGATATCCGGCGCCGAAATACGTTCGGACAATGGACGAAGTGAGGGAATGCACGGACAGCATAGTAATAACAAATTATGAGCGCGTGCGGGACGGGGACATTAACCCGGCATATTTTACCGCTACGTCACTTGACGAAGCATCTGTATTAAGGTCGTTCGGGAGCAAGACATATCAGACGTTCTTAGATAAGTTCAAGAACGTGAAATATAAGCTCGTAGCGACGGCTACGCCGTCACCGAACAAATATAAAGAGCTTATTCATTATGCCGGATATCTGGAAATCATGGACACAGGCCAGGCGCTTACAAGGTTCTTCCAGCGTGACAGCACGAAAGCGAACAACTTAACTCTGTATCCGAACATGGAAAATGAATTCTGGTTATGGCTATCGAGCTGGGCGCTGTTCGTGACAAGACCTTCTGATTTAAACCCGGGCTATTCGGACGCAGGCTACGTTTTGCCGCCGCTTGAAGTGAGATGGCATGAATTACCGGTCGCATATTGCGACGGGACAGCGGAAAAAGACGGACAGCTCGTACTTTTCGAAGAAGCAGCAAAGGGACTAAAGGAAGCCGCGCATGTAAAGAACAAGAGCATTAATGAACGTGTGGCGGAAATGGCGCGGATCGTGAACGAATCGCCGGATGATCATTTTCTTTTGTGGCACGACCTGGAAGCCGAACGCAAGGCGATTAAAAAGGCGCTTCCGGGGACGGTCGATATATACGGGTCGCAGGATTACGAGATACGAGAAAAGCGCGTTATTGACTTTTCGGAAGGTCGTACACGTCTGTTTGCCACAAAGAAAAGCTTATCCGGCAGCGGCTGCAATTTCCAGAAACATTGTCACAGAGAGATATTCGTAGGCATTGACTACGAGTTCAACGACTTTATCCAGGCTATACACCGGTGCTACCGGTTCTTGCAGGACGAGCAGGTAATTATAGACATTATCTACATGGAATCCGAACGCGAGATAAAAGAGAAGCTTCTGGAGAAGTGGGAGAACCATAATCACATGGTCGCTAAGATGATAGAGATCGTGAAAAAGTATGGTTTGAGCAACGCAAAGCGAACGAACAGACTTGAAAGAAAGATGGGAGTTGAGAGAGTGGAAGTCAAAGGGACTTACTACACGGCTGTAAATGATGATTGTGTGGAAGAAACGCGCCGCATGAAATCGAACAGCGTAGATCTGATACATACTTCTATACCGTTCGGCAATCATTACGAGTACAGCGCAAATTATAACGATTTCGGGCATAACCGGAACGACGAAGAATTCTTTAAACAGATGGACTTCTTAACGCCGGAACTTTACAGGATACTTAAGCCCGGAAGGGTGGCGGCTATCCATGTAAAAGACAGGATCCTGTTCGGGAATGCAACCGGAACGGGAATGCCGACGGTCGAACCGTTCCACATGGACACGACAAAGAACTTTATTAAACACGGCTTCCAGTATTTCGGAATGATAACAGTATTAACGGATGTCGTGAGGGAGAACAACCAGACCTACAGATTAGGCTGGACGGAGCAATGCAAGGACGGTTCAAAGATGGGCGTAGGCTGCCCGGAATACATATTGCTTTTCCGGAAGCTTCCGTCTGATAAGTCTACTGCTTATGCCGATGAACCTGTAACGAAATCGAAAGACGAATACACGCGGGCACAATGGCAGATAGACGCTTCCGGCTATTACAGATCCAGCGGCGACCGTCTCATAACGAAAGATGAAGTTATGAAGTTCCCGGTATCGGATCTTCAGCGCGTATATGCCGAATACAGCCGCACGCACGTCTACAATTACGATGAGCATGTCCGGATGGCAAAGGAACTCGACAAGCAGGGAAAGCTTCCGGCTACGTTCGCGGTAGTGGCGCCGGCAAGCTGGAACAATCTGGAAGTATGGGACGACATAAACCGCATGAGAACGCTTAACACGAACCAGAGCAGGCGCCGGAAACAGATGCACGTATGTCCGCTTCAGCTGGATATCGTGGAGAGGATAATAAACAGGTATTCCAATAAAGGCGACCTTGTATTGGATCCGTTCGGCGGGCTTATGACAGTTCCGTACATGGCCGTAAAAATGCAGCGGCGCGGTTACGGGATAGAGCTTAATCCGGATTATTTCCGGGACGGCGTGGGATATCTCCAGGAAGCCGAAGAAGAGCGGGACGCGCCGACGCTGTTCGATTTCCTTAATATGAAAGCTGCCAATGAATAAAAGGAAGGTATAAAGAATGGACAGAATCAGAGAGATACAGAGAAGGGAAAGAATCATGAAGGTGAAGATTTCATTAAAGGTAATGCTGTTCACGGTAATCATTGCGGGGATCCTTATTTATCTGCTTGCAATGCCGGTAGGAGCGGAAACGCGCATGATCGAAAAGAAGTTCACGTATGGGAGCTACGCGCCGGTCGTAGTGATCCGGAACAAGACGCTGTTCAATTATGCTTTAACCATGAAACCGGACGGAAGCACGACCTGGAAGAGATACACCGGCGCGGATAATCAGATATTTGTTTTGTTAGATACAGGCAGCGGACGTGTAGCGGTGGCGTCATTTAACGGGCAGCGAGATCTTACGGTATCTAAGACGGGGTGCAGGTTCGATATACCGGAATCACACAACTATGAATATATCGTATGGAAAGACGGGCAGCGGTTCGAACTTAAATGGTACGAGCATGTAAAGGACGCAACGGCTAAAGATGTAACAGGATGGCGTTTTGTAAGCAATTATAAGATAAACGGTAGAAGAGTAGCGGCGGCGTTCGCGGGGTGGTCGGTCGTTACGATAGAACAGATAAACGCCCCGGAAAATTGACGCGGCGGCGTCAGCTGTCACACGAAGAGCGGAAGCAGATATATGAACGCATGGACAGGCGCTGCGCATATTGCGGCCAGCGCCTGGAATATGAAGATATGCACGTGGATCATGTAAAGCCGCTTGCAAAGGGCGGACCGGACATAATACCGAATATGGTATGTAGCTGTGAATACTGCAACAGGTACAAGGGGAGCCGGGACGTGGAAAGCTTCCGACGTGCAATATACAGGTCGCTCGGAGCGCTGGAACGTGACAGTCTGGCATATAGGAATTCTATCAAATACGGGCTTATACGGCGGACACATGCACCGGTTATTTTCTACTTTGAACGCAAAGAAAGGAGATGCAAATATAAGTGGAAAAGAAAGAAATCACATTGGCCGAAGTATTGAATCTTACAGGTCCGGGACAGCTTCTTACATTAACAGATGAAGACCAGCTGATAAATAAAGGTGATTGTTTCTACAGAGGTAACAAGGCAAAGCTGAAGCGGGACGACCTGTACCGCGGGGTATCGGGACGTATAGTAAAGCACATATCGACTATCAGCGACGATATGGCGGGAAAACGTGAAAGGGGGATTGAAATTGTACTCAGGAGCTAAAGCAGGTGAAAGCAAGGAGCTTTCCATTCTGCAGAAAAATCTTTTCGACCGTGCATTTCATGCAAGATCTGAGAGGATGTCTTATCAGTCAAGAGAACAGTTCGACGATAAATACAAGATCATGAAAGCGCATTGGTTGACGGTTGAACAGGCGTTGATTGACGTTATCGAAGAATCCGGGGAAATGCCGGCATTTGAGAAGTATATCGGGCTTGCATCATAAGAGGGGGTAAATGGTATGTATATAACTCCGGAAGCGGGCGCTTTCATTATATGCGCCGTAGAAGTATTGATAATATGCGCGCCGCTTGCGCTGTATGCATACCGGCCCGGAAAGGATAAAGAAGATGAGCGTTTATGATTTGATCGAAGAGGAACAGGGCAGCGTAGCCGCCGGAAGTAACAGCAGTACGTTAGGGGACGCCGTAGCGGTGATATATGACAACTATACAGATGTGGCGGACAGCATAAATATGGTACGTATGTTCACTGTAAAAATGCGGGCTATAGGCGGCCAGGTTCCTTCTGAAGATAAGGACACGTTGACAAAGATCTATAACAACGCCGTAGCAGCGGCGCGATCGGCGGCGCGCACGGCAGCGGCCGCGCGTAGTGCGCTTGCTAAATGCGGGGAAACGGAAGGTTGATATGAACAAAAGAACGGCTGAAATGGTAGAAGCGCTGAAAGCGGAAGGTATACGGACAGAAGACGAACTGAACGCGGCTATTCGAGATGAAAAGCCGTTAGACCTGTCGCTCATGGTTGCGGAAAAGGTAAATACATTGCCCGCCCGCGCCGCCGGATAAATAAGAAAAGGACCTGAAGCGCCGAAATCGCTTTCAGGTCCTAATGCATAAATGATTAATATGATTTTGCGTGATACCGGTATTATAGCATACCGGGGAAGAGGTGGAAAATGAAAAATACTATAGCAGACCTTAACAATTACCTTTTTGAACAGCTGGAAAGATTACAGGATGATGATTTATCAGATGATCAGCTGAAAAAAGAAACGGTAAGGGCAGGAGCTGTAACGATGGTAGCGAACAGCATCATAAACGCCGGCAAGATATCACTCCAGGCGGCAAAGCTCCAGGTAGAATACGGGGATTCTGTAGCTATTCCAGGCGTAGTAGGGATAAGCGAAAAAAAGAGAGGTGGCAAGAATGGCCGCTAAGAGAACGTTCGACGCTGAAACAGAAGCTTTCTTAAGAGAACACGCTACTGAATACAGCAACTCGCAGTTTCAGGAATACCTGAAAAAAGAGCATGGGATTGAAACTACATTGAAGCAGATAGAGCAATTCAGGATAAGGCACGGTATTCCAAAAGGTCCGCGATCAGTAACATATTCAGATCTATTCCCGCGCGAAATAGCAGAGTACATAAGGGAACATGCGCACGATAAGTCAAACATGGAACTTGTGGAAATGGTGAATAAAGAATTCGGAAAAGATTATTCATACCAACAGGTAAAGAGTTTCAAGAAGAACCATAAGATACAGAGCGGATTAGACACAAAATTCAAGAAAGGACACAGGACAGGAAAGTATTATCCGCCGTCAACGCCGGAAGCAAAAGCACGCAGCCAGGCTACACAATTCAAAAAAGGGCACCGGACACATAATTATATGGAAGTGGGGACAATAGCAAGGACCTCGGACGGGTACTTAAGAATAAAGGTAGGTGATCCGAACAAATGGGAATTCTTGCAGCGGCACATATACGAAGAGCATTACGGACCGCTTCCGGAAGATTCGCGGGTTGTCTTTTTAGACGGGAATCATGACAACATGGACATAGATAACCTTGTAGCATTGACGAAGGAAGAATATGCAGAATATATGTTTCGGTTAGGAGCCGGAACGACAGAAAAAGAACTGTCCAGGGCGCGCGCCTATTGCGCAAAGATAAACGTGAGGATAAGGGAGTTAAACAGGAAATGAAGAAAACATGGCACGGTTCGGAGTTCGCGCTTGTATACACGAACATGAACGGAAGCATTGACATTGACCAGGAAGAATACAGGATATGCCAGATAGAAACGACAGGGGCGACCGATAAAAACGGCCGCCCGATACTGCTTGCAGAGATCGCAAAGCGCGAAGATTGAGAGGTGGAACATGCTTTCATTGAAACAGTTCAGGGAAATAACGGCGAACATGCCGGAAGACAGCTTAATAGAGCTTGAAACACATTTCACGCCGGGAAGTTCCGGAAGCGTCGATACGTGGGATATTCTGGCAATCAGGGAAAAGAAAAGAATAATCCTTATGCCACAGCATGTATACATTTCGGACGGTGAGAACGATCTATATGTAGAACATAAGAAGAAGTAGAAAATCGGCGTTCCTTCTTATATTAAGAAGTTCCTTTTCCGTCCTTGTAATGGGTATTAACAAATCGACCATATTATAAGGACGGAAAAAAGACGGAGTAAAGCATGGGACAGAAGAGACTGTATGACAACTATGATTATGACGAAGCATACGAAAGAGATCTTCACAAAGAGGTAACCAGGCGGGCAAGGAAAGAGTTCGAACGTCTCAATCCGTTAAAGACAGATGACTACGAAGAGAGCTGGAAGAAAGCACAACACGACAGAGAAGAATATGAGTATGAGCGGCTTCTTAGAGAAGGCAAGGTAGAATGTCTCTACAGGACATCGACATACAAAAGCACAAATGAGAAGAGCGGGAATACTGTTCTGGAAGCTATGGTCTATCCGGCATATAAGAACAGCTCCGACATGCCGCGGACAAATCGCGGAAGGGAAAGCAGGCCGTCACAGCGGAACCTGAACGATAAGAACGCACGCCGGCACCTTGCGCGGATCCTTAACATTAATTTCGGTGAGGGTGACTTGTGGGCCACATTCGGATGGAACAAAGAGAACCTACCGCCGGATATGAAAACAGCGGAAAGAGAAGTAGTGAACTTCATAAGGCGGATAAACAGACGTAGAAAGAAGCTCGGCGGGGAAAATGCAAGATATGTTTATGTGCTTGCATATGACAACTATACACGGCCGCACGTCCACATGGTGATAAGCGGCGACCTGATCGGAAGAGACGAACTTGAGAAGATATGGGGACGGGACGACCGGCCGAACACAAGACGGATTAAACCGGATGAAATGATATTGACGGGGCTTGCAAATTACATAGCGCGCAATCCGCACGGTTCGAAGCGCTGGAGATCGTCAAAGAATCTCACGAAGCCGCCGAAGCCGACACGGAGCTACAGCAAGTTCAGCAGAAGGAAAGTTAACAGCATGGCGCGCGATCATGAGATATTGCGCGAAATGATGGAAAAAGCGTATAAGGGCTATACCTTCCGGGATGCGGAAGTTAAGTTCAACAGCGTAACAGCAGCATTTTACATTTATGCACGCATGACAAGGAACTGAGGATGAAACATAGATATACTCTCGATAGGGGAACGAAACAAATAGTCATGGACATTATGCACGCCGTACCGGCAAGATGTGCGCGCCGCCGAGTGGGGAAAGCTACGGAATTCGATACGATGGCGGACAATGCGATTAAGAGCGCAGAGAAAGATATAACGCTGGAAGGATATTCTGGACGGGAACGGCGGAACCTGCTTTTTAAGTTACGTGAATCCTTGACGTACAATATCAAGTGGGAAGATATGGAAGATATATACTGCTGTCGTAATGTGTTCTACCGATACCGGAAAGAATACCTATACCTGGTTGCGCTTCACATGGGAATGGTTTAGAACATGGCGAAAGAGTATGCTAAGAAATTCTATGGTTCTGCAGCATGGCGCGCAACACGTGCGGCTTACTTGAAGCATGTAGGCGGAATCTGTGAACGATGTATGAAAGAGTTTGAACAGGGAAAGCGGAAGCTCGAAGACGTGCGGCCGGCAGCGGTCGTGCATCATAAGAAGTACATAACGCCGGCGAACCTGAACGATCCGAAGGTATCTCTGTCATGGGACAACCTGGAAGCTCTATGTGATGATCACCATAACAAAGAGCATTCGGCAAAAGGGAAAAGATATGTGTTCGACAAAGAAGGAAACATCATTGAAGCATAAAAATATTTTTTACGCGCGGAAATCCGAAAGCACGCCCCCCGGGGGTGCAATTTCGGCAAGCCCGGCGAGAACCGGTGGAGTGAGGTACAAAAAACTCTCCGCGCGGGCGCGTAGGTGAGGGGGGTTATTATGGCGGAAAAAAACGGCGATTTTGACGGCGCTAAGTTAGAAGAGACGGAAGTACCGGACTTTACGGCGCGTGTCGAAAAAGAAGCTAAATTCTTGCGCGGTTTGTTTTCAAAAGAGCAAAACCGCAAAAAGAAAAAGCTGATTTTGAAGATAATCGAAGAGACGGCATTTCAAAAAGTCACCATGGAAGACGCGAAAGCAGCGATCAGTGAAAAGGGGCTATCTGTCGAGACTGTGAACGCTTCACAGCGCTTCACAAAAGAGCGCCCGGAAGTGGAAACATACAACAAGTTCCAGAAGATGTACGCGGCCAACATAGACAGACTGATAGACCTTCTACCGGCGGAAGCGAAAGCACAGTCTAAGCTGCAGGCGTTCCGGGCGGCAAAATAAGGCGGGTATATGCAAGCAGCGGCGGCAAGAAATTACATAGCTGAATATTATGACGGGATAAAGACCGGCCGGTACAATGTCGGCAAATGGGTAAGGATGGTTTATCAGATACTCATGCGCGGCATAAAAAAAGGGCGGTGGGATTATGACGCCGAAAAAGCGGAAAGAGCTATCAGCTTCATAGAAGCATTCTGCCATCATTCAAAAGGTCGGAACGACCTGTTAAAGCTGGAAGCATGGCAGAAAGCTATAGTTGCGTCGATATTCGGAATAATAGACAGATCTACGGGCTTCCGACAGTTCCGGGAAATCTTTATCCTGGTTGCGCGCAAGAACGGTAAGTCACTGTTTGCAGCGGCGATCATTGCTTATGTCGCTTACATCGACGGGGAATACGGCGGTGAGATATATTGTCTTGCACCGAAGCTTGACCAGGCGGAAATAGTCTATAATGACTTCTGGCAGATCGTAAGCTCGGAGCCGGACCTTAAGGACGTAACGCAGAAGCGCCGGGCGGATCTCTACATTCCGGAACTGAACACGATCGTAAAGAAGCTTGCATTCAACGCAAAGAAGGCGGACGGATTTAACCCGACCTTGACAGTTTGCGACGAAATGGAAGCGTGGCCCGCTGAACAGGGATTGAAGCAATATGAAGTTATGACATCCGGCACCGGATCGCGTGACGAACCGCTAACGCTTTCAACCTCTACCGCCGGTTATGTAGACGACGGAATATTTGACGAGCTGTTCACAAGAGCTACCGCGTTCCTGAAAGGCGGTAGCCGTGAAAAGAGGCTTCTGCCGTTCCTTTACATGATCGACAATGTGGACGCATGGAACACGCGCGAAGAGCTGGAAAAGGCTAATCCGAATCTTGAAGTATCCGTAAAGTGGGAGTTCTACGAAGAACAGATCGCGATAGCCGAACAGTCGCTTTCAAAGCGCGCGGAATTCCTAACGAAATACTGCAACATAAAACAGAATTCTTCCGTAGCGTGGCTTGACTTCCAGACAGTACAGAAAGCCGCCGGCCGCACGTTCGACCTGGAAGAGTTCCGCGGCTGCTATTGTGTGGCGGGCATCGACCTTTCCAGGACAACAGACCTTACAGCTGTATCGCTCATTATCGAAAAGGGCGGAAAGAATCACATCTACACGAAGTTCTTTATGCCGGAAGCGCGCTTCAAAGTGGCAGCGGAAGAAGAAGGCGTACCATACGAGATATTCAGACAGAAGGGACACCTTGTTATATCCGGAGAAAACCAGGTAGATTATCACGACGTATTTAATTTCTTTATTGACCTTGTGAAGCGGTACAAAATAAGGCCGCTGAAAGTAGGATACGACAGATACAGCGCGCAGTATCTCGTAGCAGATATGAAAGCGTCCGGGTTCCACATGGACGACGTATACCAGGGTACGAACCTAACATCTGTACTTCACAATTTCGAAGGTGACTTGAAGGACGGAAATTATGATATCGGTGATAACAACCTACTGAAAGCGCATTTGCTAAACGTGGCGGTACAGATCAACATGAACGACAGCCGTATGAAGCCGGTAAAGCTGAACAAGAGGGCACATATCGACGGAGCTGTATCTATATTCGACGCGTTGGCGGTAAAGATGAAATATCACGAAGAGATAGGGCGGCAATTAAGGAACGCGGCATGATGCGGCGTTCCTTTTTGCGTCCATATGTTCGATAGGGCATAATTTGCAAAATTTATATGCTATGATGAAAAACGAAAGTGAGAATTGCATGTATGGGAATCATTAAAGACTTTCTGAATTTCAGGAAAATTAAATATAGCCCGGTATTCTCGCTGCGGGGGGATTACGCCGTAAACGGATCTATGGACGATTCGGACATTATCGGATCAATTACGGATTGTATCGGGCGTAACTGCGGAAAGCTGAACGCGCAATATATCCGGAATGACGCCAAAGGGCTAACGGTGAAAAATGACTATCTCGCAAAGATGCTATCTTTGAGATGGGCGCCGGAACTGTCAAGCTATGATGCGCAATATAAGATGGCCGCAAATCTTGTGCGGCACTCTAACGCATTCGCAGTTATCTTCTACACGGAAGATTTCACGCGTATAAAGTCTATCGTACCCGTCGAAGTATCGGATTTCAGGATATGGGAAGCGGCCGACGGCGTGAACTTGATTAAGTTCACGTGGGAGTATGACAGAAAAGATTATACGCTTCCGTATGACGCCGTTATACATATCCGCGCCCGTTTCGACAGGAAGCGCTTCATAGGAACGCGACCGGATGATAGCTTAAAGGACAGTCTGGAGCTGTTGGACTGTACCGGAAAAGCGATACGAAACACGGTCAAGAATTCCGCTAATCTAAAGGGCTACCTGAAATATAACAATTTCGCAGATGAAGCGGAACTTAAGAAAAAAGTAAAAGAGTTCCAGGAAGCCTACATGAGCAACTCGAATGAGGGCGGCCTTGCAGGACTTGACAATACAATGGAATTCCATGAGATAACGCAGCGGTCGGATACGATACCGACGGTACAGGCGCAATTCTTACGGGATAACATATACCGTTATTACGGGGTGAACGAGAATATTCTTAAATCCGACTTCACAGAAGCTCAATGGAATGCATTCTATGAAGCGGTAATAGAACCGATAGCGCTTCAGCTGTCGCAGGAATTCACCTATAAGCTGCTTACAGCGCGTGAACGGGACTATGGGAACAGGATAATCTTTACGGCGAACCGGCTGCAGTACGCGACATTACAGACACGCGCTTCCATCGGTTCGATCCTTTTTGACAAGGGATGCATAACTATAAACGAGTTCCGCGAACTGCTTTACTATGAACCGATCGAAGGCGGAGACGTCCGAATGGTAAGCCTGAACTATGTAAAAGCAGATGATCAGTCACTTTACCAGACCGGAAAGGAAGACACGGGCGGCGCGGATCCGCCGGAAGAGGGCGGACAGAATGCAAGAGTACCGCCGGCAATGATGGCGGAAAGGATATACATACAGACGCGAAAGAAGGGGGTGGCATAATGCCGGCCAAATGGTACGAATTTAAGAATTTGACGGCGACAAGCGCCGACCTGTACTTTTACGGCGATATCGTCGGGGACTATTGGGAATCTTGGCAGGAAGAGGACCAATACCCGGAAAAAGTGAAAAACTTCTTATCGGGCGTCGAAGGTAAAGACCTGAATATCTATATCAATTCGGGCGGCGGTTCCGTATTTGCCGGTATCGCTATCTACAACATGATCAAACGGCACGCTGAAAAGAACAGCGTAAAAGTCTATGTTGACGGACTGGCCGGAAGCATTGCAAGTATTATCGCATTTGCGGGAAATGTACCGCCTTCTATCCCGTCTAATGCGTTCATCATGATACATAACCCATGGGCGGCGGCTGCAGGCAACGCCGGACAGCTCCGTAAGATCGCGGACGACTTAGACGTTATCCGGGAAGGGATTCTGAACATTTACGCCGAACACCTGGCAGAAGGCGCTACGATAGAACAGGTCGAAGAGATGATGAACGCTGAAACGTGGCTTAACGGGCAGCAGGCGGCGGAAGTGTTCGCAGTAGAAACAGCAGAAGCTAAAGACTATGTAGCAAAGACCGGTGAGTATAACAGTATTTGCCGGAAGATACCGGATGAAATTAAAGGCGCCGGCACGGATCCGGAAGAGACAGCCGCCCGCGCAGCTATCCGGGACATCATGATAGATGCATATTGCATGTAAGGAGCAAAGAATGAAACACGAAGAGCTTATTAAAATGAGTGCGCAGGAACTGCGCGAAAGATTGCAGACTATCAACACGCAGGCAAAGACAGCTGAAGGACAGGCGCTTAAGGACCTTCTGGAAGAAGCTAAAGATATCCAGGGAATTCTTGCGGATGCGCAGAACCGCGCGGCGCTTGCCGGTATCGCGGCCGATAATGCGGGCGCGGCAGCGGAAGAGGAACACGCAGGAGAATCCGGAAGTAATGCAAGCGCACAGGTACGCGCAGCTGAAGCGCGCGGCGCCGCGCTGAAGAACGGCGGAACTGTCCGCTATAAAGCAGAGAACACATTTCGCAGGATTAAGAACACGCTTTCCAGCTCTCAGACGGTCTTGCCGCACCATACGGCCCCGGATATCCTCGAGACATTCAACAACGTATCTTCCCTTGTTGATCGCGTGCGCGTTATCAATCTGGAAGGCGGCGAGACATATCAGCGCGGATACGTGAAGAGCTACGGAGATGGAGCAGGCCCGACAGCTGAAGGCGCGGACTACAACCCGACAGAGCCGACATTCGGTTATGTCGATATCGAGAAACAGAAAGTCACGGCTTACACAGAAGAGCCGGAAGAGATGATCAAACTCCCGAATGCGGATTATGACGGAGTGGTCGAAGAATCCGTGACACGCGCGGTACGCCGCTACATGTCCAGACAGATCCTTATCGGTAACGGCACGACCGGAAAGTTCAAGGGTATCTTCTTCAATCCGGCAGATGCGACAAAGCAGGTAATCGACCCGGCTACGGATATCGAAGTAAGCGCAATCGATGATACTACACTTGACGAGATCGTCTACAGCTACGGCGGCGACGAAGAAGTTGAAGATATCGCGGTCCTTATCCTGAATAAGAAGGACCTGAAAGCATTTGCAATGCTGCGCGATAAGCAGGGCCGCAAGGTCTACACGATCGTAAATCACGGTAACACCGGCACGATCGACAGCGTACCGTATGTTATCAACAGCGCATGTTATGCAGTAACGGACGCCAATACGGCAGAAGGAAGCTATTGTATGGCTTACGGACCGCTCGAGAATTACGAGATGGCCGTATTCTCTCCGATCGATGCACGCAAGTCCACCGAATACAAGTTCAAGCAGGGGCAGGTTGCATACCGCGCGGACGTGTTCGCAGGCGGCGCTGTGGCAGCATGGAACGGATTTATCCGTGTAAAGACACCGACGGAATGATAAGAAAGGCGGCGTAAATGACAGGTAACGATTTATTAAACGCCGCAAAACTGCGCGCGGGCAAGTCTTCAACTAACCTGTTAGATGAGGATTTGCAGCGCGAAATAGATTTCTGTATAGACGATTTACGGCGTATAGGCGTTGCAGAAAGCTATCTCGAAGATCCGGAAGGACTTATATTAGCGGCGATACTTGCAAGGGTGCGCGCCTATTATTGCATGGACGGATATTTCGATAAGTGGAAAGCATGTTACGACGAAACGATTATAAAAATCAAAGGGGATTCAAAATACTTTGAGAACTCTGATTGAATTGATCGCATTGGGAAGCACGCGGGAAGAAGATATTTCTACAGATGTCCAGGCGGTAGTAAAACCGATTGGTCGGGATGAATTCGCGGCCGCCGGCGCTGTCGGAATGAAGGCACGCCACATGTTCGAAGTATGGCAGGATGAATACCAGGAAGAAGAAGAGCTGGTATACGGCGAAAGCAGACTTGTTATATATCGGACATATGGGCCGCGTGAAGACCGGAAGATAGAGCTTTATGCCGGGGAGCGGATAGGCGCGCGATAATGGATAGAAACGTAAATGTCGATAATCTGGATACTGCTATAGCGGAAGTTCTTAAAGATTGGTCGCAAAACGAAGTCCACAAGGCTACGAACGAAGCAATTAAGGAAACCGCGAAAGTAACGGCAAAGCTGCTTAAGAAGGGCGGACCGTATAAGGAACGTACCGGCAAATATACGAAAGATTGGTCATATAAGCTCAAAAAAGGAGCATATGACCATATTACGCAGACTGAGACGTGGGTAGTATACAACAAAAAGAATTACCGGCTTACGCATTTGTTAGAAAAAGGTCACCAGCTAATGAGGGGCGGCCGCAAGGTCGGAGAAGCTAAGAAGTTCGAACATATCTTTCCGGCTTACAAATTTACAGAAGACTATCTTATCATGGCAATAGGCAGGCACATAGAAACGGGATAATATATGGAATTCAAAAGACAGCCGACGTTCGAAACAATCATCCGGCGCGCAAGTGCTTTAGGATTACCTATAGCGGAATTTGCATTTGAAGGCACAAAGCGCAATCCGGTACCAAATCCGCCGTTCCTTGTGTATCTCAAAGAAGAACATGCTCACGGTCACGACAGCGGAAACGCTTTAATCGAAATAGAAGGTTCTCTGGAGCTGTATACCGAAAGGAAGCCCGCGAAAACGTGGGAACAGCGGATAGAAAGAGACGTCCTTTATGATGTCGAATACGATAAACAGCAGGCAAAAATAGAGAGTGAACGCATAGTGCAGACGGCTTATGATTTCACGATCATACAGAAAGGCTAAATGAACATGGATAATGAAAGAATTATTCTCGGATCCGGATATGTGCATGTAACAGAGTTTTCCGGACAGCTTCCGACAGTGGAAGAAATCTGTAAAGAAGAAACGCTTTTTTCTTACATCCAGGGCGGCGCTTCGATCGAGTACAAGCCGACGACATACACAGCACGCGATGATATGGGAAAAGTATCAAAGGTCATTACGACGGAAGAAGAAGCTACGCTTAAATCCGGACTTATGACTTTTTGCGGTAAGACACTTGCGGCCCTTGTGGATACCGCACGCGTTGAAGAGATCGCAGCCGAAGGAAACACACCGGGCAAGCGCATTGTGAAGGTTGGCGGTATCGGTAACCAGAACAGGAAGCGCTATGTTATCTGTTTCCACCATGTAGACGACGTGGACGGCGATATCTACGTTATGATCGTAGGCCGCAACGAAGCAGGCTTTACGCTGGCATTTGCGAAAGATAAAGAGACTGTCGTAGATGCGGAATTCAAAGCGCAGCCGCACGACGCGGAAGGTACCCTTATCTACTACGAAGAGGTGATACCGGTAGAAGAAGGTACGGAAGAGCCGGAAGATCCGGGCGAAACGACACCGTAAAAGCAGTATATATAGCGACCGATGAACGGCGGCGGGTTACCGCCCGCCGTTTTTTTAGTAAAGAAAGGGACTTAAAGTAACGTGAATAAATCATTCAGCTTCAACAAATTCAAGAGAAGCTTCTTTACGGTAGAACTGAAAGCGCCGGAAGGTGAAGACGGTAAAAAGCTGGTAGTTAAGATGCCGAAAAAGAAGACGTTCGAAAAGCTCAATACAATCGGATCACTTGCAGAAGAAGACATAGACGTTAACGGCGCTTTTGACGTTATGGGCGGCCTTATGGCGGAAATACTGTCAAACAATATTACAGGTGAAAAAGTCAGCATGGACTATATCACGGAAAACTACGACATCGAAGAGATGTACACGTTTATTGATGAGTTCATGGATTTTGTAGCTGATAAAAAGACAGACCCAAACTGATCATACCGTACTATGACGCGCCGGACAAAGGACCGGAAATACACTTATCTTGTGAGATGAAAACAGAGAAGCTTGCAATAGATTTCACGGGGCTTAATCTGTGGGACATCCAGGAAATGGATTTAGATGTGTATCTGTACATAGTGCGGCAGGCTTACATTTACAGCCTTTCACAGACAGAGAAGGGCAGGGAATATTTAGAGAACTGCTGGAGATTACAGCAGACGAAACCGGAAAGAAGCAAACTGAGAAAGAAGTTCGGGGCGCCTAAGAGGTAAAAAGATATGGCAAATAACATTAAGGGAATCACGATAGAGCTTAACGGCGAAACAACAAAACTGGATAAAGCCATAAAAGAGACGTCCCAGAATAGCAGGTCGCTCCGTAATGAACTCAGGGAAGTAGAAAAGCAGCTGAAGTTCGACCCTAAGAATACAGAGCTGCTTGCGCAGAAACAGAAGATTCTGTCCGAATCTGTAAAAGAGACCGGCAATAAGCTCGATATCCTGAAAGAAGCGGAAAAACAGGTCCAGGAACAATTTAAAAAGGGCGAAGCTTCCGAAGCACAGTACCGCGCTATCCAGCGTGAAGTTATCAATACTGAGAACGAGCTTAAGAAATTAAGGACGGAAGCGGCGACATCGAACAGCGCGCTGAATGATGTAGCGGAAGCGGCGGGAAAGATATCTGAAAAGACAGGCGCTTTAGGCAATGCGCTTATGCCGGTAACGGCTGGAATAGGCGCGCTTGCCGCCGGATCCGTAGCGTCGTTCAATGAGATAGACGGCGGTTATGATACGATCATAACGAAGACGGGCGCAACCGGCGAAACGCTGGACAGCTTGCAGCATAGCATGGATGAGGTATTCGGAAGCATACCGACAGACGCCGAAACCGCCGGAATTGCGATAGGTGAAGTAAATACGAGATTCGGGCTTTTGGGCGAAGATCTCGAGAACCTTTCTCAGCAGTTTATCGAATTTGCGCAGATAAACGGAACGGACCTTAACAGCTCGATCGATAACACCGATAAGATTTTAAAGATGTTCGGCGTAGATGCTTCACAGGCCGGCAATGTTTTAGGACTGCTTACGGATACCGGGCAAAAGACAGGACTTTCCATGGATACGCTGTATTCGCAGCTTGAAACGAACGGCGCCGCCCTGAAAGATATGGGATTAGGGATTACAGAATCTGTAAACCTGTTAGGGCAGTTTGAAACAAGCGGCGTGAATTCTTCCGTAGCGCTTGCCGGATTACGCAAGGCACAGCAGAACGCAGTAAAGGACGGGAAGAGCTTATCACAGGCGCTTACAGAGACTGTAGCGAATATCCAGAACGCGGCCGATGAAACGGAAGCCGCGCAGATCGCAACGGAGCTGTTCGGGAAAAAGGGCGGCCCGGAACTTGCGCAGGCGATAAGGGAAGGCCGCTTTTCGGTGGAAGACTTACAGGGCAGCCTGGAATCTTACGGATCTACTGTAGACGATACGTTCAACGCTACACTTGACCCGGCGGACCAGATGAAGACATCTCTTAACAATCTGAAGCTTGCGGGCGCCGACCTTGCGGGCGTAGGTATGGAGATGCTGCAGCCGATGCTCGAAAAGATAACGGGCAAGGTAAAGGAAGTTACAGAGTGGTTCCGGAACCTTGACGACGGACAGAAACAGCAGGTAATCCGGATGCTTGCAGTAGCCGCGTCGATCGCGCCGGCGCTTCTGGGCTTTTCTAAGCTGTCGGGCGGGATATCTACGGCTGCTAAGTGGCTTGTAAACTTAAAAGGGAAAATAGCGGGTGCCGGCGGGCTTAAAGCGGCACTTGCGGGGCTTGTTAGTCCGGTAACGGTCGTAATTGCGATCATAGCGGCGCTGGCAGCGGGATTCATATATTTATATAAGACGAACGATGCTTTCCGGGAAAAGGTCAATTCGCTTGTCGAGACCTTGAAAACGAAATTCGGGGAAGTAAAAGAAAAGATAGAACCGCTGATAGAAAGCATAAAAACGGGATTTCAGAATTTGATGCAGCTGTTACAGCCCGTATTCGAGAATATTCTGGAATTCATAACGGCGGTAGTATCCGGAATCGTAGCGGCCGCGCCGTCAATACTCGAAGCGGTACAGGGCGTTATAAGCTTCATAACGAATATCGTTCAGGCTTTCATAGCTCTTTTTAACGGGGACCTTGACGGATTCTTCAGTTATATAAAAGCCGCGCTTGAAAGCGCAATAGGCGTGGTAACGTCCATAATTGACGCAGCGGTGACGTTTTTCAAGACATTCATATCAGAGTTCGGCGATAACCTGAAAACGATTTTTGAGGGCATCTGGACGGCAATAACGACCATATTTCAGGCGGTCGGTACGTGGTTCTCGGAACGCTTCCAGGAAGCATACGACGGGATAGTACAGATATTTAGTTCGGTCGGCGAATGGTTCGCGGCGCGCTGGGCGGATATATGCCAGGTATTCGCAGACGTGAAAGGCTGGTTCAGTGAAAAGTTCACGGATGCGTGGGAATCTATCAAAGGTGTTTTCAATGATTGGGGGAACTTCTTTTCCGGATTGTGGGACACGATAAGCAGCACATTTACAGATTTAGGAACCAATATAGGGGAAGCCATAGGCGGCGCTGTTAAATCCGGAATAAACGGAGTTATCGGATTCATTGAAGACACGATAAACGACGCGATAGGGATAATAAACGGGGCCATTGACCTGATTAACATGATACCCGGCGTATCGGTCGGATCAGTAGGCTATGTAGGATTGCCGCGGCTTGCAAAAGGCGGCGTGCTTACAAGGGGCCGTGCGATCGTAGCAGAAGCAGGACCGGAAGTTATCGAGATGGTGAACGGAAAGACCATTGTAACGCCGCTGTCCGGAAGCGCGAAAAATACGCCGATTGACAGGATGCGCGGGGATACGAACGTAAATGTCAATATTGAGCATTTCCATAACGAAAGACAGCAGGATATAAGGGAACTTACAGAAGAAATTATGGAGATCGCGCAGGATCTGAAAGACAGGGACGATAAGGTATATGCTTAACGACTACTTAGGATCAATCAATTCATTCACATATAACGGCCGGAATTCTCTCGATTTCGGCCTTATGGTGGAATCTAAAGAATTTGTATATGGTTCCGCGGCGCCGAAGGTAGAAACGGTATATGTGCCGGGATATGGCACATTGATATTGAACAATAAGGTTGACGAGCTGGACAATGAAGAGCATGAAGACATAGATATAAAGTTCAACTGTCACGTATTGCCGGAAGATGCACAGGACCTACATATCCTTGCACGTAAGATATACAGCTGGCTTTACGGGGATATCGGATTTAAGAAGCTCCAGGACAGCTATGAGCCGAATTATTACCGTATGGCATATGTTAGACAGGCGGCAAGCGTCGAAGACGTAGCCGCCGCCCTTGCGGGCCACATAACGATAACATTTACGGCACGCGCTTATAAAAGGGCTACTATCGGAGAGCGGGTTATAGCTATCACCGAAACGCCGGGAAAGATCTACAACATGGAAGCCTATACATCAAAACCGATAGTATATATTTATGCTTACGGTGATGTAGTGCTTTACTTTAATCAGCGGCAGATTTCTATAAATGATATAGTTGGAACTATTACACTTGACAGCGAAACTTTAAGGGCATACAGAGGGGATGAGAATTGCAACAATAAGCTTGTTTCACAGGTATTTCCGCGGCTTGTACCCGGAATGAATACTATAAGTTGGACAGGAAATGTAATCAGAATTGAAATCATTCCCAGATGGGTAACGCTATGATACCAGTATTATACAGTGATTCGGAAGAATATTTTGTCAACAATGGAATAGGGCTATTGGTCGATGCGATAAGCTGTAAGGTCGTAGAAGAACGTAACGGAAAGTTCGAGCTTGAAATGCAGTATCCTCAAAATGGACTGTATTATAACGACCTTGCAGAAGGATGCTACATTAAGGCAAAACCGAACGACAGGGACCCCGAACAGCCTTTCCGGATATATAAGACAGGTAAGCCGGTAGCGGGAATTTGCACATACTATGCGGAACATATCAGCTACGAGTATAACGCGGATCCGGTACCGAATTTTGAAGCGACCGGAAAAACCGCAAACGAAGCGCTTAATCAGCTGCTTGAAGATGCGATAATCCAGAAGCCTTATACAGCATGGTCGGACATAACAGACCGCCGTAATATTAAGCTCCAGGGCGTCTATAACGTCCGTAACATATTAGGCGGTGTAGAAGGTTCGATAATCGATACTTTCGGCGGCGAACTGCAGTTTGACAGGTACACAATTAAGCTTCACGAAAACCGCGGAAGTGATAACGGCGTTGTTATCCGGTACGGAAAGAATCTGATAGATGCACAACAGGAAAAGAATATAGCGAACGTAGCAACGTCAATATTCCCGTATTGCTTCTATTCCGAAGGATCTCAGCAGGATGAACCTACACTTATATCATTACCGGAAAAAACGATAAGAACGCCGCACGCGTCCCTGTATACGCGTAATTACTGTATACCGGTAGATTTCAGTGATAAGTTCGAAGAAGGTATAGTACCGACCGAAGAGCTGTTAAGAGAGCTTGCGAGAGATTATGTAAAGAAAGGTATAGATATACCGTCGATTTCAATAAAGCTGTCGTTCATCGATCTTTCCAAAACGAAAGATTATGCAAATCTGCAGGCGGTCGAACAGGTAGGTCTATGTGATACGGTAACGGTCATATTAGAGCGGTTAGGGATCTCCGAAAAAGCGAAAGTAATCAAAACAGATTATGACGTACTGAAAGAGAGATATAACCAGGTCGAATTAGGGGAAGCAAAAGCGAACCTATATACAGAGCTGAACGTAAAAGAGCGTGAAGCCTTCCAGAAGATCATAAAGACCGCTACACGGTCGGAAGTTCTTAAAAAGCAGTTTGAAAGAAAGATAGTCCAGGTAACGGCGGCTATTACCGGAAATTCGGGCGGATATGTTGTTCTATCACCGGCTGAAAATCCGCAAGAGATCTTTATCATGGACACCGACAGCATGAGTACAGCGCAGAATGTTTGGCGCTGGAACCTTGCAGGATTAGGGCATAGCAGCACAGGCGTGAACGGTCCTTTTACAACGGCAATAACGGCGGCGGGTGAGATCGTAGCGAACTTCATAACAGCCGGCGAACTTGACGGACAGATCATAAAAGCCGGTAGTATCCAGGCTGAATCTATCGACCTTGAATATAGGCAATCTATCACACGGTATACAGACGACGGCGACGCGGCGCTATTGGCGGACTATACTACAAAGTTCCAGGTCGTAAACGGGAAGATAGCGTCTAAGGTGTCTGTGGGTGACGTATCGAGCGAGATATCACAGGAAGCAGGCAATATAACGATATCATCGGACCGCTTAAAGATAACTTCAACATATTTCAAGCTGGACAGAGACGGCAAGGTTGAAATGACGGAAGCAAAAGTAAACGGGAAAGTAACGTCTACAGACGGAACGGAAAGCATGGTATTAGATGAATCGATGCTGCGCGGATATCATGGAGCTGTTAGCAATAGTAACTTAGTAGGATATATAGATTTAACTGCTAAGTATGGGAGCGGATCGAATGTTACTTATGAAGCTGCAGTAGGGAGTAAACATGATTTGTATCTGGAAATTGGAAGCGCCGGGACATTTCATTTCGTCCAGGTAAATAGCAACACAGACAAGGTAAGTTGCGGTGAAATGGACGGAAACGGATTTAGAGGGAAAGTATATGTAACAGATGGAACGAATTGTAATAATGTAAGAATACCAATAGAAATAAATAGCGAAGGAAAGGTAATAGACTGGATAACCTGTAATATAATTGGCGGGATCATAAAGTAGCAAATAAAGAGGGAAAATAAATGGACTTAGGAGAAAAACTCACAACTATATCAGATCGCATATATGACGCCGCCGTACAGGAATTTACCGAAACGGGCGTATCTGTAACAATGGCCGCGCTTATCATGGATGATGTAAGCGGTCGTTTTGCGAAAGCAGCGTACAGGGCGGTAAATGCTATCCGTGCGGCGGAAGAGCTGGAAGCGGTACGGAGAGCGGCGGAAGAACTGGAAAAAGAAACGGCAAATAACCAGGAAGAGAAAGAGGAAAAAGATGGCGCTGATTTATCATGAATTGAATATCCCGTTGGATACTGACAGCACATTTGACTACATAGCAATTAAACAGGGCGACGCCGGAAGCCATAAGGTAAGGGCAACGTTGATCAATAATAACAGCGTTTTCACTATTCCGACAAGCAATGCAACCTATTATTTCAAGTTCCGGAAGCCGGATAATACTTATGTATTGGTACAGGCCACCGTATCGAACAATCAGATAATCGCGGACGTTACCGAAGAGATGCTAAGAGTAGCCGGGACCGGCCGCGGTGAATTTATGATCGTTCAGGGCAGCACAGAACTTAAGACAGCTACGTTCTATTTTAAGATCGTACCGCAGACTTACACGACAGATGATGTTATCAGCAGTTCCGATTTTGCGACATTTGCAAGCCTTCTGGCGGGTGCGGGTAACGCCGCGTCTAACGCTAACGCGGCAGCGGCAGCGGCAAATACGGCGGCGGCGAATGCGAAAGCTAAAGCGGATCTTATCCCGGATGATTACACGGCGCTTGTACAGCAAGTAGAAGATATCCAGGAAGAACTTGAAAATCTGGATGTAGAGACAGATGCGACGCTTACGGAGCAGGGGAAGCCGGCGGACGCGAAAGCGACAGGTGACACAATAGCTAAACTAAATGGATCTTTAGAGAATTTAGAAACAGGTGTTCTTACGGACAGTCAAAAATCTGCTTTACTTGCCTGTTTTCGCAATGTAGCATGGATAAATGATGGCGGGGTAAATTATTATAATGCTCTTAGTCGGGCACTAAATGTAAGTAATAGACGATCTGAATTACCAGATACTTTTAATCAGGTAGAATATTTAAAATCTACCGGAGCACAGTACATTGTATTAAATGATATTTTATCTCAGATTCCAATATATGTAAAAAGCCGATTATCATTTCAAGTGGCAGGAAGAACGTTCTTATCTGCTTATAAGAACGGAGATTCTACGAGTCGTTTTTATCTTATCTCGTTTGTGAACAATTATATAGCTTGTAGAATAGGCAATAATACATGGGCAGAAATCTCAAATCCCACTGTTTTACCTGAAATTGACAAGATTTATGAAATTGAAACGGATATAAGCTATGGAAGTAGCGGATCAATAATAACCTCCTGCAAGTATGAGGATGGAAAAAAATCAGAAGTTTATAATTCAGCAACCGTATCCGGAGTGTCTGGTCAACCATTAAATCTTTTTATATTAGCTGCGGATGGAACAAAATCATCAGTAACACTGTATGACATTGTTATTAAATCAGGTAATTCAATAATATTCGACGGGATACCTTGCGTAAGAAAAAGCGATGGTAAAACAGGGTTATATAATGCGGTTAATGATACATTTTATGCGAACGCAGTAAGTACAGAGTTTGTAACGGGCAATATTATAGAATAGTAAGGGGTGAGAATAAATGTCTACAGTATACAATCTTAATGGAGTTACAATTACAGAATATAACACTCCTCAAGCCTATGGCGGAGTTGCTGATGGGGTAACGAATTGCTCATCCGCCATCGAATCTTTGTTAAGCGCGAACGAAGGTGGTACAATATATTTTCCCGAAGGCGTTTACGCTATATCTCGCCCAATAAAGACTTATCCGTATTATGACAAAGGTGTGAATATTATACTGCATCCAAGTGCAGTCATTATACCTATTGCAGAAATGGAATACATGCTTGACATTGGCGGGTTAATTCAGAATGTGAAAGTTGGAAGAGGAAAAAAAATAATATCTGGTGGCAGGCTTGAAACAAATGATGGACTTGTAACAGGTGCAGCAATTCATATTAATACAGAAGCCGCAGATATTGATTTATCAGAAATGACAATTCTCACAACAGGCTGTCATGGTATTGTTTTAGGGGAACAAGGCGTTTCCGGATCAACGGACGCTTATTTGCATAATCTCTATATTAGACATGGAAATGAGGCGAATATCAATTCTGGAATCTTATTTTATTCTGATGATAACAACGTGTCTGATTGCAGGGTTTATTACTACGGCGTCAATATGAATTGTCAAAAGTCTGCTATATTTAACGATATTCACACCCTCGCAAATGGAGTATATGATGCTGATCAAGTATCTTTATTAGCGTCAGCAGACGTATTCTTGACAAATTATTATGCTGATAGCGAGGACACTTTTATAAGAGTTCCAACTGGAAAATCTCCAATCATACACATTTGTAATGGCAACTATTTTTCATATAAGAACAACAATATCGTCTTATTTGACATAACTTCATCTACGAAAATCAAAGTTAATGGGTTAAACGTGACATGCAGAGCAAATACAGAGTATATCGGAATTAAAACTTCGTATACGGCACTTGCTGATGTTCTTAATCCTGACAATTTTGATATTAACGGATTATCAATTAAATATCCGCAATATATGAAAAACGGTGATCCGCTAAAAGGAATGAGAACAAACAAAAAAGATACTTCATTTTATCCTTCGGTATTAACAAGTGATACGTGGTATTTACTCGGAGCGCTTGCTGTAAACGATACTAATAATCACAATCTGAAAATTGTAAGTAATAATGGTTTCACAGAAATTCCTTTAACTGTAAAATGCACTTCCGGCGGTGTGCTTTCTGCCGATATTGCGTCGGGTAAAATAATTACAACTGATAGCGGCGTGTATCAGGTAGGGTATAACCTTAATAATTCAGGATTTGATAACGTGTCAGAGTATCCGCTTGTCAATGTATACATTAAACGTGTAAGCGGAGGAAATAGGACATTATTTAGATTTGATTTGGAATCAAATCTTATGGCAAGAATTTCATCAAGTGGTGATTATTCAGCAACGTTATCAAACGTTTCGATTACTCCAGATATAATATGCTCTGTCGATTGTAACAACGAAACGGTTAGCATTGAATCGTGACGCAATTATAAGTTGCGAGAACTAAACGGACATTTAGTAGTAACTATATTGCGTCAAATTGCTATTATTACTCCTACCGGGATAATTTGACAACGATGTTTAATGTTGGTAGTGGTACAAGTATAAAGTTATCTGGTTTGTATGTGAGATGTAAATCCGGAACCAATGAACATATAGGAATAATTGTACCATATAACGATTTAAAGATAGTTACAGATAAATCAATGTATAATGTTACAGGGCTTGTCATAAATGGATCGCAATATATGAGGCCGGGTGACATTTTAAAGGGAATGCTTTCATCCGACAATTCTTTGACTTTTGCTGATACAACATTAGCATTAAATACTTGGTATCATGTTGGAACAATGGCTATTGATGAAAACATCTGGAAACAATTTGAATTTGTATGTTCTGGAATGCAGACAATTATCCCACTTGATATTAAATGCTCAAATAGTGGAGTCCTTTCGGCTAGTCTTGGCTCTGGCAAGATTCAGACGAATGATGATGCAACATACAAAGTTGGATTCTCATTACATAATACTGGATTTGATGCTTCTGTAGATTATCCTCGTGTTGATGTTTATATACAAAGGATGACCGACCCAACAAGAGTTCTTGAGTACTTTAAAGTATTATCGAAGTGTAATATTCCGATTTCCACTATAACTTGCTCTCCGTCTTCAATGTTGGAAATTGCAAGTGTTTCACCAACAATTACATTTTCTGTAGATTGTACTAACAAAACAATAGTGCAAGATTAAAGACACTCAGTGGTAATTCAATAGTAGCCAACATCTGATTGCTGACACAATGCATAGGTGGTATTATATGACACAAGGAGAATATGGCATAGATATTTTGTTATGCCATGCGAGAAAAATGAAGTCATACAGTGCCAATGATCGTAATATTACTATTGACGTATTAAACGTACTATCATGCATAGCCGTTATTGCTCTCCATCATAACGGATTAGTCCATTCCTATGATGGTTCAAGAGCATGGAAAGAGAGCTTAATTATTGAATGCGCCTTTTATTGGTGTGTTCCTGTCTTTTTAATGATTAGCGGTATTACTCTGATGGAGTACAGAGACAGATATAGCACTTCGGTTTTTTTTCGTAGAAGAATTCTCCGGACGGTAGTCCCGTGGTTTTCATGGAGCGTTATCTTTCTTATTTGGAAATTGCAAACGAATCAGATTTTATTAGAGAACGGTGACACAATAAAACAATGCTTGGAGTTGATTCTAAATAATAAGGTAATGCAGGTATATTGGTTTTTTAGTACGTTATTTGCATGTTATCTTGTTCTCCCAGTTTTTTCTTTATTAAAAAATCAACGAAGAATATTGTGGTACGTTGTTGGATTAAACTTCATATTTGTTTCCGTGCTTCCGACGGTAAATAAATGGTTTGATATTTCTTATACTTTATCTATTCCGACTGTAGGTAGTTGCTTAATTTATATTTTATTAGGATATTTATTGAAAGATGTGAATATGGGTAAAAAACAACGCTTCTTGTTGTATTTTATCGGATTTGGAATGATGATTTTCAGATACATATACACTTATCATTTTTCAATGATAACCAGAACAACAGATACATCCATTAAAGGATTTCAGGTATTTCACGCAGTTTTTTATTCAGTAGCTATTTGGATTATGATATGGAATTTAAACTGGAAAACCATTATTCCAGCATGGTTACGTAATAGACTGCCAGTTATTGCGTCATGCAGTCTAGGCGTGTATTTAATCCACATTTTTGTAATGTATTATGAAATGCAATTTTTATCATTGGATAAGCATAGTTTTATATGGAGAACCATATGTATTTTACTCACATACATAGCTTCATTAATGATAACTCTAATACTAAAGAAAATCCCAATAATTAGGATTCTTGTTCCGTAGGAACTGTCTTAATTAAACGGAGGAGATATGCTTACGGTATTTATGGACAGGGCAGGTGATGTTTTATGCACCTATCCGAATGTAAACTTGCAGAGCTATCTTGCTTCCAGGACAGACGATAACCCGGCGCTTTTCGTATCGTCCAGAAGACCGCATAGCAGGATAACGACAGGTGCGATATGCTCACGTATCGAACGATAAGGTAAAGCAGGACCACAAGAGGTACTTGCAGAAATAAGGCATAATTTACAAAAAAAGTCTGCTATTCTTTAGGAAAAAGAAAGCAGGCTTTTATTTATGACTGAATGGATAGTAGTAGAGGTTATCATTGCGCTGGTAGGTCTTTTGGCCGTACTTGTAAAGCCGATGATTAACCTCACGGCGGCAATTACGGAACTTACAATCACGGTCAAAAGCGTAAAAACTGAATTCGAAGAGTTCAAGGCACACAATCACGAATCTCATAAATCACTTTGGGACCACAACAAAGAACAGGATGATCAGATAGCAGACCATGAACAGCGTATACAGCTGATAGAAAATAGAAAGGATGATTAAATATGGCAAATGAAACTGTAAAAAAACTCACTGAAACAGAAGACGACATCATGCTTGAAGAGCTTGAAACGAAGATTTCCGCCGGAACGATTGCAAGAACTATCTTTCTTCTTATCACGATGATCAATGCGGGGCTTGCAATGTTCGGGAAGACGCCGCTTCCGTTCAAACCGGATGAAGCGCAGATCTACACGGAAGTATCGTTCGTTTTGCACGTTGTGGCCGCCGTGCTTGCATGGTGGAAGAACAACAGCTTCACACGTCCGGCTATCTTAGGTGATTGGTTTATGAATCAGGTGAAGGAAGACGATGTATAAAGGGAAAACGTACGATCTTACAGAAACACAGCTGAAACAGATAGCTAATCTCATGGTCCAGGAACAAGGCGCGCGCGGTCCGGAATATAAGGGCGTACGAGCAGAAGCGTCGTTAGCTGCAAATATTCTGGAAAACAATGGGATATATAAGCACTACGGGGATGATATCACAAACTTTCTGAAATATAGTAAGTGGTTCTCGAGAGCTGAACATTGGATGAAAAACGGATCCTCGCCGGACGGAGCTGTTGAAGCCGTCCGGGACGTGCTTGTAAACGGGAATAGATATGTTCCGTATTACGTGAATGAGCATGATTGTTTTTCGAACATTACACGCGTGGAAAATCACGGTGTAGCTATAAACAAAAAAGACAGGTCCGCATATATCCGGGGAGTTACGGAAATATGGAACGAATGGGGGGCACATTATTACTTTTACTGTTTTCCGGATATTGACAGCGACCCGTTCGGTTATATAACGCCGCCGGACGAACTCGAGAAGCTGGAAGAAGAAGGCGGCGTGATTGTTTATATCGGGGATTGAACGGATGAAAGAAAGCGATATCATTATATGCGGGCATGGCAGCGGCCGCCCGTCATTTAAGAATTTGCAGGAATATCTTGAAAAGCGGCACGCGCAGTATATGGACAATGGAATAGATAAGGGGCTTGCATGTGTACGCCGCTTGAAACAGATCGACGCCGCCGGGCGTGAGAGATTCAAACAGGCATACAAGATCATAATAGGCCGTAACGAATACAGCCAGGATCTCCGGGAATATGTTTTCATAAGATATAAGGGGGCATATTACAGCGATTGTTCGAGTTCCATATGTGCATGTTTGCGGAAAGTTGGATATATAGATGTCGAGCTTTTCAACACCGAAGAGATGTATAAAAGCAGCCTGTTTGAAGACGTCCCCGTTATAATCAAAGACGGGCATATCATGAACCCGGAAGTATTGCGACCGGCTGACATACTGCTTTTCAGGGGAAACATTACGCGCCCGGCGTTTATAGGGCACGTAGAAGCAGTATATAGCACACCGGATACGGAAGACAGCGGAACGCTGGAAGTAGAGGTAGGTATGAAAGCATTCAAATTAAGAACGATAGAGATAAAGGACGGAAAGGGAATGAAGGGCGGTGATGTACTGCTTATGCAGGAAATCCTTAACGCACGCGGATTTTACGGACGTGACAAAAAACCGCTTAAACTTGACGGGGACACCGGAAATGATTACGAAACATCGAATACGATGTTTGCCGTAAAGAATTACATCGATGCGCGCAATGCCGCCGGTGCAAACCTTGGAGATAACACAGGATGGGGGCCGCTTTGCTGGGGTGATCAGAATTTACCGCCGGCATAAGCAGAGCTTAAGGGAAGTGAACGCTTCCCTTTTTTATTGCAAAGTTCGCCGGAATTGCTATAATATATCCTACGTTTAAAGATTGGAGATAAGAGCTATGCAGCCGGGAATAGAATTAAGAAGTGAAGAGGAACAGATGAAGGAAGCGGAAAGACAGCTGAAGTTCATCGAAGAAGTGCGCGTAATAGTTGAAGAGATGTCTAAAGAGATAGGGCGGCCGCTATTCTCGCATATAACGTCTTTTGGGTGTCAGATGAATGCTCGTGACTCCGAGAAACTTCGCGGTATATTTGCATCCGCCGGATTAAGGGATACATCCAATGAGGATGATGCCGACTTCGTTATATACAACACATGTACCGTCAGGGAAAATGCCGATCAGCACGTCTATGGAAGA